>ENA-UOUL01006049-UOUL01006049.1-bioreactor-metagenome-genome-assembly--contig:-NODE-6049-length-10091-cov-4.345317_pt1 | contig 10091 bp, 10 predicted proteins | sample MGYA00249838_ERZ747220 | MGnify/ENA primary metagenome ERZ747220 (study PRJEB28778, sample SAMN05720191) | bioreactor metagenome | isolation source: Anaerobic biogas reactor | place: USA:Washington...
CTTTAGTGTAGCGTAAGCAGCGCCTGATGTCAAGTTTATTTTGATCTTTGCACGCCGTTGACGTCGGTATAGCATTCGCCCGGCAGCAGCAAGTCAGAGACGCCGACCACGGAAAGCCTTCTTTGCCCCAGCTCCTCTAGTATGCCGGGCAGCGCTTCAGCCGTATGCAGCCCATTATTATGGAAGAGTACGATATCGCCGGCATGAATATCCTTTAGCACCCGCTTGGTAATCTCCGCGGCGGAAAGGTCCTGCCAGTCCAGGCTATCAATGCTCCACTGGATGCATTGGTAGCCGCAGGAATTGACCATTTCCACCACATGGCTGTTATAATCGCCAAAGGGCGGCCGGAACAGCTTGGGCAGATGGCCGGTGAGATCGGCGATCATCTGATAATTATCCTGCAGCTCGGCCAGGATTTGCTCATCGTTTAATTCCGTAAAATGGGGGTGGCTGACGCTGTGCAGGCCGATCTCATGCCCGCGCGCCGCGATCTCCCGCGCCATATCAGGGTAATCCTCAAGCCAGATATTGACGAGAAAAAACGTGGCCCCCGCCTCATATGTATCGAGGATATCAAGGATTTGCACTGTGTATTCAGCGCCCCAGCTCGCGTCAAAGCTAATCGCCACCGCTTGTTTTTCGGTCGCCACCTCATACACCGGCACTAGGCGGCCGGCCGCTGCCTCCGCGGGAACGGCGGCAACGGGCTGCGGCTGTTGCCCAAAGATCAGCATCAGGGCAAATAGCAGCAATATGGCGCCGGCCGCCGCTGTGATTTTGGCGGCCCGGCCCCGCAAACAAAATACTTTCATCCCGCTCACCCCCATGCTAAATTACGCGCCGCCCGGAGCGGAAATGACAAGAAAGGCAAAATTTTGTCATATTTTGCCGCCAGACTACAGCCGGTGGTCGGGCGGAAGGGGGCTGTACCGGGCTTGTTTTGGCTGCTGTCCATGCCATTGCCCGGGCAGGAATCCGACAATCGCCGTAGAATTGTTCACTGATACGCCTATGTGCGGGCATAAGGATTTGATGCGGAGGCAGCATGAGGATACTGGGTTTGGATCCGGGCAACGCCATTACCGGCTACGGGCTGATTCGCGCTGAAAAGGGCGGCTATGTTGCGGAAGAATACGGCGCCCTGCGCACTCCAGCCGGGATGCCCGCGGCCGTGATTTCGCCGATCAGATGCGCCTCGCGGCAGGTTCCTTCCAGGTGCACGCCGTCCGCGCCGCCTTCTTTCATCAGCCGGCTCGCCGTTTGCAGGGCATCACCCGTTGTATTGTAGGAGGCGAACGGCATCGTCGTGACGACCATGCATCGCTTGGCGCCATTGCGCACCGAACGGGTGTGATAGATCATTTCGTCTACCGACACGGATACCGCCTCGCCCCGGCCGTTGCCCACCGTGCCCACTGCATCGCTCACCAGCACGATGTCGACCCCGGCCTGGTCGATGAACGACGCCATGGGGAAGTCGTAGGCGGTCAGCATCGAGATCTTCTGTCCGCGGTTTTTTTTGCTCCGCAGAGTGGCTGGCGTTACACGTGGCGCGCTCACTCGTTACTCCACTACATCAGGGAGGATCTGCTCGAGATCCAGGTGCGGGCTCGGAAGCATGCGAACGGAGACGACCTGGCCCAGCCGCCGCGCGGCCTGGCTGCCCGCCTCAAGTGCGGTCCGCACGGCCCCCACATCGCCGCGCACCATCACCGTCATATACCCGCCGCCGATCGCGCGTCGTTGCAGCAGCTTCACGTTGGTCGCCTTCATCATGGCGTCCGCGGCTTCGATGCAGGGAATCAAACCCTTCGTCTCAATCATGCCCAGGGCGCGCATCCCCGGATCCATTTCGCTGTTTGCCTGGTGATCGTTCGGTTGCGTCATCGTCCTATGCCTTTCTAAAGACCAATTCCCCGTCGTAACTCAGGGAATCCAGAATACCGATTATCGCGGCATCGACTGGCGACCGGTCATTGGCCATGGCCATGCGTGCAGTGGACCCCTGGCTGACCATCACCAACTCGCCTTCGCCCGCGCCGACGAGGTCGGCGGCAAGGAACGGGGCTCCGGTCGGGGTGCCTTGCGCATCCGCCTGGCGTACGACCAGCAGTTTAGTAGCCTGGAGCGCCTCCATCTTGACCGAGGCAACGGCAGCTCCCACCACTTTGGCAATAATCATCTTGTACGCCTCCTCACCCTTAACTCCGCCCGTAGAGCTGTTTCACTGCGCCGATCAACTGATCGACGACCGGACCGGCCATCTTTGCGCTCGACACAGGCTGCGAGCTGCGCCCCTCGTCAAGGGGGCCATGCTGGCATCCCTTCGGCTTTCCGAAGACCGCAGCCGGTTGGCCCGCAGGGCGGACAGGCGTGCCTGCGCCGGACGCAACAGTTGTAGCGCCGGGCGCTACAAGCTTCACGCCGAGCTGTGCGGCCGCCTCTCGGGCGATGGCCGTGAGGATCGTGTCCTCGTCTACGGTGAACTCGCGCACGCCCTGAGCAGCCAGCGCCTCGATGTCCGTGGCGGAGATGAAGGTCTTCACGTTATGCGCCCCCTTTGCCTCGTGCTGCTCCGGGCAGGCTGTTGACGGCAGTGACCGCTGCGTCCCGTGCAACCCGCACTTCCGACTCGGTGCCTGAGATATACAGACGGCCGAACTTGCCGGCTGGCTGGTAGTGCACGAGGGTGATATTTGCTGCCTTCTCGGCCTCATTGGCGGCCAACATCACGTACGCAGCCGGCACTACCTCGATCACGCACAAGGTCTGACCCTTGAGCAGGAGGCCCCCACGGCTGGTCTGATTGACGAGCTGCGCCTCCCAGGGATCGACGCCGGTCACAGTCTTGATCGAGACAACTTCCGGCTTCCAGCGATCGGCTTCCGTAAGCCCGAACTTCGCCAGGGACTCCCGGCCGGCAGCCTTGACGTCTTCCTGGAAGAACCCGTGGATCTCCAGCGTGCCGTACTCTCGCTCGACCCGCAGGAGTCCCGGCCGGACCTCCGTTGTTTTCAGCGCGGCGTCGAGTACTTCGTACACATCGCTCGCCGGGGCGAGCTCCATGAAGATCTCTGCCATGCCCTCGACAGGCGTGTCACCCTGCAGCAGGATGCCCGTGAGGGCCGCATACTGGGGCTGCATGGAGTCGATGAGGACGTAAGTTCTGAGGTCCATCTGTCAGCCTCTCAATCAGCCAGCGCCCGCACGACACGGGTTGGGCCACTGGGGAGCAGCTTCTCGACGATGCTGTGCGGCCTGGCGATGACATGCGCGGTCACCAATTCGCCTGCCCGCTTCGCAGCTGCTACGCCGGCATCCACTGCCGCCTGCACCGCACCGACTTCGCCGCGGACGAAGATCGTGACGTATCCGCCGCCGATCTCCTCCTGAGCTACCAGCCGGACATATGCCACCTTGCTCATCGCATCTGCAGCCTCGACCGAGGCCACCAGCCCTCGCGTCTCGACCATTCCTAGGGCTGTCATCTGCACTTGGGATTGTGCCATTGTTCCTCCTTCAGGTGTCCTGTCGTCTGCGGCTAGTCACGCAGAATGCTGTCAGCTACTGATACGCCTGCTGCCACATCGACCATACATCCGAGCGTACGCAAGGCGTTCCCTGTCGCCCGGAGTAGATCGATCACCTCGTTCGGCGTGGTATTTGGCAGCTGCGCGGGATCGAGGACGAAGCTCCTGTCACCGCCGCGCTGCACAGCGGGCGAGTGCCCGAAATCCTGGGCGATCTTTGCCACAATGTCGCCCGCGTTGACGCCGGCCGGCGCGGCCACCTCTACCCGGCTGCCCCAGCAGAAACGCTGAGGTGAGTCACACCCCGGGCAGTCGCGTCCATCGATCGTCAGGTTCAGGCCCATTTCGCTGATGCCCCAGCGAAGCGCTTTGGCGGCATTTTCGGCTGCTGTGTTGGCCGCTATCTTGCCCCCGGCAAAGGGGAGTGTCACGCCGCTCGATTCTCCGGTTCCCCAGAGGCGTTGCATCTCCATCCGAAACTCATGGGCCGATTGCCGGGGATCCGGCGTCTCCCGGATGCCGCGGCCGCAGATCACCACTGAGACGGCAAGCGGTTGGAAGAAGGGAAGCAAGGGCTTGGTGATGCCGCCCGTCACAGTGATCTTGAAGCCCATATCGATCAGCTGGCGGATGACCGTGCGATCTTCCTCTACCCATTGCCGGGCAAAGGTCTGCTCGTCCCAGCCCCGGTGATAAACCATGCGCTCGACGCCGATCTGCCGCCACTCTTTGGCTCGTGCCACGATGTCGCGCACCCCGGTGAGTTCCATCAGCATTTCTTTGTGCGCGGTCTTGGCGGCTTCCAGGGCCGATTCCACTGTTGCGAGCGCTGCGCCGCCGATGACGGTCATCATGTCGGCGCCTGCGTCAAAGGCCATTTTGGCTTCGAGCCCGCCGACATCCGGACTCTTGAAATCCGCCAGGATCAGCTTGTCCGGACCTACCAGATCCCGCATCGCGCGGATGGCATCCAGGCCCACGGCCTTGCAGAGCGGCGTGCCGATCTCGATGATGTCGACCTCAGACGCCACCTTCATGGCCATCGCCAACGCGGGCGGTAGCGCTATGTAGTCCATGGCTATCTGGAGCATTGGTACTGGGGACATTCATTTGCTCCTTACTGTGCGCTATTCCAACAATAGACCAGGATGTTCCAGCACCCGTTGCAGCGTCGCGAGGAATCGGGCGGCCGTTGCGCCGTCCAACACCCGGTGATCTGCCGTCAGGGTCAGTGTGGTGACCGGTCGCACTTCTACGCGATCGTCTGCGGTCACGACTGCCCGTTTGGCCACCCGTCCCACGGCCAGGATTGCCGCTTGCGGTGGGTTGAGGATGGCTGTGAATTGATCGATGCCGAACATGCCCAGGTTGGACACGGTGAAGGTGCCGCCCTGCAGATCTTCGATCTTGAGCCGGTTTTCGCGGGCCCGCATCGTCAGATCGCCCAACCGGGCAGCGATTTCCCGCATTCCCAGCCGGTCGGCCTGGCGGATCACCGGCACGATCAGTCCCGCCTCGATGGCAGTGGCGACGCCGACGTTGACTTCATCCCACTCGGCTATCTGGCCATCCTGGTACGCGGCATTGGCCTCCGGATGCTGGTACAATGCCCAGGCGCTGGCCTTGATCAGTAGGGTGGTGAGGGTGACGCGCGGCTGGCCGCCGGAGGTTGAAGCGGACGCCACCGCGGTTGCGGACGCAGCAGCTGCGTTTGCGCGCAGGTCCTCCACGATCGCCAGCGCACGGGTCATGTCCGCGTCGAGGCTCACCGTAAACTGTGGCGCTTCGCGTACGCTGGCCGTCATGCGCTCTGCGATGGTGCGCCGGATGTTGGTCAGCGGCACCAGGCGCCGGACAGCAGGACTTCCAGGGAAGGCAGCAAGAGCCGGAGGAGGCTCTGGTTGAGTTGAGACGGGTTCAGCAGCACTTGCCGCCGCCTTTGCACCAGTTGCAGTGCCCTCAAAATGGGTGCGCACGTCTTCCGATTGGATGCGGCCCTCCGGCCCGGTTCCAACTACCGTACGGAGATCGACTCCCAGCTCGCGTGCGACGCGCCGGGCCGCGGGTACGGCGCGAACCGTGCCCTGGGCCTCCTCATTTCCGGCAGTCGAAAGGGCCTGCGCCGCAACATAGGCTTCCACGTCTTCACGGGTCACCTGCCCGCGCGGTCCGCTGCCCTTGATGGATGCCACGTCGACTCCGAGGCTCTCGGCCAGTCGGGCAGCGAGGGGCGATGCCGAGATTCCATGTGCAGCTTCGCCGGTGGTGGATGGCGCTGGCCGGGCCGAATCGACGGCCGGCTGCCCGGCAGGCGGCCGCAACGGTTGTTGCGTTGCGCTCGCCTCCGGAAGGGTCTCACCCGGCTTGAGGAGGTACGCGATGGTCTGGCCTATCGGCACCACATCGCCGGGACGGGCGGAAATGCCCATCAGGATCCCGTCGGCCATGGCCTCGACCTCCAGATTCACCTTGTCGGTCTCGACCTCGAGGATGGCCTCTCCTTTTCTGACGGCATCGCCTTCGGCCTTCAGCCAGGTGGCGACCTTACCGGTCTCCTGGGCCATTTCGAATTTGGGCATGATCACTGCGGTCGGCATTTCGGTTTCCCTGCTAAATCTCGGTGCGAGCGAGCCGCCGCGCGGCGTCGACAATATCTTCGATCTGAGGAACCGCAGCCCGTTCGAGTTTGGGGCTGTACGGAATCGGAACATCGGCGCCGCCAAGGCGCACGATCGGCGCCTCGAGGTAGGAGAAGGCCGGGCTTTGGGCGATCATGGCGACGATCTCGCCACCGAAGCCGCCGATCAGGGGCGCTTCATGCACCATCAGAAGCCGCCCGGTGTGTTTGACGGAGGCGATGATCGTGTCGCTGTCGTAGGGCTTGAGCGATCGGAGGTCGATCACCTCGAGTTCGATGCCTTCTGAGGCGAGCTTCTGTGCAGCTTCCAGTGCGCGCACGACCATGATGGACGTCCCCACGACGGTGACGTCCCTGCCCGGGCGCCGGATCGCAGCCTTGCCCAGCGGCACGATGTAGGGCTCCTCGGGCACGAAGCCCTTGGACTTGTATAGCAGCTTGTTCTCGACGAACATCACGGGGTTGTTGTCCGCGATGGCGGCCAAAAGCAGGCCCTTGGCATCGTAGGGAGTGCTCGGCGCAACCACCTTGAGACCGGGCACATTCACCAGCCACGACTCCAGGCTCTCCGAATGTTGAGCCGCCGCGCCCGTTCCTGATCCGGCAGGAAGCCGCAAGACCATCGGTACGCTGGCTTTGCCGCCGAACATGTAACGGATCTTGGCACCCTGGAGCACCAGCTGTTCCATGCTCAGCGTCAGGAAGTCCATGAATTGCATTTCAGCCACGGGGCGCATGCCCGTCACTGCGCTGCCTACCGCTGTGCCCACAATCGCGTTTTCCGAGATCGGGGTATCGCGCACGCGGTCGGGCCCGAATTCTTCGATCAGCCCTTGCGTTACTCCGAATGCGCCGCCGTAGACGCCGATGTCCTCGCCGAGCAGGTAGACACGATCATCTGCCTTCAGCGCCTGTCGCATCGCTTCGCGCAGCGCTTCGGAATAGGTGATCTCGCGCGAGCCGGGATCGGGGTTGATGGGCGTAGCAGGGCTGAAGGCCTGCTTGATCCACGCGGGCAGAACTCGCTCCGGTTGTGCGAGCACCTCCGGTTCATCTGCATACACGTCGTCGGTGAGATGATCCAGGCTGGGCTCCGGTCCTGTGTCAGCCCAGGCGATGGCGTCTTCGACCGCCTTCTGCGCACGGGCCTCGATGCCGGCGGCTTCTGCTTCGCTGATGATGCCCATCCCGATCAGGCGATCGCGGAATGTTCCGATCGGATCTTTGGATCGCCACGCCTCGACCTCTTCCTTGGTGCGATAACGCTGCTTGTCGCTCTTGGAGTGGCCAAAGTAGCGGTAGGTGATCGCGTTGATGAGGGTCGGGCCGCTGCCCGCGCGGGCGTGCGCCACCGCCCCCTTCACGGCCTCGTAGACCGCGAGCGCATCCATCCCGTCGACGGTTTCGCCGGGGATTCCATAGGCGATCGCGCGATCCGCGAGATCAGCGGCTGCCATCGAGCGCTTGACCGACATGGACATGCCGTACTGGTTGTTTTCACAGACGTAGATTACCGGCAGCTTCCAGATGGAGGCCATGTTGATGCTCTCGTGGAACGCACCTTCGTTTGATGCGCCGTCGCCGAAGAAGCAGATGCAGACCTGATCCTCGCCCCGCAGCTTGAGCGTCAGGCCGGCGCCCACCGAGAGTGGAAGACCCCCGGATACAACGCCGTTGGCGCCGAGGCTGCCGAGATTGACGTCGGCCATGTGCATCGAGCCGCCCCGGCCGCGGCATACTCCGGTCTCCTTGGCCAGCAGCTCGGCCATCATGGTGTTCACGTCCTGGCCCTTGGCGATCGCGTGGCCGTGTCCCCGGTGGGTCGATGTGATCAGATCATCTGCGCGGAGGGCCTCGATCGCTCCGATGGCGACCGCCTCCTGGCCGGCGCAGAGGTGCATGGTCCCGTGCACTTTTCCGAGTGAGTATTGTCCAAATGCCGCCTCCTCGAAGAACCTCGTGAGGTGCATCTTGTAGAGCATGTCCGTGAGACGCTGGGGTGACAGCCCGGGCGGCGTCTCCGTGAAGGGTTCTGAGATGATGGCCTGTCGCATGACGTCAGCCTTTCCGATCCTGACTGTAGATGAGGAACAAATGTCCAAGGTGCTGTACCGTGGTCGAAAGGGCGAGGTGGTCAAGGGAGGCCATCCGTCTGGGGCCCGGCTTGATTGGCTCGCTGCGATTCAGATCCCGGAACGCATCGATTCACAAACGTGAGTTGTTATTGACCGAATTGCATTCACATACTACCACCATGATTCACACTTGTCAATACTGGAAACCTTAAAGTTCCTGTCTCTTGGCGTGCAAATCGCCGGCCGGATGCAAGACGCGACGCCTGGAAGCGCGTGACAGAGGTTCTTCTGAGGAGAGGGTCAGGAGTGTGGCGATGCAGAGGATGGTTCTGCCGCGATCGTGCCAGATATGTCTACGACGTCCGAGCCGGCCGGCGTCATTTTCTCGTAGCTCTATCCACTCTGCTTAGCAACGACCAGGCCGGTCGCGGGATCTCGGTCACTGTGGCGCCACATTCCCACGAGGAGTGCCCTTACGAATGGCACGCCACGAATCTTGCTCCGTATGCCGTCTTTGACGTGCAGGGATAAGCAATGGTCTTTTGCCAGCCCCCGTTCGTCAGGCGGATGGAAGCTGGCGGCCGCCAGGTTGCCTTGTCCCGGTGCATCTCAAACAGGGTGAGTCGACCGCCTTCAACTCTCCGAAAAGGTCTGCGACCTGTCCGTTGGCTTTGTGCCATCAACGGGCTCTGCCTGTGCGCCAGCAGGGGGGTAGTGCCTGCATCCACCCGCGGCGAGCCCAGCCCCCGCGGGAAGCTCGGAACCTGTTGCTGCCAGCATGATCAGTTCTTCGGTTGCTTCTTCTCGGGAGAATGTCCCGGTCAACCGTCCCTCGTGCATGACAAGGATCCGATCGCTCATATGCAGCACTTCTGGCAGCTCAGAGGAAATCATCAGGATGCCGACTCTCTTTTTGGCCAGTTCGGCCATGATGGAGTGGACTTCGGCTTTCGCTCCCACGTCGATGCCGCGGGTAGGCTCGTCCAGGATCAGAACTCGCGGGTTGCTGGCCAGCCACTTGGCCAGAACCACCTTCTGCTGGTTTCCGCCACTGAGGTTGTTAACTGCCTGTTCCCGGCTGGGGGTGCGGATGTTCAGTTCCCCGATGAATCGATCGGTCATCTGCCGCTCCAGAGCCGGCCGAACCATGGTGAGCCGCGTCAATGAGTGGAGTACGGTAAGGGTGGTGTTCTCACGGACCGACATGGGCAAGACCAGACCGTGCTGCTTGCGATCCTCCGGCACGTACGCCAGGCCGATTTTGGTAGCTTCAGCTGGCGAATGGATGAGGACTTGCCGGCCATCGACTTTGACGTGTCCACTAGAAAGGGGACCGATCCCAAAAAGCGTACGGGCCAGCTCGGTGCGTCCGGAGCCCAGCAGTCCAAAGAGACCGAGGATTTCTCCCTCGAACAACTGAAATGAGATGTCGGAGAGCAAGTTCGGGACAGATAACTGGTCTACCTCCAGGATGGGTTTGCCGATCGATTGTTCCCTGGCTGAATAGATGTCGCTCAGGTCACGGCCAACCATCATGCGCACCACCGTGCCGCGATCCAGCTCGCTGATCGGGCGTGTGCCGACAGTCTTGCCATCGCGCATGACCGTGACGCGGTCTGCGATCTCAAAAATCTCGTCCAGGCGATGCGTGATGAAGATGATGCCCACGCCCTTATCCCGCAGCCCACAAGTCACCTTGAAGAGGGCATCGGTCTCGCGCCTGGTAAGCGCAGCCGTCGGTTCATCCATGATGAGGAGCGAAGCCTGGTAGGAGATAGCCTTGGCGATCTCGACCATCTGCTGTTGCGCGACACTGAGGCGTGTGACCGGCACGCGCGGATCGAG
>ENA-UOUL01006052-UOUL01006052.1-bioreactor-metagenome-genome-assembly--contig:-NODE-6052-length-10089-cov-5.938674_pt1 | contig 10089 bp, 9 predicted proteins | sample MGYA00249838_ERZ747220 | MGnify/ENA primary metagenome ERZ747220 (study PRJEB28778, sample SAMN05720191) | bioreactor metagenome | isolation source: Anaerobic biogas reactor | place: USA:Washington...
AATACGTTGTGCGGTCGATTTCGATTTGGCCCAGATGGGCGTCTGGACGCTGCCCGGTTCGACGATGGCGACGTGGATGTTCCATCGGCGCAACTCGACTCGCAAGGCGTCGGACGCCGCCTCGAGCGCGAACTTTGACGCGGCGTAGGGACCAAGAAAGGGCGCGGCTACGCGGCCGTTGAGCGAACTCATCATGACGATGCGTCCCGTCGCGGCACGAATCAGCGGCAGGAAGGCTTGCGTAACGGCAATGGAACCAAAAAAGTTCACCTCCATCTGCCGCCGCAGTTCGGCAATCGGCAGGGCCTCGATCGGCCCGGGCACGACGATGCCCGCGTTGTTGACCAGGCCCTCGAGCCCCGCCTCGCCCACTTCCCGGGCAATCAAGTCAGCCGCGGCGGCGATGTGGGCCGAATCGGTCACATCGAGTCGGACAGGCACGAGTCGCGAGGGAACCAACTGCGTGAGTCGCTTTGCCGAGTCGTCGTCGCGAACGCCGGCGAACACCCGCCATCCGAGCCGGGCAAGTTCCACCGCACAGGCCTCGCCAATGCCGGTCGAGGCGCCCGTGACAAGCACGGAACGGTCGGTCGTCGTATTGCTCGCCATGATTCTACTCGCTTGTCGCGATCGGCTGGTCATCCCACGGGCTGGTTCGGATCGGTTCGGGGGACGACTGCCGCGAGGCCAGTTCCTCGTCTTCCTCGACGACTCGCTCGGGCGCGGCGATCCGCACGTAGGCCAACTCGCGGGCCAAGCCGGGCACGTTCAGCAACAGCATCAGCAGTGCCGCCACCGGAACCACGGTCAGCAGCGCCACGCCCAGCGTCCTTTCCTTTGCCAAGGCCACCCGGGGGGACTACATGCTCCTTGAGATGCCCCACCGGGTGGGAAGCAGTGTGCTGCCGGAGGTCAGCGTGGTGGACATGCGGGAGGAGCTGCGTCTGGGCAACCGGAGCATGTTTTCAACGCTTCTCAAAGACCGCCTTGACGCCTGCATTCAGGCCGGGCAGCAGGCCATGATTTTCATCAACCGCCGGGGCTATTCGCCAGGGGTGCTGTGCTTAAAGTGCGGCTATGTGGCCCCCTGCCCCCAGTGCGATGTGAAGATGACCTATCACCAGGCGGAGGGGATGATGCGCTGCCACTACTGCGGCTTAAGGCAGCCGCTTCCAACAAACTGCCCCGCCTGCGGCAGCCGGTACATCAAGCCCTTTGGCGTGGGCACCCAGAAGGTGGAGGAGGAGCTGAAAAAGCGCTACCCTGAGGTGGAAATCGTGCGCATGGATTATGACACCACCACCGGCAAGGACGCCCACCAGCGGCTTTTGGACCGTTTCCGCTCCGGGCAGGCCCGCATCATGGTGGGCACCCAGATGATCGCCAAGGGACTGGACTTTCCCCAGGTGACCCTGGTGGGGGCGGTGCTGGCGGATCTGTCCCTCAACCTGCCGGACTACCGCTCAGAGGAGCGCACCTTCCAGCTCTTAACCCAGGTGGCAGGCCGCGCCGGACGGGCCAGCCGTCCCGGGGAGGTCATCATCCAGACCTATAAGCCGGAGCACTTTGCCATCCAGGCGGCCGCCGCTCAGGACTACCGGGCGTTTTTCAACCAGGAGTTCGCCAGGCGGCGTCAGAAGCTCTATCCGCCCTTTACCATGCTGGTGCGCCTTTTGGTGGAGGCCCCCAGGGAAAGTCAGGCCCGGGAGGTGTCCGGCGCCCTTTACGCCAGGGTGCAGGAAATGCTGGCGGAAAACCCACGGCTGAAGCGCCGGGTGATCTTCACCCGGGAGGATGATTCCCCCATCAAGCGCATCGCGGGGAAAAGCCGCGCCCAGGTGTTCATGAAGCTGCTGGAGCACCCGGAAAGTGACGAAATACTGAGATTTTTGAAAGCCTTATCAGAAGAAACCTGGCCCTGCCGGGTAAACTTAGAGATAAACCCGGCCAACATGGCCTGACAATGAGACGGAGGAAACCTTTACACCATGTCCAGGAAGCACATTTATACCATTGGGGCCAAAGAGCTGAGAGCTAAAAGCCGCCCCATCACCAAATTTGATACCCGCCTGTCCCTGATTTTGCGCGACATGGCGGACACCATGTATGAGGCCAACGGCGTGGGCCTGGCAGGCCCCCAGGTGGGCATCCTCAGGCGTCTGGTGGTGATTGACGTGGGGGAAGGCCTGATCGAGATGGTGAACCCCGAAATCATCGACGCCCAGGGCCAGGTGGGCATGGTGGAAGGCTGCCTGAGCGTGCCTGGCCGCCGGGGCTATGTGACCCGCAGCGAAACCCTGACCCTAAGGGCCCAGGACAAGACCGGCGCCTTTTTTGAGCTGCCGGCAGACGGCCTTCTGGCCCGGGCGATCCAGCATGAGCTGGATCACCTGGACGGCGTTCTCTATGTGGACAAGATGGAATACGAGGTCTTTGAAGAGGACGATGAGGGTGAGGATGAAGAGGAGATGCCCGAAGCCCAGCCCAGGCGCGGGGCGCGCTCCAAGGCGGTGTGATGCGCATCGTTTTTATGGGCACGCCTGACTACGCCGTCGCTTCGCTTCAGGCCCTGATTGCAGCGGGGCATGAGGTGGCGGCGGTTTTTACCCAGCCGGATAAAGCAAAAGGACGTGGGGGCAGGGTGCAGGAGCCGCCGGTGAAAATCCTGGCCAAAGAAAGCGGAATCCCCGTGTATCAGCCGCGGCGCATCCGCCTGGAAGGGCTTGAGACGCTTAGTCAAATCGCGCCTGATTTGTGTGTGACCGCGGCCTTTGGCCAGATTCTCTCCCAGGAGCTTCTGGATATTCCCAGGCTGGGCACGGTGAACGTGCACGCCTCTCTCCTGCCCAAATACCGGGGTTCCTCCCCGGTGCACTGGGCGCTGATCAAAGGGGAAGAGGAAACCGGGGTCACCACCATGATGACGGACGCAGGCATTGACACCGGGGATATCCTCCTGCAGGCCCCCACCAAAATCCGGCCCGGCGAGACCGCGGGGGAGCTTACGGAAAGGCTGGCTGTTCTTGGCGCGGACCTTTTGATCAAAACCATCGATGCCCTGAGTAAAGGCGATTGTCCCCGGGAAAAGCAGGATGAGGGCAGCATGAGCTATTACCCCCTCCTAAACCGGGAGATGGGCCGGATTGACTGGCAGAAGCCCGCCCGGGACATCGTGAACCTGATCCACGGGCTGAACCCCTGGCCCTCCGCCTTTTCGGATTCGCCCTGGGGCCAGGTAAAGCTGCATTTGGCCCAGGAGGAAGGGCATCATGGGGCGCCTGGGCAGATTTTATTAGCCAGCGCCAAAGAAGGCCTGGTGATCGCAGCGGGAAGCGGCGCGGTGCGCATCAAGAGCATGCAAGCCCCAGGGCGTCGGGCCATGGCGCCTGAGGATTTCCTCAGGGGACACCCGCTCCCGGCGGGCACAAAGCGGATGAACGGAGAAGCGTAAATGGACGGACAGGACGGCCAAAAACCCCGGCGGGAGAGGCCGGCGGGAGATAAACCCTTTGTGAGGCGGACGCCGGACGGGAAAGGCCCCGCCCGAGGCGGGCCTTACGGCAAGCCAACAGGAGATCGGAAGCCTTTTGAGCGCAGAGAGCCGCAGGGAGAACGCCCTGCCCGCAGCAGGCCCTACGGCAAGCCAGCAGGAGACAGGAAGCCTTTTGAGCGCAGAGAGCCGCAGGGAGAACGCCCTGCCCGCAGCGGGCCCTACGGCAAGCCAGCAGGAGACAGGAAGCCTTTTGAGCGCAGAGAGCCGCAGGGAGAACGCCCCGCCCGGGGCGGGCCTTATGGCAAGCCCGCTGGGGAGCGGAAGCCTTTTGAACGCAGAGAGCCGCAGGGTGAACGCCCCGCCCGGGGCGGGCCCTATGGCAAACCTGCGGGTGAGCGGAAACCTTTTGAACGCAGAGAGCCGCAGGGAGAACGCCCTGCCCGGGGCGGGCCTTACGGCAGGCCAACCGGGGAGCGGAGGCCCTTTCAGCGGCGCGGGCCGGAGGAGAACAGGCCGCCCGCCCGGCCTGTTGCGCCCAGCCTGTCCTCGGACGCGCGGCGCACGGCGCTGCTTGTTCTAAACCGGGTGCTGATAGACGAGGGCTATGCCTCCCTTTCGCTGGATGAGCAATTCCAAAAGGCCGGCTTAAGCCCCCGGGACAAGCGGCTGGCCACAGCCCTGGTTTACAGCACGCTGGAAAACCTGGGCCGGCTGGACTTTGCCCTGAACCAGTTTCTAAAGGACCGGACGGAGCTGGAGCCGCGGGTGGAAAACTTGCTGCGCATGAGCGCCTGTCAGCTGATCCTGATGGATAAGGTGCCGGACTTTGCTGCGGTGAACGAGGCGGTGAAGCTGACCCGCGCCCTGGGGCTTGAGCCCATGACCGGCCTGGTTAACGGGGTGCTGCGCTCCCTGATCAGGGAAAAGGAGAACATCCCCTGGCCCAAAGAGGGGGACCCTGACTATCTGAGCGTGACCTATTCCATCCCGGACTGGCTGGTGGCGCGCCTTGTTGAAGGCTATGGGGAGGAGATGGCGCGGCAGATCGCGGCCTATCGCCGGGATCAGCATACGATCACCATTCGCCGCAACAGCCTAAGGCTTAGCCAAAAGGAATTTGAAGAGCTGCTGGCAAGAAAGGTCTGGCAGGTGTCCCCGGGGCTTTTGCCGGATGTCTGCCACATCTCCGGCGTTTCTTCCATCGCCCTTGACACGCATTTTCTGGACGGCAGCTTTTCCATCCAGGGGGAAGGCAGCATGATGGCGGCCCTGGCCGTGGCCCCTGCCATTGGCGCCCGGGTGCTGGATGCTTGTGCGGCGCCCGGTGGCAAAACCTGCCTGATGGCAGAGATCATGCAGAACACCGGGCGCATTTACGCCTGGGATGTGCATGAGCACCGGGTGCGGCTGATTGAAGCGCAGCTTGAGCGGTTGCGCATCTACAACGTGCGCCCCGCGGTGCGGGATGCCAGCCTTTATCAGGAACGCTTCGAGGGGGAAATGGACGCGGTGCTGATTGACGCGCCCTGCTCCGGCACCGGCGTGATGGCGGAAAAGCCGGATGTGAAGCAGCGCCTAAAGCCGGAGGATCTGCCGGCGCTTGTTGACCTTCAGCAGCGCCTGCTTGAAACCTTAAGCCGTTATGTTAAACCCGGAGGCACCCTGGTGTATGCCACCTGCAGCCTCCTGCCTGAGGAAAACAGCCGGCAGATTGACAAATTTCTCAAGGCGCATCCGGAATTTTCTCTGATACCTCTGCCCGAGAGCATCCCTGAGCGCTTCCGGGCGCTTGAGAAGGAAAACGGCTTGCAGCTGCTGCCCCATCGGGATGGGGTGGAGGGCTTTTTTATCGCCCGGCTTCAAAAGGCATGAGGGAAAAGACGGTTTTGCCGGGGCTTGCGTTCCCGGAGCTGGAGGTTTTTGTGAAGGCCCAGGGAGAGCCCGCCTACCGCGCCAGACAGCTGAATGATTGGCTGAACAAGGGCGCGGACTTTGAGGACATGAGAAACCTTCCCGGCGGCCTGATGGAAAAACTACGGGAGACCGCCATCGCCAGGCCCGCCGATATCTTAAGCCATCAGCGCTCCCGGACAGACGGGACGGAAAAGTATCTCTTCTCCCTGGCGGACGGTCACTGCGTGGAAGGGGTGCTGATGCGCTACCACCACGGGCTCACCCTGTGTCTTTCCACCCAGGTGGGCTGCCGGATGGGCTGCGCCTTTTGCGCCAGCACCCTGGAGGGAAGGCTCAGGGACCTTAAGGCTGGGGAAATGGTGGGCATGCTTACCCTGGTCAACCGGATGTGCGGGCCTGAGCGGGTGCACAACCTCGTGCTGATGGGCAGCGGAGAGCCCCTGGACAACTATGATGAGGTGCTACGCTTTTTAAGGCTGATCACCTCCCCTGAGGGTCTGAACATCGGCGCCCGGCGCATCTCCCTTTCCACCTGCGGGCTGCCTGAGAAGATGCGAAGCCTTGCCCGGGAGGGCCCTCCGGTTACCCTTTCCGTGTCCCTTCACGCGCCCAATGACCAGATCAGGCGCACCATTATGCCCATTGCCCGTGCGGTCAGCATGGAGGCGCTGCTTGCGGCCTGCCGGGATTATGCCCAGGTCACCGGGCGGCGGGTGGTGTTTGAGTATGCGCTGATTCACGGCGTCAATGCAGCGCCGGATCAGGCCCTGGAACTGGCCCGCCGCCTGCGGGGGATGCTCTGCCATGTGAACCTGATTCCGCTAAACGATGTGCCGGAGCGGGATCTGCGCGCGGCCAGCAAGGAGGAGGTGGCGGCCTTCCGCCAGACCCTTGAAAACGCGGGCATATCCGCCACCATCCGCAGGGAGATGGGCGCGGACATCTCCGGCGCCTGCGGGCAGCTGCGCGCCCAGTATCTGAAAAACCCCGTGATCTAAAAGCAGGAGGAAGAGGCCCATGATCGCTATCAGCCGTACGGACCCAGGAAAGGTGCGCCCCAGCAATCAGGACGCGCTGCTTCAAACGGCGGGCCCTTACGCGCTTTTTGCGGTGGCGGACGGCATGGGAGGCCACCGGGGCGGCAACATCGCCAGCGCCATGGCGGTGGACTGTTTAAGTGAAATTGATAACCAGAGCCCGCCGGAGGAGGAGGCCTTAAAAGCGGCTTTTGACCGGGCAAACCGCCTGATTTGGGAGCGCCAGCGCCAGGATGAAAACTTGAGCGGCATGGGCACCACCCTCACCGCGCTGTGGGAGGGGGCGGATTATGTGCTTTTGGGCCATGTGGGGGACAGCCGGGCCTATCTTTATAGAGACGGCGTCCTTCGGCAGATGTCCGCGGATCACTCCCTGGTGGGGGAGCTGCTGCGCAGCGGCATGTTAAATTCAGAGGATGCCCGGACCTACCCTTACCGCAACATCGTGACCCGGGCGGTGGGGACGGATCAGGCCCTTGAAAGCGACATCGCCCGGGTGGACAAGCTGCCGGGAGACCGCTGGCTTCTGTGCTCTGACGGGCTGACGGAGTACGCCAGCCAGGAGGCCATCACCCGGGCCATGGCGCTCGCCTTGTCTGAGGCGGCGGAGCAGCTGATGGCCCTGGCCCTTTCCGGCGGCGGCCGGGACAACATCACCCTGATGTTTCTGGAGGTGCCGGCATGATTGGCACTGTGTTGATGGAGCGCTACCGCCTGGAGGAGCTGATTGGCGAGGGCGGAATGGCCAGCGTCTACCGGGCGCTTGACCTGCGCACCGGGCACCGGGTGGCGGTGAAGTTCCTGCGCCAGGAGTTTCACAACAACCCGGAGTTCCTGGACCGCTTCCGCCGGGAGGCCACGGCGGCCAGCCGCATGTCCCATCATAATATCGTAAACCTCCTGGACATCGGGGATGACCCTAAGAATCCTTATCTGGTGTTTGAATTTGTGGACGGGAAGACCTTAAAGGAGATCATCACGGACCATGGGCGTCTGCCCCAGGCCACCGCGGTTCAGATCACCATCCGGATTCTCTCCGCCCTGCGCCACGCCCATGAGGCTGGGATCATCCACCGGGACATCAAGCCCCAGAACATCCTGGTGGACCGTCAGGGCTATATCAAGGTTTCTGACTTTGGCATCGCCCGCATGGTGGGCACCAACACGATGCTGGACAGCGAGGGGAAGACCAGCGTGATGGGCTCGGTGCATTATTTCTCTCCCGAGCAGGCCAGGGGCGAGACGGCCACGGTTTCCTCAGACCTGTATTCCGTGGGGGTGGTGCTTTATGAGATGCTCACCGGCACCGTTCCCTTTGAGGGGGAGACGCCGGTTGCCATCGCCATTCAGCATGTGCAGGTGGCACCCAAGCCCGTTAGGCAGCTGAGCCCCGCCGTGTCCCAGGCGCTGGAAAACGTGGTGGCCAAAGCCATGGAAAAGGACGCAAAGCTGCGCTACCCGTCCGCCCTGCTGATGGCCCAGGCCCTGCATGCGGCCCTCCTGGCCGAAAAGGAGCCCACCCAGGATACTCCGGTTTTTCCGGCGGTGGCAAAAAGCCAGGGCAAGCGCAAAGGCAGCCTTCGCAGCAGGCTGCGCAGCCGGATTTTGCTTTTGATTCTCAGCCTGGGATTAATCGCGGGCCTTGTGGTTGGCGGCGTTTTTATCTACAGGGATATCGTAAACAGCACCCGGGCGCCTTTCCTCATCGCGGAAACGGAGCTGGTGGCCATCCGCCTGGCGGAGCGGGCGGGGCTGAACCCCAAGGTGGAGCGCATCAGCAGCGATGAGCCGGTGGGCACGGTGATCACCCAGTCCCACGATCTGGACTTTGCCATGCGCCGGGGGGACACCATCCTGATCACCGTGTCCTCAGGGCCGGTCAGAAAGCCGGTTGTTGAGGTAACTGGAACCATGAAAAACGCCGCTCAGGCAGCGCTTGAGCGGATTGGTCTGCGCATGATGGTGACCAGCACCGTCATGGACACCGCCCCTGCCGGCACCGTGCTTCAGCAGTCCCCCCAGGAGGGGACAGTGATGGAGGCGGGGGAGATCGTCCAGGTGGTGCTCTCAGGCGGGCAGGTCAGCGTGCCCGCTTTAGCAGAGCTGCGCCAGCAGGACGCCAGGAACCTGATCGTCAAATCCGGCCTTGCCCTGGGCGCCTTAAGCGCCGTTGAGATGGAGGACCCGGCCCAGCATGGCCGGGTAGCTTCCCAGTACCCCCTGCCCGATGAGCTGGTGATGGCGGGCACGCCGGTGGACCTGGTGCTCTATGTGCTGCCGGGCACCCAGAGCCCTGCGCTTGGCGGCAATGGAAACGGGGGAAGCTGAGGTGACCGAGGGCAGGATTATCGAGGGGCGCGGAGGGCTTTATACGGTGCGGGATGATAAAGGCCAGCCTTATGTCTTACGCGCCAAGAAAAAATTCCGCCGGGAGAATATCAGGCCGCTGGTGGGGGACCAGGTCACTTTTATCCCGCCCCAGGGCGAGGAGCACGGCTGGATAGAGGAAATCCTCCCCCGGCGATCCTATTGCTTAAGGCCGCCGGTGGCCAATATCACCCAGCTTGTCATCACCATAGCGCCCGAGCCGGCGCCTGATTTGATGCTGGTGGACAAGCTGCTCCTGTTTGCTTTTGGGCAGCAGATCGAACCTGTCATAGTGGTCAACAAAATGGATTTGGCGCCCGCGCTTGCCCAGGAAGTTAAAAACGCTTATGATTCAGCGGGTGTCAAGGTCTTGGCCTTAAGCGCTGTAAGGGGAGAAGGGCTGGATGCCCTGAAGGCGGTCATGACAGGGCAGATCACCTGCTTTGCGGGACAATCCGGCGTGGGCAAGAGCACGCTGATCATGGGCCTCACCGGGGAGGAGCTTGTGACCGGCGAGATCAGCCAGAAAATCAAGCGGGGGAAGCAAACCACCCGGCATATCAGCCTGATTGAGCGACAGGGCCTTCAGGTGCTTGACACCCCGGGCTTTAACCTGCTGGATTTGCCCCAGGAGCTAAAGCCGGAGGAGATATGCCTGTACTACCCGGATTTCACGGAGTTTTTCCGGAATTGCCGCTTTGCCCCCTGTTTACACGATCAAGAGCCTGACTGCGCGGTGGACCAGGCAGCCCGGGAGGGCCGCATCGATGCGGGCCGTCTGGCCCGCTACCGGGACATGCTGCGCCAGGCTCAGGAGAAATGGAGAGAACGATATGATTGAAGTTGCGCCTTCTGTGTTGGCGGCGGATCCGCTGCATGTCTACCGGGATGTTAATAGGCTGGTGGAAGCGGGCGCCCAGGTTTTGCACCTGGACATCATGGACGGGCATTTTGTGCCCAACCTGTCCTTCGGGCCCCAGCTGGTGGCGGCCCTGCGCCGGGATTTCCCGGGCTTGATCCTTGATGTGCACCTGATGATGTCAAACCCGGAGCATTTCATCCAGGCTTTTTCAGACGCTGGCGCGGACGAGATCACCCTGCACAGCGAGGTAAAGGGGGATGTTCCTGGGATGCTTGGCCAAATCAGGCAGCTGGGGAAAAAGGCGGGCCTTTCCTTAAAACCCGCCACCCCGGTTTCGGAGGTGCAGCCCTATCTTAAGGCCTGCGATCTGTTTTTGATTATGACGGTGGAGCCTGGCTTTGGCGGGCAAAAGATGA
>ENA-UOUL01006053-UOUL01006053.1-bioreactor-metagenome-genome-assembly--contig:-NODE-6053-length-10088-cov-3.881630_pt1 | contig 10088 bp, 7 predicted proteins | sample MGYA00249838_ERZ747220 | MGnify/ENA primary metagenome ERZ747220 (study PRJEB28778, sample SAMN05720191) | bioreactor metagenome | isolation source: Anaerobic biogas reactor | place: USA:Washington...
ACTGCTCGTTGCCGCCGATGGCATAGACATTGCGGCCAAAGCGGGTTTTTTGCAGGATGATGGCGCCGATGATGATCATTACAACAAAGGCGATGGTGTTCAAATCGATACTGGCCACCGGCTTGATCTTGACCCATTCCCCCTGGGCGTTGGGCCACATGAGGTAGATCTTGAAGCCCGCCAGGGCGTCGATCATCTCGTGCTTGATGGAGATGGACTCCCGGCTGATGAGGGAGGTGACCCCCCGGGCAAAGAACATGCCGGTGAGGGTGGTGATGAAGGGGGGCACATTCAGGTACTGGATGCAGGCCCCCATCAGGGCCCCCAGCCCCACCCCCACCACCAGGGCGATGCCGATGCACACCAGGGGATGCAGGCCCAAAACCGAGGTGCCAAAGGCGATGATCATGCCGGTTAAGGAAGCCACAGCCGCCACGGACAGGTCAATCCCGCCGGTGATGAGCACCAGGGTCATCCCCACGGCTGAGATGCCGATGTAGGCATTGTCGCTGAAGAACAGCATGAAGGTGCGCACCGAGGTGAAGCCCTTGTTGCCATAAAGCAGGGCGCCAAACAGGTAAATCATCAGGAAGATGCCGATGGTGGCGTAGACCATCAGGTACTGGGGGTTGGTAAGCAGGGCGCGCAGGCGCCTGCCCTTCCCCTGGCCTGCCAGCCTGAGATCAGACACGGGCTTCACCTCCCATCAACAGGCGTTTGCGGTCCCGGCGCTTGGCGATGGCATTGCGCACCGGCTCTGACTGCAGCACGATGACCACAGCGATGATCAGGGCCTTGAAGGCCATGATGGCCTCTGACACGATGCCGAAATACAGCACCAGGGTGGTGATGGTGCGGATGATCAGGGAGCCGATCACTGTGCCAAAGAGGCTGAACTTGCCGCCGGTCATGCTGGTGCCGCCGATAACCACCGCCAGGATGGCGTCCATTTCGTAGCCCAGCCCGGCATTGTTGCTGTCGTTGGAGGAGATGCGGCTGGAATAGATGAGGCCGGAGATGCCGGACAGAAAGCCGGTCAGCACATAGGCGATGATGATGATGGTGTCCGAGCGCAGGCCGGACACCCGGCTGGCGCTGGGGTTGATGCCCACGGACTCCACAAACATGCCGTAGGAGGTCCTGCGCACAAAAAGGGACACCAGCAGGATGACCAGAAGGGTGATGATGATGGGGAGGGGGATGCCCAGGATGCTGCCGTTGCCGATGAACTTGAAGGGGCTGTACTGGGTGGTGAACTGCTTGCCGTTGGTGACAATCTGGGCGATGCCCCGCCCCCCCACCATGAGAATCAGGGTGGCGATGATGGGTTGGAGCTTCAGTTTGCCGATCAGCATGCCGTTGAACAGGCCCATTAGGGTGCAGGCCAGAAGGGGCAGCAGGAGCACCAGGATGAAGGGCTGCACGGTGTAATCCCCCGGGGTGTTGTATACCAGCACGTCCCAGCGCAAAAACTTCAGGGCGATGGCCCCGGAAACCGCCACCAGGGCGCCCACGGAGATGTCGGTGCCCCCCAGGGCGATCACCAGGGTCATCCCCATGGCGATGATGGTGATTTCGGAAGCCCGGTTTAAAATGTCGATGGGGGTGCCGTACAGCACCGTGGTGCCGTCGCTTAGGGTGCGCAGCTGGATGCTTAAAAAGTCCGGCCGCAGGATGAAGCCCACCAGCAAAATCAGCAGCTGGGCGACGATGGCCCAGAACAGCTTGGAGCGCAGGAAGGCGCTTTGCATCACGGATTTTTTCATACTGCCTCCTCCTCTGCGCCTTCCCCGGCGATGATGGCCAGGATGTCCGCCTGGGTGCAGGAGCCGTCCACCTCCGCCGCCTTTTTCAAGTCCCGCATCACGATGATGCGGTTGGAGCAGCGGATGATCTCGTCCATTTCGGAGCTGATGAAGATGATGCCCCTGCCCTCCTCGCACATTTCCAGCATCAGCCGCTGGATTTCCGCCTTGGCCCCCACGTCGATGCCCCGGGTGGGCTCGTCCAGGATCAGCAGGTCCGGATTGGTGGCCATCCAGCGGGCCAAAATCACCTTTTGCTGGTTGCCGCCGGACAGTTCCCCCACCTTTTTCTCGGCATCCGGGGTGGCGATGGACAGCAGCTTGATGTACCTGTCCGCCAGCTCCTGCTGCTCCGCCTTGGGCAGGGGGCTCATGAAGCCGCGGGTGGCCTGGATGGCCAGGGCGATGTTCTCCCGGATGGAGAGGTCGCCGATGATGCCGTCCCGCTTGCGGTCCTCCGGGCAGAAGGCCATCTTGCTGCGGATGGCGTCCAGGGGCGCCTTCAGGGCCAGGGCCTTGTCATGCATGCTGACATCGCCCTTCTGGGTGCTGACCACGCCAAAGAGCATCTCGGCGGTCTCGGTGCGGCCGCTGCCCAGCAGCCCTGCAAAGCCCACCAGTTCCCCCTGCTTGACATGCAGGGAGATATCTTCCACCTTGCCGCTGATGCCAATGCCCTCCGCCTTGAGCACCACCGGAGCCCCCTCCTTTTGGGTAGCCTTTTGCAGGTTGTAGATTTCGTTGATGTCCTTGCCGATCATGCTGGTGACCAATTCCAGCTTTGAGATGTCCCGGGCCAGGTATTCCCCCACCAGCCGGCCGTTGCGCAGCACGGTGAGCCGGTCGCTGATTTCGTAGACCTGGTCCAGAAAATGGGTGATGAAGATGATGCCCAGGCCCTGGGCCTTCAGCTCCCGCATCACGGCAAAGAGGTTTTTGACCTCGTTTTCGTCCAGGGAGGAGGTGGGCTCGTCCAAAATCAGGATTTTGGCGTTGATGTCCACTGCCCGAGCGATGGAGGCCATCTGCTGGATGGCAATGGAATAGGTGGCCAGGGGCAGGGTGACGTCGATGTCCATGCCCATCTTCAGCATCAACTCGTGGGCCCTGCGGTTGATGGTTTTCCAGTCAATCTGCCCGCGCCGCATGGGCTGGCGGCCAATGAAGATGTTCTCTGCCACCGTCAGGTTGGGGCAGAGGTTGACCTCCTGGTACACCGTGGAAATGCCCAGGCGCTGGGCCTCCAGGGTGTTGGCAGGCCTGATGGGCTTGCCTTCCAGCAGCATGGTGCCCGCGTCCATGCGGTGCACCCCGGTCAGCACCTTGATGAGGGTGGACTTGCCGGCGCCGTTTTCCCCCAGCAGGGCATGGACCTCTCCTTTGCGCAGGCTGAAATCCACCTTGTCCAGGGCCTTGACCCCGGGGAAGGTGATTTCCATGCCCTTCATTTCCAGAATGATGTCCTGCAAGGGATCACCCTTTCTATCAACATGGTTCAGGGACGGATGAGGGGCAGGCCCTCATCCGTCCTTGTTGGGTTACATCAGGTCAGGGAATCAGTAGAGGCGCTCGCCGATCTTGTCGGCAGCCTTGTCAGACAGCCGGCCGTCAGCGGAGTAGACGATGCCGCCCTCGGCGTCAAAGGCGCCTTCTTCCGGATGGATTAGGGTCTTGTCCATGGGCTCGCCGTCGATAAGGCGCTGCAGGGCAGCCACCACGAAGGGGCCGTAGAGGGGGGTGCACTCGATGGTGGCGTTCATGTCCCCGGCGATGATGGCGTCAAAAGCCGTCTTGGGGGCGTCGCAGCCCACGATGATGATGTCTTCACCGGGGTCTTTTCCAGCGGCCTTGATGGACTCGATGGCGCCCAAGGCCATGTCGTCGTTGTGGGCCAGCAGGATGTCAATCTTGTCATGGGCCTTCAGGAAGGACTCCATCACAGCCTGGCCTTCCGCACGGGTGAAGTTGCCGGTCTGGGAGGCGATGACCTTCAGGTTGGGATAGTTGGCCAGCACTTCCATGATGCCTTCCTGGCGGCCGGTGGCGGCGTCAGCGCCGGTGGTGCCTTCCAGGATGACCACGTTGAGCTCCTCGCCGGATTTGCCCAGCTTCTCCACGTAGTTGGCAGTCCAGTACGCCATCCGGCGGCCTTCTTCAACGAAGTCCCCGCCAAAGGCAGCGGCGTAGTCGATGTTGTCCAGGGTGCTCTGCTCGGGCATGCGGTCCAGCAGGATCAGGGGGATTTCGGCCTCGTTGACTTCCTTCAAGACCTCGTCCCAGCCGGTGGAAACCACGCCGGTGAAGAGGATGTAGTCCACGCCTTGGGAGATGAAGTTGCGCAGGGCCTTCACCTGGTTTTCCTGCTTTTGCTGGGCGTCGTCATAGACCAGGTCCCAGCCGGCTTCGGCGATGGCAGCCTTGACGCTGTCGGTGTTGGCGGTGCGCCAGTCGGACTCCTGCCCGATCTGGGAGAAGCCGATGGTGACTGCACCTGCGCTTGCGGCAATGCCCAGCACCATCATGAGTGCAACAGCCAGTGTGAGTAGTTTCTTCATGTGTTTTCCCTCCGTTTTTTGGCATTTTACCCATGCCTTTGCGCTGAGTGTAGCCAATAGCGGGACAAACATCCATGGGCTGTGATTGGAAAAAAGTTGAATATTTTCGGAAGATGGCCTGGCCTTGAACCAGGGCTGTCCTCAAATTCTCCTCAGCCGGCCCCCTGGCCCAGGCTGCGCCTGAAGTCCCGGGGGGACATGCCCACCTGTTTTTTGAAGAGGTAGCTGAAATAGTGGGGGTCGTTGTAGCCCACCGCCAGGGAAATCTGGGCGGAGCGGTCTGCCGTTGACCCCAGCAGCTGCTTGGCCCGCTCCATGCGCACCCGGGTTAAGTATTCGGTGAAGGTCTGCCCCATCTCCTGGGAGAATACGGTGGAAAAATGGTTGTTGGACAGGGCCACGTGGCCGGCCACGTCCTGGAGGGTCATCCCCGGGTTGTGGAAATGCGCATCGATGTAGGCACAGGCTTTGCGCAGAATCTCCCCGTAGCGGGACACCGCATGGGCGTCCCGGTACGACAGAGCCGCCTGGATGATCTCCTGAGCGGCTGCCAGGGCCTTCCCGGCATGTGAGGACAGCTTTAAGAGCTCGGATTGCTGGATCAGCCGGGGCGGCAGCACCCGGGAGGGCTCGCCGCCGCATTGCCGGATGACCCGGGTGGCCGCCAGCAGCACATCCATCAGCAGGAAGTTCTGTACCAGCAGGGACTGGGCGGCGTAATCCCCCATGCTGCCATAATAATCCTCCACCAGCCTGGCGCCCTCTGCCGCCGGGGCGTACAGCAGCCGTTCATACAGGGGCAGCATGCTGCCTTCCGCCAGGTCCCAGGTGGCGGAGAGGTCGATGTCCAGGGACCCGGCGATGCGGGGCGGCTGCCCGGCCATGGAACGGAGCACCGCCTGGGCGGAGGCCAGGGCCTGGGGCAGGTCCTGAAGCCTGGACACGGGGCTGCCGATGGCGATGGCGGGCAGGGGCAGGCGCTGCTGGCTGGCTTCATGGCGCAGGGCCTGGGCCAGGGCATAGGCCCGCTCCTCGATGTCCTCCCCCTGGAAGCTGCCTTCCGGCGCAATCAACATCAAAGCGGGGCTGTCAAGGCCGGTGACAAAGCAGGCGTTGCCCTCCTGCCCCTCCACCACATGCTGCAGGCTGCCGATGAGGGGCAGCTGGTCCTCCTCCCCGGATGAACCCAGCAGCATCACCAGGTAGCGGCTGCCCACCAGGGACATGCCCAGCTCCTGGGCTTTTGAAAGCAGCTCTTTTTGAAAGCTGCCGGTCAGCAGCTGGAGCAACAGCTGCTCCCTGGCATAGCGGGCGGAGGACTCCAGCCGGCTGCGCAGCAGGGCCATGTCTGCCTGGCGGGCCCGCTCCTCCCTTATCTTCTGGGCCATGCTGAAAAGGGCTTCACCCAGTTTTTTGGGGGTGATAGGCTTTAGCAGGTATTGCCGCACGCCGATGTCAATGGCCTGGCGGGCGTACTCGAAATCGTCATGGCCGCTTAGGATGATGATGCTGGTCCAGGGCAGGGCCTGGGCCACCTTCCGGGACAGGGCCAGGCCGTCCATGAAGGGCATGCGGATGTCGGTGATCAAAATGTCGGGCTTTAAGTCGTTGATCATGGGGAAGGCCATCTCGCCATCCGGGGCTTCCCCCACCAGGTTGAAGGGGGTTTCATCCCAGGGAAAGCCCTCCCGGATGCCCTCCCGGATGACGATTTCATCATCCACCAGAAAGACCCTGAACACCTCGTCCTGCCTTGCGTTTTCCATCTCAGTCCTTAAGGGGCACACTGAAGGACACCGTGGTGCCCCGGCCCTGTTCGCTTGTGATTACCAAGCCCTCTGCCTGGTTGTAGTGCAATTTGATGCGCTGGTCCACGCTGTACAGACCGTATCCCACCTGGCCGGCAGTGGGTTCGTCCTCCGTGAGGGCCGCCCGCACCTGGGCCAGCCGCTCTTCATCCATCCCCATGCCGTTGTCCCGCACGCTCACCTGGAGCCGGCCCTCCGCCTCCCTGGCCTCCACCTGCACCAGGCCCAGGGCCCGGCGGTTTTTGATGCCGTGGTAGATGGCGTTTTCCACCAGGGGCTGGATGAGCAGTTTCAGGATGGTCTGCTCCTTTAAGCCTTCCTCCAGGTGCAGCTCATACTGGAGGATGTCCCGGTAGCGGATTTTCTGGATGGTGAGGTAGCCCTGCAGATGCTCCCACTCCTCCTTTATGGACACCCAGTCCTTGCCGTTGTTTAAGGAGATGCGGAAGAAATTGGACAGGGCGTTGGTGATTTCGATTACCTGGCTTCCCTGGCCTGCCTCCGCCAGCCAGACGATGGCATCCAGGGTGTTGTACAGAAAATGCGGGGTGATCTGGGCCTGGAGGGTGCGCAATTCGCTTTTTTTCAGGTTCTCCTGCTCCCTGCGGTTTTGCGCCACCAGCTGCTCTAACTTGATGGCCATGGTGTTGAGGCTGTTGGTGAGGGAGCGCAGCTCCTCCACCTCGGTCTCCCGGGTGCGCTCGCTGAGCTGGCCGCTGGCAATCTGGTTGGCAAAGGTTTGCAGGCGGCTGATGGGCACGCGGATGAACTGGCTGAGGCGCCGCTGGGTCACCAGGGCCACCAGGAAGGAGAGGGCCAGGAGGGCAATCTCCACAATCACAGCCGTCCTGACCCCGGCCTGCATCAAATCGCTGGCCTGGGCGGAGGCCCGGATCTCTGCGTTCACCGCCTCCTGGAGCATGTTCAAAAACAGTTCGGCCACCTGGACGATTTCTTCGTTGACCCGGATCTGCTCATCCACGGTGACGCTTTGTCCCAGCTGGTTCACATAGCCCCTGAGGGTGCCCAGGATGCGCCTGGACACCTCCAGTTCAATCCGGCTGGCCTCCCCGCTGTCAATCAGCAGGTCCAGCTGCCTGCCGGCCTTGTCCAGGATGTCATACTGCAGGCCGTCTTCAAAGCGTGTCCGCCCAAAGACGATGTCCATGGTGCTGGACAGCAGCTCGTCCTTGATGACCGGGCTTAGGCGGCTGATTTCCTCCACATGGGAAATCACCCGGTGGTAGCGGGCCGAATGCTGCCACATCAGGGAAATGGCCAGCAGGGCGGGAATCAGCATCAGCACCACCAGGGTGATTTGGGCGGTGCGCATGCGCCGCCGGATGCTGTCGCTTACCGGTGCACGCATCCGCTAATACCCCCGAGGCGGGATGGCCTGCAGCCCGGCATCAAACTCTGTAAACACCTGCTCATCCGGGTGGGAGAAGGCGGGAATCTGCTCCCCCTGGGCCAGCTGCTGGGCCAGCCCCATGATCAGGTCCCCCAGCAGGGGGGTGCATTCCACCACGCAGTTGATCTTGCCCGCTTTTAACAGATCAATGGCGCCTTGCTCCCCGTCGATGGTGATGATGATGATGTCCTGCCCGGGCACCAGCCCCGCCTCCTCAATGGCTTCGATGGCCCCCAGGGTCATGGCGTCGTTGTGGGAATACAGCACCTGGATGTCATGATGGGCAGACAGGATGTTCTGCATGCACTCCTTTCCCTTGGAGCGCAAAAAATCCCCGGAGACGCTAATGATGATGTCAAACCGGGCATCCTGCTTGAGCACCTCCCGGAAACCTAAGGCCCGCTGCCGGGCGGGGGTGGAGCCCTCCGTTCCAGCGATTTCCACAATGCGCACCTGACTCATGTCCACGGCCTTTTTTTGCAGAAACTGTGCGGCTGCGCGGCCTTCTTCCATGAAGTCGGAGCCCACATAGCCTGCGATGAGGCCCTCGTCATGGATGTTGATGTAGCGGTCGCACAGCAGCACGGGGATGCCGGCATTTTTGGCCTCGGTGAGCACGTTTTCCCAGCCTTCCTCCACAATGGGGGCCAGGGCGATCACATCCACCTGATAGGCGATGAAGGAGCGCAGGGCGTTGATCTGGTTTTCCTGTTTCTGGGCAGCATTGTCGTAAATCAGTTCAATGCCGGCCTCCTCTGCCGCCCGGATGACATCCTTTGAATTGCCCACCCGCCAGCCGGATTCGGAGCCCAGCTGGGAAAACCCCACGATAATGACATCGTTTGCGTCCGGCTGCTGCGGCTTGTTCCAGCCGGACCGGATGATCAGGATGCCCACGCCAAGGGCCAGGACCATCAGCGGAATGACAATCAGCCACACCAGTTTTTGAGATTTCATGACAGCTCTGTCCCTCCCGGGATTTGTCGGCATCAATCCGCCGCCTGTTTGTTCTTTCCAGGCAATCCTAACACATGCACCCGTAGGCTTCAAGGCATGCCGGCAGCGGCAAAGGAAATGCTGGATATCCTCAATCAGCGTTTGGCCGGCGAATAATCAGCGGAGCGATGCTTACAGAGGGCGGGCCCAGCCCGCCCTCTGGCATAATCATGCTAAACGTAAAGCCGCCGCTTGTTCCGCTGGGGAAAAAGCAGCGGCAAAGCGTCGGCATTTATGGTATAATTGACATAATGAGAAGAAAACCGAGGAGCAGGCATGACAAAGGATTATGATACCTATAAGCCGGAATGGATCGCAGAGGAGAACCAGGGCGATGAAAAGAAAAATGATACGGTGAAGGCAGACCAGCAGAAGGGTGACCCAAAGGAGGTGGCACAGCTTGCTTTTTCTGACAAATGGCTGGATGGCCGCGGATTCACTCCCTGGAAGAGCTACAAACATCCAACCCTTGGCGAGGTGGAGATAGGCGGGTTTACTCCGTTCAGTGACAATACGCCCCCGGAAAGCATGATTGACTCGCTGTTGGACCTTCAGCTTCCGTACATCCCGGAACTGGTGAAAAGACTTCCGCGGCTTGCCATCGCTGAGGTTAAAACAACCGAAAAGGGAGGCGGTGTTTACCAGCTTGAGGCATGGGTGACCAATGAGGGTTACCTCTCCTTTCCTATAGCCATGGGCAAGCGGAACAAGGTGCCGGCACCCGCCATACTGACCCTCGAAGGAGATAGAATTGAAATCCTTTCCGGAAAGAAGAGGACTCCCATCGGTGAGGTGGGAGGCATGAAATCAGTCAAGTATGTCTGGCTAGTCAGGAGCCCGAAGAAAGAGACACTGACACTCAGGCTGGAGTCGAAACAGGCAGGTAATGACAGTAAAACCACAAACATCGGAGGGTAGAGCCATGGAAAGAAAGAGAGTATTCATGTTATTGGCGATGATGGCTCTTGCCGTCATGCTCATCCGGGCGCAGGAGGTGAAGGTGCCCCTCCGCTTTGATTTCTATTACTCCAATGAAAAGATGGTTGAGGCAATGAAGGCACTCAACACGGCATATTCTGAATTCACAAAGCTTGACGAGGTGGGGCGAAGCGAGGAAGGAAGGATAATCTGGGCGCTTACAATCAATAACCCCAAGACCGGAGATCCATTTTCCAAGCCGGGAGTGTATGTCGACGGCAACATCCATGGTAACGAGATCCAGGCGGGGGAGGTTTGCCTTTACCTTGCCAACAGGCTGCTGACAAACTACGGAAAGATTACTGAGATAACTGATGTCGTAGATCGCAACGTGTTCTATATCATACCAGTGGTAAATGTCGACGGCAGGGCGCATTTCTTCTCGGATGCAAATACTGCGAGCACCAACAGGAGCCTGCGGATACCGATGGATGACGACCGCGACGGGCTGTTTGATGAGGACGGTCCGGATGACCTCGACGGCGACGGAAACATCAGCACGATGAGAATAAGGGATACCCTCGGCAGGCTAAGG
>ENA-UOUL01006054-UOUL01006054.1-bioreactor-metagenome-genome-assembly--contig:-NODE-6054-length-10086-cov-5.876911_pt1 | contig 10086 bp, 13 predicted proteins | sample MGYA00249838_ERZ747220 | MGnify/ENA primary metagenome ERZ747220 (study PRJEB28778, sample SAMN05720191) | bioreactor metagenome | isolation source: Anaerobic biogas reactor | place: USA:Washington...
ATCAACACCTAACCTCGATATAATCTGTGTTACAAGATTGTCATCCAATATTTCACCACCTTCCAGAAAATAAAAAACACCCCGAGGGGCTACATCGTTTTCCAATATTTGCCCCACTTTGTGTTTATAGTTATACTGAAACTGTGAATACTAACAAAAAGGAGGCATCTATCTATGAAGCACTTTCTCAGTGGTTTCGCCACTTGTGCGGTTATTTGCTCGTTAATATTTATTAGTTCATCGGCTATCGCTGGTTCACCGATTAAACTTTTCATTGACGGTGAAATTATTCAATGCGACGTGCCACCACAGATCATCAATGGTCGTGTGATGGTTCCTGCCCGTTTCGTTGCCGAACCATTAGGTGCTAGAGTCGAGTGGGACGAGCGTAGCCAAACCGTTCTTGTTTTGTCCAAGGCGTACGATAATTCATTCGGCAAACCACAAGCATCTGCCACAACCATCGACCAAGAAAAACATGAAGTGTACGCTAAAATTTCGCACGCAGACGCGACGATAACTAAAGCAATAGATAAATACTCCAGCAAAGATTATCAGCCCGCTATCGACGAATTAATAGCCTTAGAGCATGAATGGGCTTCATGGGGTACTCTCGATGAATACACCCACATTAAAGAATTATATCTACAAGCCATACGCTCACTTGGATATGCCTGCATAAACAAGCGCACTGCCGATAACGGTGTCAACGCATATCAACACAACATGGAGGTAAAGTCATACTTAAATATATACGAAAGCACATTACCCGCAATCCAAGCAGAAATAACTAGCCTTCAGAAAAAAGGATACCTATAAGGCACTAAGCGGCTCTCTTGTTTAACCACTAAAGAGAGCCGCAAATGCCATCCTTTCCTCTACTGTGTCGCCATACACATCATCACTCTTGGAATTTCCTTCACCTTCCTCGCTATCTGAAAATCCCAAGTTAGGTGTTCGCTTCACATCAACGTGTAAGCCTAGTCGTGTCATAATCGCTTCAAGGGCAAGCATTGTCATATCGCCAATCTCCGAATAACTTATATTTGTATGACACACGATTTCGGTAAATATTTCACCCCAATCCGTCGGTGGCAGGGCAAGTTCTCCCCCGCAGGCAGGGCAGGCATCTTCCACAGTCAAATTGTCGGGAATCTCGCACCCATTCTCGCGGCAGATAACCTTGCCCCGTGTTTCTTCCGGCGGGGGAGGGGTCAACCCGATATGTCAATCAATAGTCTTACGGCTTTACGCAAATCAGTAACATCCCAATCTGCTTCTTCGGCCTTTGCTAGTGTCATAGGTTCGTCATTCTCATCGAACAAATACCGCCCCATCCACTTCTCTAACTTGGCAATCTCCTTTTTCTCAATCAGGGTAAAAAACTGCGGGCCAATGTTAAGGTTATCCTCAAGGAACTCCTTATGGTCACGCAGCTTCAACGGCTTAATCTTGTACCGCTTCCCCTGAATGATATGGTAATCGCCAGTCCCTAGCATAGTAGTCAAATCAACAGGGGGATGTGCCTCCTTTTTAGCCATTTGTCAAGCCCTCCTTACCGTGCCACCCGATAATCAACAGGTTTACGACCAGCACGAGGTTTCTGCATAGCCATTGTGAAACTCCATCCACCAGGGGTCTTACTCCGAGTGGGCGGCTTTAAGTCACCAGTTGGTGCTACGCTGTCGAAGATCATGGAGTCATGTTTGATGGTTCCTTCGTCCTCAGCCAATACCGCTTCACCTGCCAAAACCATCTGGAATACCGAACGGGTAGACTGTGCGGGAAGTTCCATCTTGTCGCCAGTTTCAGACACGTCAAAGGCAAGAACAACCTCTTTACCAGCATCAGCAGAGGCGAAGGTGAACACCGAACCTGATACTGCAAACTGCCCTGTAGTGGAAGCACTCGATGCCTTAACAAAGGGGCTATCGGCAGCATCATGCACTACGGGCACAGGGTCAGTAGCAGGAGTACCCTCATTCTTTACGTCAATTGTATATGGTGCAGAAGAGGGAATGCGACTTTCAATAATGTGACGGATAGCATAGGAACTGTTCTCCGTGAATGTCGCGCCAGATAATCCTGCATAAAGTTTAGGCTGGAATGAATTAAGATTGACCGTGATACTGCCATCCATACCTTGCGAAAACACCAAATCATAGTCAGAAAATCCATCCTCCAGTGTAGCTGTCTTTACATTAAGAGAAACATCAACCGATTGCACTACTCCAAAACCAAGGAACCTGGCACTGTCACTATGCCGAATCAATTCGATGTGCGCGGGTTTCTTGTAAACTAATTTTGCCATTGTGTTTTACTCACTTCCTTTCATTGCTATTTCAGGGCATAGAATGTAAATCTAGCCCCAACACAAACAAAACCAGTTAGGGTAGACAACTCTCCCAACTGGCCTTCAAACTCGTAAATACGATGATTGATCGTCTTGTTGTAAAGCAATTCCTGCGCCCGTGCTATGGCTCTATATGCCATGTAGTCTTGTGTTGCAGGAACGTGACAATCAATCTGTAATACTTCATTGGTCACGATGGATAGCCTTGCAGTTCGCGATGGCCTAAAATATAGGCAAAGCCGCTTTTCATTGGTTGCCAAATCCGTCCATTGTGACCGTTTCAATATGCGCTTGACTTTCTCTACATCGCTTAATGACGTGATACCTAAAATATCGTTCATACTTGCATCTTTCAGGAATAAACTTTGCACAGCAGCCAAGTCTTTTTCAGGCTTAAAACAACGGCCTCACCTGCCTTTCAGTCTTGCGTCACAACAAAAAACCTCCCCCAATGGAAGGCTTGTAGTGCTTCTTGCCATATTTGCCGAACTCGTTTCAGTCGCATCCACTCGGCAGTTCTCTGCATGGCATGGGATGGAGGTTGTGGCAAAAAATGTTCTCCAACAACACCTTGTGCCGCTAAGTACTCTAAATCAAGCCATTGCATTGCACCTGTAGAAGTTTTCGTTTCGCCAAAGATGTTAGTGTATTGCCCTCTAGGTCGGCCTCTGATTGTAGTATCATGGCGCACGGGATTCCACAGGTTTGACTGCATATAGGATGACAGGGCGGGATTACTCTCATCCATGAGTGACCCCTTGCCCCATTCATCCATCGTTGCCCATGCTCCACCAACCACATTCACGGCTAAGAATGTACCTAATGCCTCAATCTCCCCCGTTGTCAAATCATCTTTGCCTTCGGGAGTCAGCATTTCGCTGGCGACATAGGTCTTGTATTCCTCAGCCATCGCTAAAAGAGTAGTTACAAGATGCTTCTGTAGGGCACTTATACACGCTGCGGTGTCAAATCTTACCCCATGAGCATCACCTACTCTCTCGTGTCTGTTCCGGCCTGCACCCGCACAACGCCCTCTAGCATCAACGGGTCAATGGCATTGACCATGAAGTTCTCGCCGTCTAAAACTAAACGATCTAATACCTGCACACCATAACTTGACGGCAGATAAAAGATATAGCGGGATGATTCCAGCAGTCCAGGGTCATACTGCCGCAAGGCATATGTCACAACCTGCCCAAACGCATCTATGGTCGTGTCTTTTGGTGTCCACTTCCAAGTAATCACAAGATTGTTTTCCTTGTCCAATTCCTCTTCCCGTCTAAGCGGCGTCAAGGTAGAGTTCACCTTCACGGCAAAGAACGCTATTGCGCCGCTTGCGACATCAAGGTTGGCTGACTGAACCAGGTACTTGTCTGTGCCAACGGAGAAGATTTCACCGCCGGTCAAGGCACTATCAGCCAAAGCAAGCCCTTCCCACGAACTGTCACGTATTCCAGGGTCACGCACGGCCTTGGTAGAACGCTTGAGACTCATTTGGGTTGTGACGGTAGGAGTACGCTGGATGGTGGCGATCTGTCCATGTGCGTTTAAGAACTTACCTGCGTATGTCATCACTCATCACCGTCCCAAAACGCCTTGCGGCTTAGTTTTACGTTCTCCGTGACTGTAAATATCGCCAGAACTATACCCATCACGATCGCACACGCCACGAAAAACCCTGCGATTTGAAGCACGCTCATGTCATCACCGCCTGTGATTGTGAACTTGGAAATGCGGAACAGTCGGCAAAGTCATTGTCGATAACCTCGCTAAATAACTGTCCCGCTTGTTCCCCAAGTCAGCTTTCAACTTGTGCCAATTCACCACTAATTCCTGCGTAAAGTGCGGCCCTTGCTCTCGCTGTGGCACTCGAACTGCCATCGCATCACACAAGAGACTTGCACATTCGCATACCGCTGCCGCTTCCAAATACACTTTGTCAGTGCCCGTAAGGTCGGCATAGTCAGGCACTTGGTCAATAATATTGGCTTCGGCAACCGTGATGAACTCTGGTGATTCGATTACGGTATCGGGCAAGTAGGCAGAGTCCGTCCCTAACACAGAACGGACTCTTTCTTGCCATCCTTCTCCGGTTAAAATTAAATTGGCCACGGGGTTAGCCCCCTTTCCGATTACTCAAGGGTCATAATTGCAGAGGACTTCTTGAGTATTTTTCTAAAACCACTATTCTCGGAAACAGTCATGATCTCGGTTTGGTTCTTGATGAACTTGTCAACCTCGTTGATGGTGGAACCGACCTCAACGATTTCCTCAATAGCGGACTCACGGTTCAGTCCATAAAGAGCTACCTTGCCGCCGATTTTCTCGGCATACGGGCTGTAGAGCAGGGTAACATTGGACACAAAGCCTTGAGGTAAGGATACGGAAACATTCAAGCCCTTGGCTAACAGTTCGTCCATCAGGCCAGCACTCGCAGAGGCGGGGTATAGTACCTCAAGAATCTGCAACAATCCGTCCTCATTGGATACCACGGTGTTACACGCACGGGGATAGAACTTGAGCAGGAATTTAATCCATGCAGTTCTAGTCAATGCAGCGGAGAAGGACGAATCCAAGTCACTAGCCTTATAACTGGTAGCTGCGTTGTTGTTGCCGTCACCATCTTTGATAATGGACAGGATTTCAGCGACCTTGTTATCAGCAGCCTGGACACCGATTTCTTGAAGGTGAATATTGAACACTTCAATGCTCATCCGGCGCAAGGCCTCATAAGATGCTTCGATTGCGCGACCATATTTATAGATGTTGATCGCGGATTCACCAAGTTTTAACTTAGCGATAGGCAGTTCAGCAGCCTCGGTTACACGCCGCATCTGAGTTGCCTTTTTGTTCTTTGCATCGTCCAGATCAAGGTATCCAGCCTTGTAAACATTGCTGTCAATCATTGTCCGAGCCGCTACAAGGTATTGGAACACGGGATACTGAACCATTGCCTGAACGAGAGTTCTGGCGATATATTCAGGGAACAGTAGTTTGTTCTCATCGGTGCGATAAAACGCTTCCACCTTGGAGGAAAAGATGTTTTTCTCAGGAATGTTACTTGTAACAATCCCCGCTTCCTGCATCAATCTCTCAAAAGCATCCAGCTTACCACCTTCAGGAGAAGGGTCTAGCCCTTCCAAAAACATGGAAAGGGTCATGGCCTCCGAATGTGCCTGTCTATACAGGTCGGGGGTTAAATTACTCAATGCGATTTTTGCCATCTGTCTATTTCACTTCCTTTCTGTACGGCAATTAGCCGATAAATACCATAACGGGGCCGGTTACTTCGGAGCCAATGTCAATCGCTTTTGCTGTGCCGGTAGCACCAGTTGATGCTGTTACCGCACCATTGCCATTGACAACTAGGATGTTGCCATAATTAGGTAAACTATTAGATACACCTGTAAACTCGGTGAACCCTGCCACCTGTACGGTTGCATAACCATCACTCTCGTATTTTTCGAGTTTGCCAAGCAGGGCATCGCCTGCATTACCGAATCCACAGGTCTCCTTCGCAGTCAAGGCAACGGCCATTCCTTCAACACCTGCTAAACCACTAGCGGCATAAGCTGCCTTTAGTCCAGCGTCCGCCTTAAAGGGGGCGCGCAGGGCACCAATGCCTTCATAATCCAATCCACCACGTGCCATTCTGTTTTCACTTCCTTTCTCAAAGTCGATAAAAATGAGCATAAAAAAATCCGCTATAAAAGCGGAGTTATTGGGATGTTAGTTTGTGTAGGACTTGCTTACCGTCCCACCTTGAACGCTTCATCAGGCATGGTGAGCTTCTGGTCTCTGCCAAGCCCCGCCTGGGTCTGTCTACCAGCAGGGATTTCTGCCTCTGCCTGAGACTGCCAAGTTGCCATTGTGTCTTTGATTCCCTGAATGTCCATCAGGTCAAAGTTGCGCTCCCAAGTTTCCTTCTTGAACGCATCTCCCATCGCCCGAACACCTGCCTTGAGTGCTTCTTCCTTGAGTTCCTTGCGATACTCAATGCCCTCTTTGGCAAATAAAAGCACCTTGTCGGCGGGCACTTCCTGCCCCAATGCCTCTTTAGACTGTTCGGCAGACATAAATGTCTGGGCAGGTTCACTAGGCTGAGCTTCCTCAGTTTGTTTTGCCAATGCTTCTTCCACGGCCTTATCAACCGCTTCCTTCACGAGAGCGTCTACCTGCTCCTGAGTATAGGTCTTAACATCTTCACTCACTTGTTCTCCACCACCTTTCAATGTTGATAAATCGGGAACGCTGAATACATTCCCTTTGGCTAAGTCGTCCTTCTTATGGAAGGTTACCAATTTGTTGCTGACTGAACCATATGCGGCATATGTCATAATACCCGATGGCAATTTCTTGAGTTCTTCGTCGGGAACTTGGATGAATGGGCCATCTTCCATATCTCCCGTTGCCGACAACATCCCTGCGGTCGGATATGCCCCATCGAACACAGCCGAAAGCTCCATCAAATAGCCTGGGGGTTTCGCTGTCACATAACAAAGTTGTCCGTCATACTCGCGACCACGCAAGTGAGAACACTCACCACCGAAATATTCGTTGCCACAAATAGAGCAAATTTGCGTACTATACCCGAACCCTATAGACACATCAAACAATGTGCCATCTTCGATGTCGTCAATGATTGCATCGGTTGAAATGCCATCCTTTTCCTTGCCCCTAACAATGTAAATGTCGCCATATAGACCCCACTTCTCGCCTTCCACTTCATTGCTCTTACGCAGAACAGCATCGAATGTTCGTCCATAGACCAATGCCTTCTGCGTGCCTGCCCACGCATGGTCAAGCATGAAAGCGACACCTGTTCGAGCATCGTTGCGGAACACTTCCAGTAAAGACTTATCCAGCTTGGTATACCGTTCAGGAATCAGCGCGTCCCCAATCATCTTGGTTGGAAACACAAAAACCTCATCTTTCGATAAGGTTCTTTTCGCCAAGGCATTTATCTTGTCCAGTTGCCCCTGAGTTGGGACTCCGTATTCACTCACTCATTTCTCACCACCTTTCTTGGATGATTCCGATCATAAATGTGTAACGACCGTACTCGGTTTGGACGGATACGGTTCATGTTGCACTGCTACCTGCCCGCACTTGGTACAACGCTTAATGATGTGTTTGCCACTAGATGTCCAACTAGAATCAAGTAACCACTCATGCTTACAGGTTCTTAACGGGGCGCAACCGACGATTCTTTTGCTGTAATCCACCCGGCAGTTGGTTGCTATCACTGAACTCACCCCCTCCCGCTGAGAAGGATACACGTACTTGAGGACTAATTTCTCCTGCTGCTCTATCCACCTTAAGCATTTCCTTAGCGGCATAATCGGCATCACACCAGCCCATAAGCTGTGCAATCGCCCAGAATTGTTGCTGTAACAGGCGAACCTGCGCGCGTTGTTCCTCGTTTTCCCAATTGACGGGATTATGAGTGAACACTGGAACAGCCTGTATGCCTTTGACCCTCAACCATAAACGCGCAACTTCCTCAATTAACCGTTTGCTCCCGCGTTGCATTGATGCTATGCCATCCGTGAAAACCTTAAGAGTAATAGAACCCCATGATTCGGTTTCACCCGTAGAACCGACACGGTTGGTCACAATACCCATCTGTTTCGAGCCATTTAAAACTTGTACTGATACAAGTTCATCAATAGCACGAACGTCAAGACTCCGACCTGCATTAGCACCCTGCGTCATGTTGATTTTAACATCGTCAAAATGGATGTAGTCGGAATCGGGTTCAACGGTGTCAAGCATAGACTTGATTCGGCTGTATTGCTCCGTCAGCCAATCTACCTGCTTCTTGGCATTTCCCTTCACATCAGGCGGCATAGATGCCATCATGCGTTCCATCACGATTTCAATATCGTTTCGAGGCCAACCCTGCCGATGCAAAACAGCCTGCAAGTCATTCATGATTTGCAGTTGGAAGTCGATGGACTGTAACACAGGTGCCATCACAAGATTTCCACGGGGGTCGTCTATGTCGGGATCAGTCGGCACCCAAAAGAAATTCGCCTTGCCGGGTTCCAAGGACACTTTCTTGCCCACTTGTCCCTGCTGATAGGGGATATAAACCTGTCGCCCGTTGCGTTCCTCAAGTTCCCACTCGATTGTCTGCGGAATCACGGGATGCACGTCGATGATGTCAGCGCGATCATCATTTACCTCAACTTCAACGGCTTGCGCCCCTAAGAAATATCCCGAATAATGGAGCATGTCTATCAAGCCATCAAGTCCTGCATTGGATATAGAGTTAACACGAGAAGCAAAGTCACGCCATTCTCGCTCTATATCTCGTAAACGATTCTTACGTTCCTTATCGTCAAGTGCATAAAAAGCCATCTCATGACCTTGATTTGCCATTCGCACAAAGTTCCAATTTGCCATTGACAAATCGGGAATCTTCTTACGAGCAAAATCCAAAGCCTGCGCCTCATCACCAATCATCCGCAGAGTCTCCAACACATCGGTCGTTCGGGAGCGATACGGGGATAGCGTTTTGCGCCCATAACCACTTGAACCACCAACGACTGTCTGACGACCTGTTGGAGTAGAGGGCGCCCTTGTTCTCTTTGCTAATCTATCAAAAGGCCACAATCATTATCACCACCTTTCCAGAGTTAAACCTTCCTCACCACCACCAAAAACTCAGGGACATTGAACCACTATTTGAATAGTTTCTCGATAATATCAAAATATTGGCTTGCGATCTTCTTTTCGTCGTGGTTTTTACGCAACATGTCGCGCAGTTTTTTATTTGGTGGGAAAAGTTCATCAATATCTGTATTCGGTTCTCCACGCCCTGAAAAATTTCGATAAGATAGCCTCTCAAAGCTTTCCGGAGTTATAAACCCTTTTATACCATCGTATCCCACTAACAAAACAGGATAACCCATTGCTATCCCTTCTAATGCCACTCGACCCATCCCGGCAATTAAAGAATAATCAGCACCATATTCGCCGAAATGCTCCGCTATGTCTTTATAGCCTAAAAAACGGGCGGAGGAGTATTCTTTTTGTAAATTGTTCAGCATCGTGCCAGTGCCAATAACATCAGCCATCGGGAAGGCATCAAGGCATTTTTTCACTCCCGGATATTTGTCATCGCCTAACCGCGCGATAACTGCTGTTTTCCCTCCGGGTCCAGCGTAAACAGGCTTGAATCGTTCCAAATCAATGCCATTGCGTAGCACTATTACATTGGCATTCTTCGCCAGCAAGCGAACCTGGCTTTCCACCTCCTCCGAAACAGCGAATACACATTTTGCGCCTTCCAACGCTTTTATGTATTGACTATTGATGTACGGACCGTGAATCGTAGCTACATACGGAAGCCCTAACTCCATACAAGCTGCTGCGCCTTCAATAAGGCTATTAAACGGGTGAACGTCCACGATGTCGGGGCAAACGGATTGTAAAGCCCTTTTTATACTTTGTTTGTCCATCGCGCTAATCCGAATATCATCAAAAAGGCCAGTGTTGCTTTTATCATAATTTTTAACAACCAGACAAACCTCATGCCCTTGCACACGCTTGAATATTCCCTTCAACCTAGTTTCCAGCCCGCCCATCAGGAAGCTTTCGCTTAAAACGGCTATTTTCACCTTAAATCAACCTCCAAACTGCCTCAAAACCACATCCCATCTCGCCTGCCAAATCCTTATGTCGAAACATTCACAGGCTATCTCGCGGTTGCGCTTGCCCATCACTTC
>ENA-UOUL01006055-UOUL01006055.1-bioreactor-metagenome-genome-assembly--contig:-NODE-6055-length-10085-cov-3.710631_pt1 | contig 10085 bp, 4 predicted proteins | sample MGYA00249838_ERZ747220 | MGnify/ENA primary metagenome ERZ747220 (study PRJEB28778, sample SAMN05720191) | bioreactor metagenome | isolation source: Anaerobic biogas reactor | place: USA:Washington...
GAGATGAAAATATGTCCAAATACGCTTTCATTGTCCTGCAAGTAGAGTTTGTCAGCTTGGAGAACATTCTTGTACGTATCGAAGAGCTTCTCAATTCGGTCTCTACTTTTATATTGCATAAATATAGAATTCTCATCTAGATCAAGGTTTGATACTATCAGTATCTTTCCAGCACGCTTCTGTGAATCATTGAGCTCGAGCATATCTATTTTTCCATCATCAAAATTTTGATAGGGAGGATGATGGAACATGGCAAACTTCCATTTCTTGTCGGTAGCTTGCAAATCAGCCTGCAGCCATTGTTTTATCGCAGGAGTAGTGACGTTGCTGCTGTCCAATACTGTGAAATGGGCATCACCATAGTCAAAAGAATAAAATATATCAGTATAGCCTGCAGGACCATTGTCCGGCAAAGCAAAGAAATCAGTAAAAAGTTCCTTGTCATGGTTGCCTTTGGCAGGCATCATAGGTATTTGTGAGAAAACACCGGTGGCCGCCGTCAAAAATTCGCTCCATTCCGTACAATCACGCCCACCAGTGATCAGATCGCCTCCGATCAGACCAAACCTGATCTGAGGATTATCAGCATAAATGTTTTCGATCAGATCGCCCCAGTCATCATAGCCTTCCTGAACATCACCCAGATACAAAAAAGTAAAATCATCCCCGCCGCCGGCAGTTCTGAAGGATCTCACTCCGCTCCAGGCATCTTCACTGCCCACACGATAGACATAAGATGTATCCGGGGTCAGGTTAGTAAGCACAACTGAAAAACGATATTGTTCACAATCAGCAAAGTTTTCTCTCGCCGCTGCTGCACTGGAAGCTTCAGCGAAATCACCATCATAATCTGTTTTTTTCATATATTTTATTGTATTGGCATCACTTTCTGGTGACAACCAGGTTATGGCCTGAGAAGTGGTCGGGTCCTGAGACCAAGTCAAAATGATCTGTTCCTCTGCCCCTGTATCTGCCCAGGCATTGGCCGGGACAAAACACAGAGAAAGAGTTATCAGGAAAAATAAGGCCAGGAAGCCAATCCGCCCGACTCCCCTTTTTTTATGGAAGCCAAATTTTAAATTCATAAGCAGGTGCTCCTTTGTCCAGTACTTAAAGAGACAGGGTCGGGCAAAACCCTATGGCGCATTTATCGCCTGGGTTTTGCCCCACTCTTTTACTGTCTCATCACATCAACACTAATGTTATTGCAGCATTACCGGGTTACGATCAACATCATTGGTCAATTCATCTACAATGTAAACCCGAACAATATCTCCGGCTGTCACGTTGAAGCCTGCCTTCGCAGTACCAACCAGGTCAAAATCAGCTCTGGTAGCGTTTATCTGCAGTTGGCTGCCATTCCTCATATGGGTAAAGACTACCGTTTCATTTCCACTATGAGAAACGATGGGGGCAATATCCACTGTGAAATAGTTTAATCCAGTGATTCCAGCATTGACAGTCATTGTCTTTATGCCTGCCGGAGTTTCACCTATGGTATAGGTCGGATCTGCTGCTGGAGCAACAGAATATTTTGCTGCACCTGCAGCAACAGGCACCAGTTTGATACTGGCTATATTGCCAATCGACATCTTCCCGCTCACAGCCGGACCGACCAATTTCAAAGGCCAGTTGCTGTCTGCATCAGTCATGAGAAGTCCGTCAACAGTATTGGCAACAAGGAAGTCCAGGTTGCGGGCGATTTCAGTGCTGTCGATAGTTACTGTAAAACCGTCTTCGGCAGCAATCACTACCTGGTAAGCACCAGACGCAGCCAGATCAGCATTGAAAGCATAACTGGAATGTTGGTCCGCGTCATCGACAAATCCAACCAGAAGCCACAGAGGCATACCTCCCCAGACCCGGCCATCAGAATCGGTATAAGTTTTCTTATGATCGGCTCCAAAAGTACAGGTCAGTGCATCTTCAAAATAGTTTTTGCTGATCTCTTTGTGAAGCCCGCCTTCCATTTCCAAGCCGTCCAGTTCCAATGTCCAATCCTCTACAGGCACGGAGTAAACCCTTATTTCGTTGATATATTTAGGCGATACTCCTGCACAGGATGGATACATCACATCACCATAATAATAATGCCAGTAAGGTTCCGGTAGTGATTCATGCATGTCCCACTGACCATAAATGGTATCTTCCGGGGTAAAGAAAAGTCTCATCCCATCCTTGTAATCCGGTACATATTGTCCATCAGCATACCAGGCGAGAACGGCTTCACCCTGGCGGGCAAAAACTGCCGGGTCAGGATGAATGGAAGAATAAGGCATGGTGGTTACCCAGCCATCCTTGGCAACAAAATCAACATCTGTACCGGTACCCATGCCACCCACCAGGCCCACAAGATCCCTTACCAGAGTTCCTTTTATCGCGTTGGCGACTTTAAAGCCACCTACAGTTTCATCATCCGGACTCCAGATATCATCCGGGTTGTTGGTGATTCCCTGGTATTTGTAAACAGTTTCACCATCACCATAGACATCGAACCTATCCATCATGTCCAGATAATTCAGAGTAATTTCGTCTACTACAGTCACGCCATCTTGGCCTAATTTAACAATACGCAGATCAGGAATGATACCGCTTCCACCCGTGGCGAAGGAAGTGAGCTTGATTTCTACAATATTGCCAACACTCAGACCGCCCAGTTTTCCACCTTCACCTGCAACACCCGGACCAACCAGACGTAGGGGCCAGGAATCGGTAAGATAGGCGCCATTGACTTTATTGGCCACGATATAGTTATTGTTCTTATTGATATCTTTACTATCCAGATCGATGCTATAGCCATCAGACGCTTTCACAATGATTTTATACCCATCAAGTGCCTGTGGGAAGTCATAACTGTGCGGTTTGCGGTCATCTACCCAGCCCGCCAGCAGCCACAGGGGCATACCAGACCATTCATTACCCTCACCATCAGTCCATGTTGCCAGATGACCTGAATCAGGACAGTAGGCTCCTGTTTCAAATTCCTCCTGGGGCATCACATCAGTGATTTTACCTTTCAAAGACAAGTTCCAGCTGCCTTCTGCTGCCGGAGGAGTCTGCAATTCAGGAATTTCGATCATGGCAATCTGCCCTACCGCCATTCCCTTGAGCACACCCTCTCCATCGGTAACACCATCTCCTACCAGACGCAGAGGTGCTAAATTTTCCGGCAAGGGTTCGCCATTCATTTTGTTGGCTACGATATAATCGTTGCTGTTAGCCACATCAGCACCAGCAAAGGTTTTGCTGAATCCATCCCCAGCAGAGACCTTAACAGTATAACCAGCTGCCAGAGACTCATCGAAGGTCCAATGGTTACCAGTCATCTCAAGGTCATCTACAGCTCCTAAAAGCACCCATAAGGGTATCCCGGACCATTCATTGCCGTCGATATCGGTCCATTTTGCATCATGCAGGCATTTGGTTGCTTCTTCGAATTCTTCCTGAGTGATGGTATCACCAATGTCACCCAGCAGTTCCAATGTCCATCCTGCCTGAGGTTCCGGCAGACCGGACAATTCGATGCGCACTATATTACCTACCTGCTGCCCGCCGGCGATTGCAGAACCTTTCAGATGAAGAGGCCAGCAACCCTTGTCAGATTCAGTCTTCAAAGGCAGTGGTTCGCCATTAAGAGTATTGGCAATAATATAAGCATCACTGCGAGCAATGTCTTTACTGCTCAAGGTTGTAGACCAGCCGTCACCGGCTATTATTTTGATTTCATAATCCTGGGCAGCCAATTCATCATTGAAATTGATATGCTTATTGCCCATATCAGGATTATCATCCACCATACCTACCAGGAGCCATAAAGGCACACCAGCCCAGACATTGCCTTCTTCATCCGTCCAGGAGGCTCGGTGGGTTTCACGGCATAACAGACCCTGTTCGAAATAATCCCGGCTGACATTTTCGTCCCTGGCTCCAGTAAGCTGGAGTGTCCATTCAGTAGGAGCCTCGCCAGTTACTGCAACCATCTTAACTGCCGCGGTAGCCGCTGCCTTGACTGCAGCAAGATCAGCTGAGTCGACTCCAGCTGCGTAGTAGTATTCAACTCTGTCTCCTTCGAAAAGTTCAACTTTGTTCAGGGCATCTTTGACGTCTGCGTAACCGTCTTTAAAGACATCGTTTACATATGCCCGCCATTGGCTGCCACTCTTTACATAAGGATAATCACCAATATCATCCAATAAGAGTATGCCGCTATCGCCCCATTTCTTGTCGGAAGCCTTATAAGTAAAACCTTTGGCTATCGATGCGGCATGTAAAGCTCCCAGAGGTGTGTTCTGGTCAATGGGATACTGATTGGAACCTACGGTTATGGTAAAGGTTCCACCCGGATCAAGAGCAACATTTCCAGCAAATAGAACATCCGCTGCCGATGTGGATGCAACTGTTTTCACCGCTGCAGTTGCTGCTGCCTTAACGGCATCCAGATCGTTCTTATCAGTATCTTTGTGAACATAATAGAATTCAACCTTATCACCATCAATCAGTTCTATCATGTTCAAGGCATCAGCAACCGCATCATAACCATCCTTGAAAACACCGTTTACATAGGCGTTCCAGCGACTGCCATTTTTCTCATAGGGATATGCCCCAATGTCGTCCAACAGAAGTATTCCACTATCTTCCCACTTTTTAGCAGATGCCGCATAAGTAAATCCACCGGCTCTCGCAGCATTTTCCAGGGCTCCCAGTGGGGTAGCCTGACCTATTGTATACTCCTGACCGCCAATAGTCACTGTATAGGTTCCGCTGGGATCCAGATCAACTGTTCCGTCAAACAGAACATCCATTGTAGAAGGAACCTCAATGGAGGCAATCGTCTTTACTGCTGCAGTTGCAGCTGCCTTTATTGCATTGAGATCGGTGGGATCTGAGACACCCGCTGCATAATAGAATTCGACCTTATCACCATCAGCCAGTTCAATAACATTTAATCCAGCTGGGTTGTTCTGGTAACCATCTTTATAGACATCATTGACATATGCAAACCAGTTACCAGGAGTGTTACGCAAATAGCTGCCTACATCATCCAGCAAAAGTACCTGATCGTAGGACCAGCGTTTATCGGACAAGGCGTAGGTAAAATCTCCGGTTTCTGCCGCTGCCTGCAGAGCGCCCAGTGGGGTGTTTTCATTGACCGGATAGTCATTACCCTTAATAGTCACTGTAAAAGTTCCCTCTGGATCCAATACAACTGTCCCTTCATAGAGGACATCAATTTGCGGCTCAGCAGGGGGCTCTTCATCAGTCAAAATATTGATCTGAGAAACTTTCTGCACCGACAGACCAGTGGTAGTCGGGTGAGTGTTATTGTAATAATACCAGTACTTCGAATCGGCAGCTTCCCGCCATTCCCAGTTACCAAACACATGGTAAAGACCCGGACCGTCTGGTCCATCTTCTTTTTCTGAAGCTCCGGCAAACCAAACCAGGCGCATTCCGTCACTATAACCAGTGTCGGGATATTTGCCATCACCCCACCAGGCTATTGCCATGGGGCCTTCCCGGTCAGCATCGTATTCATAAACATTCTCATAAGCAAATTTCTTTTTAAAACCGTCTATAGCTTTTATCTCTAATTCCTGGCCTGGGTCCATACCTCCTACCAGGTCACACAGGTCGGCTAAATTTGTGCCCTTAACGGCTCCCATATCCTTATCGGCCCAGTTCGTGTCTTCCTCCTGGTTCCAGCGAAGCATTTCCTGGGTCTCCGGATCTGGGTCATCTATAAAAACCGGTCCCTGGCAATAATAACGGGTTACCCCATCTCCTAATATATCCAGGTTTTCCTCCAGAAAGTGGTAATCGACCGTAACCTGCTCCAGTACGGTTTTGCCATCACTGGCCAATCTGCTGATAGTAAGCTCAGTGGTAGCCGCACTGGCTGTTTCGGGCATCATCAGGCCCATACACTGGAAAAGGAATACAAAGGCCAATGCGATTGTTATGCCTTTTCCCCATCTTTTTTGCTTTAAAAACATATTTACGCTCCTTCCCCTATATCTTTCGAATCAAATCTGATCCAATAATAGCAGGCAATCCCAATCCTGTTTCTCTCTTTCCCCTCCTTTGATAGCTGCAAAAACTCCCTCTTTTCACAGCCAATAAAAAATTCGACCGCCAGAAGCCAGCCGAATACATTTATCCGTTTTGGCTCCTTTCCAACTTGGGAGGCACATCTGTTTCCCGATGTACCCTGCCGGTCTGCTGCCATGACTTTAAGCTTTAGGCACACAAACTCGGAGCAATATTATTTTACCGGGTGATCAATATCTGACCGGTATCCGGATCATATATCACCTCCGCTTCCAGTGTCTCACTTACAAATCTTAAAGGTATAAATGTGCGTCCAGGAGGCATTATTGCCGGGGCGCAGTCAATAGTCCGCTCTATCCCATTAACAAACACTATAGTAGAATCTATAACAAGAATGATTTCCTTATCACCCTGATTGACAGTGACTTTCTGACTCTCAGGATCCCACTCCACTTCAGCCCCCAGTGCTTCACCGATAAAGCGCAATGGTACCAGAGTGCGCCCAACCTCAGGGTTTAAAAAAGGTTCGGCGTCCAGAGCAGAGGCAACTCCATTGATACTGGCTTTTTTCGTACCGATGCCCAGATTGATGAGTAGTTTTATATCCTCCACTGTTTCTTCACCAACCCGGTATGTAAAAGTTGACACATCACTGTTTAACTTGCCGGGGCCGATAGTTATTGCCTTGATGGTGGTGTCTTCATCAATAGGCCCTAAGGGATGATTTATCCTGCCTAAAACATCTGCCCGGGCTGTCCACCATCTGCTGGCAATCCAATTATATACAGGACTATACATGGTCGGGTCACTGCCATCGGTTGTATAGTGGATTTTATCATCATCACTGTTTATATTACTTAAAGCTACCATAGTCCCAGGATAGACTATGCCACTATCAGGATTTGCCCTGGGGGCGTCCCATTTTTCTGGTTCGCTGGTTAAAACCTCGATTTTATTCAGGTATTTAACAAACAAATTACCAGTCTGTTCAAATACTGTTCGCTGCCCCATCATAAGAAGCAACGAATTCAAATCATTCATATAACCCGGTTTATCGCTGCCTTCAACGGTTATAAGGCCTACAATAGCTTCCACTTCCACCTTATCAGCATGGTCACCTGGCAAATGTCCGTCACTATCCTTACCGGATTTGAAATGGGGAAAGCGGTATCGTTTATCTTCAAAAAGTTCTTTAACTGTCATTGTAACTGTATACCCGTCCGCAGAATAAAACTTAAGCAGGGTGGCTTCATCAGTCATTTCCGCTTTCTCGAGCAGGTCGTAGAGTTTGACTCCCTGGCCCACATACCATTTTTTTGTCGGCCAGGTATTTATACAGCTGTATAAATACCGATGCTGCTCCATTTGTTCAAGTTGATCAAGGGTAACTATCGTGGGATTATTTACTCCCTCCCCGGTAATCTGCAATGAATCAGATATAGCGGCTGCCGAAGAAGGCAGTATCAGGATAACCCCCCCCATCAGCAGAACACTTGACAGGGTAGCTATAAAAATTACAAACCGTTTCTTTAATTCAATCGACATAACTAACACCTCTTTTTTATGCAGGTTTTATAATTGAGGATTTCGCTTTCAATTACTGTCATTCTGAGCGAAGCATCATTAATTGTGTTACTTGCAACACAGTGTAGTCCCCGCAAGAATTAATCTTCAAGATCCTTCGGCTTTGCCTCAGGATGACAATTGGCAAAATAAGGAATTATGCAAAACTTTAATTACAAGCATTTCCCGACTTATATTTCAATCGGTCAGCATAAATAACTTGCCGGTGGCTGGATCTTTGTAAACCGTACCCATTCTTTCATAAAGCTGGCCTTGCCCCTGGGTTTCAATCAAGTCTTCACGAATTTCGGGAACATGGGTTATTTCCTGGCCTTGTTCTACCTCCACCTTCAGTTGCTGCAAACCGAGGTCAACATTCCAGTTAAGAGCCAGGGCCAACATCAGTCCGCAGGCGAAGACCAGCATGGCATCAACAATATTGATGGCGCCTTCCAGAGGATTTATATCTTCCTGCCGCCAGCGGCTATTTCTCCTCAATCCTCCGTCCACGTCCCAGCACCTCCATTAAACTCTCCATTAATGATTCAAGGGTACTTAAATAATCTTCATACCACCTTTTACGCAAACGGGAAACCGTAAAAGCAATCCCTCCGGCAGCCAGACCGGTCACTGTTGCATCAAAGGCGGTGAGCAACGCATCAGCCAATCCTTTGGGATCCCCCTCGCCCAGAGCTATCAAACCCGGCCCCAAAGGTATCAAAGTAGCCATCAAGCCCAGCATGGGACCCAAACGGGTTATCAAATCAGTCCTATTGGTGATACGCACATAATTTAATTCTTCCTCGGCTAAAAGCCGACGGGCCAGTGCCTGCATAGAGGCTGCCGGCAAATCTTGGTTGTGGAGCATTTCCCGGAGAGCTTGTTTCTGGCGTTTAAACAGCTTACTGGTTTCAATCTGCTGCATTATCTCTGCTACACTTTTATCCTGCAGATCATTTATCAACTCCGGAACATTGACCTTCATCTTACGTCGTTCGGTGAGGGCCTCAACCAGCAGTCCGCCTAATTCCACCAATGATAAAGCCAGTAATATCAAAAGCACTGCAATGGTTGGTATTAGCAGACCGGATGAAACAGCATGCATAATTTCTTTTAAGGGCAGTAAAGCAGTCATTCTTTTAAGATCGCTCCTTCATATATTGAATATATTTATGGCCAGCGCCTGAAAACAAGAAAACCAGCAAAATAATTGCTGTATATAATTGCATCCTGTCCCGGGCTTCTTTCAATGGCAATGGTATAGTGTCCGCAGTCAATTCAAATGCCTGCAGGTTTTCAAATTCCAACTGCTGAATCCCAACTAGTTCATCTGCTGAAAGCTCATCTATTTTAGCCAGGTACTCCAGTCGCGCGTCCGGTTCAGGGGGGTCGACAATATCATTAACAACAGCTTTTAAATCCGGTTCCCCATCTCCCGGCAGGTCCTTCGACTGAGGTTCTGCGGCAATCTGTTCCTGCTCTTTTTCTGCCGCAATATCTTTTTCACTCTGCACTGCCTCCGGACCATTTATAAGACAGGTGGCTTTGTATCTGCCGTCTGCAGTAGTTACAGTAATGATTGCAGTCCCCGGACCAACAATCGTAACCAGGCCGCGATTATCGACGGTGGCAACCCGGGTGTCACTGGAACGCCAGATTAAATCCTGATTATCCGCATTAAAGGGGACTATGGTCGCCTCCAGACGGAATGTACTCCCTACCGGCTGATCGATCCTGTTTGTGTCCAGGAAAACCCCCGTCGGCGGCCCCCCGGGGACTTTAGTGGGATCCACTGCCTTGCCGGTAAGGTCAGCAGTAAATTTGAAGGTGACCACTTCACTGTCCAGTTTTCCCGGTCCAATTGTGATCATTTTTATTATTGTATCTTTCTCTACTTCGATGGCTTTATTAACCCCTTTGACATCACCCCGCTGGTCCCACCAGCGGCTGGCACTCCAGTTAAACATAGGGCTGTCAATGGTCGGGGTAGTGCCATCAGTTGTGTAATAGATTTTATCTTCGTTATTATTTTTATTGCTGAGTTCGATCTCGGCTCCCACTGGTAAAATTGTTCCACTGGGGATATTGGCTTTAGGACTGTCCCATGTTTCCGGTGCGGTCGTAAGAACTTCTATTTTGCTTATGTATTTTAAAAACAGATGGTTAGTTTGCTCCGTTACTGCTCTTTGTCCCAGTACCAGCAATAACGCATCCCGATCGTTCATAGCTCCAGGGTCGTCACTGCCTTCGGCACTGCAAAGGGCCAGAATCGGTTCCACTTCTACGGCGCCCTCTGATAATCCCGGAATACTGCCATCAGCAGGATCGTTATCCTTTAAACCTGGAAAATAATAACGTTTATCTTCAATGAGTTCCTTTACAGTAAGGGTTACATCATAACCATCGCTGGATATGAGCTTAATCAATGTGGCATTACTATTAATCTCAGCCTGGATGAACAAATCCCTTAAACT
>ENA-UOUL01006059-UOUL01006059.1-bioreactor-metagenome-genome-assembly--contig:-NODE-6059-length-10082-cov-2.595902_pt1 | contig 10082 bp, 10 predicted proteins | sample MGYA00249838_ERZ747220 | MGnify/ENA primary metagenome ERZ747220 (study PRJEB28778, sample SAMN05720191) | bioreactor metagenome | isolation source: Anaerobic biogas reactor | place: USA:Washington...
CTGCCCGAGCAAGCCTTCTACATGGTGGGGACTATCGATGAGGCAGTCGAGAAGGCGCAAGAACTGAGGGGGTAATCCATGTCTGCCATTCGCCTGGACTTCGTCTCGCAGGATCGCCTGGTTTTCTCAGGTGAGGTGACCGAGATCCTGGCACCCGGTATTGATGGGCAGTTGGGCATTTTGCCTAAGCATGCCCCACTCATGACGGTCTTGGCGCCCGGCGAAGTGTTGGTCAAGCGGGAAGGGCAGGAGGATCTCTTTTTTGCCATCTCCGGCGGATGGATGGAAGTGCTGCCCAACCAGGTGACGATCCTGGCTCGCACCGCCGAGCGATCAGATGAGATCGACCTCCAACGCGCTGAAGCCGCGCGTGTGCGCGCCGCGGAGCTGCTTGCATCCGGTGTGACTCGCGAAGACCGCGCGGGGCTGGAACTACGTCTGCGGCGGTCTCAGATTCGCCTGCGTGTTGGACGGCGTCAGCGCGGCTGGCATGGGACCACGGGATCTGAGCCTGATACGACGACGCGGATCGAGTAGTCCGGCGGTAAATCGCCAAACGATCGAGGGGCGCAGCGCGGACAACGCGGTGCGCCTCGTTGTTTGTTCGGTGGATCGTCAGTGGGCAAAACGCCTGCTCCTTTTTGCGCATGCTCTGCCAGTGACGTATAATCCGTAGAATCCCCAACCGGCGGGAGTTCTGTCGCATGTCGCGTGCCGGTTCCGCAGGGATGTAGCGGCCGGGGATCTCAGGGACGCAGGAGCCATCATGTTCGAACGACTCGTCGGCATTGACCTGGGCACGGTCAATGTCTTGGTATATGTGAGCGGGCGGGGCATTGTGCTGCGCGAGCCTTCCGTGGTTGCCATTTCTATCCGGGATAACAAGATCGTCGCGGTCGGCCAGGAAGCGCGCGATATGGTTGGCCGTGCGCCGGAGAGCATCGAGGTCGCCCGGCCCATGCGAGACGGTGTGATCGCGGACTATGTCGTGACCGAGGCGATGCTCCGCTATTTCATCCGCAAAGTCGTCGGTCGCAGCCAGATGTTCAAGCCGCGGGTGATGATCAGCATCCCCAAGGGCGTCACCAGCGTGGAAAGCCGCGCGGTGCACGACGCTGCGGTGCAGGCAGGTGCGAAGGAAGCCTATCTGATCCCGGAGCCGCTGGCGGCCGCGTACGGTGCGGGCCTGCCTATCGGCACGCCGACGGGCAACATGGTGGTGGACATGGGCGGCGGCACGACGGAGGCAGCCGTCGTGTCGATGAACGATATTGTCGTGTGGTCCAGCGTCCGGGTGGGCGGCATCCGCACCGATGAGTCGATCATGGCTTATGTCCGCAAGAAGTACAACCTGATCATCGGCGAGCAGACTGCAGAGGAGATCAAATTCACCATCGGCAGCGCCCTTCCTTTGCCAGAAGAGCTCAGCATGGAGGTGCGTGGACGCGACCAGGTTGCTGGCCTGCCGAAAACGATCACATTGACATCAGGCGAGATCACCGAAGCCATGGCCGAGCCGCTGGCAGCGATCATCGGGGTGATCCGGCAGACGTTGGAAAAAACGCCACCCGAATTGGCTGCAGACATCATCGACCGCGGCATGGTGCTTAGCGGCGGCGGTGCGCAACTCCGCAACATCGACCGGCTGGTCACCAAGGAGACGGGTGTGCCGGCTTTCATGGCGGAACAGCCGATGGCCTCTGTGGCATTGGGCGCGGGGCGCGCGCTGGAGAACTACGCGGTCATGCGCCGCAGCCTGCCTGTTGCAGGCAGCAGCAATAACCTTTAGCCGCGATTGTGGGCCAAAACCGAACCAGGCTTTTGCCGAGTGCAGAAGCCTGGTTTTTTGTCCGGTGGCTGGCAGGTCCGGTGACCTGTAGGAGGGACCGGGGTCCGGACAGGCGAGGGAATGGACGGTGCTAACGTCGCGCTCGGATCGCGTCGATCGCTGTTCGGGCCGCCTTGCGGACTTTGGCTTTCTTATCGCTGGACGCCGCGGTTTCGAGTGCAGGGATGGATTTGGAACTTCCGATGATGCCGAGCGCCTGTGCAGCAGCCTCACGCACCATGCTGTTGTTGTCGTTGCTCAGCCGTTCTGCCAGATTGGGAGCCGCCGTCTCATCGCGGACCATGCCGAGTGCCAGGGCGGCCTCGGCTCGGATCCCCGCATCAGCGTGGGTCAGCGCATCACATAACGGCTGCACGGCCTCAGGATCGCGTGACTGGCCGAGCGCCATGGCTGCCAGTTGCTGAAGCTGCGGATCGCCGGAGTAAAGCCGTTCGATCCAGACCGCGAGATCCGATAGGGCGTTTTGGGAAACCTGCTCTCCCGCCTTTTCGGCCGCAAGGAACTCATCGTACAGGTCGGCGAACGCGGGATCGCGGGGATTGGGGGCTGGCGCAGTGGCGATCGATGCCGGGGTGCGCCGCTTCGATTTGCGGCTGGCCATCTGGCTGGAGAATTCGCTTGCCGGCAGGATGCTGGCACCAAGGCTGCGCACCCGCGCAGTGAGGCCCTGATCGTTGGTCACCACCGCATATTGCCCGGGTTGGCGAGCGACGCGCAGAAAATCCACGATGGCGTCGTCTGCGCTTTTGCCCGCCGGCGCATAATGCACCACCATGCCCGGCCAAGACGGCCTTGGGGCCGAACCTCTTCCGGGTCCAGCCGCAGTGCTGAGGGGATTTCCATCGAAAAAGACGATCATGTCGCCTGCGCCCTGGGCGCGATAGGATAGCAGCCGCGCTATCAACCGTGCCTCATCATCGGGTTGAGACAGGGAGATGTCAGGCAGGATGCCGATCAGGTTATGGCCGTCGATTATGTAAGCCATGGGCGCGCGCCGTTGACCTCGTTCGTAGTGTATGCTATGATCGCGCGGGAGTCAATGCTATGAATAACCGTCGAACACATCTGCTTTTTCTCTTGATCCTGACCATCCTCCTGTGGGGCGGTGGAGCTGCCGCGCAAAGCCCGGGCGCAGTCAAACTGGCTGAGTTCAAAGGGCCTGTAACTCCCGTGCTGGCATCGTATATCGAGCGCTCGATCGTTGACGCAGAGGCCCAGGCTGCGGCCCTCCTGATTATCGAGCTCGACACGCCAGGCGGATCGGTCGATATCACCAAGAACATCACCCAGGTCATGACGGCTTCCCGCGTTCCGGTGGTAGTGTGGGTCGCGCCCAGCGGCGCGCATGCCGGCTCGGCCGGGACCTTCATCACGCTTGCCGCACACCTGGCCGCAATGGCGCCGGGCAGCAGCATCGGCGCGGCCAGCCCGGTCAGCAATGAAGGGCAGGATCTGAACGAGACGCTCAAGGCCAAGGCGACGAACATCCTGGTGGCCGACATCAAGAACCTGGCCGCGCGGCGCGGGGAAAAGGCGGTGGCGTGGGCTGAGAAAGCGGTGTCTGAGGCTGCAGCCGCAACGGCCGATGAGGCGCTCGACCTGGGCGTCGTAGATATCATCGCGACTGACCTGGACGACTTGTTGCGGCAGCTGGATGGTCGCACTGTTACTGTTGCGGGCAAGGATGTGAGGCTGCAGGTCAGCGATGCGCCGGTGGAAGAGATACCGCTCAACCCCTGGGAAGGACTCCTGAACCAAATCACCAATCCTGCATTGGCTGCCATCCTGCTGACCATCGGCCTTAATGCCATCCTGTTCGAGCTCTCCAGCCCTGGCGGCTATGCAGCGGGTGTCATCGGGGTCATCTGCATATTGCTAGCTTTCTATGCGCTCGGCACGATCAATGCCAATTGGACAGGGTTGGGATTTGTGGTGCTCGCGGTGATCCTGTTCGTCCTGGATATCAAGGCACCCACCCACGGTGCGTTGACAGTCGGCGGCATCGTCAGTTTTGTCTTCGGACTGTATCTGCTCTACAACACGTCGGACATCCCGGTCCCCTGGCCCTCTATCATCGTCTCCGCCCTGGCAACAGGAGCCTTCTTCGCATTTGTGGTCACCAAGGCGCTGATGATTCAGCGCCGGCCAGCAGTGGGGGGGATGACGGGCATGGTAGGACAGGTGGGGGTGGTGCGCCAGCCGCTGGAGCCACATGGCATGGTGCTTGTGAATGGCGAGCTTTGGAAGGCTGAATCGGAGTCCGGGTCCCTATCTGCAGGTGAGCCTGTGGTGGTGACGCGGCAGGAAGGCTTCGTGTTGTGGGTCCGCAGGGCGTAACATGCACCGCAGGCAGCCGCGCTGCCAGAAGGCATCGTCCGGTCACATGCTGACCATGGACGCATTTAGTTCAGGACACCTAAAGTGGACCGGGCTTCCTCACTCATAGGGAAGCCCGGTCCGGCGTTTCTTCCTCGTTAGGGCAGACTACTTCACCTGGATGTCAACCACACCCTTGACTTGCAGATTCTTGGCGAACTCTGGCAGCACCGTGCTGAAACCGCCGTTAGTGCGGAATGAGACGATGCAGTTGGCACACGCGAGCACATCAGCCAGAGGCGCCTCAGCTGTATATCCATCGTCAGCCACAAATACGATGGTTGTCGCATCCTCAGCCGGCGCAGCCAACGCCAGCAGATCAGTGAGCTTGACGCCGGTGTACGTGTCTTTCTCACCTTTACTGTTGGTCGACTCGACGTCAATCGTAGGCAGTGCTTTGACCTGCTCCTCGGACCATGCCTGTTCGGCGCCGACCTTGCCGGTGACCTTCAGGGCCGCATCGCCTGTTGCAGCAGCGGCCTTCTCGCCGCCAGCCGCCTCAGCCGGCTGCGCGTTGGCATAGAACAACGGCTGGCCGTACTTGTCGGTCCCGAATTCCCCGATCATTTTCTGTACATCGGGCGAAAGTATCCATTCCACGAACTTCTGAGCGAGCTCCGCCTTGACATTGGGGTGCTTGTCGGGGTTGACAGCCAGCACGCCGTATGGGTTCAGCAGCGCCTTGTCCTTGTTCTCGGCCAGGTTACCGCCGCCCACGATCACTTCCAGGCCGGGCAGCTTATCGCTCATTGCCAGATACGTGCCGCGATCCGCCAGTGTGTAGCCCTGCTTTTCCTCCGCGAACAGCAAGGTGTCTCCCATGCCCTGGCCGATAGAGTTGTACCAGGTCATCTCAGCGGTTGGCGTTACAGCGATGCTTGACCAGATGCTTAGTTCCTTCGTGTGGGTGCCGGACTTGTCGCCGCGGCTTACAAAGGGCTGTCCGGCGTCCATGATCGCCTGGAAGGCTTCCTTGCCGGTGGCCATCCCCTTGGCCTTTGCAGGATCGGTCTTGGGGCCGACGATGATGAAGTCGTTGTACATTACGTCATGGCGTTCTTTGGCGTTACCGTCCGCCACGAATTGGTCTTCGCCCTTGCGGCTGTGCACCAGGACGACATCCGCGTCACCTTTCGAACCGATCTCAAGGGACTGCCCCGTGCCGACTGCGATGACATCCACCTTGGCGTTGTGCTTCTGCTCGAAGTCGGGCAGGATGTAATCCAGCAGGCCGGAATCCGCTGTGCTGGTAGTTGTGGCCAGAATCAGTTTCTCCGGTTCCGGGACGGCAGTGGGTTCGGGTGCCTTGGTCGGATCAGGCGCCTTGGTCGGTTCCGGGGGCGCCTGCGTGGGCTCGGGGGCCTTTGTCGGCTCGGCGGGCGCCTGCGTGGGCTCAGCGGCCGGTTGCGCCGGAACCTGCGTCGGTTGTGCTGCCGGCGCGGCAGGAGCAGGGGTACACGCCCCAAGCAGCGTCGCCAACACCAGCGTGCAGGTTAGAAGTACAAGAAAGCGTCTGGACATATAACTCCTCCTGTGTATACTTATACCATGACAATTATAGACATTGGCTATGATCTGTCAACATGACGGGGCGCAGGGAGAGAAATTCTTGAGTTACTTGATCGGCATCGACGACACTGACAACCTGGAGAGCAGGGGCACCGGCTACCGCGCCCGCATGCTTGGGTTGGCATTACAGGAAACCGGGCTTGGCCGGCTCCGGTCTGTCACCCGCCACCAGCTGCTGGTGCATCCCGACATACGCTACACGTCGCACAACAGCTCGGCCTGCCTGGCGTTTGATGGGCGCGCAGGCATCGGCGACATAGAGGCCTTCTGTGTATCGTTTTTGAAGCGTGAAAGCGCGGAGGGCTCAGATGCCGGGTTGTGTGTTCTGCTGCAGGAGCGGGTCGATCCCAGTGTGAGGTTGTTTGGTCTGCGTGCCAAGCAAGAAGTGCTGGACCAGGCTGAGGCATATGAATGTGCCGGTCGGAGTGGCGTCCTACTGAGCGGGCTGACTGGCGATGGCGGCGGTGTTATCGGCGCCCTGGCGGCGGTCGGGCTGTATTTGACGGGTGATGATGGCCGTTTTCTTTGGCTGCCGGGCCTGCGTGAGCTTTTGGGGACCGCTACGGCGATAGATCTGCGGGAGCTGGCGCGCATCGAGGTCGTTCAATCTGTAGATGGTGCGTCGCTCCCGCCTGAGACGCTCGTTGAGTTGGGCGATTGGGTGCGACCGGTGTTGCGGGGCGGCAGGAGCGTGCTGTTTGTTGAGCCCGGTGGGGGGGACGGAGACCGCTGGCGCGTGGCTGCGCGTGACTTCATCAAGCAGCGCTCTGAATGAGGCAAAACTGTGGGCGGTGCTGAGTCTCCCATATTGGTGCGCGCCGAGGCTGTCGCGTATGGCTACGGACCGAGCGCGCAGCACTTGCGCCCCATCGATCTGACCGTTCGTCCCGGCGAGTTCTGGTTGATTAGCGGACCGTCCGGCTGTGGCAAGAGCACCCTCGCGCGCTGTCTGACAGGCCTGATTCCTCATCTTTATCGGGGCCGGATGGCTGGCAGGGTCGCGGTCGGCGACACAGACACAGATCACACGCCCCTCTGGCAACTGGCCGAGCGAGTCGGCTTTGTCTTTCAGAACCCAACTGGACAGATGCTGTGCGCAACCGTCGAAGACGAGTTGCTCTTCGGCTTAGAGACACTCGGCCTGGATCGGCCGGAGATGGCTCGACGCGTGGAGGCCGCGCTCAGGCAGTTCGATCTGGCGCGGTTGCGCCACCGCGTCCCTCAGACACTGTCCGGTGGCGAGCAACAGAAACTGGCACTGGCCGCGATCATGGCGCGCCGGCCGCCACTCCTTGTGCTGGATGAGCCGCTGTCCATGCTCGACAGCACAGCCGCATTGGAGCTTGTGATGCATCTGCAAGCGCTGACAGGCGCTGGCATTGCCGTCGTAGTGTTCGAGCATCGAGCGGAGTACCTCAAATCCATCCCAGAGTTGCAGGTCTTGTCCCTGGTTGGCAATGGGCACCCTTCAGACATCGAATCATTGCCTCGGGTCCCCTCGCAAACCAACCCGTTTGTGCTTCAGGTTCGGGATCTCGGCGTGCACCTGGGAGGCCGGCCTGTGTTGGACCGGCTCACCTTTTCGGCGAGAAGTGGCGAAGTGGTGGCAATTGTGGGCCGTAACGGATCTGGCAAGACGACTCTGATGCGCAGCCTGGCGGGCCTGCAAGCGTACGATGGCTACGTGAGTGCGAGCGGGGAGAAACCGGATTTCGGCCTGGTTTATCAGAACGCAGAGCTCCAGCTTTTCAATGCATCGGTGCGCGCCGAGATCCTCTACCGGCTGCAGGAGCCCGACATGACGTGGTACGACTGGCTCATGCCCGCCCTCGGGCTAAAGACCTATGAGCAGACGCCGCCGTTGCTGCTTAGCGAGGGTGAAAAGAAGCGCGTGGCGCTGGCGACAGTGCTGATGCGCCGGCCGCGACATGGGGTGCTGCTCGACGAGCCCTCATTGGGCCAGGACGCGGCCCACAAAGATCTCCTGTTGCGCCTGGCACGCGGCCTGGCCGGCGCAGGCCAGCTTGTGGTGATGACCACGCACGATCTGGCGCTGGCTGCACACGCTGACCGGTTGATGGTGCTTCATGAAGGCCGGATCATTGCCGATGGTCCCGCGGCCTCGGTACTGCTTGATAGACGCGCATGGAAGGTCGCCGGCCTGGCTGTCCCACCCTGGGTGCGCGCGCCGGAGGGTCAGGCATGAGGCTAGGGATGGCGCGGGGCAGTGCTACTGGACGGCTGGCTGCGTTGGCCGTGGATTCACCCCTGCGCCGCGTCGATCCGCGCGTTAAGCTCGGACTGAGCCTGGCGCTCTCGCTGGCGGTCATGCTGCCGGTCGAAAAACTGCTCGTGCTTCTCTTGATCTATGCGGCCTTTTTGGCCTGGGCGGGGCTGCTGCCGGTGGCAGGACGGCTGCTATGGCGGCTGAAATGGGTTTTGGTGATCCTGTTCGTTGTCGATTGGGTGCTCGTCTCGCCCGCTCTGGCCGTGCTGGTCAGCCTGCGCATATTGTTGCTCAGCGCGTCGTTCGCAATCGTGTTCGCAACGACTACGCCCACGGAGTTTCGACTGGCGTTGGAGTGGCTGCGTTTACCCTACCGGTACGCGTTCAGTATCGGTGTTGCGGTGCAGAGCCTGGGTCTGATCGAGCAGGAATGGCGGACCATCATCGAGGCCCAGCGCGCCCGTGGCGCCTGGGCGCCACCCAAGGGCTGGCGAAAGCTCCTTGAGAGCGCCCGGGACGCAGTTGCCTTGGCCGTGCCGGCGGTGGTCATGACGACTCACCGGGCATGGAGCATGACCGAGGCTGCCTATGCGCGTGGCTTTGACGCGCCGGGCCGCCAGTCCTACCGCCAGCTGCGCATGGGCTGGTTGGATTGGATCTTGCTCGGCGCTGCGGGTTTATTGGTTGCAGTTCTCATCCTTTGGCGGTGATCTCAGGAGTCGCTTATGTCTCAAAGAATTCGCATCGTGATCGCAGTCGGCATCATCGCCCTGATCGGCGCAGCCATTTTGGGACTTGAGGCCTTGCGCGCGCGCCCGTCGCCGAGCGCCGCGGCTGGACCAGGGCCTACTGTGGCGCCAGGCGCCGCTCCCATCTATCTGGACGGACGGCTGATCGCCAGCTTTGCGCCGGTCGACCTGGAGAAGCTGACCAAGGTGAGCTTTACTGATGCGGCTGAGGGAAAGTTGCAGGACGGGTGGCGGCTCTCGGACATCCTCCAGTTGCACGTAGCAGAACCGTTGCCGGATACCGCGCAGATCACCGTGAGTTCCTCCAGCCGTCAGAAGTCAGTGCAGTTGACCTGGGCCGAGGTGGCCGAACCGGCGAACATGGTCATGTTTGATGTGTCAAACCGTGGAACGCTCAAACTTGTCTCCACGATGTCCAAGCTGGACGACCGGGACGAGTGGATCCAGGATGCCGACCGTATCGAGATTGTGACGAGGATCCAATGAAAGAACGTTACTTCACTACTTTTCAGCTCATCCTGCTGGCCCTATTCGCGGCGCTGATTGTCGTGGCCAAGATCGCACTGAAGACTCCGCTTCAGATGTCCGGCCACAGCGGGCTGTTCTGGATGGCGCTGATCATCATCGCAGGCGGGCTGGTGCCGCGACCTGGCGCGACCAGCCTCGTCGGACTCACCTCTGGCATACTGGCCGCGTTTCTGGGCATGGGTGACTTCGGTGCGCTCGAAACACTGATTTCCTACACGGCCGTAGGCGTTGGGACCGATCTCGCGTTGCTGCTTCTGCGCAACCTGGACAACCTTGCCGTCTGTGCATTGGCCGGCGTGATCGGCCACCTGGGGAAATTCATTGTGAAATGGGCATTGGGCGCCGTGACAGGTGCGCCCTTGGGGTTCGTTGCCCTTGGACTGGCTCGGTCATTCCTCAATTACATCATCTTCGGCGCGTTGGGCGGGCTGCTGGCGGGACTGACGCTGAAAGCACTGCGGCGGGCCGGATTTTTCGCCTACCTGGAGGAGCGGCGATAAGGGAGGCGGGACGAGCATCCGGCCTCCCTGGCAAAGTGACGGTTTGAGGGACTGGCTGTCAGTCGGGGTAGTCGAAAGCCAGCTTTTCCTTGACGACTTCTTCTTGCTTGGGCTCCGGTTTTGCACGACCGTAGATGGTCGTCCACTCGCCCAGCCGTTGTGCAAGTTGACTCGTCAGCATTTCGGGGCGATAGCGCCAGTGCCAGTTGCCGCTGGCGCGCGCCGGCATGTTCATGCGCGCTTCCTCACCCAGACTGAACACATCTTGTAACGTCGCCAGAGCC
>ENA-UOUL01006060-UOUL01006060.1-bioreactor-metagenome-genome-assembly--contig:-NODE-6060-length-10081-cov-3.920932_pt1 | contig 10081 bp, 18 predicted proteins | sample MGYA00249838_ERZ747220 | MGnify/ENA primary metagenome ERZ747220 (study PRJEB28778, sample SAMN05720191) | bioreactor metagenome | isolation source: Anaerobic biogas reactor | place: USA:Washington...
ATACGCTCCCTGTGCTCATACTCGTCGAGATCGTGTGCCCATCCGTATCTAATGCCGTTGACTTCGTACTCACCTGGATTCATGTTTGCCCCCTTAATCTCTTGCTCCGGCACCTTGGTACACACTCCATCCTTGAGCAGCGGCCCGTTCCTCCGCCGCTGATTGCATCTCAAACGTCTGCGCCGCTCCATCGAACACGAAGCTCTCCATGCCTGTTTTCCCCATGCGAACCTTAGCGACGATGAAAGCCCCTTCATCCTTGGCCGTCTTGTTGCTCTCGTCCCGCTCCCGGTACACGAAGATGATCTGATCGGCCGCGTTCTCAATGGCTCCCGAGTCGCGCAGGTCGAAGATTCCCGGCACGTAAGCCTTGAGCCGTTCCTGCGGACGTGAGAGTTGCGAGAGACAAAGGACAGCGCATTCATACTTTTGTGCGAGGTACTTGAGCCCGTAGGCGTTGCGGGTGGTGCCCTCCGTCCGCGACAGAGTACCGATATCGAGCAACTGGAGGTAATCGACAATCAACAGATCGGGCCTCAGCGCCTCCGTGAGTTCCTCGATCTCGCTCAGTAGCCGCCGATATACCAGGTTAACGTTGCGGTGGTACGGCATCCCCTCGGCAAGCTCGAATGCGTACTTGTCGTTATGCTCCGGCTTGCCCCCGTAGAGCCTGCCCGTATCGAGGCCGAACCTCTGAGCAACTCGAATCGCAATCTCGTCTGCGGACATTTCCAGGCTGACCATGAGAACGCTATGTTCTTGACGAGCGGCCGCAATCATCGCCTCGATTGCCGCTGCGGTTTTGCCCGTGCCCGGGTATCCCGCCAGGAACGTGATCCAACCGGGACGCATACCCCGCGTGAGCTTGTTAACTACCGGCCACGGATAGTCGATACCTCGCGGCATAGGCGTCTCGGCATAGACGGCGACCGAGCGCACAGCTTCCACCAGATTGACAACCCCATCCGGAAGCGGAGGCCGCAATACAAGTTGCTTGAGTTCGTCGGCCGTTCCCCCGTTGCGTACCCAGTCGGTAACGTCTCCCTTGATCGGGAGCCCGGGAAGATTGAGCACCGTAGCGTCGGCTGCGATCCCGGCAAGCGCCCCTGTTACCAACTCCGCGTGTTGTTTCCCGGCCTCGTCGTTGTCTGGCAGGATCACGACGTGAGCACCGCGCAAAGCCTCGGAACACTCACGCGGCCATTTGCCGGCCCCTCCCGCATTGCACGTAGCCACCAGTCCGAGGGCCTCCAGGGTGTGAACGTCCTTCTCTCCCTCGACCACGAATACCCGGCGCCCGGCCTCTACCGCCTTGCGGACAGTGGGCAGGTGGTAGAGCACCCGCGGGGTGTTCCCCAGGCTCCATTCCCAATCATCGCCCACCGGCCGACGTTGCCGGAAGTCCTTGGGAAAGAAGCGGACCACCTGGAACAGGAGCTTGCCCGCCTCGTCGGTGTAATCGTAGGTGGCAAGGATTTCACCCTTGCCCTTGGGATCGTCGGGGAATAGCTCCTTCACGTCCAGGCGCAGGGCTTCGAGAATATCTGCAAGTTCGCACCCGGCATGGCAATGCAAAAGAATCCGCCCGTCCGTTCCCTCCGAGACGCTGAGCGACGCCCGCTTGTCATCGTGGGCCGGGCATTGAGCCGTCCATCCCTTACCGGCGCGTTTTACTCCGTGGAGCATCTTGAGCAGATCATCGACGTGAATCATGCTGAACCATACTTTTCTCGTAATTGCTCCATGCCGGACTTCTGCACCGGAATTTCATCGGTCCATCTCTCCCCGTTTAACCAAGTAGACGCCAGCGGAATGAATTGGCGATCTCTCTCGGCCAATATCGGAGCAAGTCGTTCGATACCTTGCAGCACAGTATCCACTCCGGCCTTTTGTATCGCTGTCTTGAATGCCTTGCGAGCCTGTCCCTTTCCCTCCTTACGTGGGTAGAGTTTCCAGAATGCGTCAAATTTGGAGTCGTCCGGCGCTGTGCGCTGGACAATATGTTTAGTCTCTCTTGTATCTATGTATTCAATGGGCACATCCTGGTGTGCCTCGCTCAGCACACTCTCGTGTGCCTCGCTCATTACACTCTCGTGTGCCTCCCCCTTATTATGTGGCCCCTCGTCGTGTGGCAGGCCCATGACTAGGGTTTTGGCTACGCTCCAACGCCCCCATGCCTCATAATTCTTGTTCAGACTCCAAACAGCACTACATCCGAAGGACGGAGCACGTACCTGCTTGAGCACTCCCTCGGTTTTGAGTTCGCTCAAGCTCCGCTGGATGCTGTTCCTGTGCCGCCCCGTGATTCGTTGCAGCAAAGCTTGAGAAATCGGAGCGCTTTTCTTGCCGTGATCGCCATAAGTGCGTCGTATCACTGCCAACACAACTTCTTTGTGGGTAGCGGGCATGTGCGATAGCAGAATCGCGTCAAACAGCTCCTTGGAAAACTGAACGAAGGGCGTAGGCTGAGGGTTAGCCATCGGACTCTCGGTATCTGACGCGGATTGTCCAGTTGTTGCCTTCATCAGGTGATGTCCAAACAATAGAAGCTACGCCAGTTTCTAAGTTCCTATATATGCTTGCGTACTCGCATTGTTCGAAGTTAAAAGCTTCTTCATCGTGTTCCATCAATAAGAGGTAAATGAAAGAACGAAGACACCGTTCATGTTCTTCCAGCGCTGCTATTTGCTGTTGTGCTTCTTTTGTTTTTGCCGCAACTTCGCTTGGATCTATACCGTTAGTCATATTGCGGCATACCGCGAATAAATAGGGTTTCCATTCGTTGTCATATCGTAGTCGTCCAGATTTGATCTTGGGCCCCACAACAGTAAAAGCTTTTTCTACTACCTCGGGCGCATTATTCGCCAGAAGTCGCCTAACCAATGGCTCCGATGGTGCCCAGCTAAGACCGGAAATGTTGTACCAATACTCAATAAGTGAATCGACAGCTCCAGCAAGCAATTTGTCTTTCTGTCGCTTTGCCTTCTGATATCGTTTGAGTTCGGCTATTTCTTGCTGTGTCTTCAACCACATAAGATCAGCATCGGGACGTACGATTCTGTCTCCCAGTGTGCGTTTGCCCTTGCCGCGGTTGCACTTATCACATGCGGTGATGAGGTTCTCTTGTTCATTGCCTCCGCCTTCAGCTACCGGACGGATATGGTCAACTTCAAGAACAACTTGGGGGGGCTGAGCACCGCAATACTGGCAAGTGAAGCTATCGCGCTTGAAGATCTCGAAGCGGAGCTTTTTGGAGAGGGTTTGCCGTTTGGCTTGCGTGGTATCATTCACGTGTCACCTCGCCTAGTTCGAGTGTGTCCGCGTCCCGGGAGTTCACCGCTCGCCGGGACACCTTTGTATCCATCATACCTCTCCCCCCGGACGCTCCGACTCCCGGTAGGCAGCAAGAGCGCGGGCAAGGTTTGCGCTTGCGGGTGGGTCTTGTGCCTCTGCCGCCTCCAGCACAGCCTCCAGCCGCTTCACACGCTCGACTTCGGCAGCGGTGCGAGGTAGGAAAGCACTCTCCAGTGCAATCCTGACGTTGGAAGCTAAATGCCAACCGTCTATGTCGTCGACCAGTGCAAGACTGTCCCGCAGGAGTCTGTTCTCGGCAAGCAGAGCGTCCCGCTCGTCCATCGCAGCCAGAGCAGTCTCTAGAGCATCGCGCTGTCCCGAGTCTCGCAGGTACGAGGGGTCATCCGGCTTGACTCCGGACCAGCGTTTGAGCCGCCGCTCCACTTCCTCACGAGTCAGCATCCGAGCCTCCCCCCTCAATGCCGAGAAAAACACGGGCTTGGACAAAAGCACAGTCCGACTCGTGCCGCATGTTGGGATAGTCAAACGCGCAAAACGGACAGGCAGAATACTCACTGTCGTACTGCAACGGGTCCATGTCGGTCCACACCCATAGCAACGCCCGCGCCTGCTCAAGCTGCGATTCCAGAGTGACGATGCGGGCGCGAAGAGCGATGTTCTGTTCTTCTTCATACTTTCGCGCTTTGCTCATTCCTGGGCCTCCAGTTCGGTAAGGGCGGCACGCAGGTCTTCCATATATTCCACGACAACCCACATCTTCATGATGCCGTATGCAGCGGGCATCGCGTCATCGATTACCTTCGCCGCCTCCGCCACTTTCAGCAAGGCGCGAAGCTCACGCTCCCAAATCTGCGGGGCGGTCTCATCCGAGTAGCCGTACCTCATACGCTGGCGATCATGTCGCCTAAGCCGCGCCTTGATTGACTCAATGCTCATGCTCCCCCTCCCGTCACCATCACCCAAATCATCAGAGCTGTCATGGCCAGCACAGCCAGGGATATGCAGGTAAACACCAAGACGAACACCCAGTCATCAATTCTCATCTTCGATCATCTCCCATAGCCAATCAGTGTATTTCTCCCTCGCCGCAGCCCGCGCCGCATCCGCAGCCCACGCCGCATCCGCAGCCCGCGCCGCAGCCGCCTCCAGCACAGCCTCCAGCCGCCGCACACGCTCGACTTCGGCAGAGATCAGAGAAGGGATTGTCAGGACAGCACAGGCGTCACCATCGCTGCATCGGCTGCACCAGTAGTCCCCTTCGCAGTACGATTTACGCTGTCCATCTATCTCACAGTGGAACACATGAGCCTCCAGCGCCTCTCTCAGCAGCCGCCCCTCTGCTGCGAGAGCATCCCGGTCGGCTATAGCTTCCTGATATTTGCTGTAGTAGCTGACGGCCATCTGTGAGTCACGCTTTTTGGCTGTCAGTATCTCGTCCCGCTCGTCCATCGCAGCCCGGTACTCTCTCAACAGCGTCTTCGCATCAATGATGGACGCCCAGTAGCGCACCATCCCGCCGTGTATTTCAAAGTCGCTGAGGTTGCGTTGCAGGGTGTTCTCGATGCGCTCCACTTCCTCACGAGTCAGGCTCATGCTCCCCCTCCCGTCACCATCACCCAGATCATCAGAGATGTCAGGGCCAGCGTAGCCAGGGATATGCAGATCATCGCCACGGCGTACAGCCAGTCGTCAATTCTCATCACTCCCCCTCGACATACTCGATTAGCTCCTCCAATGAGTGCACCAGCCAATACGCTCCTCCGTGTACCTCAAGTGCGTTCTGGTATTCCATCTGGCGTGCGCTTTGCCGGCCCCTTGCCGTCTTTACCTCGATCTCGACTGTGCGGCCGTCCTTGGTCGCTGTCATGTCGGGCAGGCCCGGATAGCAGCCGAGCCCCTGAAGGTTCCAACGCACGAACCAACCCCGTAGACTGAGATAATCCCGTACCTGATGTTTGATCTTGGTTTCCGGCTGGGTGCCGCCCTGTTTGGTGAGCAGACGACGCCCTTTCTCAGTAGATACGCGCTCTACCATGTCGTCACCCAGTACCAGAGCCGCCGATACCACCGCACTCCCCGATACTCGGGAAAGCATCTCCGCAGGTCCGCACGTTCGCGGGCCCGGTAATGGATGTATTCTCTAATGGCTCGGTCGAGGCTATCCATCTCTAAACCTCCATCTTAAGCTGAGCCTTTTGGCCGAGTACCATCTGCCGAGGATTTACAGGGGTTTCGTCCTCTGGCGGGAACCCCCGACGAACGTACTTCTTACCAGGCTCACTCTCGGGTTTAGTGTTGCCGCAGTGAGGGCAAGGCTCGTAATAAATGTTTCTGCCTGGGTGCTTCGGACACGGATAGAAGTACTTATCTTCCATCTCTACTCTCTCCCATTCCACAAACGTGCCGTCCAACATGCCCCCGAGTATCTCCGCCGCCCACTCCTGCCCGAGGTCCCGGTAGACGCCCTCGATGAATGCGCGGTCTGCGGGGTCGGGCAGGAGGTCCTCAAGGCGTCTACTCTCCGTCATCCCGGCGAGCGTCTGAGATGAGTTCGTCCCAGGTTGCTTTGCCGAGTTCGTAGGCGTCCCAGTCGATCTCGTCAGGCGGGTCAACGGGGGGCTCTGGTGTGTAGATATCAAGCATCACTCATCACCTTCGTCGAAGAGCAAATCGCAGAGACCGTATTGTTCAGGAGGCTCTAGTCCAAGTAACCGATAGCCGTCTGGTATCCATGCCGGGTTGTTATATTCGCCTTCTGGGACTTGAAGGCATCTCGGAGCCAAGATGAATTCGAGGGGATTAGGGCCGGGTGGCAAATCGCAAGGGACGACAAAACGAGGATGAGCCCCTTCCGCCAACGTGCATTCGATTATGAGGTCCGTGTCGGTGAAGTGGATCTTCTTATCACAGCAGCACGCGCATGCTTTGTGAAGTGCCGCCATACCAGGAGATGCTTCGGGCGCGTTCCTCGTTGCGCGGTCTATGTTCGCTCTCTTCTGAGCTTCCCATTCCTCGTCAAGCATCGCCATAGCTCCTAGAACGGGATTCCGTCATTGCCCGAAGTCGCCCCGAAGTCAACATCAGCGAAGTCTCCGGCAGGCGGCGCGGGCTCTGCGGCGGGCTGATCTGTGCACGGGAACACGTCTTGGATCTTGTAGCTGGAACGCGTCACCCCGTCCGAGCCCGTGTACGGATCGTCAACCACGTGGATGGTTCCCACGCGGCCGATGAACTTGTCGGTGTCGAGTTTGAGCTTGGACTGTGGTATCTCCGCTCCGAGAGCCTCGAGCACGCCCTTGAGCTTCCAAAGCGCATCATCGACAAGGGAGGTCATGAGATACCCAACGCCCCCCTCACTGCCCGGCTCGATACTCACGAAGCACCAGTTGAGATAGTCGCCCTTTTTGCCGGCCCTTACCTCGATGCTCTTGACGCGGGCCTTGTACGATCCGGCCGGGAGATACCCGGCACCGGACTCCACGCCGGTGAAGTCAACGTTTAACACTGTCATGCGGCTACCCCCTTGGCTTTGGGTTTATAAGATTCGGGAAACATCACCCGATGAAGGGCATCGAATCCCAGAGGAATGACGGCCGGAACGTTCACGCCGTCCGGCACTCTGACTTTGGCCCTGCGCCCCTTGGACGGGATGATCTGGCCGGGATAGCTAATCCGGCCTTCCTCGTCCTTCTGGGGTCCGGGGCAGTACACGACGGCATCACACCAACCGCAGAGTTCATCGGGGAGGGTCTTGCCGTTCAGCGCCGGACGGGTGACGTTCTCGCCGTCGACTTCCACGTCCTGTGAGAGCGTGATGAATACCACGTTCAGCGGCAGGTCACGAAATGCCCGGCAGAGCTTCCTCATCTTGTCAATGTTTGCTCCCCAGTCCGATTCACTCACGAGATCGTTATAACCCCGCTTGACGGCCGGGAACTTGCGAACGATGTACTCGTTGAGTTTCTTCTGAACCTCGGTCAGTGAGTCGATCACCACGGAGAGGTACTCGTGCTTTTCGTGCTTGAGAAAATTGAATGCCTCCTCCAGGTCCTCCCACTGGTCGATAGTCCATACATCGATCTCGCGGTCTCTCACCGACAGGAGGCCCGACTCGGCTGAGAGGAACAGGGGTTTCGGCCAGGTAGCTCCGGCCGTTGTCTTGCCGCTCCCCGGTGGGCCGTAGAGGACACATTTGGCGTAGTCCAGCGACATGTCCTTGGTGCTTGTGATTTTGGGATTCATGCCGCCTCCTCCGTGTATTCCTCGTGCCGCCTCTCGCGGACGCGGTAGCCGTGGAGCAGTAGATCATCGGAATACTCCAGGCAGAGCGGCTGGAATTGGCACTGGGAGCAGGTTCGATCAACGCTCTTGAAAGTGTGGCCCTCGGCTATCAGCCGGGTGGCCTGGTAAATGCGGTTGCCGATCTCATCTAGCTCCGCAGTGTTCCGATACACCGGCTGCCGGATGAAGAAGGTGTTGCCCTTCTCATGCAGCAAATTGAGAATCTCTTCATAGTCCACCGGGTCCTGGCCGCGCTCGATAAGCGTCTGGTAATACACTTCCTCGGTGGTATCGATGGCCTTGTCCTTGGACGTGGTGCCGTCCTTGAGTTGCTTGGGAATCGTGGGGAGCTTCTTGCGGAGCACGTTGTAGATAACGCCCACGGGCTGGCCGTGCTTATCGACGGCCTCCTGTAGTTCCTTCGGCGCCTCTCCCCGGTTAATCAGTTGCCGCAGCCCCCACAGGTACATGCTGCACTGTTCGTCCATCTGGAGCATACTGATGCTGACTTGATCGATGATCTTCCAAGCCTTGTCTTCCCAGAGCCACAGCTCCCCATCTTTGACGACGATGCCGTCCGGCTTGAATCGGTACTGATACTTGGTGGATGAGCGCCCGCTCGGAGCGACAACCGGCACGTCGGCCTCTAGTTGTCGAGTGACAACCTCCAGCCCCGCGTCGGCCTCTTGCGCCCAAGGAACGTAGAGCCTTGCCACGTCCCGGAGCAGTTGGGTTTTCTCGCGGATGGCCTCCCACTCTTCCTGCATGAGTGTGGCGGCGGACTCGATACGGGCCTCTTCTCTTGTCGCGGCCTCGTCGATCTCCGCAAGCATCACGTCAACGTCATGGAGTCCCGTCAGCTTGTGATGCTCATAAAGCGCGTTCAGCCCGGCGTCCATGACGGTCCCTTCGCGTAGCCCCGGAGACTTTACGACGGGCGATAGGCGCTGGTCGTATTCTAGAAAGCCCTTATACGGACAGCGCCGTCTAGTTCGTAGCTCTGAATAGGTGACATATCGCTTCATGTCACCCCTCCAAAGCTCTTTGGTTTTGACAAACTCATTTCTCTCCCCTTACACTTGCATTGCTACTGTTTTGGGGCCGCTCGGCAAAGCGGCCTCTTTTCCTTTCTCTATGGCCTCCCCTTTCAGTTTGGTTGCCTTGCAGCGGGTGATCCTGCCAACGCCCATAGCATCCAGGCGTTCCAGGTACTGCTGGACCCGTCTTACCGCGTCGTCATTCCAAAGTTCCTGAAAGCTGATGCGTGGGTCCCACGGATTACTCTTGAGCAGGTACGCGGTGTTGTGACCGATGCCAAGCGCCTCTTGCAATAGCCAGCGCGGGCATTCCTCCAGGAGAATGTGCTCGGGCATCCAGCGCAGCTCTCCGGCCTCGTAGAGCGTGTAGCCCTTGCCCTTGCCCTCGATGCGCGACTCCCGCCGACATGCCTTGCACTGTCTCTGGTAGCCGTCCCGAGCACTGCGATCCCGTGAGAACAGGCTCACGTCCTTGGTCTGCTTGCACCGTGAGCACGTCTTAGTCACCACGCACCCCCCGGCACGAACACCACGAGCAGCGCCAGCACGAGCAGGAGAATGAGGGTCTTGATGATTTCGCGTGGTAGGTTCACAACTGAGCCTCCATGATTCTGCGACCGATCCACTCGGCCACGTTGACGCACACCGCATTCCCCAACTGCCGATACCGGGCAGAGTCAGACTGTCCATCGGTCCAGCCGCTCTCGGTGACTATCTGGTGAATCCGGCTCTTGCTGATCCCGTAGCGCTCACCCAGTTGGCGCATGGTGATGCCACCTTGGCGGTAGTCATCACAAATCTGCTGGTGAAGTTCGGGGGCAAGCTTGGTGGCGGGGTTGGCTAGCCCTGTGTGGTAGAGACCGTCCTCTGCCGCATCGGTGCTGTTCTCACTCGCGGTGATGAGGCGCAAGTTGGCGATGCGGTTGTCGGTCTTGTCGTTGTTTTGGTGGGCAACGACCATGCCTTCCGGCGGTATGCCATTGGCGGCGATCCAGACAAGACGATGGAGACGAATCTGCCGTCGGTCAAGCGCCCGCCGCTGCCACCGGGCGTCGAAGCCGGCGGTCACGGCGGCTCGCACGGCCAACTGATGAATGAGTTCGTGCTGTCGATCCTGGCGGATCGCAAACCGCTGGTGGACATTGCCCAGGCGCTCAACATGACGGTAGCCGGGATTATAGCGCACAACTCGGCCCTCAAGGATGGCGAGACGATGAAGATTCCCCAGTATACGTTGGGCTGATCGCCACGAATCGTCGCTGCAGCTCCGGTGGTGCTCCAACAGGCAGATGGCTGGACCTCCATGCGGCGTCTGTGGCTCGACCGGCATGTCTTCGGGCACGGCATGTCTTCGGGCACGTGTACCCGGGTTGGCGCCGCGAGGCGCGGCTTACCCCGGGCTGTGTTAGGGGCGCCGCGCTACGGCTCAAGACGACAGTTCGCGTGGC
>ENA-UOUL01006062-UOUL01006062.1-bioreactor-metagenome-genome-assembly--contig:-NODE-6062-length-10079-cov-3.162567_pt1 | contig 10079 bp, 7 predicted proteins | sample MGYA00249838_ERZ747220 | MGnify/ENA primary metagenome ERZ747220 (study PRJEB28778, sample SAMN05720191) | bioreactor metagenome | isolation source: Anaerobic biogas reactor | place: USA:Washington...
CGTTCGGGACGACAGAATGGTCTGTCATCCCGAGGCCAGTGCCATGGCCGAGGGATCTCGTACTTGAGGCAGTCCAGAAGTTAAAGCAGGTCCCTCGTCGCTTCGCTCGCTCGGGACGACAGTACGAAGTCAAACCTGAGGTCCCTCCTCACTGCGTTCGTTCGGGACGACAGAAAGCGAAGTCAAAACCGAGGTCTCGTTCCGTTGCATTTGCCGCTCAAGCCGTCATAATAGGATGCATCAGATGGAAGCAGGGAGTGCGCTGAATGGACGAGAAAGGCATCATTGTGTGTGCCGAGGAGATAGACGAGGGGCTGGAGCTTCAGCTCTGGAGCAGGGGGAAGACTCCCCGCCTGGTGATTGTCAACAGGGCGAAAAACACGAAGAAGATGAGCCCACTGAGCTGGCTGGAGGGGCAGGAGAGAAAGCTCTCCCTCAAAGGAGCGGGAGGCAAGCCGGTCCATTATCCCATGGAGGTACTGGAGGAGCCGGTACGGAGGATGCTCTACCGGTTCGCCCAGGACCCTGTGTTCAAGGGGCTGCTGTGGCATTCCGTCCTCTTTCTGTCTGACCTGTTCCACGCTCCCAGGTCGGTGTTCGACAAAGGCGAGATGGCCCTCCTTCCCGAAGGGAAGCGGCGGTGCCTGTGGCTGGCTGATTTTACCGATGGCGGCGGGAAGGGCTTCTTCCGCCCCTTCTTTCCCCTGTCGGAGGCGGAAATGGCGGTCTTCGGAGGGGAGCCCTCCATCCCGATTCCGGGAGGAAAGTCAGTGGCCGACCTGAAGAAGACGGGGATCACGAGGAAGCTCGCCTCCGTCTGCCCCGAACGGTGGTACGAGACGCCCCAAACTGCCGCCGCGGCGGTTCTTCTCGGCTTTTCCATGTTTTTCGAGGAGAGCGGCGACTTTTCCTCCTTTCTGTGGAAGGCGGCGGAGGGCGGCATGGTGTCCAGGAAGGCTCTTTCGGAGAGTCCCGCAGACCCTTCCATCTCGAGGTTCGCCGTGAAGATGGCGGGGTACGTGCGTCACTGGGCTGCCCTGGAGAGCATTTCCATGGAAACGGTTCTCGACTCCTATGACGCGATGAAGGAGAGGGGGTTTGCCCGGAAACGGCGGATGCAGTTCCCCGTGGGGGCCCTCGGAAACGTCGAGTATACGGTCACCCTCTATTCTGACGGGAAGGGAGCCATGGCCGTGGGGTGCGTTCCCGGCCAGGCGACGGACCGGCACAGGGGGGAAAGGGTGTTCACTCTGCCCGAGGAGGTTTACGGGCAGGCACTGCGGGACGATTCCTTCGGGGGAGCGGAGGACGACTTTTTCACCCTGTCCGCGCTGCTCCAGGCGAAGCTGTACGAGGGATGGCACCGCAGGATCAGGCGGTTTACGGACGTTTTTCTTTCGCCGGGAGGGTAGCCATGCCAGGGGGAGGAAGGATCCGGATCGGAACCTGTTCATGGGCGGACCGGGGGCTCGTCGCCAGCGGATGGTATCCTCCTTCCGCCCGGACGGCCGCCGCGAGGCTGGCGTTTTACGGGGCCGCTTTCGATACCGTGGAGGTGGACAGCACCTTCTACGCCATCCCCGAGCAGGCATCGGCCTTCCAGTGGGCCGCCAGGACTCCTCCGGGCTTTTTGTTCAACGTGAAGGCCTGGGGGCTGTTCACCTGGCACTCGGTGAAGTACGAGACCCTCCCCGAGTGGGTGCGCCATGAAATTCCCCGGCCGGAGTCGGGGCGCCTCGATTTCCAGGGCCTGCCCCGGGAGCTCCGGCCCGTTCTCTGGAAGCGGTTTACCTCCGCCCTGGAGCCTCTCCGGACCATGGACCGCATGGGGTACCTCCTGTTCCAGCTTCCCCCGAAGGCCTCCTTTTCGCCGGTGATGATGCGCTACCTCGAGCGGGTGGCGGAGGTCACCCCTCCCTTCCGCACGGCGGTGGAGGTTCGGAACAGGTCGTGGATGGAGAAGGGGAACCGGGAGTCCTTCCTGTCGCTGCTGAAGGGGGCGAACATGGCCTACGTGGCCGTGGACGAGCCGGAGCTCGACTGGACCGTGGGAAGGGATTTTCCGGTGACGGCCACCTGGGGGGCCGTGGCGCGGTTTCACGGGCGGAACAGGGAGGGCTGGACAAAAAAAGGAGCCACGGTGGCGGAGAAATTCCGCTACAATTACTCAGACGGGGAACTTCTCTCCTGGGAGGGGGCTGTCAGAGACGCCGCGGAGCGGGCCGGCAAGGTCTTCCTCATGTTCAACAACTGCTACCGGGATTATGCGGTGAAAAACGCCCTCAGGATGAAATGCCTCCTCGGCGTGGCCTGTTCTCCGGGAGAGGGCGTCCAGGGGGAACTTTCCTTTGGAGAATAAAGCTGAAAACATTAGAAAATAAGAGCCTGCAGTCTGGAATCGCCAATATTTCCGCTCCATAGGGCGTAGTCAGTGTTGATGAAAAGCACCCCCAAGGGTAGAATACCCTAAACGGGTTATCCGGACGGAGAGAACAGAAACGAGAAGCAAGTCAGGAAAAACCGATAGAAGCAGAAACAAGTCCAAGACAGCCTGTACCATGTTCCACCAGCACCGGAAGCTACACTGAAAAGAACCGGAACAAAAGAAGCATGTAAGGGTATCTGCAGCAATATCAAGGAGCTGGTTGTTTGACCAAGTGTCAGCACCACCGTCCCGGATAGCCCGTAAGCAATCGGAGGGGGAATTTTCCCCCTCCTTTTTTTATTTTTTCATCCATTCCGACAAAAAAGTGCTACTATTACTGTGGAACACAATATCCGTCAAGGGGAGGGAATGTGCATGCGTTTTTGGGTTCTTTTCTGCCTGGTCTTTTCAATGATTTTTACCGGGGTGTCCGGGCTAACTCCTGCACTCGGGGCTGACGAGGCCCTGCTTCGGGGAGTCGTGTACGACGAAGGGCAGAAGGGACTGCCCGGCGTCGCGGTTTCCGTGTGGGACGGAAAACTGTCCTACAAGGCCGTTACTGATTTCGACGGAAATTTTACCATCCGGGGGCTCCTTCCCGGAAAACCCTTTGCCATCCGGTGGACCCCCCGGGGCGGCGATTCGGTGAAGGTGGACGCACTGACCTTTCCGCTGGAGGGAGACCTCCTTCTCTCCATGGATTACGGTTCCGTGGGCAGGGGGAACATCTACACGGTGCGCCTCCCGTCAAATCCCTCCACGGGGTACGGCTGGACGGCGCTGCACCAGGGAGTCGCGGTAGTGCGGCTGAAGGAAAATACCTTCCACGGGGAAGGGGATTCTTTCCCCGAGAGGGCAAAGACCGGACGGCCCGGCACGGAACTGTGGAAGTATGAAGGCATCGCGAAGGGAAAAACGGCCCTCATTTTCGGTTACCGGCGCCCGTGGGAGAAGGGTATAACTTCGTCCCGGTACCATGTTCTTTCCATGACGGTAAGATAGTTTGCTAAGAAAGTCATACCGGGCAGCCCTCCTTCCGAAGGCTGCCTTTTTTTATCCTGTGAAACCGGGAGGAAACCGATGAAAATCCTTCGATCCGTTCTGCTTTTCTTCGCCGTTCTTTTTTCTGCCCTGATTACTTCATTTCCCCTGGAGGCTTCCTCCGCAGTCACTCTGCCTGCCGGGGAGGAATTCGCCCGGTTCCGGGAGAACCCGCCCGCAGTCCGTAATGTCACTGATCGTCCCCTGGGCTGGCGGCCTTCGCCCCTGGATCTCTCCCAGGTGCGGCCTTCTGCGGCCCTCAGGAGAGAGCTTGACATCCTGGCGGCAGGGGCGGGAGGGGCGCCTGTTTTTCCGCGGACCTTCGACCTGAGGGAACTGGGCGCCCTTTCCCCCGTGAGGGACCAGGATCCCTACGGTACGTGCTGGGCCTTTGCTTCTCTGGCGTCCCTCGAGTCCACCTTCCTGAAGGCGGGAAAGGGGGCCTTCGACTTCTCCGAGTGGCACCTGGCCTATTTCGCCTATGTGGACGAGGGCTCTTCCCTGCCCGCTTTCACGGCGATCGCTCCGGGTTTTGGTTCAGACCCCATCTTCGACCAGGGAGGGAGCGTGTTTCAGGCGGCAGCCCTTCTTGCCCGGTGGACGGGGGCCGTGGCTGAATCAACCCGTCCCTACCAGAATGTCAGCCCGTGGCCTGAATCGAGCAGGCCCAGCGCTTCCGACAGGGCGGCGAAGCGGCTGGAGAACGTCTTCCTGATCCAGGGTGAAGGATTACTGGACGAGGAGGCCGTCAAATACGCCCTGATGCGCTGGGGGGCGGTGAGTGTCCGGGTGGTCTGGGATGACGGCGCCTATTCCGGAGAGGATTTCTCCTACTACAATGTCCCGGAAACTGGGGGCGGCCATATTGTGACCATCGTGGGATGGGACGACGATTTCCCGGCGGGGAATTTCGTTGCCGATCCCGGCCGCGATGGGGCATGGATCGTTCGGAACAGCTGGGGTACCGGCTGGGGAGAAGAGGGGTATTTCTATCTTTCCTACGCCGAGCCGACCCTGGGCTATCCGGCGGTCTTTCTCGGCGGAGACGACACTGCATTCGACAGGATCTACCAGTACGACCCCCTCGGATGGGTGAATAATATAGGTGCCGGAGGCGAAACGGCATGGTTCGCCAACATTTTTGAATCCCGGGGAAATGAAACCCTCGAGGCCGTATCCTTCTACGTTCCGGCACCCGACGCGTTTTTGCGGGTGGAGGTCCGGACGGGAGTGGCGCGGGACGACCCAGGGAGCGGCGAACTGGTCTCCGTGATGGAGGATATCCTGGGGCCGTCGGGATACCACACGGTGCGCCTTACGCGGAATGTCCCGCTGTCGGGAGGCGAGAGGTTCTCCGTGGCGGTACGGGTTACCACGCCGGGGTTTCTCAATCCCGTGGCGGTGGAATCCCGGGAAGCGGGCTACACCGAAAAGGCGGACGCGGAACCGGGGCAGAGCTTCATCAGTGCCGACGGGGTATCCTGGACCGACCTGACGACTCAGTCGGGCCATGAAAAGTCCAACGTCTGCCTGAAGGCCTTCACTTCCGTTTCCTCCTCCGGCGGCGGGTGCTCCTTTGGAGGAGAATCCGGAGTTTCCGGTCTTCTGCTCCTTCTGCCTCTGGTTCCGGTGCTCTGGAGGCGGAGGAAGTAAAATCGAGATCCCTCCCCTCCGGGGATGCTCCCTCCGCTTCGCTTGGGTGCTGCGCCATCGCGTCCGCTCGGGATGACAGCAGTTTCTGTCGTCCTGAGCAACGCGAAGGACCTCGGTTTTGATTCTGCTCTCTCTCAAGGATGCTCCGCGATCTCATTTGTTTGTCATCCCGAACGACCGAAGGGCGGAGGGATCTCGCCTTTGGTTCTCGGGGTTGGTTTTTTGTGGATTTTAAGGGCGAGATCCTTCGCTGCGCTCAGGATGACAAACCGCTGCGCTCAGGATGACTTCCTTTTTACTTCTTCCTTCTCATCAGCAGGCCGAGAGGAAGCAGGAGAAGCGCTACGGCCGGAGCGGCTCCACCCGTCGCATTGCATCCGCCGCCGCCCCACTCCTCGGTCGGGGAGGCGCTTGCCATGGCGGCCTGGAGATTGAGGTATCCTCCCGTGGCGACCTGGCCGGAGAGATGGGAGGTTTTCATCACGTTCCCGAGGATTCTGCTCCGGATCTTCCATGCCGCTTCCGACGGGTACCTTGCCGCGAGCAGGGCTGCCGCACCCGCTACATGGGGTGTGGCCATGGATGAGCCGCTTAGTCGGGCATATCCTCCGTCGTGGTAGGTGCTCCAGATATTGACTCCGGGAGCCGCCAGGTGAACGTAGCGGGAGCCGTAATTATAGGCCCGGTAGCCGCTTGAATTGATCGCGGTGACGGTGATCATATTGCTCTCGTCGAAAGAGGCAGGGTAAGGACGTTCTCCGTCGATGGGGTTGTCTATGTTGTACCCATCGTTTCCGGCGGCGAAAACGAGAAGAATTCCCTGGTCCGCTGCGGCCCTGCAGGCAGTTCGCAGCGTCGTGACGGCGCTGCTGTAGGGCGAAACCCATCCGGCCAGGGAAAGGTTGGCGACACGGATGTTGCGGCCATTTCTCTTTTGCGCTGTTATATAATCCAGACCCTGGGCTACAGAGCCAAAGGTTCCGTCCCCATTCGAGTCAAGTACTTTGACCGCCAGGAGGCTCACTTGCCAGTTGACACCGGTGACACCCCTGCCATTATTGCCCACGGCGCCGATGGTCCCGGCGACATGAGTGCCGTGGCCGTTATCGTCCATGGGGTTGTCGTCGTTGTTCCAGAAATCCCAGCCGTAGCGGCCGGAGAGGTCCCGACCCATGTTGGCGGTGAGGTCTTCGTGGTTGTAGTTGATCCCGCTGTCGAGGACTGCCACGTAGACGCTCCTGCTGCCCACGGACCTGTCCCACGCCGCAGGGGCCCGTATGGCGTTCAAACCCCAGAGGCTGTTGTTCGTAAAACCTGGATCGTTCGGTGTCCGGGTTGCGTAAACCCGGTAATTGGGCGATGCGGCGAGGACGGCAGGATTTCCCTCCAGGGCCTACAGCAGTTCTGCCGTGGTCTTTTCCCCGCTCCTCAGAAGAACGATGTCTTTTCCCGTGACTTCGGCTATGGTCGGGGTGGAACTCACCGCCTGCGCCCCGGCCGATGCCGCCACGCCCGCCGCCGAAACGGAAAGGGCCTGGCGGAATGCGGCGGCGCTCACAGATTCGGCCGTAACCGGGGCCTTCAGGAGGACGAGGACTTCTCCCTCAGGGTAGTCATTATTCCCTCCCTGATGCTCCGAGGCGCCCGCCACAGAGGCCAGTCCCAGAAGGACAACCAGGGCGACGATTCTTCCGACTCTCCTCATTATTTCCACCTTCTTTCTTTTGGGGCTCTGAATGCTCTCTAGTGCGAGATTCCAAGGGCGAGATCCTTCGCTCCGCTCGGGATGACAACTTAGACTTGTCATCCCGAACGACCGAAGGGCGGAGGGATCTCGCCTTTGGTTCTGAGTGCCGTCAAACCCGAGATCCCTCGGCTATGATGCCGGCCTCGGGATGACAAGCCGAGGCGAGATCCCTCCCCTCCGGGGATGCTCCTCCCTCCGCTTCGCTTGGGTGTTGCGCGAGCGCGATCGCATTCGCCCGGGATGATAAGGCGAGACGAGAACAAGCCAAAGCGAGATCCTTCGCTGCGCTCAGGATGACAATCCAAGGGCAAGATCCCTCCCCTCCGGGGATTCTTCGCTTCGCTTGGGTGTTGCGCTTGGGATGACAAACAAGACTGTCATCCTGAGGCCGGTTTTTTGGCCGAAGGATCTCGGGGTTGACTCTGAATGAAGTAAACCCGAGATCCTCCCCCTTCGGCGATGGCGCCTGCCTCGGGATGAAAATTCTTACCAGCCGCCGCCTCCGCCCCCGCCGCCTCCGCCTCCGGACGAGCCGCCGCCTCCGCTGCCGCTTGACGAACCGGGTGCCTGGGAGGCCGACGCTATGGTGGACGACATGGAGGACGCCAGCGAGGCCACTGCCCCTCCGGTGTAGAAGTTCGCCGCGGAGGGTCCCGAGTACCAGTCGGGCTGGTACTGCTGCTGTCTGAGGATATCCTCGAAGCGGTCCGCCCACGTTTCCGCCGTGTCCAGGGCGAAAGCGTAGGGAAGGAGCTTTTCAAAGACCTCCGGCGTTTCCTCCGGCGGGTTGAACATTTCCAGCCGGTGCCGCTCGGCGGTGCCCATGTACATGGCCAGGCCGTCCGCCTCGTTCAGCACGTCGTTTCCTTTCTCCGTCCTGACCGTCATGAGCTCCCGGAAGACCAGTATCATGAGGCCTGTCGCCAGGGGCGGCACGAGGAGCCATCCGCTCACCTCGGTGAGGGCGGCCAGGAAGAGAAGGGTGATGATCGTCGCGAATATGGCCGGGATGAAGGCCGTGATGATTTTCCGGAGAATGCGTCCCCTGCTCCTGATTCGTTTCCATGCGAAGATGTAGAGTGCTCCCGCTGCGAGGATTCCGCCCACGGCAAAGACGGAGAGCAGGGCGCCGTCCTCCTGGCCGCCCCAGGCAAGAAGGGCGTAGATCAGGAAGGGGATGAGAAAGCCCGCCGCCCATATGAGGGTATTTTTCGAGAAAAGCGACTTTGAGGCGTTCGACCAGTATGTTTCCATGGTCTCCTTCGCCTTTCCGAGGATTTCATGATTGTCCTGGACGAGGTGGAGCTCTTTTCTTCCCCGGCCGAAAAGGGCGTTGAAAAGCCGTGATTCCTCCTTCGAGGGAGTTGTCTTCCATCCTTCCCTGGGAAGGGACACAAGGGCGTACCGTTTCCCGGCAAGCTTGGAAGCCAGGGACACCACGCCCCGCAGCAGGCTCTTTTTCCCTATTTCGCCCTGCCGCTCCATGGCCTCCTCGAGGGACATCTCCTCGATTTTGAGGAAGCCCCTGACCGCCAGGTTCAGGATTTCAGCGGTGAAGCAGGAGTTGTCCATGCCCATCCGCCTGACGAAGCGGAGGAAGCCCGGTCCGTTGCCTGCCGTGGGGCTGAAGAGGGGGATCACCGGTTTTCTCGGGGGATCCTTCCCCCAGCGGATCCAGGCGAGGGCGTAGTACAGGAGCAGCAGAAGGGGAACGCTCCAGAAAAATACAGTGCCGAAGCGGTCGAAGAGGGCATAGCGGATGGGCGGTTTCGGCTTTTCCACGATGCCCTTGGGCCAGGTATAGGCCACGGTCAGGCCTTCACCGGGGGCAAGACGCCGGGTGGTCTCCACCGAGTTGTCGGGGAGGATGCGGGCATCCTGTCCACGGGCTCCCTGGGGGCCTGTATAGATATCGACGGACGAAAAGGGGACATTGCCCGGCAGCGAGGCGGAAAAGCGGGCTTTCAGTATGGGGAAGACCCAGTCGTTTCCGGTGACGTTCCAGTAGAGTTCGTCGTGTTCATCGAAAAAACCGAGCTGGCCGGTGGTCACGTAGACGAGAGTGTAAGTCTGCTCGCCGAGGGGGGCATTTCCTTTCGGGTCTCCGAGGTAAACCCGGACGCCGTTGGAGCGGGATTCGGTGCTGTAGGGAACCCGTTTTCCGTTGAGAAGGGCTTCTTCAACGGAAAATCCGACCCGGACGGTTTTGCCGGAACTGTCCGTGTAGGTGGTGGGAAAGTCCCGGAAAATGCCTTTCCGGATACGCACTCCTTCCACGCGGACGGTGATGTCTTCCCTCACTTCAAGGGATGCGTCCCCGCGGACGGAAGCCGAGGAAGAATAAAGGAGAATGGTCTCCTCCGCCCGGGAAGGCCGGGGGAGGAGCACCAGGGCCAGCGCGAGGAGCGCCGGCGCGAATCTGCGGAACAATACCATGGATGCGCCTCCTCCGTCTTCGGTGAAGCCTAGAAAGAGACTTTCGGGGCGGTTTTCTCTTCCTCCGCGGCCTCGAAGTAATCGGCCTTTTCGTAGCCGAACTTCTGGGCGATCAGCACTGCCGGGAAGGTGGCGATGGAGATGTTGTAGTCCCTCGCGGCGCCGTTGTAGTAGCGCCTGGACATCTGGATGTCGTTCTCCAGGGAGGCGAGCTGTTCCTGGAGCTGCATGAAGTTCGTGTTGGCCTTCAGCTCGGGGTAGTTTTCCGCCACGGCGAAAAGGGTCTTCAGGGCGCCGGAGAGCATGTTTTCCGACTCGACCCGTTCGCCCACGGACTGGGCGTGGCTGATGGCCGACCGTGCCTCGGTGACCTTTTCGAAGACTTCCTTCTCGTGGGAGGCGTAGCCTTTCACGGCCTCCACGAGGTTGGGAACCAGGTCAAAACGCCTCTTGAGCTGGACGTCGATGCCGCTCCACGCTTCGTTCTTGAGGTTCTGCATCCTGATGAGCCTGTTGTAGACTGAGACGGCCCAAAAAACAACGCCAGCGATAAGTGCGAGAAGAACCAGCAACACGATCATGAAAAACCCCTCCCAGACGGATAGATAGAATTAAAAAACCTTCCGATCATTCTACACCAAAGGGCAGGCCGACCGGAAGGTATTTTCTCTGTTTTTTCGATGGTGTTGGAGGAAAAGAAGGGGATCCTGGTTTTGACTCTGAATGAAGTCAAGAACGAGATCCCTCACATCCGTTCGGGATGACAAAGCAAAGGCA
>ENA-UOUL01006064-UOUL01006064.1-bioreactor-metagenome-genome-assembly--contig:-NODE-6064-length-10076-cov-3.874387_pt1 | contig 10076 bp, 6 predicted proteins | sample MGYA00249838_ERZ747220 | MGnify/ENA primary metagenome ERZ747220 (study PRJEB28778, sample SAMN05720191) | bioreactor metagenome | isolation source: Anaerobic biogas reactor | place: USA:Washington...
CAATGTTAATACCAACCAGGCGTATTATCGCGGGCTGATTTCGGGCGTGGCCGATGCCTTCACCATCATCATGCTGGCGCCTTTTATGGTGCTCTGTGCGCTGCCGATTGTCGCCGCCGTGGCGCTCTTCATCTGGCGGCGGCAGCGGCGCAAGGCCCAGCCGGCCGGCCCCGAGAAGCTGCCGATCTTCTGGCGGTTGGAGAACATCGTCGATGGCATCCGCGCGCGGGTGGCTACGTCCACCCCGAAACTCGCCCGGCCTGTCATCTCGGCCCATGCCGCCGGTGCATTCGCCCGTAGTCTTCTGGGCCAGACCAAAGAAATCGTCTCCAGGGAGATAAATCGTTATGTCGACCGATAACAACTGGAAAACCAAGCTCTATATCACCGGCGCCATCGTGGGCGCCCTCGTCGGCCTGGGCACCGCCTACCTGATGGCGCGCACGGCCGAAGAGGGCAATCTGGGCGGCCCGCCGTCCATCACCACGGCGGATGCCATCAAGAGCGCCGTCGGCGTCGTCGGCGTCATGCGGGGTATCGCCTCACTTGGCGACAAGTAAGGCTGGCCGCGTGTTCCGGGTGGGGGGCTATCGATTCTTCGGTAGTGGCTAGATGTTGGCATTACTGTCTCAACAGGTTGAGTTTCGGCTTAAAGCCTGGGCGGCATGTCAGGGGTGCATTCTTTTTTCAGCAGGTGGAGCAAGATGTGTAAGGTGATTGTTGTAGACGATGACCCGTCGGCGACAATGTTGATCCGTATGTTATTGGAGATGGAAGGATTTGAAGTCGTCACGAGCTTCGATCGTCATTCAGCCATCGACGCCGCGTGCAGCGAGACGGCGACCTTCGTCGTCGATTTTAACCTGGGCCATGGCGGCAATGGCGCCGACCTCATCCGGACCATTCGCGCGGGTGGGACGAAGGCGCCCAGCACCGTACCAACGATCCTTGTTTCCGGCGATCACCGGGTGAAGGATGAGGCCCTGGCAGCCGGAGCCGACGTCTTTTTGCTGAAACCCTACTCCCCTAGCCTGCTTACGGAGACGATACATCGTCTTATTTCGGGACATTGAACGTCCCCCGGGCGGAGAGCTAGACAGTTTTATAGGAGAATTGCACGTGAGTAAATCTGGCAAACGCCGGAGCAAACCCAGATCGGGCCAGACACAATGGCGCCTGATGGATTTGCACCTGCATACGCCTGGGTCCGTCGATTATCAGGACCCACATATCAGTTATCTGGACATTTTGCGCCAGGCCGAGCTGCGTGGTCTGGACATCATCGCCTTTACCGACCACAACACGGTGGTCGGCTACGCGGCGATGCGGAAAACGCTGGAGCAGCTAAGTCTGCTCGAAGAGCTGCAGCGCATTGAGCCCGAGGAACAGCGCCGCCTGGACGAATACCGCCGCCTGTTGCGCAAGATCCTGGTGCTTCCCGGCTTTGAATTTACCGCCACATTTGGGTTCCACATTCTCGGCATCTTTTCGCCCGACACAGACGTACGCTTTCTGGAACATCTCCTGCTGACGCTCAACGTGCCGGCCGAACAGCTTGCCCAGGGCAGCGCCACCGTAGGCGCCACGGCCGATGTACTGACCGCCTACCGGGTGATTCGCGACGCGGGCGGGCTGGTCATCGCCGCCCATGCCAACTCTGGCAACGGGGTGGTCATGCGCGGCTTCGATTTCGGCGGGCAGACACGCATCGCCTACACGCAGGACCCGAATCTGCACGCTCTGGAAGTCACCGACCTGGAGAAGCGCGGTCGCTATACAACGCGCAGCTTCTTCGACGGCTCCAAGCCCGAGTACCCGCGCGCTATGCGCTGCATCCAGGGCTCGGACGCCCACCGGCTCGTCCGCGATCCGGCGAATCCCAAGGTGCTTGGCGTGGGTGACCGTGTGACGGAGATTCTGCTGGACGAAGTCAGCTTCGAGGCGATTAAGGAAGCGTTTGAGAGCAACGATTTTTCGCTCACGCGCCCCTACCGAGGGCAGGCCAAGCCGTTTGATTTTGTACACGCGGCCCGTGAAGAAGGCGAGAGTATTGTCCAGGCCTTCCACGTCAAGATGCTTGAGCGCGGCGGCTATTTCAACCGCATCCTCGAAGACATTTGCGCGATGGCTAACACCAACGGCGGCACTATTTACCTCGGCGTTTCGGCCAACCCGCGCGAGGAGCCCGTCGGGATTCGCAACCCCGACGAGGCCATGCAGCAGATCCAGACCGCCCTATCCCGCCGTTTCAGCCCCGAGCCCGCCGTCGATATCGACCAGCTAAATACCCAGGGCAAGACGATTGTGCGCATTACCGTGCATCCGGGAGAGGACCTGCCCTACGCCCTCGACGACAACCGCTTCTACGTGCGCGACGAGACCGAAACCAATATGGCCGTGCGCGACGAGATCGTGCGTCTGGTAGAGCGCCGGCTGGCACGGGATGAGCAACCGCCCACGCTGGAGGCTCCCGCTTCGCCGTCGCCGCCTTTGCTCGTCCCCAAGCCCGAGCCTGTGGAGCCACAGCCTGAAGCGTGGCCCGACGAGAGCGCAGACAGCGCCCCCGCGCCGCCGAGCACCGGCGTGGAGATCGTCGAGAGCCGCGAGCGCGACGGCACCGTCTACCACACGGTACACGACCTGCGCAACGGGAACCGGATCAAGAACGTCACCCGTTCGTCGGCGCGCAAGCTCTGGCACTACGCGATCACGCAGGTTGAGGACAACCCGCCGCGCGCCGAGGATCTGGACTGGCGCGGCGACAAAGCCGTCCTGGATCGCCGCCAGCGCGACAAGCACGTCTGGTACGATCTGGCGATGCGCACCGGCGACGGTGTGCGCGTCTTCTACGGCGTGACCGACACCGGACTCAACGACGAGTGGATGGCGCTCATCGAGCAGTACGAGAACGGCAACCACCATTGAGCGCCGTCGGCATCCTGACCATCAGCGATCGCGGAGCCGCAGGGGACTATGAAGACCGCAGCGGCCCGTTGCTGCGCGAGCTGATCACGGCCCTCACGGGCTGGCAGGTAGAGCGGCAAGAGGTCATTCCCGACGATCTGGAGACCATTGCCGCGACGCTGCGCGATTGGTGTGCGGCGGGCCTCGACCTCATCCTGACGACGGGCGGCACCGGTTTCGCCCCACGCGACGTCACGCCGGAGGCGACCCGCACCGTGCTGGAACGCGAGGCGCCCGGCATTGCCGAAGCGCTGCGCGCAGAGAGCCTGAAAGTAACCCGCCACGCCATGCTGTCGCGTGGTGTGGCGGGTATTCGCGGCCGGACGCTGATCATCAACCTGCCGGGCAATCCCAAAGCGATCCGCGAGAACATGGACGTGCTGCTGCCCGTTCTTCCCCATGCCCTGGAGCTGCTCACCGGCTCCAGCTCCGGCGAGCACGGTCATCGTACGGTCTAGCCGCCCATGACCGACTATCGGGGCACGCTGCAGCTCAAGCGCGGGCGGGAGAAGCCGGTGGAGAACCGCCACCCGTGGATCTTCTCCGGCGCTGTGGAGGCAGTGCACGGCGATCCAGAGCCGGGCGACCTGGTCGCCGTCGTCGATTCGCGGGATCGCTGGCTGGCTACCGCCTACTACAACGCCCGCTCGCAAATCCGCGCGCGCATCCTTAGCTGGGAAGCGGACGACATTGTAGACGAGGCGTGGTGGTACGCCCGCCTGCAGGCCGCCATCGGACGGCGCCTCGCGCTGCAGCTAGAGCCGGACACCACGGCTTACCGCCTCGTCAACGCGGAGGCCGACTTCCTGCCCGGACTCGTCGTCGATCGCTACGCGGACTACCTCGTCCTGCAGGCGCTGACGATGGGCATCGAGCGCCGCAAGGCGATGCTGGCGAGCGCCCTGTCCGAGCTGACCGGCGCGGCCGGCATCGTCGAACGGTCGGACGTGGACGTGCGCGAGAAGGAGGGCCTGCCGGCCACACGCGGCCTGCTTGCCGGCGAGCAGCCGCCTCCGTCCGTCGAGATACGCGAGCATGGCCTGCGCTTCCTCGTCAATCTGATGGAAGGGCACAAAACAGGGCTCTACCTCGACCAGCGCGAGAACCGCGCGCTGCTCGGCCAGCCGCGCTTTGTCTCCGGCAAGGAGCTGCTCAACGTCTTCGCCTATACCGGCGGGTTTGCCGTGCTCGCCGCTGCTGCCGGCGCCGGGCCGATCACGAACATCGATAGCTCGGTTGCCGTGCTGGAGCAGGCCGAGCGCAACATGGCCCAGAACGGATTCGACCGGCCCGGCGACGAGTATCTGGCTGGCGATGCCTTCAAGGTGTTGCGCCACTACCGCGATACGGGGCGCCAGTTCGACGTGATCATTCTCGACCCGCCCAAGTTTGCCCACAGCCAGCGCGACGTGCAGCCGGCCTGCCGCGGCTACAAGGATCTCAACTGGCTCGCCTTCAGGCTTCTCCGGCCCGGCGGCCTGCTGGCCACGTTTTCCTGTTCGGGGCTGGTCGACGCCGACCTGTTTCAGAAAGTTGTCTTCGGCGCGGCGGTCGATGCCGGCCGGGACGCGCAGATCCTGTTCCGGCTGGGCCAGGCGCCGGACCATCCCATCCTGCTGACCTTTCCCGAATCGGCCTACCTGAAAGGACTGCTCCTGCGCGTCGTGTGACGGCTACATATCGCGATCGATTTCCTGCACCATGCCGAGCCGGGTAAAGATCTCGGTGGCCTCCCGCCGCAGCTCATCCGCCCGCTCGGTGTCTCCCTCGCGGGCCAGGAGCACGCTCCAATCGCGCAGCGTGCGCGCCCTTTCCCAGCCAACGCCGCTGCCGATCTCGTCCCAGATGGCGAGGCTTTCGGCAAAACATTGGGCCGCAGTATGGCGCTCGCCGTCGATTTCCACCGCGCCCAGCCGCACGGCAATGTGGCCCAGAACCCACCACGCCGTACCGGCGACCTTCTCGGCGGCGACTCCCTGCCAGAGAGCCATCTGAAGGCGGGCAACGTCCAGACCGGTGAGCGCCGGCTCCAGGGCTGCGTCCGGCTCGCCGCGGGCCAGGTGCACCCGCGCCAGCGCCACGTAAGCAGCCGCCTCGGTGACGCCCTGCCCGGCCTGCGCCCCCTCGCGAATGGCCCGGTGCAAGAGCTTTTGTGCTTCCGCCAGCAGCTCCTGCCCGGCGCTGGCCTCCCGCTCCAGCGCCTGGGCCAGCTTTGATTCACCCAGACTATAGATCAGGTAAGACTCACGGCCCAGGTTGCCGCTCTTCTGGGCCAGTGACAGGGCTTCGGCGTAGTAGCGTTCTGCCTGGCGGTAGGCGCCCTGAAGCCGCGCGATCCGGCCCATCCGGCTCAGGGTCGTCATCGCCCCGTAATTGTCGCCGACGGCCCGGGCCAGCTCCAGGGCGCCGGCATAATAACTCACCGCTTCGACGTAGGCGCCCTGCAGCCGCGCCGTCTGCCCCAGATGGTAGAGCATGAGCCCTTCCCAGATGCGGTCGCCCAGCTCGCGGAAGAGGTCCAGTGCCTGTTCTGTCGCCGCGACGGCTCGCTCGAACTCGCCGCGCATGCGGTGAGCGGCGCCGATCAGCATATAGCTGTGGGCCAGCCCTCGCCTGGAGCCGCCCTCGCCGGCTACGGTTCGCGCCTCGTGGCCCAGCGCGAGCGCCTGCTCCTCTTCGCCCAGGAAGAGCAGCGACCAGCCTTTGGCCGACAGCGCCATAGCCAGGTCTTCGGGGGAGCCTGCCTGCCGGGCCAGATGCTCGGCTCCGCTGGCGCTCTCCAGCGCGCGCCTGTGGTCTCCCTGATAGTCGTGGGCCAGGAAAAGGCCCTGGAGTGCCCGGATCTGCGCTTTCACGTCCCCTACTGCCTGGGCTGCCACGTGCATGGCCTCCAGCGCCTCGACCGCTTCGTCAAAGCGCGCCTGCCAGCGCAGCATCTCGCCCAGGCCGCTATAGAGCCGCACCTGCTCCGCCAGCGGCGGGGCTTCCAGTCGCCTGAGGTCCAGCGCTTTGCGGTAATAGTGGATGGCCGTCTCCGGCGCGTAACGGGCGCGGGCCTGTTCGGCGGCGCTGCTATACCATTGGGCGGCGCTGTTTGTATCGCCGGACAGCTCATAGTGACTCGCGATCAGCCCGGCGTTTTCGGCGGCGTGGTCACCACGCTGATTGGCGAGCCAGCGGGCGATGGCCCAATGGAAGTCTCGCTTCCGCCGCACGAGCACGCTTTCGTAGGCGACTTCACGCAACAGGGCATGTTTGAAGGCGTATTCCTGCGCCCCCGGAAACGACGACGCGGGCTGCCGCACGATAAACTCGCGTTCCTCCAGCCGGCGCAGCGTCTCCTCTAACGACGACAGGTCGGGCGGAGAGGTCACGGCTATCGCTTTGTCCCAGAAGACCCGGCCGACGACGGCAGCCCGCTGCAGGATGTCTCTCTCCGCCGGCGTCAGGCGGTCGAGGCGCGCCTGCAGAACGCCGGTCAGGGTGGTTGGAATGCGCAGCTCGCCGGGCGTCGATACCAGCTCCCAGCGGTCGCCTTCCTGGCGAATGACCCTGTCCTCGAGCAGGACTCTGACGATCTCCTCGACGTAGAATGGGTTTCCGCCGGCCACTTCGACGATCGGGTCGGCCAGATCGGCGGGCACCGACGCCATGCGCCGTAAAATGCTGCCGACCATGGCGCGGGCGTCCTGCTGGCTCAACGGCTGCAGGGGAAGCACCGTGTGCTCCATCCCCATCGGCCCGGTGTCGCGCCAATCCGGCCGGCGCTCGAAGAGGGCGGGGCGCGCCGACAGAACGAGGAAGAGCGGCCCCGCGCTGCTCTCGCCGATCAGCTGCCAGAGCAGGTCCAGACTCCCTTCGTCGGCCCAATGAATATCCTCAATTAACATCAGCAGGGGAGCGCGGCTGCAAAGCGCCTGGAAGAAGAGGAGCGTCGCCGCAAAGGCGCGCTGGCGCACCTGCCGGGCGTCGCCCAGAAGCGGTTGCACGTACGGGCTGTCCTCGAAGCCGAGGCCGATCAACTGCCCGACGAAGTGGGCGTTTCGGGTAGCCTCCTCCTCTCCGAGCTGGGGGGCGAGAACGTCGCGGACGGTTGCCACGAGCTGGTCGCGCGCGGTCGGAGCCGGATCGCCGTCGCCGACGTGGCAGCACTGCCGGACCAGATCGCGCAGGAGGAAATAGGGGAGCTGTTGCCGGGGAAGCTCGACCCGCACTTCATAAAGCATCAGGTGGGGAAAGCGGCCATTCTCATCACGCAGCCACCCGGCGAACTCCTGCACGAGACGGGTCTTGCCAATCCCGGCATCGCCGACAATGGTCACAGCCCGCCCGCGCCGGCTGGCGACCGTCCCTAACAGAAGCTTCTGGAGCTGGGCCAGCTCTCCATCCCGGCCGACCATGGGCGCCCGCACGCCGTCCGGGCCGGGCAGCCGTTCTGGCCGGGCACGCCGGGCGCGCCTGCGCACCTGGTAGACAGGCTCGCGCAGCCTCCGGCCGGCGGCCGGTAGGGGCCGGAACCGAAAACGCCGCTTCACCTGGCGGAAGACGTCCCTGGAAACGACGACTTCGCCGGCCGGCGCCACCGCCTCCAGCCGGCCGACCATCGCCAGGGTTCCGCCCAGGGCCGCCAGCTCATGCGCGCTGTTGGTGGGCGTGAGCAACACCTGGCCCGTGTGCACGCCGATGCGCAGGGCGAGGGCCGGCCCTTCGCTGCTGCCGGCAATCGCCCGTATCTCTTCCTGCATCGCCAGCGCCGCCGACACGGCCCGTTCCGGGTCGTCATCGCGGGCTGTGGGCACCCCGAAATAGGCCAGAACGCCGTCGCCGGTATGCTGCTCGATGTACCCGCCCCAGGAGACGACGATCTGATCCAGCCGCTGCCAGAGGCGGTCGATGGTATCCCGCACCTCTTCAGGGTCCATCGTCTCGGACATGGCCGTATAGCCGGAGAGATCGGCGGCGAGGACGGTCACCTGCTTGCGCTCGGGCAGCGCCTGGGCCTGCAGGCTCTCCAGGCGTTCCTTCAGCGCCGAAACAGTCGTCTCCACGACGCCGTCGCCCAGGATGTCGCGCTGTGCTTCCAGCGCGCTGATCGTCGCCGCCAATTGCCCGATTTCGTCGGCGCGGGTCATTTCCATCGTGTGGTATTCCTGCCTGAGTCCTGGTTGTCCGGCTGCGTATCGGCTGGATGTGCGCCGCACATTATAGCGCATACGCCGTCACCGGCGAACGAGGCGACTTGCGCCGCGCCGCGCATCCCACTATACTGCCCGGCGCGCCACAGCAGCAGCGTGGCAGACAATCATTGGCGTTGCAGCAGGGGAGCCGGCCCCCCGCGGCCAACCGAAGAAGAGGCATGAAGCTAAAGCGGCTAGAGCTACAGGGTTACAAAACATTTGCCAGCAGGACGGTCTTCGAGTTTGACAGCGGTATAACGGCCATCGTGGGGCCGAACGGCAGCGGGAAGAGCAACATCGCCGATGCCGTGCGCTGGGTGCTGGGCGAGCAGAGCTATACGACCCTGCGCGGCAAGCGCACCACCGACATGATCTTTGCCGGCAGCCACGACCGCCCCCGCGCCGGCATGGCCCAGGTCATTCTCACGCTGGATAACAGCGACGGCTGGTTGCCGATCGACTACAGCGAGGTCGTCATCGGGCGTCGCGCCTTCCGCTCGGGCGAAAACGAATATTTACTGAACGGGCAGAAGGTCCGGCTGCGCGACGTTCAGGAGCTGCTGGCGACGAGCGGCCTGGGCGAGCGGACGTACACCATTGTGGGCCAGGGCCTCATCGATCAGGCGCTCTCGCTCAGGCCCGAAGAGCGGCGCGCCCTGTTCGAAGAGGCGGCTGGCGTCAGCCACTACCAGGCGAAGCGGGCCACGACCCTGCGCCGGCTGCAGGAGACGCAGCATAATCTGGAGCGCATTCACGACATCCTCTCGGAGATACGACCGCGGCTGGGCGGCCTGAAGCGGCAGGCAAACCGCGCCCGCAACTACGAGCAGATCCAGAACGATCTGCGCCACCTGCTGCGCATCTGGTACGGCTACCAGTGGGAAACGCGAAAAGCCGGCCTGCGCGAGCAGCGCCAGCGCGCCCAGGACGCCGAAGCGGACTGGCAGGAAAGCCGGACCCGGCTCGCCGAGCTGCTGGCAGCGCTCGACACGGAGCGCCGCCAGCTCAACGCCGTCCAGCGCCAGGTTGGGCAGCTCCGGCAGGAGCGGGAGGGGTTGCGCGAGCAGCACGACAATGCCCGCCGCCACATCGCCATTCTGCGCGAGCGCGCCTCTTTGCTCGCGCAGCAGCACGAGGAGCTGCAGAACGACCGGCCCCGGCTGGAGGAACAGAAGGCGACTGCCGCGGAACAGCTCGCCGGGGCAGTCGCCGAGCTGGCTAAGGCCCAGGAGCATTTGCAGGCTCAGGAGCGCCATCTGCTGGCGTTCAACCAGAGCTTCCAGGATAAGCAGGCCGAAATCGACAGGGCGACCGCCGAGGTGCAGCGGCTGGAGCAGGCCGTGCAGGTCGAGCAGCGCCGTCTCTCCCAGGCGGAGGGGCAGCTGGGCCAGCTACGCGAGCGTCTCCAGGAGCGGCGCAGCGGCGACGCCGAGGCCGAGGCAATCCGGACAGCCGCCTCCGAGGACGAGCGGCTGGAACAGGTCGCCGCCACTGTTCGGCAGGAGCTGGAGGCGCTAAGCCGGCGCCACCGCGACCTGCAGAGCAGCCAGCAGGCTGCTCGTAGCGAGCTATCGGCCCTGCGCCAGCGCCTGGACGCCGAGACGCAGCGGCTGAACCAGATGAACGAGAATGCTGCCCGCCTGGAAGCGCGCTGCGAGATGCTCGACCAGATGCGCCAGCGCGACGCGGTGACCCGCAAGGGGGTCGCCGTGCTCGGCCGGCTGGCGAGCCTGGTGCATATCCCGGCGGCCCATCAGGAGGCTGTCGAAGCGGCGCTCGGCGCGCGCCTCGCCGCGCTCGTGCTGCCCGATAGCGCGGCGCTCTGGTCCCTGCTCGAGCAGAATGAGTCCGCCGTACTCCACGCCGTGTCAGCCGCCGACGCCCGACCGGCAAGGCGCAACGAGAAGCCCGACGGGCCGGGTATCCTCGGCTGGG
>ENA-UOUL01006069-UOUL01006069.1-bioreactor-metagenome-genome-assembly--contig:-NODE-6069-length-10071-cov-6.697018_pt1 | contig 10071 bp, 9 predicted proteins | sample MGYA00249838_ERZ747220 | MGnify/ENA primary metagenome ERZ747220 (study PRJEB28778, sample SAMN05720191) | bioreactor metagenome | isolation source: Anaerobic biogas reactor | place: USA:Washington...
TTCCAGACGCCGCCCATGGCCATGTCCATCTTTGTCCTCAAGGGAACCGCGCCTAAGGAGTTGGGTGTGACCATCGGGGATATCATCTGGGGAGTCATCCCCTTCATCCTGATCATCATGGTGGTGCTGGTGCTCTGCTCCATCTTCCCGGAGATCATCCTCTGGCTTCCGGAAAAGATGATAGGCACGGCGTGATCCAAAGGTCCTTGCGAAGCAGTGCAAAAAGCATCCCGGATTTCCGGGATGCTTTTTTGTATCTTCAGGATCTCCCCGGATATTCCACGTCGCCGGGAACCCCGGCGACGTGCTCAATGGGGGTGTCGGGAAAAGGGACCCGGCCGCTCCCGATCCATTGCCGCACTTCTTCCGCAGCGAGGGAGGCCTTCTCACTGTCGAGCCCGCTGTCCCGGGCAATGTATGCCGTGGTGGACGGGAAAGCAAAACCGGAGCCCGATTTTTCCACTATATCCCCTATACGGAAGAGGATATCCTCCTGGACGGCAAGGAATTCAGCCCATTTTTTCGTACTGATATAGGCGAATACCAGGATGTCCAGGGATGAAGCACCATATGACTCGAACCGTGCTAAGGGCGCCGGGTCGACGGAAACCTTTGGATGAGCTTGAAGCACGTCCCGAATGGATGTGAGGATCCACCGGAGCTGGTCCCGGGTGGTCTCGTACCTGAGGTTGAGAGTCTGCTGCATCAGGGAGCGGTTTCTCCGGGTGACGTTTACGATCTGCATCTGGGAGAACTCCGCGTTGGGGATGGAGATCACCGTCTGGTCAAGGGCCTCGATCTTCGTTGACCGGAGCCCGATATGCAGCACTGTGCCGGACGTGGAGCCGAAACGGCAGAATTCACCAACTTTCACCGACCGGTCCGCGAAGAGGGTCAGCCCGCCGATGATGTTCTCTACCGTAGGCTTGGCGGCCAGGGAGATTGCCAGTCCCACGACCCCGAGCCCGGTGAGGAGATGGAAAACGGACAGTCCGAGCTGGGAGAGCCCGTAAAGAAGGATCCACGAGGCCGCGGTGATGCAGACGAGCCTGCTTACCGTGCGGACGAGGCTTGCGTCGATGCTTTCCGGTTCCACCCTCGGCGACAGGATGATCAGCTCTGCGATCACTTCGCCCACCCGGATGGTGCACCACGCCCATCCGAACCATCGTACCGCCGAGAAAAACTGGATGAGCAGGATGCACAGTGAACCGGAAATGTTTATAGAGTCGTCCACTAGCAGAATTGCCTGTGTTGAGGTGATGGACAGGGTCACCGGGGGAAGGATCCTCAGGATGTTCCCCGCGAAAAGGCTCATATTTCCGGATAGTCTCCTGAACAGCCGCCAGATGCCGATATTCAGGGCAAGAAACGCCAGTATGGTGAGCAGCAGCCCGGTCCACTGCCAGAGTGCCTGGTCATATAATTCGGCGGTTGACCATAGGGGAAGATATTCGGTCCACTTCGGAGGGAAAAACCTGCCGGGCGTGAGGATATAGTCGCGGTATGCTCCTTCCGTTGATCCCGGAAGATAGGGCAGGTGCTGTACCCTGTGAAAATCATTTTCGAGGCGGTCAAGGGAAGATGGAGTGAGGAGCCATTTCCCATCCTTCTCTCCTGAGTCGGTCCGGCGGAGCTGTAGTTCTGTGCGGGGAATGGTCCACCCGGTGACCTTCCTGTCGCCCCTATCGTCCCGGTCTTCCCCTCCGGGTATGCTCTCCAGGGGCGGAAGGCCGATGCGGTCAAGGATTTCTTTGAGGAGCAGCGCCCTTTCCCTGGCTAGCTCCTCCCTGAGGACGAGGGGAACTTCCGAGAGATCAAGGATTTGCATTGCCCGCTCGAAGTGATACCGGGCAATGTCTCCTTTTTCTCCGGCCTCGGGTGGATGAACGAAGAAACCTGGAGTACCCCTCGAGATCATCCTGGCCTGCTGCAGGTAGTGGTCTCCTGCGTTCATATGGGTGATGAACGATGTAAGGGCAGCACGGGGAGACGACATGTCGGCCGGCGTCAGGGGATCAGGCACCGATCCGGAAGCACTCCCGGACACGAGAAGGAGAAAAATCATGGCAGCGATAAAGAAAGGAACAGGACGGCGGATATCCATGGTGCATCATCTCCCTTTTTTTGTTCGTCAGGCATCTATTCAAGGCTGAAACAGCAGCGGTGGCGGCATTCCGTTGCAACGATCCTGTAAATTTTCGTCTCCCCGGAGCTGGAGTATACTCTTTTTGTATGAAAAAGTCCCCGGTGAAGGAGGATGCAGAAGATGAGTTTTTTCCCGTGGCGTAAGCTGTTTCCCCGGCTGTGGTCGGAATCGGGGCTTCCCGGCATGGCCGCCGCAGGGGTGATTTTTGTGGGGTGCGGAAAACAGGCAGCGTCTTCCTCACCATGATCCCTGGTATGGGGACCGTGGCTCTCCTAAGGGCGGTTGCCGGTAACTGACCTCATCCCGGGAAGCTGTGGAAAAATGACCATCCCGGTTGGCCGGTTGTGAAGTGTCATGTTCGGGAAACAACTAAAAAAGGAGATGGAACAGGAATGCAGGATTATTCACACGGTCTGCGGATAGTGGAAAATATCCCGCTGGATACTGTTGTGCTGGAGCGGATGATAGCGGATCCGGATGATCTTCATCTCGTCTGGCCCCCGGCGGAATATCCTTTCAACCACCAACAGTGGAGGGCGGAGCTGGATCCCGCAAACGGCACGGTCTCATTTCTCGTGTATACGGAAGATGAATGTCCCGTCGGCCATGGAGCCCTCGCTCCTGTTTGCGGGGACAGGGATTCCGTTATGGTGCGGTTTCTGTATATCTCCCCCGAATTGCGCAGCAGGGGAGCGGGAAGGGAATTGCTTTCCCTGCTGGAAAAGCGCGCGAAAGAAACGATGGGAGTGAGCCGCCTTATCCTGAAAGTCAGAACGTACAATGAGCGGGCAATGAACTGCTACGGGAAGTTCGGTTTCCGCGAGTACTCCCGGGAAGGTACCCTTGTGATGATGGAAAAGGAAGTTCTTTGACCGGTGCCTTCGGGCGGGGACGCCCTGTCGGGTTTTCCCGCGGCAGGGGGATTTTTTGTTTTTTCGGTATCCTGCCTTCCATGGGATGATGGCAGGGGAGGCAATCCGGAAAGGAGGCGCCATGGAGGATACTATCCGCCGTCCCGGCGAGGGACAGGAGTATTTCACTGAAGAACGGTGCTTTATCCTGGAATCGTGGAACGACCCCTGGGATCCCCATGTCTCCATCGCCCGGGCCAGGGTGGAACCGGGAGTGACCACCAGGTGGCACAGGCTCTCCGGGGTGACCGAGCGCTACTACATTCTTGCCGGCAGGGGGCGGGTCGAGATCGGTGATCTCCCGTCCCGGGACGTTCTGCCCGGAGACGTGGCGGTCATCCCGCCCCTGGTGCGGCAGCGCATAGCCAATACCGGTACGGACGACCTGGTCTTCCTCTGCGTCTGTTCTCCCCGGTTCCTTCCGGAACTTTATGAGGACCTGGGGGACGACGGGCTGCCTGCCATTTCCGGCGTATGATCTCTTTTCCTGAAAAAGCGCAACGATGGGCAGGCGGGAACGCAATGCATGGGGTATCCTCAATCCCGCAGGAGGGAAAGAAATGAAGGAAACCACGCGAGCGGCGTACGAGGAAACCGTTCTCCGGGTTCAGATGCTCATACAGAGGACGCTGGACGCTCCATTCGACCCGAACGGGATCGCCCTGGCCGCCGGATTCTCCAGGTTCCACCTCTCGCGCCTCTTCTCGGCGATGACGGGTGAATCCCTGCTGGAGTACCGGAGGCGGCTGCTGCTGGAGCGGGCGGCCCACGGCATGCTCTACGGGAGGCATTCCGTGACCGAGCTGGCCTTTCGGGCGGGATATGAAACTCCGGAGGCATTTACGAGGGCGTTCTCGAAACTCTACGGCGTTCCTCCGGGAGAGTATCGGCGGAAACTGAGGACGGCCGCGAAGCATCGTCTGGAAACGATCCAGGCCCGGTCGAAACTGTACACCCTTTCCCTCTCCTTAAACGAAGGAGGAAGAAAAAACATGGAAGTGAGGATCGAACGGCACGACCCGATGAAAGTTGCGTTTATCCGTCACGTGGGGCCCTATGCAGACTGTATGGAGGCGTGGAACAGGCTCTGCGGAACTCCTGAAGTGGCGTCCCGGCTCGGGCCCCATACACTGGCTCTTTCGCTCTGCTACGACGACCCGGACGTGACTGAGGCGGGCAAGATCCGGATGGATGTCTGCGTCACTATAGACGACAGTTTCACTCCGGGAGGCGGTGTAGAGGTTCAGACCATTCCTGGGGGAGAGTTTGCCGTCTTACTCTACAGGGGGGCCTACACAGGGCTGCATGACGCGTACCGTGCCATGTACGGCGAGTGGCTTCCGAAAAGCGGAAGGGAGTTCGGAGGCTCCTATTCCATGGAAATCTACAGGACGGATCCCGGCGCGACACCCCCGGAGGAAAATATCACGGAGATACGGATACCTCTGCTGTAGCATCTCCGCCCTTAACCCGTCAAAAAGGACAAAGAACCGGACCTTTTTCCTATGCCGGAGGTCCGGTTTTTTTACCCTTTTTAAGTGCTTTCCCTCTCCCGTTTTTCCTGAATCCGTGATATCGTTGCCCCGTTCGGCACTTGCGATGAAATGGTGGTGTCCTATGAATCTCTGGACTTTTCTCGGAATCCTTTTTCTGGCCCTCGGCTTCATCGGTGCCCTGTTGCCGATCATGCCCACCGTTCCCTTCGTGCTGCTTGCGGCGGCCTGTTTCGCCAGGTCATCGCCGAAGATGCACCGGTGGATGCGGCAGCACCGGAAGTATGGGCCGACAATACGAAATTGGGAGAGAAACCGCTGTGTCTCCCGGAAAATGAAGATATGGTCGATATTCATGATGACCGCCGGCGGCGGCACGTCCACCTGGCTCTTCGTTCCTCCTGGCTGGATGTCATGGGCTGTTTTCGGGGTGTTTCTGCTCGGGGATATCGTGGTCCTTCTGCTCAGGGAATGCCCGCCGGAAAAAGAGAACGGACCTGAGGAGGGAGAAACGCAATGTCCCTGAAGTACTGTACCGTTTCTGTGTTCGGGCTCGGCCTCATGGGAGGGTCGCTGGCGTGGAAGCTTCGGAGGGACGGGCTTGTACAGGATGTCGCAGGATGGAGCCGGAGACCCGAAACGGTCCGGCTGGCCGTGGATAGCGGCATTATAGGTACTGGGTGCGTCTCGGCGGAGGAGTGCGCCGCCCTGGGAGACGTTCTTGTCCTGGCCGTTCCCATCCGCTCCATGGAGGAAGTGAGCCTGAAGATCCGCTCCGCAGCCCGTCCCGATATCCGGGCTGTCTTCGATCTTGCGAGCACGAAAACTGACGTGGGGAGGAAGCTTGCACCGATATGGGGGCGCTGCTATGCGGGCTTCCACCCCATGGCGGGAAAGGAGCGGGGCGGTCTGGAGAACGCGGACCCTGACCTTTTCAGGGAAGCAGTCTGTGCCGTTGTTCCCTTCGAAACCACCGATCCTTCCGTGACCTCCCTTGCGAAGGAACTTGCGGAAGCCCTCGGGGGAAAGGCTCTCCTCACAGACGCAGCCGCCCATGACGCTGCAGCGGCATGCGTCAGCCATTTGCCTGTTCTCCTGGCGGCATCGCTGGCCCTTCTCGCAGGGAAGGAGCAGGAGAAGAATCCCCTCGTTACCCTGCTTGCCGCCGGAGGGTTCAGGGATACTACCCGGGTCGCGGGAGGGCCGCCGTGGCTCGGTGCCGACATGGCGGTCACGAACGGGGAACAGGTGAAGCGCCTCGCCGGAGAATACAGGGCCATACTCGACAGGCTCCTCCTGGCAACGCCCGGGGAACTTGAGGCCCTGCTCGGACAGGCCTCCGCATTCCGTGAGGAGATGTTCGCCGGGAAGAAACGGTGGGCCGGAGAAAAGAGATGAAAGCGGGGCCGGAAGAAATATACCGGCCCCGCAGCCGTCTATTTTCCCTTCGGGCGTTCGTATGACGTGGGACCCTGGGGCCAGTGCGTGGTCTTCAGCCACTCCTTCGGATAGCCGAGGGGCTGCCCTATTTTGCCGCCTTCGGTGAGAAGCCCGTCGTTGTATTTCACGATCAGGTGCTCCGTGAGTTCCATCCATTTGTTCAATGCTTCGGCAGTGTTCCGCTCTGAGAAGTCAGTGAGATAATCCCTGGCGGCTGAAGGTTTTGTGCCGTGCAGGTCGAGGGCCTTGCGCTCCACTGCCTCGAGGGTTTTCAGGAATCCCGTTTCCAGCTGCTCCTGCAGGGATTCGATCTCCCTGTGCATATAGCTGTACTTCAGTCCCGCATAGTTTGCCAGGAAATTAAAGGTCCACCATGCGCTCTCCCGGGAGAACTTCGTGGTGTCGCACACCTCCACGGAACGGGGCAGACCGGTCACCCCGACGTGGAATGGGAGGAAAAGGGTGTCAGCAGGCTTGTCGAGGCCCAGCCACATCCGCCCCCCTATGGGATCGGGCAGCCATCCCCGTGCCTGGTTTACGAAAACGTAGCCGCAGTAGGTTACTGAAAGAGGCCGTTCCCAGGCGCCCTCCAGCTTCCGCTTCGGGTCTCCCACGTCTCCGGCGCCGTCATAGGGACCGTAGTATCGGTCCGGATATCCGAAAGGACCTGCGGCATTGCCCTTCGTAAGATCGAACTCCGTTCCTTCGTAATGATCCCGGTGGAGGCGCATCAGGTCGCGGACGCCCAGCTTCCTGTCGGGTTTCACCGAGAACGGGTAGTCTTTCGTGAATCCGTCCTTCACCCAGGGAGAGAAATTCTTCGACGGGGCGGCAAGGGAGAGCACGCGCCATACTCTGCGGAGTGAGTAATAGGGGTGATTGTATTCCCCGAGGCTCACTGTCTTCAGCCAGTCGAGCTTCCCGTCGGACGGTTTCCACCACCCGTGTTTCTCTGCAACGGAGTGGAGATTTCCCGAGAACATTATATCCGGGTCGTCAGGATCCACTTCCCGGATGCGGAACTGGTTGGCACCCACGAAAATCTCCCCGTCGGGAACCTTCTTCGCCACCCACAGCCCGCCTGTGCCCTCCGGCGACGGAGCCATCTCGAAAACCCACGCTTCTTCCGTATCGGCTACAGGGAGGGTTTCCCCCGTGCCGTAAAGCCCGTACTGTTCAATGAGATCCCCCATGAGGCGGATGGCTTCCCTGGCCGTGCGGCACCGCTCGAGGGCGATCCGGGAGAGCTCCGCCGAGTACATGATCCGTTTTCCCGGCTCCGGTTCGGGGGTGACTTTTGAACCATTGGTGCACTCGCCGAACATGAGCTGATGTTCGTTCATGATGCCGTAGCTCCCGTCGAAATACGCGTATGTTTCCCTCACCTGGGGGATCTTCCCCAGGGGGATCGATTTGGGCCCGGCGGTGTCGTAGCCCGGCCCCCTCTCCGCAGTGACGATCCTGGGATAGGAGAACGAATTGAACTGCGGGAATTCTCCCATAGCGGCGGCAGTGCAGTAGACAGGCCTCGAGGTTCCGGGAGCGTGTTTTGCGGCAGGAACGTAGATTATCCTCTGGTCCATGAGGTCGTTGTCATCCGAATGTGAGACCATGACCGAACCGTCGGCCGAGGCTCCCCTGGTCACGATGATGGTGGTGCATCCGTCGACAGACCGGGGAAAGAGGAAAAGGGACAGTAGCAGCAGCGCAGAAGAAACACCTTTTCTGAACATAAGAAGCCCCCCCTTGAAGAAATAAAAGCCACTCCCGATTATAAGCCGGAGGGGCTGTAATGCAAGACTTTTTTGAAAAGAAGGAGTGTTTGCTTTTTATCGGTGTCCGGCGGGAAGTTCCTGAACGCTTCCCGAAGAAAAGCGCCTTTTTCAAGGGGAATTCCGCTATACTCATAACCGGGCGTGCAGGAAAAACTGCCTGTCCAGGTAATGATATCCCGTTTTTCATTCACTCCGCTGAAGGGAGACAGATATATGGAAAAACAGGAAAGAAGCTCACGGGGAACCCTTTTCGTCCTGCTGGGGGCAGTCCTCTGGGGAACCACGGGTACTTCACAGGCCCTGGCTCCAGCCGGCGCCGACCCTGCAGCCATAGGTGCCGTGCGAATTCTCATGGGCGGTTCCGCACTGCTGTTCATTGCCATTGTGCGGAATTCCTTCAGGGGAGGCGGAAAATGGGCATTCATGCCCACTGTCATAGCTGTCCTCGCAATGGCATCATACCAGCCCTTCTTTTTCACCGGCGTTTCAAAGACGGGCGTTGCGGTGGGGACCCTCGTGACCATCGGCAGCTCTCCCGTCATTTCCGGGGCCCTGGCGTATCTCTTTCTCGGTGAGAAGCCCGAGAGGAAATGGTACCTGTCAAGCGCAATGGCTATTGTCGGGTGTGCGATCCTTACGCTCTCCGGGGGGGCAGTGGAGACAGTGGACCCTGTCGGGGTGCTTTTTTCCCTGGGTGCGGGCTTTTCGTACTCCATGTTCGTGCTGAGCAGCAAGTACCTCCTGCGGGAGCATCGTGCGGACGCAGTAAACGGCGTTGTTTTTTTCTCCGCGGGGATCATCCTGCTGCCGGTGCTCATGTCGTCGCCACCCCTCTGGCTCGCCTCTCCCCGTGGGATCCTCGTGGCCGTTCATCTCGGCCTCATTGCTACCGCCCTGTCCTACTTCCTGTTTCTCAAGGGGCTCTCGTCCGTCCCGGCATCCACCAGCGTAACCATCTCCCTGGCTGAACCCCTCACAGCCGCGCTGCTGGGTGTTTTTCTCCTTGGCGAGCGGGTCAATTTCACCGGGGGTGCGGGAATCGTCCTCCTTTTTGCGGGGGTAGCCCTGCTGGCAGTCGGCGGCGCATCCCCGAAAAACAGAAGCACTTCCGGATGAAGGAAGAGGATCGTTCCCTGTTCTCCAGGGTTGCCTCCCGGACGCTCTTCCTAGTACAATAAAAAGAAAAAGGAAGTATTTTCCCCGGCATATTCTGCCGCCGTTTTTTTCCGGTGTTTTTCCATAGGATAAACGGAGATCATGAAGGAGCAAAGGAGTGTTGCCCATGAAATTTCTCAAGCCGCACCTTGACCGGTGCGTAGTCTGCGGATCATGCATGAGCGCCTGCTCGAAGACCTGGGCGAAGAAGGACGACCCCGCTCTCTCCAGGATCCGCGTGGAGGCGGTGGCAGGCTATCCCGACATCCATGTCTGCGACCAGTGCGGCGGATGCATCGCCGTCTGTCCCGCCATGGCCCTCTCCCGGGACAGAAACGGCGTCGTCCAGATCGACCGCAGCAGGTGCACCTCCTGCCTCATGTGCGTCGGGTTCTGCCCGAGCGCCGCCATGTTCTTCTCGCCCTCCATCCCCTCGCCCTTCAAGTGCGTCGCCTGCGGCGTCTGCGTCCGCGCATGCCCCGAAAACGCCCTTGAGATCATTGACACCGGGAAGGAGGGCCAGGGCCATGGACAGACTTGACATGAAGCTCCTCGCCCGGTGGAGCTACCAGCGCACCCCCCTGCACCGCGGGTACACCCGCAAATATCTGCTTGTCGACCTCGGGAACGGGGACGGGCAGTACAGCCACACCATCTGCCCCATAGACGACAACATGATCGGCACCTTCACCGGAGGCAGGGGCTTCGGCCTCAGGATCCTCTGGGACAGCGTCACCCCCCGCAGCCGGTGGGACTCCCCCGAGAACGCCCTCGTCATCTCCGGAGGCCCCATCTGCGGCATCACCCAGTACCCCGGCACCGGCAAGACCTACACCGTCTTCCTCTCGCCCCTCACCGGGCAGACCTACAACAGCAACGCCGGCGGCTACTTCGGCCCCTACCTCAAGGCCTCCGGCTTCGACGCTCTCGCCGTACGGGGCAAAGCCCCCGGGGACGTTGTCGTCTCCATCGACGGCGACGAGAGCACCATAAGCATCTGGAGCGCCCCGGACGGCGACCGCAACGCCTACACCGTCACCGAAGCACTGCACGACCACTTCGCGAAGGACCAGGACGACAAAGTCTCCATCTCCGTCGTCAGCGCCGGCCGCGCCGCCGAGCACAGCTGGTGGGGCGCCCTCAACGTC
>ENA-UOUL01006071-UOUL01006071.1-bioreactor-metagenome-genome-assembly--contig:-NODE-6071-length-10065-cov-2.764718_pt1 | contig 10065 bp, 11 predicted proteins | sample MGYA00249838_ERZ747220 | MGnify/ENA primary metagenome ERZ747220 (study PRJEB28778, sample SAMN05720191) | bioreactor metagenome | isolation source: Anaerobic biogas reactor | place: USA:Washington...
GAAGTTCGAGAGCACCTCGCCGCCCTCCCTGTAGCGGAAACCGACGCCCTCGAACGAGATGTCGCCGCGCATGTCCGGCCAGTTCTCCTTTTTCGGGTGGAAGCTGTCGCCGAAGCGCTCGACGATCTCCGGCGCGTCCGAAATCTCGGGTTCGGTCTCGAGCATCGACATCACGCGCTCGGCCGCCGCCTGCGAGGACTGCAGGTCGGCAAACAGCCGCGCGATCGAGTTGATCGGCTCGAAGATCTGCGTCGCGTAGCTGATGAACGCCGCGAGCGTGCCGATCGTCAGGCCGTTCTTCAGCACGTCCGCGCCTCCCAAGTCGAGCACATAGCACATGACGAGCGCCGCGAGCGAGATCACCAGCGGCAGAAACAGCGCCGAGAGCACCGCCGCGCGCACCGCGCTCCGCTTCATCGAGTGCGTCAGGCTCTCGAACTCGCGCTCGTTCTCGGCCTCGCGCCGGAGCGTCTTCGTCGTCCGCGCGCCCATGATGCCCTCGTTGAACGCGCTCGTGATGCGGGAGTTGAGCTTTCGCATCTCTCGGTAGCTCTTGAGAATGCGCTTCTGGAAGTACATCGCGAGCGCGGCGATGACCGGGATTGCCGACAATACGATCAGCGCCAGCCGCCAGTTGAGCAGCAGCATCGAGACCGACGTGAGCATCAGGAAGCCGCCCGCCCACATCAGGTCGATCAGCCCCCAGCCGACCGTGTCCCCGAGCCGCTGCGCGTCGGTCGTCATGCGCGCGATCAGGTAGCCGACGGGCGTGCGGTCGTAGAACGAGAACGGCAATTCCTGCAGCCGCCGAAAGCCGAGCCTGCGGATCAGCGTCGTCATGCCGAGCTCTACGCGGCTCGACAGCGAGCAGAACACGAACACCGTCAGCGCCTGCACGGCGACGGCGAGGAAGTAGCGCACGGCAAAGCCCGCGAGGCCGACCGTCGTCCTGCCCTCGACGAAGCGGTCGATCGCCTCGCGCGCGAACAGCGGGAACAGCACGTCGATGCCCGCGCAGAGGATCATCGTCGCGGAAATCCAGAGGAAGTGCCGCCGGTAGGGCTTCGCGTAGGTGAGCAAATGCCTCCACACGCGCACGTCGAACCGCTTTGTGTAGTCCTGCTCCTCCCAGGTGTTCACGGCGATTCACCCCCTTCGGAGAGCTCGCTCTCGAGCGCCGACTGTATCTGGTAGATGCGGCGGTAAAGCCCGTCGGTGCGGATCAGCTCGTCGTGCGTGCCGATCTGGGCGACCTGCCCGCCCTCGAGCACGACGATGCGGTCGGCCTCGGAGAGCGTCGTCAGCCGGTGGGAGATGACGAACGTCGTCGCGCTCCGTTCGCCGGCCTCGCGCCGCTCCCGAAGCGCCTCGCGGATCGCGCGGTCGGTCGCGGAGTCGACGGCGGACAGCGAATCGTCGAATATCAGCACGTCGTTCTCCTTCATAAGCGCCCGCGCGATCGCGACGCGCTGCTTCTGCCCGCCCGAGAGCGTCACGCCGCGCTCGCCGACGAGCGTGTCGTAGCCGCGCTCGAACTCGCGCGCGAAGTCGTCGACGCGCGCGGTCGCCGCCGCCTCGTACACGGCCTTTTCCGGCGCGTCGGGGCGGACGATCCGTATGTTGTCGCGAACCGAGCGCGCGTAGAGGAACGACTCCTGCATCACGAGCCCGGTGCGCGCGCGCAGGTGATCCTTGCGGATGTTCCGGATGTCGACGCCGCCGATTTTGATCGCGCCGGACGTCGGCTCGTAGTGCCTCTGCAGAAGCAGCATCAACGTCGACTTTCCGGAGCCGGTCGCGCCGAGTATCGCGACGGTCTCGCCGGCCTTCGCGTCGAACGTCACGCCCTTCAGGATCTCCGGACCCTCGCGGTAGCCGAAGCGGACGCCCTCGAACGAGATGTCCCGGTCGACCGGCGCGACGACGGCTCCCTCCGTCTCGCGCTCGGGTTCCTGGCGCAGTATCTCGTCGAGCCGCTCGAGCGACACGAGGCTCTTTCCGAGGTCGGAGAGTATCCGCCCGAGCTGGCGGATCGGCCAGATCAGCATCGAGACATAGCCCGCGAACACCGTGACGCCGCCCGCGGACAGGTTCCCGCCGCCGCGCACCGCGAGAATCACCGCCGCGAGCACCGCGATGCCGATCTGCGCGGTGCCGATGCCGTCGCTGACCGACCAGAACGCGTTCATCACGTGGTAGAGCTTCAGCGATTTTTTGTAGAGGTCGTCGAGCGAGGCGTTGAACTTCTCCTCCTCGAAGCTCTGGCGGCCGAACGCGCGCACGACGCGCACGCCCGTCAGGCTCTCCTGCAACACCGCGCTCATCCTGCCCTCGGCGGCGTCGGAGATCGCGAAGTAGCGTTTGATCCAGCGGAAGAACCACACGGCGAACAGGAACATCGGCACGAACAAGACGACCGACCAGAGCGTCGCGAGCGCGTCGATGGAAAGCAGTATCGGCACGCCGATCGCGAGCATCACGGCCGCGCGGAACGCCTCGACGCCCTGCGTCGCGAGGAAGCGCCGGATCGTCTCGACGTCCGAGATGCACCGCTGGATCAGGTCGCCGGTCTGCGCGTTGACGTGGTAGTCGTAGGGGAGCGACTGTATGTGCGCGTAGAGGCGGTTGCGCAGTTTCTGGGCGAACGACTCGCTCGCCTGAGCCGCCCAGCGCCCCCGGAGATACTGCGCCGCGCTGCTCAGGAGGTACAAAAGCAGCAGGAGGGCGGCGAGCATCCACAGATGTCCGACCAAAAATCGCACGCCGCCGCGGTTTTCGAAGAACACGGCGAGCGCGCGGGGGAGGTTGACCGCCGCGTCCCAGCGCCCGGACGCCGCGGCGGTCAGCGCGTCGATCGCCCCGGCGAGCACGAGCGGCGTCGCGAAGCCCGCCGCCGCGGACACGGCGACCGCGAGGATCGCGCATATGTATTTCAGGAAATTTCCGCGCATCAGGGACGCGCACAGCCGGGCTTTTCTAAGGTTCATTCGCGCCTCCGGGCCAAAGCCACTCCTCCGATTATATTTCCATGAGATTGTAAAGTCAAGCGCGATGTGTTATAATTCTCTGGATGAATATGGGCAGGGAGGGAACCAAATGAAGGCGATCATACTCGCCGCGGGCTACGCCGTGCGGCTGTATCCGCTGACAAAGGACAGGCCCAAGGCGCTCTTGCCGATCGGCGGGCGCGCGATGCTGGACTTCCTGATGGACGAAATCGCGACGGTTCCGGAGATCGACGAGGCCTTTGTCGTGGCGAACAGCCGCTTCGCCGGGCAGTTTGCGGACTGGGCGGACGGGGCGCGCACTCGATATCCGGATTTGAAAATTGAGGTGCTCGACGACGGCACGGACACGAACGAAAACCGGCTCGGCGCGGTGGGGGACGTGCGCTTCGCGCTCGACCGCAGGAACATCGACGACGACGTGCTCGTCGCCGCGTCGGACAACTTCTTCACGTTTCCGTTGAACGACTTCGTCGACGAGTTCCGCCGCCACGGGCGCGACACGCTGCTCGGCAGCCACCTCGGCTGGTCGGACGAATTGAAGCGGTTCGGCATCGCGACGCTCGACGAAAACGGCCGCGTGCTGACGCTGACCGAAAAGCCCGAGAATCCGTTGAGCGACATCGCGATCTTCGCCTTGTACCTGTACCGGCGGGACACCTTGCCGCTGATCCGGCAGTACCTCGACGAGGGGAACGACCCCGACGCGCCCGGCCACTTTCCGGAGTGGCTTCACAGGCGGCGCGACGTGCGCGCGTACCTGTTCCGCGGCGAGTGCATAGACATCGGCACGCCCGCCGCCTACGAGGAGATTCGGCGCCGGTTCGGGTGACTTCCACCCGGCCCGAAGGCGTCCGGAAAATTTCCTTTTCCTGTATAATGCTCGCTTTTTCGCCGATACTGGTGATGAGGGGAGTGTTGTACATGGAGCGGATACGCAAATGGGCTGCGGGCGCCTTTCGCGCGTGTGGCAGAGCGGCGCGCGCCGCGTGGCCGACCGTCCGGCGGCTGTGGGACCGGTTCGGCTACGTCGCGTCGCTGGGCCTGCTGCTCATGCTGATCGGCGCGGCGGCGTACGCCTACCGCAGCCGCCCGGCGCGCCCCGCTCTGCCGGTTCCGACGGCGACGCCGGAGCCCGCGGTGCTCTCGAGCGCCGTGGTCGAGCCGGAGGAGGAAGAGGAGGCGGCTGCCTTCTCGGCGCCGCTGCTCGGCGAGGTGATCGGGGAGTATTTGCCGGACGAGCTCACCTGGTCGGAGACGCTGAAACAGTGGCAGACGCACGCGGGCGTCGATGTGCGGGCGCCTCTTGGCACCGCGGTCGCGGCCGCGGCCGACGGGACGGTCGCGGAGGCGTACAGCGACGCGCTGCTCGGGAACGTCGTCGTGCTTGCACACGCGGGCGGCTACGAGACGGTCTACGCGAGCCTCCAGTCGCCGAAGCTCGCCGAGCCGGGGGCGAGCGTAAAGGCTGGGGACATCATCGGCGCGGTGGGGAACAGCGCCGACCTCGAGCAAATGCTCGGCGCGCACCTCCACTTCGAGATGCTGCTCAACGGCGAGCGCGTTTTTCCGGAAATCGACTGGGGCGCCGAACAGACGGACGCGGCCTCGCAATGAGCGAAGGCCGCGTCCTCCGTTTTTGGGAAACTATCCCAGGTATTCCGAGCGAAGCGCCGCGTAGAGCGCGACATCGACATACCGGCCCTTGTTGAACAGCCGCTGCCTAAGCGTCCCCTCGTGGCGCATGCCGACCTTGCGCATGACCGCGCCGGACGCGGGGTTCGCGAGCTCGTGCTGCGCCTCGATCCGGTTCAGCTTCAATTCGCGGAAGCCGAAGTCCAGCACGAGCCGGAGAGCCTCGGTCATCACGCCGCGGTTCCAGTAGTCGCGAGAGAGCGAGTAGCCGACCTCGGCCGCCGCGTTCTCCGGCTGAATCCACATGAAGCCGATCGTGCCGATGAGCTTCGAGTTCTCCTTGAGCACGATGCCCCAGCTGGACGGCTCGCCCTGCCGGTAGCGCCTGAGCATATAGCGGATGTAGGCGCGGCTGTCGGACACGGACGTGTGCGCCGTCCAGAGCACGTGCCGGGCGACCTCGGTGTCCGAGCAGTACTCGTAGATGTCCTGCGCGTCGCGCATGAGGAGTTTTCGCAAAAGAAGCCGCCCGCTCTCAAGCGTCGGCAGGTCCTCCAGCGGCGTCAGATATGGCATGCTTCGCTCCTGATTCTCTCGCGGGCCAGCATCACCGCGCAGACGGTCTTTGCGTCGCCGATCTCGCCGGACAGTACCATGCGGCACGCGTCCTCGAGCGGCACGCGCACGAGGTTCAGGAACTCGTCCTCGTCCGGCTTCGCGTCGCCGGCCGCGAGGTCCCGCGCGAGGTACAGCGATATCCGCTCGTCGCAGAAGCCGGGCGTCGTCACGATGTCCGTGAGGTGCGTCCAGCGCGCGGCCTGAAATCCGGTCTCCTCTTTGAGCTCGCGCTTCGCGGCGGTCAGCCTGTCCTCGCCCGGGCGGTCGAGCTTGCCCGCGGGAATCTCGAGCAGCACCCGGCCGATCGGCGCGCGGAACTGGCGGACGAGATAGACGTTTCCGTGCCGGTCGACCGGCACGACCGCGCTCGCGCCCGCGTGCACCGCGATTTCGCGCCGGGCGAGCCGGCCGTTGGGGAGCTGCGCGACCGCGTGGTCGACGCCGATGATCAGCCCGTCGAACACGCGCTTTCGCTCGAGGATGGTTTCGACAAGTCCGTCGTCGGAGGGATTGGGCATGGCGTTCATCTCCGAATTGCTGAGCTTCCATCAATTATTCGCCTCCGCGCGGGGAATTCCTGCCGTTTGGCACTAGCCATCCCCGGGAAAATGTTGTATAATGCAGGCAAGACGGTTGTAAATTGAAGAAAGAGCTTTCGGACGGCGCGGGGAGACCCCCGCCGACGAGCATAGCAGAAGGAGAGTGGTTCCCCATGATACGGATCATCACCGGAGACAAGGGCAGCGGAAAGACGAAGCGGCTGATCGACATGACCAATGACGCACTCAAGGTTGAGCATGGCATTATTGTGTTCATCGACGACGACAAGCGCTACATGTACGACCTGCGCCACGAAATCCGGTTTGTCGACGCAAGCGCCTATCCCGCCGCGCGCAAGTGCACGCCCGATGCGTTTCTCGCGTTTTTAAGCGGCATGCTTGCGATCAATTTTGACCTGAGCCTCATCAGCATCGACGCATTTCTGAAGCTGGTTCGCATAGAAAACCCCGAGGAGCTCGTTCCGTTTGTCGAGGCGCTCGACAATCTGTCGACCGAGCACAGCTGCAACTTCGTGCTGTCTTTGAGCATCCATCGTGAAAAGCTGCCCGAAAAGCTGCTTCCATACGTGGCGGAACTGTAAAATGAAGGTCTGGGTGAAGCTCGCGCTGATCGTGCTGGTGATCGCGGCGCTGGCGTTTCTGGGCGTCCGGCTGATGGGCGTGCTTCTGGAGGTCGTCGGCGGGATCGACAGCTTCGGGGGCGCCGCGCCGACCGACCCCGTTCAGAGCGCGGCTACCGTGACGCCGGAGCCGATCGAGCTCGACGACCAGGACTACGACGCCGTGCAGGGCGTGGCGGAATATTGACGGCAAACGCCGGACCGACGCAGGGGTCCGGCGTTTGCCGCTGTTAAATTTTGCGTGCGTCCCCCTGCCGCAACTTGACGCGGCGCGCGGGATGCGCTATAATAGAGTTCGTGTCAATCCGCTCACTAGCCCCGAGCGCGGCTGATGTTTGCGCCGGTACTGACCACACTGGGCGCAAGATTGATCGTATTTTTTTGGGAGGAATTGTCTGTGAGTACGTATATGGCGAATCCTCAGACCGTCGAGCGCACGTGGTACGTGATCGACGGCGAGGGTCTGGTGATGGGCCGGCTGGCCTCGCAGGTCGCTTCGATGCTGCGCGGCAAGCACAAGCCCACGTTTACGCCCCATGTGGACTGCGGCGACTTCATCATCGTCGTGAACTCCGATAAGCTGGTCTTGACGGGCCGCAAGCTCGACCAGAAGATGTACCGCTATCACACCGGCTACCCGGGCGGATTGAAGGAAGTCCCCTACCGGAAACTGATGCAGAACAAGAGCCCGTTCGCGTTCCGCGAAGCCGTTCGCAGGATGCTTCCGAAGGGTCCGCTCGGCTACAAGATGCTCAAGAAGCTCCACGTCTACGCCGGTCCGGAGCACGGACACGAGGCGCAGAAGCCCGTGGAGTACAAGCTGTAAAGGGGAGGAAGACGGAAAATGTCTGAGGTTTGCTTCCATGCCGTAGGCAGGAGAAAAAAGGCGATCGCTCGCGTTCGTCTGATCCCCGGCGAGGGGAACATCATCATCAACAAGCGCAGCATCGACGATTACTTCGGCTACGAGACGCTCAAGACGCTCGTCCGGCAGCCGCTGGTTCTCACCGAGACGGGCGCCCGCTTCGACGTCGTCGTCAACTGCAAGGGCGGCGGCTACACCGGCCAGGCCGGGGCCATCCGGCACGGCATCGCCCGCGCGCTCGTCAAGGCCGACGAGGAGCTCAAGCCCGCCATCAAGAAGGCCGGCTATCTGACCCGCGACCCGCGCATGAAGGAGCGCAAGAAGTACGGCCTGAAGGCCGCCCGCCGCGCGCCCCAGTTCTCGAAGCGGTAATCGCATCCCAAATGTTCCATGCCCCGCAGGTTTCTGCGGGGTTTTTGTGTAAGGAGGGGTCAAAATGCAGGTTCGGGAATTCTGGGAGGCGTTTCTCAGGGACACCGGGCGCGACCCGTCGACCGAGTGGTACGAGTGCTTCGGCTTCGGCCCGACGCCGCGCGTGCAGGATGAGCTGCTCGCGCTGGTGCTCGAGGGGAAGAAGCGCGCGACGACGAGCTGCGTCGCGACGTATGAAGCGGAGGGGCAGCGCCTCGCGAGGCCGGGCGATCTCTCCGTCGTGTTGGACGGCCGAGGCAACCCGCGCTGCGTGATCGAGACGGAGCATGTCATGGTGCTGCCGTTTCGCGACATGACGTTTGAAATCTGCTCGCGCGAGGGCGAGGACGAGGCGCTCGACACCTGGCGCGAGGCGCACTTTCGGATTTTCTCCGACGAGGGAAGGGAGCTGGGTTTCAAGTTCGCCGAGGATTCCCTGGTCGCGTTCGAGGACTTCCGGGTCGTGTATCCGCCGGAGATGTAGAGGGGGAGGGGCGTTCGCCCCTCCCCGTTCGCTAAGATTCTTTGAGGTGAATGGTCATCGAGTAGTCGCCGGGGAAGGTGCGCGACCCGTCCCACGTTTCGTCGTAGAGCTTCGGCACAATGACGATGGTATCCGGGTATTCGGAAACCGCGTCGACGAGCAGGCTCCCCTCGTAGACGTCCGGCGGGACGTAGTCCTCGGGAATCTCAAACCACGGCTCGGGTCGGTTGCCCCTGAGCGCCAGCTGGAAGTTGGCCGGCCGGTCGCCGATTTGCACGCCGTCGCGGTACAGGTACACGTCGAACGCGGTGTGTTTCCACACGATGCGCGGGTCGGCCTTCTCATAGTCCGGCCAGAGCTTCACGCGGATGTCGCCGCCCGTCGCGTCGAAGTCGGCGGAGCTGATCTCCGCGCGGAAGGCGTCAAATTCGAAGGCGCTTTGCCCGTCGATCACGGTGTTGACCGGGAGCTCCGACCGGGGCCTTAGCGTGAACGAGACGGTCACTTCCTCGACGATCTCGCCGTAGCCCATGGTCTCCAACAGCTTCCCGCACCAGCGCAGCACTTCCGTCCCGTTGGGGTTTCGGAACATCGCGTCGCGCTCCTCGATCAGCCCCAGCGGGGTCAGAAGCGTGTCCTCTTCCGCTCTCCTGGAGGCCTCCAGGAAAATTTCCTTGTAGGCGACGGTATCGTATGTCTCCGTCTCTCCGGGCTGCAGTACCTTGCCCCACCCCCACCCCGGGGGGTCCTCGCTCGTGCGTGTGACCGTCGTGCGCTCGACGTCGTAGACGAACCTCCCCATGGTCGCCGGGGTATCGTAGGAGAGGATCGCGACCGGGTTCAGCGGTTCGTCGCTCTCGTAGATTTCGTCCGCGTAGATGGGAACCGCCGGGCGGAGCACACAGAAGCTCAAAAACACCTCGATCGGCCTGTCCAGCGTCATCAGTTCTCGCTCGAACACGCTCTCATACACGCCGAGCGCCGATATGCCCGGGAAGTGCGCCGGGTACCCCTCGCCGAGGAACGCCGCACTGAACATGTACTGTCCCAAATCGCTGAAGCCGCCGTTAAACATGGATCCGACCGCGCCCGATTCCTCGTACACGCCCGACCGCTGCCGCCTGTATCCGTCTTCGATGAAGCAGTCCTCCGACCACATTCTGGAGCGGAACACGACCAGCGGCTCGTCGGAATTCGTCGTCAAATTCCACTGCACAAAACCGGCGCCGCCGTCGAAGAACACCTCCTCGACCGACGCCGAGACGAACTGACCATCCACGCGCTCGCCGACCGCTTCGACCAGTTGCTGCACTTCCGGCATCGGCTCGATAGGCCCGAAGACCCACTTGAGGAGCCCCGACTGTGTCGCGGCGTACGCGAAGCCCAACAGCGCCAGCAGAGCGGCGACGGCGGGGATCAGCACCACCCGGCCGCGCGCGCGCCTTCTGTGCGCGTCGGCCCTGCGGACGGTCCGTTCAATCAGCGCGCGCCCCGGTTCGACATCCCTGTACAGCCTCTTGTACATGTCCCGGATCATGCGATTTCACCTCCTTTTCGGTCAAAAGGTCCTTGAGCGCCCTTCTCGCGCGCGTCAGACGCATGCGAACCGCCGCGCTCGTGAGCCCCAGCGCGGAGGCGATCTCCTCCGCCGACATGTCCTCGTAGTAGAACAGGTGGATCACCGCGCGGTACTTGCGCGGCAGGTCGTCGAGCGCCCGGTTCAGCTCGTCGAACTGCGCGCCCCCTGTTTTTTCCGGAAGCTCGTCCGGCAGCGCCGCCGTTCGCCTGCGCCACGCGCTCTTTACGAGGTTGATCGACAGGTTCGCGGTCGTGCGGATCAGCCACGCCTTACGATGTTCGTCGGATT
>ENA-UOUL01006078-UOUL01006078.1-bioreactor-metagenome-genome-assembly--contig:-NODE-6078-length-10053-cov-5.419106_pt1 | contig 10053 bp, 8 predicted proteins | sample MGYA00249838_ERZ747220 | MGnify/ENA primary metagenome ERZ747220 (study PRJEB28778, sample SAMN05720191) | bioreactor metagenome | isolation source: Anaerobic biogas reactor | place: USA:Washington...
CAAATTCCTGGCCGTTCTGGTCCACATAATGAAGGATGACCATGGCGGGAGCGATGGTTTTCTGGTAGGTAAAGGTGATCTCTGCGGGATTGGCCCCATACTCATCCACCGTGAGCAGATACTCGCCCTGGCCGGTGAGGCTGTAGTCCCCGGGCACCCTGGAGGCGTCGGGGGTGACGCTGTGCTGGCCGGCGGGGTACTCACGCTGTTCAAAATCAAATTCCTGGCCGTTCTGATCCACATAATGAAGGGTGACCATGGCGGGCTGGATTTCGGCCTGATAATGGTAGGTGAAGGTGATATCCGCCGGGTTGGCGCCAGACGCATCCACCGTGATGGAGTATTCGCCCGCTCCCGTGAGGGTATAGCCCTCCGGCACACGGCTGGCGTCAGGGGCCACCGGGTGGGATCCCGGATCCAGGATACGCTCTTCAAAATCAAACTCCTGGCCGAATTGGTCCACATAATGAATGGCGATGGTGGCAGGCGGCATCGCCTCAGGCGGGTTGGGCTGCTGGGCTGCCAGGCTGATGTAGAGGTAAAAGGTGGCCAGCGCCTCACCGTTTAGGCCCAGCGCCTGCACTTCAAGGGGCGCGCCCGTCAGGTCCAGGCCCGCGTCCATAAAGAACAGCTGATCAAGCAGCGTGCCGCTGGCGGTGGAAAACCCGCCGGGATACTGGCTGAATGTGTCCGTGATCATCAGGTTCGCCCCGGGGTCTGCTTGGGCCTGGGGATCCAGGTACAGCCAGTAGCTGGTGGCGTATCCCTCGTAGGGCACCGGTACGGCTTCCGCCTGCACCGGCTGGCCCTGGGAATCCGTATAGGCCAGGGTGAAGGTGACCGGCTGCTGACTCTGCCCCAGGGCCAGCAGGGCGGGCAGCATCATCAGGAACACAGTGAAAAACGCCACCTGGCGGCGGAGGGAACGATGGGATGGCTGTGATGTCATAAACCTGGCCTCCTCTAATGGGCAACATATTCGTTACAATTCTATTACAGAAAGATTGCCCTGTCAATCAACCCGGAAAGGCGATGAATGCGGCCTTTCGAACGATATAACGCGCCAGCCATGGCTTTTCTTCCAAAAAGGTTCACAATATGGTATAGTTTGTCTGGCCCCAAAGGCCAAGCACGGCGGCCAGGCCGCCAAAGTTAGGAGTTTTTATTTTGAGCACATCACGGTTCGCGATTTTCGTCGACCTGGAAAACTGCGGCGCCAAGGTGGAAACCTTGAACAATATTCTGGAAAAGGTCAAAATCCGCGGCGACATCCTCATGGGCAAGGTCTATGGCTACACCGATAAGTTCGGGGCGCTGAAAGAACTTTTGCTTTCCAACACCTTCACCGTTGTTCCCTCATTGCGCTACGGTGTGGCGCAGAAAAACAACGCCGACATCCTCCTGGTGCTGGATGCCATGGAAGTGGCTTACACCAACCCCCTCATCGATTCCTTCTGCATCGTTTCCGGTGACTCGGACTACACGCCCCTGGTGGGCAAACTTAAAAGCATGGGCAAGTTTGTGCTGGGCATCTCGCGTTCTGAGGTGGCCAGCTCCATTTTTATCAACGCCTGCAACGAGTTTCTCTTCCTGGAGTCCGTCACGGTCAGGCGCGCACCGGAGAAGGCCAAAAAGTCCAGCGAGGAAAACGGCGCCGGCGGCGAACCCGAGCTGCTGAAGCTGATTGAAAGCATCCTGGATGACCACAACGATGAGGAGATTTTCGCCAGCGAACTCAAGGGCATTCTCCTGCGCCTGAGGCCTGATTTCAACGAGAAGCGCTACGGATGCAGCACATTTGGCAAGTTGCTCACCAAACTGTCCCAGAATCATGGCGTCATCAAAGTGCGTTCGGACAACTACAATGTCATGGTGTCCATGGCCGCCGAGGCCCCGGATGACGGCAAGGCCAAGGCGCAGCTGACGCCTGAGAACTGGGTGGAAGTATTCCGTGAGCAGCTGAAGCACTATAAAGAGGATGGCTTTGACCGCATCAACCCCAGCATCCTCAAGGCGGATATCCAGGGCCTCTATCCCGATTTCCAGGAAAAGAACGTGGGCTATAAACGCTTCAGCGATCTGCTCAAGGCCCTTGAAAAGGAAAAGGTGCTGGCGCTGGAAATGGATCAGCAGAGGAATATGCTGATCAAAATGCTGTAGGCAAAAAGAGGAGGAGCGGCCTTGGATCCGGTCTATTCAGTGGTCATCCCCTGTTATAATGAGGAAGACTCCATCGGTGAAACCCACCGCCGCCTGACGGACACAATGCGGGGGATGGGGGAAAGCTACGAGCTGGTCTATGTAGACGATGGCAGCCGGGATGAAACCCCGGTGTTGCTTGATCAGCTGGCGGACGGAGACCCTTGCGTCCGCGTGCTTCATTTTGCTGCCAACCGGGGGCATCAGGTGGCGGTTTCCGCTGGCCTTGATTATGCCCGGGGCCAGGCTGTGGTGATCATCGACGCGGACCTTCAGGACCCGCCGGAGGTCATCCCCGAGATGGCCGCGCGCTGGAAGGCGGGCGCTCAGGTGGTGTACGGCAAACGAAGGAGCCGGGCGGGAGAAAGCCGGTTTAAGGAATTCAGCGCCAGGATTTATTACCGGGTGCTCAGGAAGATCGCCGGGGATATCTTCCCCGAGGACACCGGGGACTTTCGCCTGGTGGACCATCGCGTGGCGGATGTCATCCGGGGGATGCCGGAGCATGCCAGGTACTTAAGGGGCATGTTCGCGTGGGCCGGGTTCAGGCAGGAAGCGGTCATGTATGACCGGGACCGCCGCTTTGCCGGTGAAACGCACTATCCGCTGAAGAAAATGCTGCGCCTGGCGGCCCACGGCATCATGAGCTTTTCGGAAAAGCCGCTGCTGTGGGCTTTATGGCTGGGCTTGGCCTGGCTGCTTACGGGGGGGCTTTTGCTTCTGATCACGCTGCTGACGGCCATCACCGGGGGGAACGCCGGGGGTGTATTGCGCTACACGGTCATCTGCCTGGCCACCGGCAGCATCCTCACCGCCCTGGGCGTCCTGGGCGCCTATCTGGCGCGGGTGTATGAGGAAGTCAAGGGGAGGCCCTTGTATGTGGTGGCCCGCACCCGCGGCTACGGGGAGGAAAACGCCCGTGGCTGACCATCAGGTGCTGTTGTCGCTCAGGGACCTGTACAAGGTTTTTGACACCCAGGAGGCCCTGAGCGGGGTAAGCCTGGATGTTTATGAGGGGGAGTTTCTAACGCTGCTGGGCCCCTCGGGCTGCGGTAAAACCACCACATTGCGCATCATCGCCGGCCTGGAGATGCCAAGCCGCGGGGTGGTGCTGCTCAACGGTGAGGATATCACCGGGCTGCCGCCGGAGAAGCGGCAGGTGAACACGGTGTTCCAGAACTATGCCCTCTTCCCCCATATGAATGTGGAGAAGAACATCGCCTATGGCCTGAAGATGCGGGGCGCTTCCCGGCAGGAGATGAAAGAGGCGGTGGGAAAGATGCTGGCGCTGGTACAACTGGAAGGCTATGGCAAGCGCCAGCCGGGCCAGCTTTCCGGCGGCCAGCGCCAGCGGGTGGCCATCGCCCGCTCCCTGGTGCTCTCCCCGCGCATCCTCTTGCTGGATGAGCCCCTGGGCGCGCTGGACCTGCAATTGCGCCGGCAGATGCAGCAGGAGCTCAAGCGCATGCAGCGGAGCCTGGGCATCACCTTCATCTATATCACCCACGACCAGGAGGAGGCCCTGGGCATGTCCGACCGCATCGCCCTGATGCGCGACGGGCGCTTTGTGCAGGTGGGCTCCCCTGAGGCGCTGTATGAGCGGCCTGAGACGGCTTTTGCCGCCAGTTTCATCGGGGAAACCAACCTCCTGCGCGGGCGCGCCGCGGCCGTGAAGGACGACGGTGTGCTGATGGATGTGGGCGGCATCACCCTGCCGGCGGACAGCAGCCTTTGGATCAGCCCGGGAGACCCGCTGTGCCTGAGCATCCGGGCGGAGCGGCTGTATATGTCGGCCGCCCCGGTCAAGGAGCCCTGCCGTCTGTCCGGCACCCTGGCTGAGAGCCGCTATGCCGGAGGGGAGCGGATCTGCGTGGTGCATCTGCCCGATGGCCAGGCGGTCAAAAGCCGCCGTCCCACCGAAGGGGAGCCGCCCTGCGTGGTGGGGGACAAGGTCTACCTCTGGTGGCATCAGGCTTCTGCGGTGATCGTGCGGGATGACCTGGAGGTGGCGCCATGAAGCGCCCGGCCCGTCGGCGGGAGGCTATGGCCATCCCCATGGCGGTGTATGCGGCCTTGTTTGTGGGGTTGAGCCTTATGTATATCATGGGGCTGAGCATGCTCACCCGGGGAGAAGGCTTTGCAGCAATCCCTCCTGTTACGCTGGACAATTATGAGCGGATCATCAGCCCCATCTACCTGCGGTCCCTCCTTTTGAGCCTGAGGCTGGCCGGGCTGACAGCGCTTTTCTGCCTTTTGATCGGTTACCCCTTCGCCTACTTCATGGCCAAAGCCAGGCCAGGGGCCCGTACCTGGATATTGCTTCTGTTGATCGTGCCCTTCTGGACCAACGCCCTGATCCGCATCTATGGCTGGAAAATCCTGTTTTCCGCCTCCGGGCCCATCAACCAGCTCATCCTGGCGCTGGGGCTGGCAGACAGGCCCGTGAAACTCCTTTACACGGACTTTGCCGTGCTGGTGGGCATGGTGTATGCCATGGTCCCCTTTATGGTGCTGCCCGTGTATTCCGCTGCCGAACGGCTGGACTGGTCGGTGGTGGAGGCAGCCCGGGACCTGGGCGCGTCCCCCCTGAAGGCCTTCTTCACCGTGGTGGTGCCCATGACCCTGCCCGGCATCCTGGCAGGGCTGGTGCTCACCTTCATTCCCTCCATCGGGCTTTTTTTCCTGAGCGACTTGCTGGGGGGAAGCAACACCATGCTCTGGGGCAACATGGTGCATAATGAGCTGCTCAAAAGCCGGGACCTGCCCTTTGCCGCGGCGCTCTCAGTGGTGCTATTGGCGCTGACCGGCCTTGTGATCCTGCTCTACCGCAGAAAAGGCGGGAGCGCTGAAACGATGGTGTTTTAGATGAAGAAAAACTCCCCCTGGGCCGGGGTGTACATGGCCCTGGTCCTGGTGCTGCTCTACCTGCCGATTCTGGTGGTGGTGCTGTTCTCCTTCAACGCAAACCCGGGGCGCACCGCCAATTTCCAGTTTGAGGGCTTTTCCCTGCAGTGGTACCAAAACCTCTTTGACCCGGTCACGGGCTATGGCCAGGCGCTGATGAACTCCCTTTCCCTCGCTTTCTGGAGCGTGCTCCTGTCCGCCGTGATCGGCACCCTGGGGGCCATCGGCCTGGCACGCCGGCCTGTGCGCAGGAGCGCGCTGGGCAAGGCCGGTGCCCTGGGGCTGAGCATGGGAGAGCAGCTGGCGGTGCTGCCCATCATGATTCCGGAGATCATCCTGGGCATCGCCTTCCTGGCGCTGTTCACAGCGCTGAGGCTGCCCTTTGGCATGGTGACCCTGGTGCTGGCCCATATCACCTTTTGCGTGCCCTACATCTTCATCACCGTAAAGGGCCGGCTGGCCACGCTTGACCCGGGGCTTGAGGAGGCTGCCAGGGACCTGGGGGCAAGCCCGCTGCGCGCCCTCACCACCGTGACCCTGCCCCTGGCGCTCCCGGCGGTGCTCTCCGGCTGCCTGCTGGCTTTTGCCATGAGCATGGACGACTTTGTGATCAGCTTTTTTGTCAACGGCCCCGCCACCACCACTTTGCCGCTGAAGGTGTATTCCTCGGTGAAGGTGGGCGTGCCGCCCCATGTGAACGCGCTGTGCACAGTGATGCTGGCAGCGGTATTTCTGCTGGTGGGCACGGGGCAGCTGCTGCAGGCCCGCGCTGAGCGCAGGCGTCAGCATGCCGCCCGGGAGGCAGGATGAAAAACATCGTGCTCACCGGCGGGGGCACCGCCGGCCATGTGACGCCGCACCTGGCGCTCCTGCCCCACCTGATTACGGCGGGGTATCAGATCCACTACATCGGCACTGAAAAGGGGATGGAGCGGGGGCTGATGGAAAGCCAGCCCGGGGTTATTTACCATGCGGTCAAAACCGGCAAGCTGCGGCGCTATTTCAGCTGGCAGAACCTGACAGACCCCTTCCGCGTCATCGCGGGGGCCTTTGAGGCCTATAGGATCCTTGGGCAAATCAAGCCGGATATCGTGTTTTCAAAGGGCGGCTTTGTGGCGGTGCCTGTGGTGGCGGCGGCGGCCCTCAGGGGCATCCCGGTCCTGGCCCATGAGAGCGACCTGAGCCCCGGACTGGCCAACCGCATCAGCGCCAGGTTCGCCGGCCGCGTGGCCACCGCCTTCCCCGAATGCGCCCAAAAGCTCGGTGAAAAAGGCATTCACACGGGCCTTCCTATCCGGGAGGCGCTGTTTGAGGGCGAGCGGCAAAGGGGCCTTCAGCTGGCAGGCTTCAAAGGCGACAAGCCGGTGGTCCTGGTGATGGGGGGCAGCCAGGGCGCCCGGGCCATCAACGAAGCGCTGCGCCGGGCCCTGCCTGGGCTGCTTCCCCGGATGGACATCCTGCATCTTTGCGGCCAGGGGCATCTGGACCCTGCCTTTCCTGATACGCGCGGTTACTTCCAGGCGGAATTCCTGGGTGAGGAGCTTCCCCATGCCCTGGCGGCAAGCGATGTCATCCTCTCCCGGGCCGGCGCCACCGCCATCTTTGAGTTCCAGGCCTTAAGGAAGCCCATGCTCCTGGTGCCCTACCCCAAAGGCGCCAGCCGGGGCGACCAGATCGAAAACGCCAACTCCCTGGCCGCGCGGGGGCTGGCCCATGTGCTTTATCAGGAAGAGATGACGCCCCAGACGCTGGCCCAGGCGCTGATTGATCTGATGGGGGATGCCCGGCGCCTTGAAGGGGCCCTTGAGGCGGCGCCCCCGGCTGACGGGCGGGCGGCTGTGATGAAGCTGATCGGGGAAATGGCGGCAGGCAGGGCGCTGTAGGCGCGTTGCCACAGGGGCGCGCCTTGTTAAAGCGATGCAAAAGCGGTATGATATGTTCATTGTCTGAGAGGCGGCGTTCCTGCCGTTTCTGAAAGGAAGGGTCTTGGCGCAGCAGGTGAAGGGCCGGCGGCGGCACACATTGGCTTACCGCGCTGCCCGTGCGCTGGTGACCCCTTATTTCGTGTGGCGTTTTAATCTAAAGGCCAAAAAGCAGGGCGCGGAGAGCCCCTTCCTGCTGCTGGCCAACCATGTGACGGAGCTGGACTTCTTCCTGGTGGGCGCCGTATTCAAGCAGCCGCTTGTGTTTGTCATTGGCGATACGCTGCTGCGGGCACCGGTGCTGGGCTGGCTGCTGAAGGCGCTCTTTGGCGCCATCGGAAAGGACAAGGGCATCGCCGACGCGGGCACGGCCATGGGCATCCTGAGGCGGCTGCGCGCAGGCCAGAATGTGTGCCTGTTCCCCGAGGGCAACACCTGTTTTGGCGGCCGTACCGGCCCCTTTCCCGAAGCCACCGGCAACCTGGCCCGGGCTGTGGGGGCAACGCTTGTCACCTACCGCATCTCCGGGGCCCACCTGGCGCTGCCCCGGTGGGGGAAGAATATCCGAAGAGGCCGTGTGACTGGCGAAATAGTGGGGAAGTATTCGCCTGAAATGCTAAAAAATATGTCGCCGGTGGAGGTCAATGCCCTTATTGCCAGGGACCTGCAGGTGGATGCCTATGCGGACCAGGATAAAAGCCCGGTCGCCTACCGGGGCAAACGCCTGGCCCAGGGGCTGGAGCACGCGCTGTACTGGTGCCCCGTATGCCAGGAAGTCGGGCAGATCACCAGCCGGGATGACGCGGTCACCTGCCGGGCCTGCGGCCTTCGGGCGGTATATGATCCGTATGGCGCTTTTGCGGGGGGAAAACCCTTCAAAAACCCCGCCCAGTGGCAGGACAGCCAGCGGGCATGGCTCAAGGGGCGCGTGCTGGCGGCGGCGGAGGGGCCGGTCCTTGGGGACGGGGACGCTGTGCTCTCCCAAAGGGGAGAGGGGCGCAAGCTAAAGCCCGTGTCCCGGGGGAAGCTGGCCATGAGCCGGCAGGGCCTGGCGGTCGGGGAAAAGACGTTTCCCCTGGGCGAGATCGTGAGCCTGGAAATATACCGCAAGAATATCCTTCTGCTGGCGGCGCGGGACGGCGAACGCTACCAGATTGTTGCCCGGGGGCCTTTCAGCGCCCTGAAATACCGGGATATGTATCAAATACTTGGGGAAAACGGGAGGCAATAATGGACTTTTCAAACGCCAATACACAGCTGTGGGCCATGTTCATCTGGGCCGGGGTGATCGCTGTGCTGCTGCTGGTGGCCAACATCCTCACCCGGAAAATCGCCTTTGTGCGCAAGAGCCTGATTCCGGTGGCGGCGCTGGCGGGCTTCCTGCTGCTGATCCTCCGCTCGGTTGGCTGGCTGAATGTTCCCATGGTGCTTTTGGAGATGGTCACCTACCACGGCATCGCCCTGGGGTTTATCGCCCTCACCCTGCGCACCACCAAGGAGGGCACCGGGGGGATGTTCGCGTTCAAGGCGGGGGCGCTCATCGTGTCCACCTACCTGGTGCAGGCCATTGCGGCTTTGCTGATTTCGGTCATCCTGTTCTATACAGTGTTGCCCGATTTCTTCCCGGCGGCGGGCATCCTGCTCCCGATGGCCTTTGGCCAGGGGCCGGGCCAGGCCAACAACGTGGGCAGCAGCTATGAGGCCATGGGCTTTGCGGGCGGGCGCTCCTTTGCCCTGTCGCTGGCGGCGGTGGGCTACCTGGTGGCCTGCTTGGTGGGTATCTGGTACACCCGACGGGTCATCCGCCGGCGGAACCTTTCCCCGGCGGATCAGCCCTTGGTGTCCGGTTCCGTCACCGTTGACGCCTTCCAGGACAGGAACGAGGTGCCGGTGTCCGAATCGGTGGACAGGCTGAGCATGCAGGTGGCCCTGATCCTGGTGACCTACCTGCTCACCTTCCTGGCAACCCGGGCCATCGCCGGCCTGGTCAGTTCCGCGGCCCCCGGCTTCGCCAATATGTTTGTCCCCCTGCTCTGGGGCTTCAACTTCATCACCGGGTCCCTGATGGCAATGGCGGTGAAGGCGGTCCTCACGGGGCTCAGGCGCAGCGGCGCCATGACGCGGCAATACCAGAACAACTATCTCTTAAACCGCCTCTCCGGCCTGGCCTTTGACCTGATGATCGTGGCGGGCATCGCCTCCATCAACATCGCCGACATGCGCGGCCTGTGGCTGCCATTCCTCCTGATGGCGCTTACCGGCGGGGCGGCGACCTACTGGTACCTGAAGAAGCTCACCCCCATCCTGGCCCCCGGCTTTGCCGATGAGAGCTTTGTGGCGATGTATGGCATGCTCACGGGCACCATCTCCTCGGGCATCCTGCCGCTGAGGCAGATTGATCCGGAGTTCAAAACCCCGGCGGCGGACCAACTGGTGGTGGGCAGCGGCACCGGCATCCTCTTTGGCGCGCCCATTCTCATCCTGATCAGCCTGGCGCCCACCTCCCAGGGCATGCTCTGGCTGACCATCGGCTTTTGCGCTGTTTACCTGGCGCTTTTGCTGGTGTTCCTGCTGGGCAGAAAGCTCCTGCGCAAGGCGAAATAGACGGGCAGACCAACAGGGCTTGTGCGCCAGCCCAGTTTCATCCGCCCGGCGATACACTGGGGGAAGGGCTGGAAAAAAGCAAGAACACGATCTTGAAGATCGTGTTCTTGCTGATAGAGGCTTTGGCTATTCAAAGTGCATCAAATGAATCTCCGGGCGGTTTTCCGCGTAGCCGTGAGCGCTTTTGGCATAGCCGGACTTTGAGAGAAGCAGGTAGTGCCGGTGTTTTGCAGGAACCAGCTGGGATTTGCGCTCCAGGTCCGCGATCACATCGGCCTTCATCGGCTCATTCCGCCACTTAGCCTCCCCGAAATAGGTGATGTCAGCCCCGAATCCCACCAGATCGATCTCCTCCTCCTGCTTAAGGGCAGGGTTGTTCCCCCACCAGCGTCCCCGGTTTCCAGCAAGGCCGGGAAGGGATCCT
>ENA-UOUL01006080-UOUL01006080.1-bioreactor-metagenome-genome-assembly--contig:-NODE-6080-length-10052-cov-3.019649_pt1 | contig 10052 bp, 7 predicted proteins | sample MGYA00249838_ERZ747220 | MGnify/ENA primary metagenome ERZ747220 (study PRJEB28778, sample SAMN05720191) | bioreactor metagenome | isolation source: Anaerobic biogas reactor | place: USA:Washington...
CGCATGATTACCGGCAGCAGCCCGCCAAAGAATGCGGTGGATAGCATCGGATACACCAGCCCCATCTTCTCGCGGAGTTGCACGACATTCTCAAGGGCGAGTCTGACCCCGGGGAGGTTGTAGTAGGCGGCTACGAGCAAGGATCCGGCGATCATGAGAAGCAAAGCCGGCCATGCATTGCGCCGCGCGGCGATCATTCCCTCCCGGACGGCATTCCGGATCATGAGCTTGTGCGCTGATTCGTCTGGCATAGGAGCGTGGTTGAATAACACGGATCAAACCCGGATTACGGGAGGGTTGATTCCCATGCTTATGCGGTGAAGTCCGGTGGAAGCGCGTGGATGATGCAGCCTTTCAGCACCTGGATCAGAGCGGAAGCTTCTCAAGCGTTACTTTCCCTTCGTAGAGGGCCTTGCCGACGATTACTCCGATCAGGCGTGGATGCTTCGCTGAGATGCTTTGGAGCGCCTGAATATCGGCATCCGATCCCACTCCGCCCGATGCGATGATATCGATCCCGACGGTATCGAGAAGCGCTTGTGTTGCCTTGAGGTTGGGTCCCGTCAGCATGCCATCGGTGGCGATATCGGTATGGATGAGGGTGCGGATTCCCACCTTTTCGAGCTCAGAGGCCAGTTCCAGAACAGGTTTTCCCGTATCATGGGTCCAGCCGTGCACGGATACTTTTCCGTCCATCGCATCGATCCCGACGGCCACCTTTTCTCCAAAAGCCTCAGCAAGCTCACGGGCAAATCCGATGTCCTGACATGCACGGGTGCCAACCACCGCACGCGCGACTCCCAGATCCAGCACCTTTTGAACCGCTTCGATACTCCTGAGACCGCCTCCGAGTTGCACCTTCACTCCCAGTTTCACCACTTCCGCGATGATGGAGTGATTAACGGGCGTTCCGGTAAAGGCACCATTGAGGTCAACCATGTGAATCCATTCGGCGCCCAAAGACTTCCATCGCCTTGCTGGCTCGATGGGGTCCGTGAAGTAAACGGTCTGTTTGTCTTCCCGGCCCTGGATTAGGCGGACACAGGATCCATCCTTGAGATCGATTGCTGGATACACACGCATGGCGAAAAGAGTAAATTTGGATACGAATCGGAAATGAATGGCGGCAACGAAGGCCCTCAGGCTGCATCGAGCTTGTCCGGTGGATCCGATTTCACGCGGATCTTGGCCTTTGATCGCCCTTCCACTACCGATTGGTTGATCAGCACTTCAGCGGGTTCCTTGACATCCGGAAGACTGTAAGTGATGTCGAGCATGATCGCTTCGAGGATGGACCTCAAGGCGCGGGCTCCGGTCTTCATGGCAATGGCTTTTCGGGCAATGGCCGCTACCGCGTCCTTGGTGAAGCGCAGTTGAACCCCCTCCATGGACATGAGTTTGCCATATTGCCGGATCAGGGAGTTTTTGGTATTGAGCAGAATGTGGACAAGATCCTCCTCCCCAAGTTCCTTCAACACCGAAACCACGGGGAGCCGGCCTACAAACTCAGGGATCATGCCGAAACGGACAAGATCCTCGGGCTCCAGATGCTCCATCATGGCGTGTTCATCAATCTGGTGAGCAGGATTGGACTCCGAACCGAATCCAAGCTGACGCGATCCCAACCTGTGCTGGATGATCTTGTCGAGCCCCACGAAGGCACCGCCGCAGATGAAAAGGATATTGGCTGTGTTGACCTGGATGTATTCCTGATTCGGATGCTTGCGCCCGCCTTGCGGGGGAACATTGCACACGGTTCCTTCCAGAATCTTGAGCAGAGCCTGCTGGACCCCCTCACCGGATACGTCACGGGTGATCGACACATTCTCGGTTTTTCTCCCGATCTTGTCGATTTCGTCCACGTAAACGATCCCGGTTTCGGCCCTTTTCGGATCGAAATTTGCAGCCTGGAGGAGGCGCAGGATGATATTCTCAACATCATCTCCCACGTAGCCCGCCTCCGTCAACGTAGTGGCGTCCGCAATGGCGAAGGGGACATCCAGCATCTTGGCCAGATTCCTCGCCAGGTAGGTCTTGCCGCTTCCGGTTGGACCCACTAGCAGGATGTTGCTCTTCTCGATCTCGACGTCCTCAAACTCCTTGCTCGTTTCGCTGTCGGGCACACTGCGGTTCTTGTCGAACAGTTCGAACGAGAGCCGCTTGTAGTGATTATAGACCGCAACCGAAAGAACCTTTTTCGCGTGGTCCTGCCCGATGATGTTACCATCGAGAAACTCCTTGATCTGCTTGGGCTTGATCAGCTTGACAGAGTTGCGGGGAAGTTCGGGCGCACCTTTAAGTTCGCGGTCAATGATGGTCTGACAGACCGACACGCACGAGTCGCAGATGTAGACACCGGCCGGACCCGCAATCATCTTGCGGACCTCGCTATGGGACTTTCCGCAGAAGGAGCAGAAAGTCATTTTGGATGCTTTTGCCATCGTTCTGAATAGAGGACTACCGGATCAGCTCTTTTTGTCGGGACGGGAGAAGACCTGATCGACTATGCCGTAGGTCTTCGCTTCGTCGGCGGACATGTAGTAGTCCCGATCCGAGTCGTTTTCAATCTGCTCACTGGTCTTCCCGGTGTGAAACGCCAGGACATCGTTGATGGTCTTGCGCCAACGCAGGATTTCCTTCGCGGCGATCGAAATATCCGATGTCTGGCCGCCTGCGCCTCCTGTCGGCTGATGGATCATCACCCGGCAGTTGGGCAGTGCGAAGCGTTTGCCCTTGGTTCCTGCGGAGAGGAGCACCGTACTCATGCTTGCCGCCATCCCCACGCAATAGGTCACGATGTCGCAGCTCACCAGATTCATGGTATCGTAGATCGCCATCCCATCCGTTACACTACCTCCGGGAGAGTTGATGTAGAGATAGATATCCTTCTTCGGGTCCTCTGTCTGGAGAAACAGAAGCTGGGCGATGATCGAATTTGCCACAAAATCATTGATCGGAGTGCCGAGGAAGATGATGCGGTCCTTCAGGAGACGACTGTAGATGTCCCAGGAGCGTTCGGTACGTCCATCGCGTTCAAAGACTGTTGGCAGAATGTATTGGCTCACAAATATTCCTTTGTTGGGTTATTCGAACGGATGAGACCGGATGCCGATTGCCTCGGGCATCAGGCATTTTCGGTCACGGTAGCCTCGGCAACCAGGAAGTCCAATGCCTTGGAGAACACGGCACGGTTCTTGATGGCCTGTATCTGATCTTCGTCCTTCTTCAACTGGTTTACAAATTTGTCGACCGGCATTCCGATGGACATCGCCTGCTGCATGATCGCCTGTGAAAATTCGGTATGATCCAGCTTGATGGACTCCTTCTCCACAATACGGCCGATGAGGATGTCGAGCTTCACGCGCTCCCGCGCGGTATTTTCGACCTCTTCAGTGATTTTTGCAGCCGCTTCCTGGATGGCTTGCGGATCAGCGCCACGACGCATCTGGTGCTGCATGAAATCTTCCATGATCGATTCGAATTCGCGTTTTACGGCGCTTTCCGGAAGATCAAATTCCACACTTGCACGGAGCTTTTCGGACACGGCCTTGCGAAGCTCGTTCTGCACTTCCTGTGCCTTGCGTGCTTCCAGCGACTTGCGGATCTGCGCCTTGAGATCGTCGAGGCTTTCAGCCTGCACCGACTTCAGGAACTCTTCATTGATTTCGGGCAGAATCTTCTGGCGCACTTCGTGCGCCTGCACCGAGTAGGTGGCCTTCTTGCCGCGAAGGTCTTCCACTGCGTGGTCTTCCGGGAAGGTGTAGTCCACCTTGGACGAATCGCCCGGCTTCATGCCCACGAGGGCGCTGACCACTGCGGCCACGCCGATGCCATCTTCACTGCCGGCTTCTTCCCAGGTGTTTTCCTGGGTGCCCAGAATGGAATGATCGGGAGCAATCTCGGAGATCAGCTTGCTCTTGATTTTGCCCTCATAGGAGCATTTCACAAAGTCGCCCTTTTCCGCAGGCCGGTCGCAGACCTTGAACTCAGCCCGCTGGCTGAGCATGCGCTGGAGGCTGGTTTCAACCTCGGACTCATCCACATTTGAGTCACCCTTTTCAACCGGGAGACCCTTGTATTCGGGAAGCTCGAACTTCGGCTGGATATCCACCACGAAAGTCGCCTCGGGCTGGTCGGCTCCCGTGAGCTTGTCATTGATGATGTCGACCACCGAATAAATCTGCAGATCCGCCTTGAGCAGCCCGTCATTGTAGGCCTGCCGGATCAAACGCTGTTGCAGTTCGGTCTGAAGGTCTTTTGAAAAGCGCTTTTCCACAATGCTTTGTGGAACCTTGCCCGGCCGGAATCCCGGAATACGAGCCTGCTTGCTGAAATCGCGAACCAGCTTTTCCCGGGTTGCGGCAACTTCGGATGGGTCAAACCCGACCGTGACTTGCACCCGGGTTTTGGATTGTTCGATAACGTCTGTCTTCACGCTGTGACTGATTTGGATTGCGGTAATCTATAATGATTGTCTCGGGAAAAACTTCTTAATCAATCCGCAGCCCCCAAGGCAGTCAACATCATTCCTCAATCTCCTTGCCAGCTGTCACCCCATGCAGAAGGAAGGTTCGGTAATAATTTAGGTTAGGTAGTGAAGAAGGAATGCATTGAGCTTACAGCGCAATATCACATTTGTGGGGATCAGGGTTGTCCACCCCATGGCTAAGGGGATTTTCCTGTTGTTTTGGGTTGACCCGTAGGATGGGATTAGAGACATCTTTTCGGGTTTGCGCGATAGGCCTTTTGATCATGGATGGTGTTCCGATGGAATGTGTTTCAGGTCAGTGGAAGGGTGAGCGCCGACATATGGTTCCAACCTGTTCCGCCCCGATTTGTCCATGTCCCGAAGCTCCAGAAAGTTGATCCGTATTCTGATCGTGTATGCGATCGTGCTCTCGGTATCGTATGCTCTGAGGTTCTGGCTTGGGGGGGACGCGGCCGAAGGCTTTCCCGGTATCCGGTTCAAGGGCAAGGAGGTGTCGGATGAGACCTATATTGGCCGGCGGGTTCCACTCTATTACTCCGGGTTGGGGCACCCTGATTCCGGACTGAATCCGGTAGTCTGGATTGTGGAGGACAGCCCATTCCCTCCGGAGGTTCATCCAGCGGAGCGGCCGGGTTGGCTGATCCCCTTGCAGAAGAGGGGCGCCGATCTTGCGGTGTCCACTCAGATTGCCTATGTGGAGCAGATCCTGAAGCGGGAAGGGGTGGCTTCGGCGCATATCGTTGCGGAGGGTCTGGGAGCTGCGGTTGCACTTGGAATGGGGCACTCGGGCGCGGTGGATCCGCTTTCGCTCGTGCTGTTGGATCCGGATGGCCTGCTGGAATATGAATTGTTGGGCGATCCGGTCATCAACCGGAGCATACGGGTTTTTGAGTGGCTTGTGTGTGCGGGTTTGCGTTACACGGTCCCGTTTTCATGGGTGGTGGACAGGAGAGACTACCTCTACAAGCGCATGGGGCGTGCAAAATTGCTTTTCCAGAGTGACCTCGAGAACGTGAGAGAAAATGCGTTGGCGTATGCGGCTCCGGTTTGGGTCCGGGACTCGCGGGCAGTTGAGAGTCCGCGCGGATCGAATGCGCTTGATATGCATCGGATCCTGCCGCAAAGCACGTTGTCAATGCACGATGGGGTCCCCGATGATGCGGGCTTTGCTGCGTTTTGGAATAGAGTCGAGATTGGTCAAGCCGTGCGGAGGGAGCAGGCACCAGCGGAACGCGTGGCGGAGTCTTTGCGCCCGGTCGACGAGGTGTTTGATCTGAGTTTCTCCGGTAAGGCGCTCATCGGCGTGTTGTTGCTGATCTGCCTTTCGACGATCATGAGTGAGGATTTGGCCTGTGTGGCAACGGGGTTGCTGGTTGCCCGCGGTAGTGTTGGATTCTGGGAGGCATCGGCTGCGTGTCTCGCGGGGATCATGATCGGGGACGTGGGGCTCTATTTGTTGGGGCGTGCCTTCGGACGGCGGGTGCTCCGCCATCGTCCGTTCCGCTGGTTCATTTCGACAAAAGCGGTGGATGCCAGTAAGGCGTGGTTTGAGAGGCGTGGGCCATGGGTGATCATCGCCAGCCGGTTTATTCCAGGCTCCCGGGCCCCAATATACATGGCAGCGGGCATTCTGAGGATGTCCCTGGTGCAATTCTCGCTATACCTGGGCGGCGCTTCGTTAATTGCCACGCCCGCCCTGATCTTTGTTTCCAGTTTTCTCGGAGCTCCGATCCTATCCTTGTTTGAGGCGATGGAGCATTTCTCGATACTTGGAATTCTCGCGGTCGTGGTGGCTACGTTCATCACAATCCAGATCATTCTGCCGATCTTCAGTTTCAGGAGCCGGCGGATCGCATGGGGGCGTTGGAGGCGACTGACCCATTGGGAATACTGGCCATCCTGCTTTTTGTATCCGCCAGTCGTGCTATACATCCTGTGGCTGGGCCTGCGATATCGGAATTTCACGCTTTTCACACTCAGCAACCCGATGCTGGATTGCGGTGGATTGATCGGGGAATCGAAGAGTCGCATCCTGGATCACCTCCGGGAGGCCGGGGTTCCGGTGGCGGATTTTGCGATTCTTCCGTCCGGAGAGAATGTGGAAGCGAGGTTGGCGCGGGTGCGGGCGTTTCAGGACGCGAAGGTTCCTTCGCATTATCCGCTGGTGATCAAGCCGGATATCGGAGAGCGCGGCCGTGGAGTTCAGATCGTGCGTGATGATGACTCACTGAGCGCGGCTCTCGCCGGGGCGGATTCCGGGGATTGGATTGTTCAGCGATACGTGGAGGGATCGGAGTATGGAGTGTTTTACCAACGCCGTCCGGGTGAACCTAGGGGGCAAATCACTTCGATTACAGAAAAGGTGTATACCTCGGTGATCGGGGACGGGGTTCGGGATCTGCAGGACTTGATCCTTCGTGATAACCGGGCGGTCTGCTATGCCGACATTCTCCTCAGGGCCCATTCCGCCCGCTTGTTTGAGGTTCCCGGAAAAGGGGAGGAAGTGCGCATCGTCGAAATCGGAACCCATGCACGCGGGAGTTTGTTTTTGGATGGCAGGCACTTGCTCACAAGTGAACTGGAGCGGGCGATCGATCATTTTGCCTCCCGCATTTCCGGGTTTCATCTGGGAAGGTTTGACTTGAAGGTGCCATCAGCGGACGCTTTGCGGAAGGGGGAACGTCTGGAAGTTATCGAGTTGAACCTCCTTACTTCCGAACCATCCCATATCTACGATCCTCGCCACAGTCTCTTCCACGCCTGGGCGAGCCTGATGGCTCAGTGGAAAGTGGCGTTCGAAACCGGAAATCATTACCGCAAGCAGGGATGCCGCTCCATGAGCTTGGCAAAACTCGTCGGGATTGTGTGGAAGCGCATCGCGGAGAATTGAGAGCAGGCTTATCACGTGCCGGGTGCCGATGCCCTGCATGGTGGGCCGAATGAGTCACCTGACCCTTGGGCGTAGCCGACCCGAACCGCCGGGCTCGGACCAGCGGTTTCATCGAATCATGCGGATGGGGTCCCCGCTACTCTTCCCGGATCAGGGTGCCGTGCGGAATCAGGTTCTCGTAATCTTCGAGACTTCCCTTGTCCATCAACAAAGCCTTCAAGGAATACATGGGAATGACTCCCGGAGAATGGCGCCGGCGATCCCGCCGGAGGGGGTCCGAAATCCAAAGAGATGGATCGGAATGTTGAAAACGGGTTTTCCGGGCGGCGGTCTGGATGCCGCCCGGAGACGAAATGATCAGGGCTTGGCGAGGAAGCGGTTGACTTCAACCCAATGCATGAAGGACTCGAACCAACGGTTGCTCGTCCGGTCGGGATAGCCCAGTCCGAAGCCGTGTCCACCATTCTGGTAGAGATGGAACTCCACCGGCACACCGGCTTCGAACCAGGACTTGACAACCCCAAATTCTCCCTGGAAGAGAAAGTCGTCGCTCGCGATAACCGAGAACATCGGTGGAGCATTCTCCGGCACCTCAACCGCATTCATGCCTCCGTAGACTGGTGCGATAAAGGCAAGTTTCATGGTCTTGGAGTTGAGGGTGCAATGCATGGTGAGCCCGGCTCCGGCCGAGAATCCCATCATCCCGATGCGATTCACATCCACTCCCCATTCATCGGCCCTATCCAGAATCATGGCGTAGGCGGTTTCGGCATCGGTGAGTTGGTTGGACAAGTCCCAGTCCGGACGCTTCGGGCGTGGAGTGGATTCGGATGCGGATGCGCCTTCCCCTGCTTCGGCGAACCGGCGGTTCATCTGGTTCTCAAATTCCTCCAGTGAATCCACCGTCGGTTGGAGCCGGTACTTCAGCACGAACGCCGCGATTCCATGGTCAGCAAGTGCTTTCGCGACTTTCCATCCCTCGTTGTGCATGGATAACCACATAAAGCCTCCTCCAGGAGCCACAATGACAGCCGCGCCGGTTGCTTTGTCCGGATCCGGAAGAAAGGGCGTCAGCGTCGCAGTGGAGATATTGCGGGCCATCGGTTCGCCCCATTGGCGGAACCAGCTTTCGGGTGCGGTCTGTCCCTCCACTCCGCCGGTTCCGAGCAGGATCGCATTCGGTTCTTCAGGAGCTTCGAGCGGGTAGATCTTTCCATCCTGACCCATCAAGGGTGAGATAAGGGCCGAAAGCGAAACCAGAAGCGTTGCTTTCAAACCGCGGCTGAACTTGCAGGGGTGGACCCTGTTAAGAAATATTTCCGGGGATAACATGAGTCCATCTATAATTGAGGCGCCTCTCGGGTATGAATTCCTGAGCGACTTTACAGTCAAGCCGTTCCGGGCATTTGCGGAGAGGCGGTGCGGTTCCGGTAAGTGGCCGGACCTCAGGGCTAAGCGGGGAATCCGGAGATGGAACGAAAAACTTCATACACTTTGTAAGTATTGCAGTTGAGGTCTTGTTGATTTCCGTCTATTAATTGCCTCTGTTCTATGCCCCAATCCGCCAAGATGATGCCACTATGGGCTGCCGCTTGCTTCGGCTTTGCAGTCTTCGCAGCCGGTCAGGATGTGCCATCCAATGAGGCCACCATTTCCAGTCCTGACGGGAGGACGGTTGTCAGCATCGGGATTTCCGGTGAGGGCGTTCCCTTCTACTCGGTGAATCGGGATGACACTGTCGTGCTGCTTCCGTCCAGCCTCGGAATTGTCCGGGAGGATGCCGACTTTTCCAGTAACCTTGTCTGGAAGGAAGCATCCCCTGTCGACATACACAAAGGATCCTACCGGATGGTGACGGGAAAACGCCGCATTTGCGCTTTCCATGCCCACACTCGAAAGATCACCTTCGAGGGGCCGGAGAGGGAGCGGATGGATATCGAGTTCTATGTGGCCAACGACGGGTTCGCCTTTCGCTACGATTTTCCCACACCCTCTTCCAAAATCCGGGTGATTCAAAAGGAAATCTCCAGTTTCAAGTTGCCGCCGGATGCCAAAGCCTGGCTGACCCCTCATCGGAATGCCAGAACCGGTTGGTGTGACACCCAGCCAAGCTATGAGGAAAACTATCATGCGGGGATTCCGGTTGGGACTGAGGCGCCAGAGATTGCGGGCTGGTCTTTTCCGGCGCTTTTTCAAGCGGGCGAGAATTGGTTGCTGATCACGGAGAGTGGCCTGGACTCATCGTATTGCGGTTCCAGGCTGGCACAGAATTGTCCGGATGGAGAATATAGCATCGCATTTGCCCAGCCGAAGGAAGGCACCTGCACCCATGAGCATTATGTTCCGTGCACTTCTCCGATCTGTTCGGTGACGAGGGTTCTGCTGCCGCCGCCGCCTGCTATCCCTGAGGATTTGAACAAGGAAGAGAGGGAAGCGTATGTCGCCCAGTTGCCTTATGCCCCGGGGACTTCCACGCCCGCGTCCGTCACTCCATGGAAGACCCCATGGCGGGTCACGATTCTCGGATCGCTCGCGAATGTGGTCGAAAGCACGCTTGTTTCGGATCTCGCACCTGCACCTGTTTCCCAATTCGAGTCCTGGACTCCCGGAATCGCCAGTTGGAGTTGGGGTCTTCTTCAGGATGAATCGGTCAATTTCGAGACCCAGAAGTCC
>ENA-UOUL01006085-UOUL01006085.1-bioreactor-metagenome-genome-assembly--contig:-NODE-6085-length-10049-cov-3.809667_pt1 | contig 10049 bp, 7 predicted proteins | sample MGYA00249838_ERZ747220 | MGnify/ENA primary metagenome ERZ747220 (study PRJEB28778, sample SAMN05720191) | bioreactor metagenome | isolation source: Anaerobic biogas reactor | place: USA:Washington...
TGGCGTTGTCGGTTTCTCTTTCGGCGCGTGGTACGCGGCGCAGCTCGCCGCCGAGGCCCCCGACGAGGTGGCCGCCGTCGTGCTCTACTACGGCGCTGTAGACGGCGACTTCGCCCGCAGCCGGGCCGCCTACCTGGCCCATCTCGGAGAGCTGGACGATTACGAGCCGCTGGAGTACGTGCGCCAGATGGAGCAGGCAATCCGCGACGCCGGCCGGGAGTTCACCCTGCACGTCTACCCGCAGACCGGACACTGGTTCGTCGAGGAAGACCGCCCGGATGCCTACCAGCCCGAAGCCGCCGCGCTGGCCTGGGTGCGCACCATCGCCTTCCTGCAAGAAACCCTTGGCGATTCGTAGGGCAGGTTAGTTGGAAGTTAACCAATGACGGGGCATTTTGGAGAAGCACGATTCTTGTAGAGCGATTTTTCCAAATCGCTCCCGCGCTCCGCGCCGCGTGTTATGAGATACCAGTTCGCCACGGAAGAGCTAGACTACGCCCCCTTTGCCGGCGGGCAGGTCTTCTACGGCCTGCCCGGACAGGCCGCCTTCCCGGCGCGGCTGGCGAGCGAGGTCTTCCTGCGTTGCGCCGACCGGCTGGCGCAGGACGGCGTCGCCGGTCCCTACGTCGTCTACGATCCGCTGTGCGGGCTGGCGGCCCATCTGGCGACGATTGCTCTGCTTCATTGGCCGCTCGTGGACACGATTCTCGGCTCGGACATAGAAGCCGGGGTCGCAGCCGTGGCCCGGCGCAACCTCTCCCTGCTGACGCTGGCGGGCATGGAGCGGCGTATGGCCCAGCTTGCGGAGATGATCGCCAGCTACGGCAAGGAGTCGCACCGGCTGTCTCTGGCCCACGCCGAGCAGCTACGCGACAGGCTGCGCGCCCATCTACAGAGCCATGAGGTGCGCGCCCACGCCTTCTGCGCCGATGCCACACAGCCGCCGCCGCTGGGCAGCGGCAGCCTGCAGCGGCCCATCGACATCGTCTTTGCCGACATACCCTACGGCCGGCGCTCCACGTGGCGGCTGCCGGAAGCGGCGCCCGGCGCAGAAAACGATCCGCTCCGGCAGATGCTGGACGCGCTGCGCGGCATCCTCCCGGCGCACGCCGTGGTTGCCATCGCCTCCGGCAACCGCCAGAAGGTCAGCCACGAGAAGTACGAGCGGTTCAGTCAGCTACGCGCAGGCAAGCGGCGCATCACCCTGCTCAGGCCGGCGGCGAAAGCCAGACCGGGTTAGAACTCCCCCACGTCGGCGAATCGGAAGCGCTCGATGGCGAGGAAGCCCGCCGTGCTGACGGCCATGAGGATGGTGCTCATGGCGACGGCCTGCCCGAAGTTGAGGTCGCCGGGCACGCCCAGGTAGCGGGTGATGGCGATCGGCACGGTCAGGTAGCCGCTGTTGGGGCGCACGATGAAGCTGGTCGCGCCAAACTCGCCCATGCTGACGGTGAAGGCGAAGACGGCGGCGACGAGCAGCGCCCGGCCCACGATGGGCAGGTCCACCTCCAGCCAGACGCGCCCCGGCGACGCGCCGAGCACGGCGGCGGCCTCGCGCAGGCTGGGGCGGATGCCCTGCAGAACGGGCAGCACCGTGCGCACGACGAAGGGGAAGGCGACGAGGGTGTGGGCGATGAGCACAAGCAGCGGCGAGGTGCGCAGCTCGTCGTAGGTGACGACGTAGCCGAAGCCCAGCGTGACGGCAGACGCGCCGAGCGGCAGCATAAAAAGCGGGTCGAGCCAGCCGCGCGCCCGCCGGGCAGCCGTCAGCAGCCACGCGCTGATCAGGCCGAGCAGGCTGGCGCTGACGACGGTGAGCAGGGCGTAGCCGACCGAGTTGCGCACGGCGGTGAGCGGCGGGACGAAGGTGATGCTGCCGCGCTCCAGCTCTGGCAGCGCCCGGTAGTAGGCCAGGGTGAAGCCCTGCCGCCCGGTGAAGGAGCGGGCGACGAGGGCCAGCAGGGGCGCGAGCAGGAAGACAAGCAGGAAGGCGACGAGCAGGGCGACCGCCAGCCGCTGCAGAGCAGTCTGCGGCGGGAAGGCGTTCTCCTCCTGCGGGCGGAAGTCGAGGGGCGCCGCGCTGCGCTGCTGCCAGCGGGTGTAAAGAAGCATCAGCCCGAAGGTGAGCAGGATCTGCAGCAGCGAAAGGACCGCCGCCACGTCAGGGCGCAGGAAGGTGACGTACTGGCGGTAGATTTCCGTCTCCAGCGTGCTGAAGCCCGGCCCGCCCAGCAGCAGGATGACGCCGAAGCTGGTGAAGGTGAAGAGGTAGATGAGCAGCGCGGCGGCAATCAGCGGCGGGCGCAGCAGCGGCAGGGTGACGGTGGTGAAGGTGCGCAGCGGGCTGGCGCCCAGCACGCTGGCCGCCTCCCCCAGGCGCGGGTTGAGGCTGGCCCAGAAGCCGCCGACGATACGCACAACGATGGTCACGTTGTAGAAGACGTGGGCGATGAGGATGATCGTCAGCGTCTGCTCCAGGCGCAGCGGCGGCGCGTCGAGGCCCAGGAGCGCCTGCAGGGCGCTGTTCAGCGGGCCGGTCGGGCCGAGCAGGGCGCGGAAAGCCGTCGCCACGACGACGGTCGGCATGACGAAAGGCACCGTCGTCAGCGCCCGCAACAGCCCCTTACCGGGAAAGCTGTAGCGGGCGAAAAGGTAGGCGGCGGGCAGGCCGACGAGCAGGGTGAGCAAGGTGGAGAGGGCCGCCTGCCAGACGGTGAACCAGAGCACGTCGCGGTAGTAGGGGCGTTGGAGGAACCGGCTGACGGCGTCCACGCTGAGGCTGAGGCCGAGGATGTTCGCCAGCGGGTAGAAAAAGAAGGCGGCGAGAAAGAGCAGCGGCAGGGCGAAGAAGAGGAAGCGCAGGACGGCTGCCGGAAGGCGGCGCAGGGTGCGGGTGGTCATATTCTCTGAACTGTGATCTATCTGATTGCCTCTGACTAGATGAAGACTGACAATTTCGGCAGGGAATGGTCTCCGGGCGAACCAACACGTTTTAACGTGTTTGCCTTCTCAGACGCCGAATTCATTCGGCGGCGGCGCGGCGGGTTGGGAGCGCGAGGCCGACGACGTAGGGGCGGGTTTGAAACCTCACGACCGTACAGTTTTACAAATAGTAGGGTATAAAGCGCAAGTGAAGAGGAGAGCCGCGACTGAAACAGTCGTCAATCCAGTCCCAGCCAAGGCGGAAATAACTCAGGTCACGCCGGTCGGGACGGTCGATATGTCGGCGGTAGCCGTTCTTGACGACCCAGCTGCCGAGGGCCATCAGCCAAACGTAGGCCATCGCGATAGCCAACAGCAGCCGTTCAATCCGTTCGGGACGGGCCAACCTGGTTTTCTCCAGGTCGAATCCTCTTTGTTTCATATCCCCAAACATCGCCTCAATGTAACTGCGTTTGCGATAGAGGCGGAGCACAGTAGGCGCATCGGCCCTATCCGAGACGAGCAGCCAGGGCTCCTCTTCACCCTTGGCCCAGTGCAAGAGCAGCCAGGTTGGGCCAAAGGGGTTTGTCTTGGCTATCCAGAGCCAGCCGAGCGCCTGGGTCTCTCCTTGCTGGATAGGGATCTGGCTAAGAGCGACCCATTCGCTCCTGCCCACCAGCTGCACGGTCACCTGGCCTCGCTGGTGAATCACATAGTGCCACTCCCGTTGCTGCAGCCAGCGCAGCAAATCACTGCTGCGGAAGTCGCCGTCGCCCAGCAAGGTCACCTCGAGGCCAAAGGGGAGCAACTGGTACAGGTAGTCCAGCAGCGTGAGGGTCGCCCTGATGGGCAGATTGCCTCTGGTACCTCGATGGACGCTCCAGGCCAAGGGCAGCGCCCGACCCCGGTAGGCCATCGCCACGACCAACGCCCGATGCCAGGGTCCAACGACCGTCATGTCAACGATGAGCACAAGCTGCTGGCCAACCACGGCCCGCAGCAGGGAGGTCAACAGGGGCTCGTAGTAGGTGCGGACGGTCACGCCCGGGTTGCCCAGGAAGCGGCGCAGTCGCGTCGCTCGACTCCACTTCTTCGCGCTCCCCGGCAGCTTGCGCCCAATCAGGGGCAGATGAACCGACCCTGCCAGAAAAAGTCCGACGACCAACAACGCCAGATTGCGCTGCCGCGTTACCCGCTCCCCTGGAAGCCAGTGGCGTAGTTGCCGAAACATCATATGATAGAGACGAAGGTTGTCGCGCATCGTTTTCTCCTTGATAGATGGTTGCTACTTCTCTCAAGGATATTATGCCGACAACCTTCTCTTTTTTGTCAACTACCAGAAACTGTACGGTCGTGAGGTTTGCAACCCGCCGTCGAGTTGGAGACTCGACCTGCAATCAGCGCCCACCATCGCGCAGCTCGCGCTCGTCGCCTACACGGCGCGTGATCTTGACGTGGTCGAGGTGTTCCAGCAGGCCGATGGCGTATTTGCGGCTGGTGTCCAGCAGGTCGCGCACCTGCCCGGTGCTGACGCGCCCCTGCGCGCCAATGAACGCCGTCAGCCGGGCGACGAGGGCGTCGTACTCCTCGGCCCGGTAGACGATGTCGTCGTTAAGCTGGCGCAGGCGGCCCAGATCGACCAGCGCCTCGTAGACGGCGTCGCCGACCGTCTCGCGGCTCTCGCGCACGCTGGGGCTGCTGACGCCCGCCGACGCAAAACGCTGCAGCAGGGCATCGACGGCCGTCTGCTGGGCCGGCGTGAACTGGATGGCGTGCTCGGGCAGGCGCAGCAGGCGCCCCTCAGCGACCATCGCGCCGGAGGCCAGCAGCTCGTCTTCAAGGGCGTTGCTGAGGGCGGCGGGCAGCTTCAGGCGGCTGCGCAGCTCTTCGCGGGGCATGCCCAGCCGCAAGGGGCGCTCGGCGTGGAAAGCGCGCAGCGTCTCGCGCAGACGGTCATGCTGCCGCTGCCAGTGGGCCGCGCTCAGCGCCTGCCCGCCGATAATCAGCGCCTGGTCCCCGTCCAGCAGCTCCTGCCAGGCCGCCCGGGCCTCCTCCTGCGGCAGACCCGAAGCCTGAAGCAGGGCGGACGGCGCGATGGGCTGCTCCTTCTGCAACGTCTGCAACAGGCGCTCAGCGGGGCTTCCTTCGGCCAGGGTGCGCAGCCGCTCCACGACTTCGGGCCGGAAGCGGCGGTGGCGCCGGCCGGGATGGGCGTCCACGACGCGCCCCCCGCCGAGCGTCGCGCCGGGCGAAGGGCGGCGCAAAATGAAGCGGTCGCCACGGCTCAAGGCCAGCGGCGCTTCCAGGGCGAGCTGCAGCCAGCCTTCCTCGCCGGGCGCGATCTGCCGGGCGCCGAGAACGCGCGTGCGGGCCATGACCTCGGCGGCGCCGACAAAAAGCTTGACTTCCATGTTGTGCCGCAGGGGAACGCCGGCGTCGGGCAGGTGGCGGTAGGCGGCGTCCAGCAGCAGGGTGCCGCGCACGAGGCCCGGCGCGGCCAGCACGTCGCCCCGCCGTACCTCGTCGGCGCCAATGCCGCTGACGTTGACCGCTACCCGGCTGCCGGGGAAGACGGCGTCGCGCTGTGTCTTGTGGGTCTGCAGGCCGCGGACGCGCCCCTGGAGGCCGGCCGGCTCGACGCTCACGCTGTCGCCCACGCGCAGGCTGCCGCCGAGCAGCGTGCCGGTGACCACAGTGCCGAAGCCGCTGAGCGAAAAGACGCGGTCCACGGGCAGGCGGGGCCGGCCGGTGTCGGCGCGGGGCTGCACAGCCGCCAGCGCCGTGGCGAGGGCGGCGCGCAGCTCGTCCAGCCCCTGCCCGGTGCGCGCCGAAACGGGGATGATCGGCGCGCCGTCGAGCGCCGTCCCCGACAGCACCTCGCCTACGTCGAGCGTAACCAGCTCCAGCCAATCGGGGTCATCTACCAGGTCGCACTTGGTCAGGGCGACGACGCCGCCGGGGATCTCCAGCAGGTCGAGGATAGCCAGGTGCTCGCGCGTCTGGGGCATCACCCCCTCGTCGGCGGCGACGACAAAGAGGGCGAGGTCGATGCCACCCACGCCGGCAAGCATGTTTTCGATGAAATCACGGTGGCCCGGCACATCCACGATGCCCACCTCTTCGGGCTCGCCGCCGACCTCCAGCGTCAGCCAGGCGAAGCCCAGCTCGATGGTCATCTCCCGCTCTTTCTCCTCGCGCAGCCGGTCGGGGTCGATGCCGGTCAGAGCCTGTACGAGGGCCGATTTGCCGTGGTCTACGTGGCCTGCGGTGCCGAGGACGTGCATTGGGTAGTGGGCAGTGGTCAGTTGTCAGTGGTCAGGCGGGGCCGTCCGCTGTCTACTGATCTTCGTCGGGCACGGGCACGAGGGCCGGCTGGCGGCGGCGGTTGGGGTCGTGGGACATCGACTTCTCGACCGCTTCCTGCCAGACGCGGGGGAACTGCTTGATGGCGTCGGCCTGGGCCGACTGGACGCGGTAGACGCGCTCCAGCTCCTGCTCCAGCGCCTCGACCATGTCTTCCAGATGGCCGACGTGCTCGCGTAGCTGTCGCTCGGAACGGGTAGAGCTGGCGACGCGCTGGTCCATGTCTACCTCGAAATTCTTCCAGCGCTTTTCGTGCTCGGCGACGAAGGCGTCCCAGCGCGTCTGCATGCGGTTCAGCTCCACGCGCACCAGCTCGTTGGCCTCCCGCTGCTGCTGCTCGATCTGCTGCTGGAAGGCGACCAGCGTCTGCACGGCCATGCGCGCTTCCTTATACTGGTCGGAGAACTGGACCCACTGCTGGGCGTAGGTCTGCATGGTGTCCTGGTGCTGATCCAGCATGCGCTCCCAGGTGTTGAGCCGCTGGTTGCGCTCGTACTCGCCAAGCTGGATCTGCTCGGCCCAGTTCTTGATGATCTGGCGCACGTTGGCCTGGGCCTCGATGAGGCTGTCGAAGTTGTTCTCCAGCTTCTGGGCCTTGTCGGCGACGAGGTCCAGACGGCTATTGAGAGGGTCCCAACGGCGGTTAATCTCCACCAGCTCCGTCTGCAGCTCGGCCAGGCCGCGCGTATTGCGCGCCTCGGCTTCGGCGAGGTAAGAGAGATCGGTGGCCCAGTTTTCGATGCGGCTTTCGATGGCCGGTAGCCGGTTCTGGATGGTGCCGATCAGGTTGGCCAGCCGTGCTTCTTCGGCCTGCCGCAGCTCCATCTCGTTCTGCAGGCGCGGGATGGCGGGCAGCTCCTTACGCAGCTCGGCAATCTCGCGCACGTTGCCCTCGTGCTCGACGCGCCGCAGCCGCTCCATCTCCCCTTCCGACTCGATGCGCCGCTGGTCGTACTTCTCGATGAGGCCGACGATCTCGTCCTTGAAGGTCGCCATCTGGCTGTCCACCTGTGGCAGACGCGCGACCTGGGAGGTGAGGCCGGCAAGTCGCTCTTCGAGGTCTTTGATGCGCCGGTTGCGGCTCTCCAGCTCGCGCTCCTGCAGGCCGACCTTTTTCTCGATTTCGGCGACGCGCTTCTGCGCCTTACGCCGCTCTTCGTCCAGCCATTCCAGCCGGTTGCGCAGCTCTTCGATTTCCGGGTTCCCGTTCGCCTTGCTTGCCATGCTCATCTCCTGCATGAGATCTCGTGTGTGGGCATTATAAGCGGCATCGGCCATTCGGCAAAGGGGGGTTAAGAGAGCTGTTAGCTATCAGCCATAAGCCGTAAGCCAGAAGCTTTTGGCTTCTGGCTTAAAGCTTACGGCTTATGGCTTCCTGCTATATAATCCCCCCATGCACATCGCCATTGACGCGCGCATGCCGGCTTACCGGGAAGGGGGGATCAGCCAGTACGTGAGGCAGCTTCTGCCGGCGCTGGCGGCGGTGGACGGCGAGAACGTCTACACCGTGCTGGAGAGCCGCCGGCAGCAGGACGCGCTGGGGCCGGATGCGCCCAACTTCCGGCGCGCGCGGCTGGTCACGCCGCCCCATCACCGGCTGGAGCGCTGGGCGCTGGGCGTGGAGCTGATGGCTCACCGGCCGGACGTGCTGCACAGCCCCGACTTCATCCCGCCGGCCTTTGGGGCGCGCTGCCGTGTGATCACCGTACACGACCTGAGCTTCCTCCATTACCCGGAGCACCTGACGGCGGAAAGCCGCCGCTATTACAACGAGCAGATCGCCTGGGCCGTGCGGCAGGCCGACGCCATCAGCGCCGATAGCGAGCAGACCCGCCAGGACCTCATCGACATGCTCGGCGTGCCGCCGGATCGCGTGCGCACCATCCATCTGGCGGCGAATCCTGTCTACCGGGAGCCGGTCGGCGCGGAAGAGGTGGCGGCGACGCTGGCCCGGCACGGGCTGGCGCCGGGCTACCTGCTTTTCGTCGGCACGCTGGAGCCGCGCAAGAACGTGCCCACGCTGCTGCGCGCCTACCGGCTGCTGCGCGATGAGACGGGCTTCGACGGGCCGCTGGTGCTCGTGGGCGGGCGCGGCTGGCACGACGAGGCCATCTTTGCCACGGTCGAGGCGCTGGCCCTGCAGGGCGCCGTGCGCCACCTGTCCGGCGTGGACGATGCAACGCTGCTCCATCTCTACCACGGCGCGGCGCTGCTGGCCCTGCCGAGCCATTACGAGGGCTTCGGCCTGCCCGTGCTGGAGGCGATGCATTGTGGCTGCCCCATCGTCTGCAGCGACCGGGGCTCGCTGCGCGAGGTGGCCGGGGATGCGGCGCTGCTGCTGCCGCCCGGCGACGCGGGCGCCTGGGCCGAAGCGCTGGCCCGCGTGCTCGAAGATAGCGCCCTGCGCGCCCGGATGATTGCCGCGGGATGCGCGCAGGCCGCCCGCTTTAGCTGGGAAAAGACGGCGCGGGAGACGGTGGCCCTCTACGCGGAGGCCGGCGCATGAACACGCTCGACGTGCTGCTGCTTGTGCCGCAGCTGCCCTACCCGCCGCACCAGGGCACGAGCCTGCGCAACTTCAACATCATCCGCGGGATCGCCGGGCGCCACCGCGTGCACCTGCTCGCCGTGGTCGAGGCGCAGCCGGCCGGGGTCACGGTGCTGCCCGACGTGCCGGAGCCGCTGGCCGAGCTGGTGGCGCGGGTGGAGCTTGCCGTCGTGCCGCCGCGCACGCGCGTGGAGCGCGTCCGCCGGCTGCTGACCGACCGCCGGCCGGACATGGCCCACCGCATCTACGGGCCGGCCTACGAGCAGGCGCTGGAGCGGCTGCTGCGCGCCCAGCCGTTCAACATCGTCCAGGTCGAGGGGATCGAGCTGGCGCCGGCGCTGGACGTTATCCAGAGGCTGCAGCCCCAGGCGGGCGTGGTCTTCGACGACCATAATGCCGAGGCCGCCCTGCAGGCGCGCGCCTTCCAGACCGACCTGCGGCAGCCGCGCCGCTGGCCCGCCGCGGCCTACTCGTGGCTGCAGGCGGCCCGTCTGGAGCGCTTCGAGCGCTGGGCCTGCCAGTCGGCCGACTGGATAACGGCGGTGAGCGACGCGGACCGGGAGAGCCTGCTGGGTCTGCTGGGGCCGTCCGCGCCGCCGATCACCGTCGTGCCCAACGCCATCGACGTGACCCGCTACCAGCTTCCGGTCAGCGGCGAGGTCCCGCGCTACGACGTCGTCTTCAGCGGTAAGATGGATTACCGGCCCAACGTGGACGCGATGCTCTGGTTCGGGCGCGAGATCTGGCCCCTCATCCGCCAGAACCGGCCGGAGACGACCTTCGCCATCATCGGGCAGAAGCCGCATCCCCGGCTGGACGCGCTGCGCGAGCTGCCGGGCGTGACGATCGCCGGGATGGTGCCCGCGGTCGAGCCCTATCTGGCGGGGGCGACCGTCTACGTGATGCCCCTGCGCATGGGCAGCGGCACGCGGCTGAAGCTGATCGAGGCGATGGCGGCGGGCGTGCCCATCGTCAGCACGAGTCTGGGCGCCGAAGGCTATCCGGTGCGGCACAGCCACGAGCTGCTGCTGGCCGACGAGCCGGCGGCGTTTGCCCGCGCCGTGCTGCGCCTGCTGGAGAACCGCGACATGCGCGCCCGGCTCATCGCCGCCGGCCGGCACATGGCCTGGCAGTTCGACTGGCGGCGGGTGATGCCGGCGTTTCTGGAGATTTATGAGCGGATTGGGTTGGCAGTGGGCAGTAGGCAGTAAGCAGG
>ENA-UOUL01006086-UOUL01006086.1-bioreactor-metagenome-genome-assembly--contig:-NODE-6086-length-10047-cov-3.233701_pt1 | contig 10047 bp, 10 predicted proteins | sample MGYA00249838_ERZ747220 | MGnify/ENA primary metagenome ERZ747220 (study PRJEB28778, sample SAMN05720191) | bioreactor metagenome | isolation source: Anaerobic biogas reactor | place: USA:Washington...
CGACGACCGCCCGCCACAGCAGGCTGAAGCCGTGCCCGGGGAACCCCTCGAAGTCGTCGTTGTGGGTGGTGCCGAACTCCTGCAGGCGCTCCGCGTCCACGGTGTCGTCGAGCGTCACCACGGTCAGGCCGTGCGGCGGTCGGACCGGGGGCGGCGCCGTCGCAGTGCTGAGGAAATCCCACCGGCCGGAACCGGCGAAGGCGAACCCTGCGGGCAGGCGCAGGTCCTGCCCGGCAGCGGTGGAGAACCACTCCACGGGGATGTGCGGGGCGGCGTTCAGCAGTGCTGCCAGCGCCGTGGACTCGGCATCCTCCTGTGCCCCAGCGCGCACGACGGCGAGGCCGCCCCAGAAACCTGTGGGCCGCCACCGGTGCAGGGCGGCCCACCCGTGCTTACCAACGACACCGACAGTCACCGCGCCGCATGTCGTCCGCACGTATGGGTCGTCGCCAGAGGCCCGCAACAGCTCCGCGCGATCCACGACCTGCCAGGTCACGTCATCCACCTCCCCTGTGGTCTCCCCCCGTGGACGCTAGCACCGGGGGCGGGGGTCGGCGGACCCCTTTTCGAGGGCCCTGTCACAGCACGCCACCGGGCGGCGTCCCATGGGCATCCCCACGAGAACCCACAGGAGGAACGACATGAGCACCACGAGGATCCCCCCGGCAGAGGTCACGGGCCTGTTCGGCCGGTTCGTCACGATGATGACCCGGCGGATGTTCGGCACGACGCCGGAGTCCATCGGCGTGATGTGGCACCACAAGCAGGTCTTCAAGGACGGGATGGGCTTCGGTCGCAAGGTCGAGGCCTGGGACGAGCTGGACCCCAACCTGGCGACCTACGCCTCGATGGCGGCCTCAGCCGCGGTCGGGTGCAGCTTCTGCCTCGACCTCGGCTACTACATGTCCCACCACAAGGGACTGGACGAGGTCAAGGCGCGCGAGGTGCCGCAGTGGCGTGAGTCCACGGTCTTCACCCCGCTCGAGCGGCGGGTGATGGAGTATGCCGAGGCCATGTGCACGACGCCGGTCACCGTCACCGACGAGCTGGCGGCCGCGCTCCTGGACGACCTCGGGCCGGCAGGGCTGGTCGAGCTGACGGCCCGCGCCGGTTTCGCGAACTACAGCGCCCGCAGCAACATCGCGCTCGGGATCCGCTCGGAGGAGTTCGCCGAGACCTGCGGCCTGCCCCCGCTCTCCGGACGCCCCAGCGATTCGACCCCGGTACCGTCGAACGCATGAGCGTTGACACCAGCGCCGACCCGTTCACCGCCCACCGCAACCTGCTCTTCACCGTGGCTTACGAGCTGCTCGGCTCCGCCGCCGATGCCGAGGACGTCGTGCAGGACGCCTGGCTCAAGTGGGACGCTGTCGACCAGGACGAGGTGCACAACCCGCGCGCCTACCTGGTGCGGATCGTCACCCGGACGGCGCTGGACCACCTGCGGACCGTGACCCGCCGGCGCGAGGACTACGTCGGCCCGTGGCTGCCCGAGCCGCTGGTGACCAGCCACGACGTCGCCGAGGACGTCGAGCTCGCCGAGAGTGTCTCGATGGCCATGCTCCTCGTGCTGGAGACCCTGACACCGACGGAGCGAGCCGTCTTCGTCCTGCGCGAGGTCTTCGGCCTGGACTACGACGAGCTCGCCGACGCGGTGGACAAGAGCCAGGACGCGGTGCGGCAGATCGCGCACCGCGCCCGCTCCCACGTCACCTCGCGCCGGCCCCGGGTCGATGTCTCCCGCGCCGAGACCGAGGACGCCGTGGCGGCCTTCCGTCGGGCGCTGGAGACCGGGGACCTGCAAGCCCTGGCCGACACCCTGGCACCCGATGTCGTCGCGCTCGCCGACGGCGGCGGCGTGAAGCAGGCCCTGCCGCGGCCGGTCCGGGGCGCCGAGAAGGTGGCCAAGCTGTACCTCACCGGCCTGACCCGGTTCGGCGACCGGCTGACCTTCGAGCCGCTGGAGCTCAACGGCTGGCCCGCGTTGCTGGTCCGGCTCGATGGCGAGGTGGACAGCGTGCTGGCCTTCGCGGTGCTGGACGGCCGGATCACCGGCCTCTACGGGGTCCGCAACCCCGAGAAGCTGTCCCGGCTCACGGGCGAGACCGTGCTGAGCCGCTGAACGACGGGCTCAGGAGACCGCGCAGGGAGCAGCGGCGACCTCCGGCGTCGGCGGCTTGCCGATGCCGGGGATCCCGAGGCTCACGGCGGGACGGCCGGAACCCGGCGTGTCCTGCAGCGCCTCCCAGGCGTCGCCGCCCCGGGTGCGGCGCACGGCATACTGCCCGCCCTGGACACCGGAGTCAGCGACCAGGTGATGGGGCGCGCCGTAGGTGACCGCCACGGTCACCATGTCACCGGGCCGGGGCCGCCCGGCACCCTCCGGGACCGCGAAGTGCACGAGCCGGTTGTCCCGGGCGCGACCGGACATCCGCTGGGTCTCGGCGTCCTTGCGGCCCTCACCCGGCGCGACGAGCACCTCCAGCTCACGACCCTCGAGCTCGCGGTTGCCGGCCCAGGAGACCTCCTCCTGGACGGCGATGAGCCGGTCGAAGCGGTCCTGGACGACCTCCTTGGGCACCTGCCCCTCCATCTCCGCGGCGGGCGTGCCGGGGCGGATGGAGTACTGGAAGGTGAAGGCCGAGGAGAACCGGGAGGCGCGCACGACCCGCAGGGTCTCCTGGAAGTCCTCCTCGGTCTCGCCGGGGAAGCCGATGATGATGTCCGTGGTGATGGCGGCCTCGGGCATGGCCTGGCGCACCCGGTCGAGGATGCCGAGGTAGCGCTCCGAGCGGTAGGAGCGGCGCATGGCCTTGAGGACGCGGTCGGAGCCGGACTGCAGCGGCATGTGCAGGCTCGGCATGACGTTGTGCGTCTGCGCCATCGCCTCGATGACGTCGTCGGTGAAGGCGGCCGGGTGCGGGCTGGTGAACCGCACACGCTCCAGCCCCTCGATGTCACCACAGGCGCGCAGCAACTTGCCGAAGGCGAGACGGTCGCCGAACTCCACGCCGTAGCTGTTGACGTTCTGCCCCAGCAGGGTCACCTCGATGACGCCCTGGGCGACGAGCGCCTCGACCTCGGCGAGGATCTCGCCGGGGCGGCGGTCCTTCTCCTTGCCGCGCAGCGCCGGGACGATGCAGAAGGTGCAGGTGTTGTTGCAGCCGACCGAGATCGACACCCAGGCGGAGTATGCCGAGTCGCGCCGGGTCGGCAGGGTCGAGGGGAAGGTCTCGAGGGACTCGAGGATCTCGACCTCGGCCTCCTTGTTGTGCCGGGCCCGGTCGAGCAGGGCCGGCAGGGACCCGATGTTGTGGGTGCCGAAGACGACGTCCACCCACGGCGCCTTCTCCACGATCGTGCTGCGGTCCTTCTGCGCCAGGCAGCCGCCCACGGCGATCTGCATGTCGGGGTTCTTGAGCTTCGCGGGGCGCAGCTGCCCGAGGTTGCCGTAGAGCTTGTTGGCCGCGTTCTCGCGGACGGCGCAGGTGTTGAAGACGACGACGTCGGCAACCTCGGGGCGCTGCCCGGCGGGCAGGCTCTCCAGCTCGACGTAGCCGGCGGTCTCGAGCAGGCCCGAGAGTCGCTCGGAGTCGTGCACGTTCATCTGGCACCCGTGGGTGCGCACGTCGTAGGTCTTCACAGCGGTGTCCATGGCACCCACAAGGGTAACCGGGGCCACCCGGTGAACCGCACCGTTCGGCCGGAGGCCGCCTCAGCCGGCCACGCGCGGACCCGGCGCCGCACGCCGGGTGCGCCGGATGTCGTCCAGCACCGGCAGCGTTCCGGCCGCGAGCAGCACCATCGCGAAGGGGATGACGGTCTCGTAGCCGATCCAGATGTAACCCAGCGCACCGACGACCCCGCCGACCGCGAAGAGCGAGACCATCGTGGTCAGCAGCAGGAGCTTGACGGGGTCGTGCACGACGGGAGGGGTGTCCGGTCGACGGTTGCGGTAGAGAGCCTTGCCCAGCTCGATCCCGATGTCGGTGACCATGCCGGTGACGTGCGTGGTGCGGATGCGGGCGCCGGAGACCTTGGTGATGAGGGCGTTCTGCAGGCCCATGACGTAGCCGAGGATGCCGACGATCAGGATCTCCGCGCCCACCGCGTCGAGGCTGTCCGCGAGCAGCCCGAACAGCAGGATCAGCAAGGACTCGAGGACGAGCACGACGGCGAACCGCCCGGCGGTCTCGCGCCGGCGCATCCAGTTGAACAGGATCGCGGTGCTCGCCGCCCCGAGGATGAAGGAGACGATCGCGGTGCCGGGCGGGATGATCAGACGCCACTCCCCCACGGCGATGTGGTCCGACACCGAGGCCGTCATCCCCGTCATGTGGGAGGTGTAGATGGCGACCGCGACGAAGCCGACGGCGTTGATCGCCCCGGCCACGAAGGCCATCACGAAGGCGAGATGCCGGTTGCCGCGGGTGCTGCGCTCTGCCCCGGTGAGCGCTCGCCCGTAGGCACCGACCGCCGCCCGGTGCCGCAGGTACCGGGCCTTACCGGGGTCGGGCATCGAGTCCGACATCGCCGTCCGTCCGTAGTTCTCGGTGGTCAGCGGACCGCTGTTGCCAGGAAGACCCCGTATGCCGTGCCCTCCTTGAGGATCGAGGTGCAGTCCTGCGTGCGCACGTCGGCGAAGCCCGCCGCCAGCAGGGCCGTGCGCAGCTCGGCCCGGTCGAAGCCATGGTGACCGTCGAAGTCGTGGTCGTGGAACGAGCCGTCCTCCCGGTCCAGGTCGGCGATGCAGAGGTGCCCGCCGGGCCGCAGCAGGGCGGCGAACCCGGTGAGCACGGCCGGCAGGTCCCGCACGTGGTGCAGGACCATCGAGGTCACGACCAGGTCGAACTCCTCGTCGGGGACGGGGTCCCGTTCCAGGTCCAGGTCCCAGACCCGCGCCTGTGCCGGCAACGTCCCAGCCTCGATCTTCTGGCTCATCACCTCGCGCATGCCGGCGGAGTTGTCCGCCAGCACCACCTCGGCGACCCGCTCACTGAGGGACTGGCTCACGAGACCGGTCCCCGCGCCATACTCCAGCAGTCTGGTGCTCTCGGTGAGCGGCACGGACGCGGCCACCGCCGCGGCGACCTCCTGCGCCCTGCTCACCTTGTCCGGATCGTTGTCCCAGTCGGCGGCCTTGCTGTCGAAATGCTCTGTGCCCATGGAGGCAGACTGCCATGCCGGGGACTAGGCTCGTGACCAACGGAAGGAGTCACCTCATGAGTGATCAGACCAGTCGCGAGAACATCGATGGTGAGTACGGCACGTACAGCCTGGACGACGAGGACCAGCTCCAGCCGGAAGACACCCTGATCGGCGACCGAGACCCGCTCGACGTGGGCTACCGGACCGCTGAGCGACTGCAGGGCACGACGTCGTGGGGGACGACGGCGGAGGAGCAGCGCACCGACGAGACGATCGAGCAGCGGATCATGCAGGAGGAGCCGGACCCGCACTCCGCCTATGGCGCCCCGGACAACGAGAGCGGGCTGGACGCCGACCCGAGAGTCGGTGGCGACGACCCGGACTCGATCGAGGCCGAACGGGACTGGTACGGCGAGTCCAGCGAGCCCGCCACCCGCCTGGTGGCCCCCGACGAGGGCCAGGGTGAGGACACCGAGAAGGACATGGTCGCCCGGTCGACCGGCAACCCGGACTCCTCCCCGGAGGGGTCGGCGATGCACTACGTCTCCGACGACGAGGACCTCGAGGACTGACGCTCCCCCTTGAGTCCAGTCCGACGCCGGACCACCCGACCGAGCGCACGGTGTGGCGCTGCACAGCCCCACCGAGCGCACGGCGTGGCGCTGGTCAGCCTCCACCGAGCGCACGGCGTGATGCTTCACCCAGAGTCGCCGGACCACCCGGTGAGGCCAGTGATGCGCAGCGCCAGCACCCGTGCGAACGGCTGGTCGCGGTACTGCTCGTACTTGCCTTCTAGGAGATTGCCCAGTGCGCGGTATTCCTCGTCGGAGCCTTCGGCCTGCCAGCGGAGGGTGGCGCGCACCCACCACAGCCGAGACCAGTCCGCGGGGTCCCAGTGCTCGATCAGGAGGGTGGCGCGCGGGTCTGCTCGCAGGTTCCGCTCTCGCTGCAGCACCGTCGAGGCCTTGGGCTTGACCTGGTCCACCGGAATCCCCACGAGGTCGTCGCTGACGGCATAGACCACCGGCACCGCGTCCACTCCGCGCTCGACATGGACGGTCGAGAGAATGCCGTGGTCATGGGCGTGCAGCAGGGCCCGGGCCTTGTCCGGTGTGATCCGCATAGGACGACGATGTCGCCATCCCTGGGATCCTGCACCTTCTCGATTCCGCGCGCCAGCACCGACGACGGCGAAGTGGCGCGACTGACTCCAAGAAAGAGATCATGCCGAAGGCCGACGACATGTGACGGCGCCGTCCGCCTGCGCCCCTCTGTCACCCCGGACTGACCTGACGCCGGCGAACGCGTCGGGTCAGTCCCGTCGGTGCTCGGGCAGCTCATCGAGCGCTTCGCGGATCACGCGGAAGGCGAGACTGCTGTCGTAGCCCTTGCGCGCCAGGAAGCCGGCGAGCCGTCGTGTCTGGACCTGTCGGTCAAGGCCACGCATGGTGCGCAGCCGCTTCTCCACGAGTTGCCGCGCACGGTCGGCATCGTCGTCGGGGTCGACGTCACCCAGTGCGCCCTCGATGATCTCGTCGGCCACCCCCTTGCGGCGCAGCTCCTGGGTCAGAGCTCGAGGCGCCAGCCCGCGGGTCTCCTGCCGGCTGCGCACGAGCATCCGGGCGTAGGCCTCGTCATCGACCAGGCCGACCTCCGTGAGCCGGTCCAGGACAGTGCGTGCCACGTCGTCGTCGCAGCCACGCTGCCGGAGCTTGTCCTCCAACTGCTTGCGGCTGCGCGGCGCCATGGTGAGCTGCCGCAGCGCGATCTGCCGCGCAACCTCGTGCGGGTCGGGCTCGGCGTCGGCGCGCACCGGCTCAGGGACGTCCCGGTCCCGCGCCGCTATGCGTGCGTCGGCACCAGCGCTCTCCGCCTCGGCGGTCGCCAGTGCCCGGCGGGCCCGGGCCAAGCGCTCGCTTGACCCGGGCCCGTCTGCTGAACGGTCGGTCATCCGGATCAGAAGTTGACCGAGACCTCACCGGTGCGGGGATCGACACCGGCGGGCACGTCGCGGTCTCCACCCACGGCAGCCAGCTCGGCGTCGATGGAGTCCTCGCCTTCGGGCCGCGGGCCCACTCCGAGCTTGGCCTTGACCTTGCGCTCGATCTCGTCGGCCAGGTCCGGGTTGTCCTTGAGGAACTGGCGGGCGTTCTCCTTGCCCTGGCCGAGCTGGTCGCCCTCGTAGGTGTACCAGGCACCCGACTTGCGCACGAAGCCGTGCTCCACGCCCATGTCGATCAGGCCACCCTCGCGGGAGATGCCCTGGCCGTAGAGGATGTCGAACTCGGCCTGCTTGAACGGCGGCGAAACCTTGTTCTTCACGACCTTGACACGTGTGCGGTTGCCGACCGCGTCGGTGCCGTCCTTGAGGGTCTCGATGCGCCGGACGTCCAGCCGGACCGAGGCGTAGAACTTCAGCGCCTTGCCACCGGTGGTCGTCTCAGGACTTCCAAACATCACACCTATTTTTTCACGGAGCTGGTTAATAAATATCGCCGTCGTTCCGGTGGTGCTCAGCGCGCCGGTGATCTTGCGCAGTGCCTGCGACATCAGGCGGGCCTGCAGACCCACGTGGCTGTCGCCCATCTCGCCCTCGATCTCGGCGCGGGGCACCAGCGCCGCGACCGAGTCGATGACGATGATGTCCAGCGCGCCGGAGCGGATCAGCATGTCCGCGATCTCCAGCGCCTGCTCGCCGGTGTCGGGCTGGCTGACCAGCAGTCCGTCGGTGTCGACGCCGAGCTTCTTCGCATACTCCGGGTCGAGGGCGTGCTCGGCGTCGATGAAGGCCGCGATGCCGCCGGCCTTCTGCGCACTCGCCACAGCGTGCAGCGCCAGCGACGTCTTTCCACTGCTCTCCGGTCCGTATATTTCCACCACGCGGCCGCGCGGGAGTCCGCCGACACCGAGCGCCACGTCAAGGGCGATGGAGCCGGTCGGGATGACCTGGATCGTCGGGCGGATGTCGTCGCCCAGGCGCATCACCGCACCCTTGCCGTGCGACTTCTCGATCTGGGCGAGGACCGAGTCCAGCGCCTTGTTCTTGTCTCCCTGGATCTGCTGCACCGTCGAACCGGGCCTGCTGGGTCGTGCTGCCATGTCCTGCTCCTTCGCACTCGTGGGTGGGCGCGCCTACCGGCGACCGACCGCGGCGTGCCCGACCCACTCAGGTCGCGCGCTCATCCGTGTCCTGTCAGACGCTAGATGCCCCCACCGACACTCCCTCGGACCCAGGACCAGCCTGTGGACGGACGAGGTGTCGCGCGAGCACCTGTGGACCACGGTAAGTCGAAAGTGTGTGCGATACCGTGCGACACGCCCACGCCCCTACGATCGCGTTGTGACGCGCAGTCTGTCGGACCTCACATGGCCTCGTCGCACCCAGCGGCTCACCCTGCGGCCGGTGCGGGTGGGAGACCTCGAGGCGCTCTTCGCCTACCGCTCCGACCCGGAGGTGGCCCGCTGGCTCACCTCGCTGCCGACCGACCTGGAGGAGTTCGCCTTCGGCTCCGACCCGCGCACCTTCTCGACCATGGGCGACGGCTGGTCGGACCTCGAGAAGCGCGGCGCGGGGCTGGACGCCGCCTTCCGGGTCGTGCCGACGGTCAGCCACGCCCAGTGGCTGGCGTGGCTGGGCTGGGACGCGCAGACGTGGCAGAGGCTGACCGCCACCAACACGGAGGGGTTTGCCGTGGCCTACTCGGGATTCGTCTACAACACGCCGCCCTACTCGGAGGAGGCGGGCACCGTGGACTTCTGGCTGGAGACGCGCACCGACCGGCCCGTGTGGCTCACGGTGGGCGACGCGCTCACGACCAACAGCTTCCCGGTCCGGGCCGGGACCGGCCGCGTGCGCCTCCGGGCGGCCTACGGCGGGCCGGTCACGCTCACGCTCGACCCCCTGCCCGGAGCGCTCGCGGAACTCCCCGGCGCGACCAACGGGCCGTGGCTCTGCGAAATGTCGGTCCTTCCGGCGCACTCCAACACCGTCGTCTTCACGGCCGGCCAGACGCCGCCGCCCCCGCCCGGCAACCCGGACAGCGTGAACGGCCTCCTCCTGCTCGCGCCGCCGCCCCCCGGCCCCGTCCGCCCTCTGGATTCCCCGGCCCCGTCCGTCACGGTCCAGCCCCTGCGCATGACGGACGGCACAGTGTTCCTGGGCGGGAGCGGCTGGTACTGCCTGTGCGAAAATGACTCGTGCACCTGGCCGGATTACGCGATGATCGGCTGCGATACCGTCAGCATGGCGATGAACGGCGTCGAGGGCGACACCCCGCTCATCTCCAGGGCGGACGCGCTGGACATCTTCTTTGCGCGGCAGCCCTGCATCGAGTGCACGGTGACCCAGCCCGTGGCGAACGCGGTCTACCCCTTCCTGTACGGCAGGGTCATCTTCTCATGCAGGCTGTGCGAGGCCGTCGGCGGGGTCTTCGGCGCGGAACAAAACCATTGGCACGAGCCGGGTTACCACGACTCGTCCCTTTGCTTCGGGATCGGCTGCATCTGTGACGGCGGGCCGCGCTGGGACATCGGCTTCAGCCACTCCGCCGTCAACACCCGCAACATCTTCCCCTACATCGGGCCCGACAAGACCGACCCCGCCGAGCACTGCCTCGGCGTGGTCTGGAGCGCCGGCGGGAAGGTCGACTTGCTCGGATCCTTGATCGGATCGAGCATCGCGCAGGCCTGCTTGCCTCGCAGTTTGGTGCCGTCGGCGAGGTTCAGGATGAGTTTCGGCTGCCCCGCACCTCCCGATCCGTCCCGGCCCCGGTCCGGCAGGTAGTGGCGGATGCTCATCCCGAGCCGGGTTTCCGGATCGGTGGTCTGCGTGTAAATCGTGTTGGCGGCGCGACGTTTGGGCACCGGTCCCGAAACCACGTGGAAGGTGTAGTTCCGCTT
>ENA-UOUL01006089-UOUL01006089.1-bioreactor-metagenome-genome-assembly--contig:-NODE-6089-length-10044-cov-8.451289_pt1 | contig 10044 bp, 12 predicted proteins | sample MGYA00249838_ERZ747220 | MGnify/ENA primary metagenome ERZ747220 (study PRJEB28778, sample SAMN05720191) | bioreactor metagenome | isolation source: Anaerobic biogas reactor | place: USA:Washington...
ATGAAAGCGCTCATTCAGACCGGTTCTAGCCTGTCTGCGTGCGGACACGCACAGGCAGGCGGGCGGGTGCCCGTGCCGCCTGAAAAGCGATTTCTTATCAATACATCGTCAGGATCTTTGTGCTTCACGAACCAGGCGAATCGGTTGATCCAGCTGGCATAGGTTCGGAAAGTCTTTTTAGAATAGTTTCTCAGCCTGACCGTCTCGCGCAGACGGTTGAAAATGGCGGACCACCTGCCTGGCTCACTGCCTGAATCTAGTGTTTTGTCTGAACTGGCAACATTTAAAGTCTTAACCTCATTGCCATCTCTGAATTTCTGGTTATCGTCGTGTTTTTTTTCGTTGGCAACGATGTCGAGATAAACCTTAACGCTCTGGTAAGCCTGCTTCTGTTTATCTGCTGACTGGCCTTTTTCGTTGAGTTTCTGCATGAACTGTTGCGGGGTTTCGCGGTCGGTCGGATTCAGATAGTATTTGCTGCAGAAATCGAGATAATAGCGCAGCCATTTCCGGTATTCCTGTTGCAGGGGGTACGCAACCCCGGCTTTTTGCATGCGCCGGCAAAAAATCTCCTCGATCTTCTCAGGTATTTTTTTCATCATATAAAGATAATGATATCTCAATATTTTACATGATAGCAAGTTAGAAAATAAAAATTCTCCCCCCCAAATTTGACAGCACACCCAGGATGGTGTTATGATATCCGGAACTGTATAATAACTTGTTAGCATCATGAGTATCACGGAGGACATATGATACGCGAATCGATTGCCGCAACCGCCTACTACCTAATCAGTATCGTCCTGTTTCCGATCACGCTCCTCGGTTATCTGATCTGGGTTGCTAAGGGGCTTTTGACTTGGAGCAAGTCCGGCGTATCAGGAACGGCCCAGGGTCCACTTACGGCTCGCGCCGCTATGCACAACCTCGGCGTCAGACAAGACGAGGCAGCCGGTCGCCTCCTGCTGGCCTTGCCGGGCGTCCCGCGCTCCGGTCTGCGGCTTGTTTCGGCTCCTACCTTGCTGGCGCACCACCTGACCGGCTACGTCCCGAGGGCCTTCAGATACCCGTTCGAGGGCGAAATTCCCAGGCAGTACGAGGCCTCGGCGCGAGTGACTTTCTTCGATGGTGTAGTCGACAAATACCTTGATGAAATTACCCAGTTCGTGGTTCTCGGCGCGGGGTTTGACACTCGCCCGTATCGCTTGAGCAAAGGCGCACAGGTCAAATCATTCGAGGTCGACACTCCGGGCACGCTGGCCGTGAAACGCGAGACGCTGGCAAAGGTCGGCGTCGACGCTATCGGTGTGACGTTTGTGGCAGCTGACTTTGAGAAGGAAGACTGGTTGGAGCGCCTCCTGGGGGCAGGTTTCGATACCAGTCAGCCAGCCTTGTTCATTTGGGAGGGTGTGACAATGTACCTTGACCGGCAAGTTGTTGAGGATACCTTCAGGAAAATAGCGAGAGTGGCGAAGGGCAGTGTGGTCGCGTTCGACTACTTTACCACGGAGACTTTAACATCGACCGCGTTGTACTGGCGCTATGCAAGAGCGGCAACGAGTGCAGCCGGGGAACCACTCAAGTTCGGATTCGATAGCACCCCACCATCGCGCGAGCACCTTTCTAGGCTCCTCCAGTCATGCGGACTTTCGCTCGTCGAGCAGCGAACACTTGGGCAGGAAACAGCAGGGAAGCGTGCTTGGGGCGGCTTCGCAATTGCTGCTGTGCAGTGAGTGACTCTTTCATGAAGCTGGCACAGGTTGGCTCAATTGCTAACAAAGCAAATGCAGCCGACGCAAAAAGCCGCGCGGCTGATTGCAGCGTTAAACATCATGAGGGAAGCGGTGATCGCCGAAGTATCGACTCAACTATCAGAGGTAGTTGGCGTCATCGAGCGCCATCTCGAACCGACGTTGCTGGCCGTACATTTGTACGGCTCCGCAGTGGATGGCGGCCTGAAGCCACACAGTGATATTGATTTGCTGGTTACGGTGACCGTAAGGCTTGATGAAACAACGCGGCGAGCTTTGATCAACGACCTTTTGGAAACTTCGGCTTCCCCTGGAGAGAGCGAGATTCTCCGCGCTGTAGAAGTCACCATTGTTGTGCACGACGACATCATTCCGTGGCGTTATCCAGCTAAGCGCGAACTGCAATTTGGAGAATGGCAGCGCAATGACATTCTTGCAGGTATCTTCGAGCCAGCCACGATCGACATTGATCTGGCTATCTTGCTGACAAAAGCAAGAGAACATAGCGTTGCCTTGGTAGGTCCAGCGGCGGAGGAACTCTTTGATCCGGTTCCTGAACAGGATCTATTTGAGGCGCTAAATGAAACCTTAACGCTATGGAACTCGCCGCCCGACTGGGCTGGCGATGAGCGAAATGTAGTGCTTACGTTGTCCCGCATTTGGTACAGCGCAGTAACCGGCAAAATCGCGCCGAAGGATGTCGCTGCCGACTGGGCAATGGAGCGCCTGCCGGCCCAGTATCAGCCCGTCATACTTGAAGCTAGACAGGCTTATCTTGGACAAGAAGAAGATCGCTTGGCCTCGCGCGCAGATCAGTTGGAAGAATTTGTTCACTACGTGAAAGGCGAGATCACCAAGGTAGTCGGCAAATAATGTCTAACAATTCGTTCAAGCCGACGCCGCTTCGCGGCGCGGCTTAACTCAAGCGTTAGATGCACTAAGCACATAATTGCTCACAGCCAAACTATCAGGTCAAGTCTGCTTTTATTATTTTTAAGCGTGCATAATAAGCCCTACACAAATTGGGAGATATATCATGAAAGGCTGGCTTTTTCTTGTTATCGCAATAGTTGGCGAAGTAATCGCAACATCCGCATTAAAATCTAGCGAGGGCTTTACTAAGCTTGCCCCTTCCGCCGTTGTCATAATCGGTTATGGCATCGCATTTTATTTTCTTTCTCTGGTTCTGAAATCCATCCCTGTCGGTGTTGCTTATGCAGTCTGGTCGGGACTCGGCGTCGTCATAATTACAGCCATTGCCTGGTTGCTTCATGGGCAAAAGCTTGATGCGTGGGGCTTTGTAGGTATGGGGCTCATAATTGCTGCCTTTTTGCTCGCCCGATCCCCATCGTGGAAGTCGCTGCGGAGGCCGACGCCATGGTGACGGTGTTCGGCATTCTGAATCTCACCGAGGACTCCTTCTTCGATGAGAGCCGGCGGCTAGACCCCGCCGGCGCTGTCACCGCGGCGATCGAAATGCTGCGAGTCGGATCAGACGTCGTGGATGTCGGACCGGCCGCCAGCCATCCGGACGCGAGGCCTGTATCGCCGGCCGATGAGATCAGACGTATTGCGCCGCTCTTAGACGCCCTGTCCGATCAGATGCACCGTGTTTCAATCGACAGCTTCCAACCGGAAACCCAGCGCTATGCGCTCAAGCGCGGCGTGGGCTACCTGAACGATATCCAAGGATTTCCTGACCCTGCGCTCTATCCCGATATTGCTGAGGCGGACTGCAGGCTGGTGGTTATGCACTCAGCGCAGCGGGATGGCATCGCCACCCGCACCGGTCACCTTCGACCCGAAGACGCGCTCGACGAGATTGTGCGGTTCTTCGAGGCGCGGGTTTCCGCCTTGCGACGGAGCGGGGTCGCTGCCGACCGGCTCATCCTCGATCCGGGGATGGGATTTTTCTTGAGCCCCGCACCGGAAACATCGCTGCACGTGCTGTCGAACCTTCAAAAGCTGAAGTCGGCGTTGGGGCTTCCGCTATTGGTCTCGGTGTCGCGGAAATCCTTCTTGGGCGCCACCGTTGGCCTTCCTGTAAAGGATCTGGGTCCAGCGAGCCTTGCGGCGGAACTTCACGCGATCGGCAATGGCGCTGACTACGTCCGCACCCACGCGCCTGGAGATCTGCGAAGCGCAATCACCATCTCGGAAACCCTCGCGAAATTTCGCAGTCGCGACGCCAGAGACCGAGGGTTAGATCATGCCTAGCATTCACCTTCCGGCCGCCCGCTAGCGGACCCTGGTCAGGTTCCGCGAAGGTGGGCGCAGACATGCTGGGCTCGTCAGGATCAAACTGCACTATGAGGCGGCGGTTCATACCGCGCCAGGGGAGCGAATGGACAGCGAGGAGCCTCCGAACGTTCGGGTCGCCTGCTCGGGTGATATCGACGAGGTTGTGCGGCTGATGCACGACGCTGCGGCGTGGATGTCCGCCAAGGGAACGCCCGCCTGGGACGTCGCGCGGATCGACCGGACATTCGCGGAGACCTTCGTCCTGAGATCCGAGCTCCTAGTCGCGAGTTGCAGCGACGGCATCGTCGGCTGTTGCACCTTGTCGGCCGAGGATCCCGAGTTCTGGCCCGACGCCCTCAAGGGGGAGGCCGCATATCTGCACAAGCTCGCGGTGCGACGGACACATGCGGGCCGGGGTGTCAGCTCCGCGCTGATCGAGGCTTGCCGCCATGCCGCGCGAACGCAGGGGTGCGCCAAGCTGCGGCTCGACTGCCACCCGAACCTGCGTGGCCTATACGAGCGGCTCGGATTCACCCACGTCGACACTTTCAATCCCGGCTGGGATCCAACCTTCATCGCAGAACGCCTAGAACTCGAAATCTAACGTCCGTTCGGGCATCGAGGTCCATGTCGGGGTGGGACGGGCCCGTGGCTTCAAGATCACTTGCAGTCCGACCGCGATGTCTTGGTTGCGCGAGAGGTTGTCGATATCCTCCACTTCCATCATCAACCCTGGATAATGCCGCCGCCGTCATCGCCGCCGACGCCCGTGCCGGGCTTTTCGGGCCTGTCAGGCTTGCTCGGCCTTCAGCCTGCCTGGGCGAGATCTCCGGCGGACGGATTAACGGCGGAGCTTCGCCGCCTTTCGTGCGTGTGAAGGCCGAAGATAGTTCTCTCAAAAACATCCGTTTATGAGAGATACCAAATGTCATTTTCAGAAGACGACTGCACCAGTTGATTGGGCGTAATGGCTGTTGTGCAGCCAGCTCCTGACAGTTCAATATCAGAAGTGATCTGCACCAATCTCGACTATGCTCAATACTCGTGTGGGCTCTGTTGCAAAAATCGTGAAGCTTGAGCATGCTTGGCGGAGATTGGACGGACGGAACGATGACGGATTTCAAGTGGCGCCATTTCCAGGGTGATGTGATCCTGTGGGCGGTGCGCTGGTATTGTCGCTATCCGATCAGCTATCGCGACCTTGAGGAAATGCTGGCGGAACGCGGCATTTCGGTCGACCATACGACGATCTATCGCTGGGTCCAGTGCTACGCCCCGGAGATGGAGAAGCGGCTGCGCTGGTTCTGGCGGCGTGGCTTTGATCCGAGCTGGCGCCTGGATGAAACCTACGTCAAGGTGCGGGGCAAGTGGACCTACCTGTACCGGGCAGTCGACAAGCGGGGCGACACGATCGATTTCTACCTGTCGCCGACCCGCAGCGCCAAGGCAGCGAAGCGGTTCCTGGGCAAGGCCCTGCGAGGCCTGAAGCACTGGGAAAAGCCTGCCACGCTCAATACCGACAAAGCGCCGAGCTATGGTGCAGCGATCACCGAATTGAAGCGCGAAGGAAAGCTGGACCGGGAGACGGCCCACCGGCAGGTGAAGTATCTCAATAACGTGATCGAGGCCGATCACGGAAAGCTCAAGATACTGATCAAGCCGGTGCGCGGTTTCAAATCGATCCCCACGGCCTATGCCACGATCAAGGGATTCGAAGTCATGCGAGCCCTGCGCAAAGGACAGGCTCGCCCCTGGTGCCTGCAGCCCGGCATCAGGGGCGAGGTGCGCCTTGTGGAGAGAGCTTTTGGCATTGGGCCCTCGGCGCTGACGGAGGCCATGGGCATGCTCAACCACCATTTCGCAGCAGCCGCCTGATCGGCGCAGAGCGACAGCCTACCTCTGACTGCCGCCAATCTTTGCAACAGAGCCCCCAGAAGTACGAATCCCAGGAGTTGAAGCGTGTGGCCATCAGCCAGCGACAGCGAGGGCGTGAGCGCGCTCGACGGCACCCGCTGCGCGGCGGTCGTACTCGGCCTTGTCGATGACGCCGCGGGCGTAGTCGGTCAGGTTCTCGACATCCTCGCGGTTCGGCACCCAACCCTCGTGCCAGCTCGACGCGAGGGCGTTCACGACGGCCTCGCGGTCGGCTGCGCCGAGCTGCGCGAACAGCTCGGGCCAGCGCGCCTCGATGTTGAACTCGGCAGCCATGATGTGCCCCTTTCGTGAGGTGGCTCCAGTCTACCAGAGAGCCACCGAAAACGATAGGTCTTAGGTTTCGGTTGGCTCGGGTTTCGGTGGTGGGTTTCGGTGCGCTCCACCTCGGCGTGTCGGAGCTGTGCCGACCTCTCGGCCGAGGGCACCGGAAACGATCGTTTACGGCTGAGTCCGCAGCTGAGTTGACCTACCATACGTATGGTAGGTATATTTGAAATGTGCCAACCAAAATCGAACTTCTCGATCACGCAGTTGAAGTCCTTCGCCGCGGCGATGCCCTCACCCTCGATGCAGTCGCTCGCGAGGCGGGGTTGACGAAGCCCGGGGTGGTCCACCATTTCGGCACGAAAGAAGTTCTCACTGTCGCAGTCGTGAACCGCATTATCGACCGCTGGGAAGCGGATCTGCATACTCGGGCCTCGACGGATGCCGAGCCGATCGACAAGCTGCGCGCGTACGTCGACTACGCACTCAACGGCGACTTCGACTCCAGCGATCTCGCCCTGCTCGCGGACGTGAACCTGCGGGAGCGGTTGTCTGCTCTGTGGGCTGAACGCCTCACCCCGTGGCTCGGCAGCGACATCGACACTGACCCGGCGAGCCGCGCATCACTTCGCGCCGCCCGCCTGCTGGCTGACGGCGCATGGTTCAACACTGCCCTCGGCATCCCCACTGTCCGTGACGACGAACGATCCGTCCTGCGCGCGATCGCCCTGCAACTCGTGAATGAAGGAGACCCCCAGTGACCAACAAAGCCAAAGGCTGGCTGTTCCTCATCGGCGCGATCGCCGCAGAGGTCACCGGCTCACTATCCCTCAAGGGGGCGCTGGACTCACCCGCCCTCTATGCACTCGTCGCAGCCGGCTACATCGGCGCCTTCGTGTTCCTCAGCCTCGTGCTGCGCACCGGCATGGCCCTCGGCGTCGCATACGGCATCTGGGGAGCCTCCGGGGTCGCACTGACGGCGCTCCTCTCCCTCATCATCTTCGGCGAACCGCTCACGCTCTTGATGGGCATCGGCATCGTCGTCGTCATCGCCGGAGTGCTCTGCGTCGAACTCGGCGCGCAGGCCGGTCACAAGAAGAAGGCAGAGGTCGCGTGATGGTCTGGCTGTTCCTCATCGGCGCAATCATCTTCGAGGTCGTCGGCACTCTGTCGCTCCGTATGGCGGTCGACAAGAAGCGCTGGTACGTCGGCGTGGCCGTGGGCTACGTCCTCGCATTCACCATGCTCAGCCTCGCCCTCGCCGGCGGAATGGCGCTCGGCGTCGCATACGGCATCTGGGCTGCATCCGGCGTCGCTCTCACGGCCATCCTCAGCAAGTTCCTGTTCAAAGAGCCATTCACCTGGCTGATGGGCCTCGGCATCGTCCTCATCGTCGGTGGCGTTCTCTGCATTGAACTCGGAGCCGTCCACTAACCCGGCGATCGTTTACAGCGGGGCTACCAAACGTCGGTCGGGTCAGAGATTCGCTGACATGCTCCCTGCCATATCCAGCACCGCAGCTTGTCGCCGTCGATCGTCACCTGGACGCCCACGGCGTCGGCCGTCCAACGTTTCACCTGGACGACGCACCGGACGTTCGTATCCCCGAACTGGAGCCAGGCGTGAGGCTCTGTTGCAAAAATCGTGAAGCTTGAGCATGCTTGGCGGAGATTGGACGGACGGAACGATGACGGATTTCAAGTGGCGCCATTTCCAGGGTGATGTGATCCTGTGGGCGGTGCGCTGGTATTGTCGCTATCCGATCAGCTATCGCGACCTTGAGGAAATGCTGGCGGAACGCGGCATTTCGGTCGACCATACGACGATCTATCGCTGGGTCCAGTGCTACGCCCCGGAGATGGAGAAGCGGCTGCGCTGGTTCTGGCGGCGTGGCTTTGATCCGAGCTGGCGCCTGGATGAAACCTACGTCAAGGTGCGGGGCAAGTGGACCTACCTGTACCGGGCAGTCGACAAGCGGGGCGACACGATCGATTTCTACCTGTCGCCGACCCGCAGCGCCAAGGCAGCGAAGCGGTTCCTGGGCAAGGCCCTGCGAGGCCTGAAGCACTGGGAAAAGCCTGCCACGCTCAATACCGACAAAGCGCCGAGCTATGGTGCAGCGATCACCGAATTGAAGCGCGAAGGAAAGCTGGACCGGGAGACGGCCCACCGGCAGGTGAAGTATCTCAATAACGTGATCGAGGCCGATCACGGAAAGCTCAAGATACTGATCAAGCCGGTGCGCGGTTTCAAATCGATCCCCACGGCCTATGCCACGATCAAGGGATTCGAAGTCATGCGAGCCCTGCGCAAAGGACAGGCTCGCCCCTGGTGCCTGCAGCCCGGCATCAGGGGCGAGGTGCGCCTTGTGGAGAGAGCTTTTGGCATTGGGCCCTCGGCGCTGACGGAGGCCATGGGCATGCTCAACCACCATTTCGCAGCAGCCGCCTGATCGGCGCAGAGCGACAGCCTACCTCTGACTGCCGCCAATCTTTGCAACAGAGCCCGACGGGCTGCTGCCGGCCATCAGCGGACGCAGGGAGGACTTTCCGCAACCGGCCGTTCGATGCGGCACCGATGGCCTTCGCGCAGGGGTAGTGAATCCGCCAGGATTGACTTGCGCTGCCCTACCTCTCACTAGTGAGGGGCGGCAGCGCATCAAGCGGTGAGCGCACTCCGGCACCGCCAACTTTCAGCACATGCGTGTAAATCATCGTCGTAGAGACGTCGGAATGGCCGAGCAGATCCTGCACGGTTCGAATGTCGTAACCGCTGCGGAGCAAGGCCGTCGCGAACGAGTGGCGGAGGGTGTGCGGTGTGGCGGGCTTCGTGATGCCTGCTTGTTCTACGGCACGTTTGAAGGCGCGCTGAAAGGTCTGGTCATACATGTGATGGCGACGCACGACACCGCTCCGTGGATCGGTCGAATGCGTGTGCTGCGCAAAAACCCAGAACCACGGCCAGGAATGCCCGGCGCGCGGATACTTCCGCTCAAGGGCGTCGGGAAGCGCAACGCCGCTGCGGCCCTCGGCCTGGTCCTTCAGCCACCATGCCCGTGCACGCGACAGCTGCTCGCGCAGGCTGGGTGCCAAGCTCTCGGGTAACATCAAGGCCCGATCCTTGGAGCCCTTGCCCTCCCGCACGATGATCGTGCCGTGATCGAAATCCAGATCCTTGACCCGCAGTTGCAAACCCTCACTGATCCGCATGCCCGTTCCATACAGAAGCTGGGCGAACAAACGATGCTCGCCTTCCAGAAAACCGAGGATGCGAACCACTTCATCCGGGGTCAGCACCACCGGCAAGCGCCGCGACGGCCGAGGTCTTCCGATCTCCTGAAGCCAGGGCAGATCCGTGCACAGCACCTTGCCGTAGAAGAACAGCAAGGCCGCCAATGCCTGACGATGCGTGGAGACCGAAACCTTGCGCTCGTTCGCCAGCCAGGACAGAAATGCCTCGACTTCGCTGCTGCCCAAGGTTGCCGGGTGACGCACACCGTGGAAACGGATGAAGGCACGAACCCAGTGGACATAAGCCTGTTCGGTTCGTAAACTGTAATGCAAGTAGCGTATGCGCTCACGCAACTGGTCCAGAACCTTGACCGAACGCAGCGGTGGTAACGGCGCAGTGGCGGTTTTCATGGCTTGTTATGACTGTTTTTTTGTACAGTCTATGCCTCGGGCATCCAAGCAGCAAGCGCGTTACGCCGTGGGTCGATGTTTGATGTTATGGAGCAGCAACGATGTTACGCAGCAGGGCAGTCGCCCTAAAACAAAGTTAAACATCATGAGGGAAGCGGTGATCGCCGAAGTATCGACTCAACTATCAGAGGTAGTTGGCGTCATCGAGCGCC
>ENA-UOUL01006094-UOUL01006094.1-bioreactor-metagenome-genome-assembly--contig:-NODE-6094-length-10042-cov-3.224486_pt1 | contig 10042 bp, 10 predicted proteins | sample MGYA00249838_ERZ747220 | MGnify/ENA primary metagenome ERZ747220 (study PRJEB28778, sample SAMN05720191) | bioreactor metagenome | isolation source: Anaerobic biogas reactor | place: USA:Washington...
CGTTCAAGTCGACGGCCCTGGCGCGGCGGCTGCTGGCAAGTATTCCCGTGCTCATCGCCGTGACGAGAGCGCGCATCAGTTGATAAACGTATCGGAACGGATTGCGCCGTCCGACCACGGCCAGAACGAGGCAGAGGAAGACCGCATGGATGGCAAGACCCAGCGTCGTAGTCGCGACCAGCCACGCCAGGCGGCGGACCTCCTCGAACTGCTCGGCCCGCGCCCAGGTGTGCAGCAGGACGGGCATGCGGCGCTCGTCGGCCATCGCCAGGGCGGGCGCGTAGGCGGGATCGGTGTAGCGGAAGCCCGTCGTGTCATGCAGCTTGACGCCCGCAAAGCCCGCGTCGAGGTACCGCTCGGCCTGGCGGCGGACGTCGTCGGCGCCGGAGGGCCACAGGACAAGGTAGCCGGCGATCCGCCCGGGGAAGGCCCGGATCGCATCGAGGACCTCGGCGTTGGCGTCGCTGGGGCCGGCATACATGCAGTGCGTGTGGCTGCAGACGCACGTCGCGACACCCAGCCGGTCCATCCCCGCCACCAGCGACGCGGGCGACAGATCGGGCACGCCGAACGGCGAGCGGCCCAGGTGGCCGTGCATGTCCACGATGTCCAGGTCATCGAGCCTCTCGCCGCGACGGCCGCGCTGAAGAAGGGTCGTCATGAGCGCACCTCCCCGATGAGCCGTTCCAGGTTGCCGGCGCCGATGAGCCGCTTCTGCTCGTCGGCGAGGTCGGCGTACATCAGTTGCGTGATCGCCATCATCCCCTCGGCGTCCGGAAAGCCGGTGCCGAACAGCAGGCGGTCGGCGCCGACATCTGGATCGCCCTTGCCTGGTGTGTCGGCATCCTCATCGCCGCGTACATTTTCGCTATGGTCACCTACCGCCGTAGGATCTCCCAGTAGAGGGCCAAGCGGGGGTACTGGCGGCGGCCCTGTGCCGCAGGTCCGTCTGAGCATGAGCCTGAGGTTGCCTCGCGCCCCCCGACCATCGCCCTGCTCCCTGCATCTCGCCAGCCCATCCCGATAGCAGCCATTTGCCCCCACCGTAGTACCGTGGTAACAGAGCCGTCCCGGTGCTTCGGAACACCTGAGCCTCAAACCCGCCGGGGACCGCCTGTCCTGGTGACGACGCTGTGGGATCCCCGGGAGCGCAAGACCTCGGGCGCGGGTCAATGCGGGAAGGTGTGGACCACTAAGACCAACTCGTGTTGAATGTCCCTGGACAGCGGGCGCCCCTGGGGCATACGGTCTCGAAACACCGTTGGGCCGCGTCAAGCAGTATCGGGGGTTCGAATCCCCTTTCTCCGCTTCCGAGAAGCCAAAGACGACCCGACCAGCAAGGGCGCTTCCTCGCACCTTTCGGCGAAACCGCGGGCCGAGTCGGCGGCTATCGTTCTTGCGCCTTGGGCCTGTCGCGCCCAAGAGGATCTCCCACCAGGCTCTCCGTGTGAAGCGAGCACACCCAGGAATCGTCACGCCCCACCCAGACGCTAGAGTCATAGGCCTCCAGCGTGAAGGGCCCCTCTTCGGCCACGAGCTCCTCGATAACCTTGTAAGCGGTGATGACCGCGCCGGGAGCCACCTCCCGTACGACAAAATCCTTGATTTCGTAGGAGAGTACTCGCCAGATGGGCTGCTCGATCATCGGCCCCAAGGCCTGTCGGGGGACCTCAGCGATCCCCTGAGACCCCACGAGCAGCGCCGGGTCGTCGCTGAGTTCCATCGCAGTCGCCCCGTCCCGGTCTTTCACGGAGTCCCAGAAGCGGCGCTCAAGAGCCATGAAGATGTCCTTGTCTATCATCGCCCATCAACCTCCTTAGTCCAGATCTCTGCAAGGATGTTCTTCCCGGCGTGCGACATACCACACCCCTCACCCCGATTCCCGCATCTGCGTGGCATCCGTCTGTTAGGACCCGCCTTGCGCGCGACGACCTGTACCAGGAGCAGAACACGCGCTCGTCCGGCTCCCCGACCGGCCGCTCTGCTGCTAGTGTCCCGAGTTGCAAATGCATAGGCTTTCGAGTCCCGTTGGCGAACTTCCTCCCAGACTGCGAGGATGGGAGGAGCCATGGGACGACCAACCATCAAGATCGAGCTTTCCGAACAGGAGCGGGAGACGCTCGAACGGTGGGCGCGCCGCCCCAAGAGTGCCCAAGCTTTGGCGCTTCGCTGCCGGATCGTGCTCGCCGCGGCCGAAGGAGGAACGGACCGGGAGATCGCGGCCGCTCTTTGCTGCCACCGGGCCACCGTGGGCAAGTGGCGGGCCCGCTTCGCCCGGCTGCGCCTGGACGGCCTTGTGGACGAGCCCCGGCCGGGAGCCCCGCGCACGATCACAGACGCCGATGTGGAGCGGGTACTGGTGAAGACTCTCGAGGAGCAGCCCCGGGACGCCACCCACTGGTCCACGCGCTCTCTCGCTCAGGCCACCGGTATGAGCCAGACGGCGGTCTCCCGTATCTGGCGGGCCTTCGGACTGAGACCCCACCAGATCGAGAGCTTCAAGCTCTCTCCTGATCCCCAGTTCATCGACAAGGTGAGGGACATCGTGGGTCTCTACCTCAACCCGCCCGACGCGGCGGTGGTGCTGTGCGTGGACGAGAAATCCCAGATCCAGGCCCTGGACCGCACCGCTCCCATCCTGCCCCTTCTCCCCGGAGTGCCGGCTCGGGCGACCCACGACTACCGCCGCTTTGGGACCACCAACCTCTACGCCGCCCTCAACCTGGCCTCCGGCCAGGTGATCGCCGATCTTACTCCCCAGCACCGGGCCGCCGAGTTCATCAAGTTCCTGAGGACGATCGACCGCGAGGTGCCCGTCGGCCTGGCGGTGCACGTGGTGGTGGATAACTCCTCCACGCACAAGACGCCGGCCGTCAAGCGTTGGCTGCTTGCCCACCCGCGCTTCACCCTTCATTTCACTCCCACCTACAGCTCGTGGCTCAACCTGGTCGAACGCTGGTTTGCGGAACTCACGAACAAATGGCTCACCCGCGGCACCCATCGCTCGGTGAAGGAACTGGTCGCCTCCATCCGTACCTGGATCGCCACCTGGAACGAGAACCCCAGGCCGTATGTCTGGCACAAGACTGCCGATCAGATCTTGGAAACGCTGGCGGCTTATTGTCATCGGATTAATGCCTCAGGACACTAGGTAACGAGCACCAGGAACGCCGAGCTTCCTGACGCCCACACCCTGAGGAGGTGAGTGGCGTGGGGCTAACGTGCCACCCGTCCCTCGGCGCTGTTGCTTTCCGATCGGGAACCAACACTAAGAACGGGTCGTGACGGTTAGCGTCGCAACTGCGCGCCCATCTCCTCGATGATGCTGTCGGTCTTTGCCACACGTCCGAACACGGCACCGAAGTTCTCCACCGCCGCATTGTGAAGATGATCCGACGCCCCGGCCGTGGCGTCTTCCACGAGAATGCACTTGTAGCCCCGGTCGGCGGCCGCCCGGGCGGTGGAATCGACACACGCGTGGGTCGAGACTCCCACGAACACCAGGAAGTCGATGTGCCATCCTCTCAGCACCACGTCGATGCTCGACGAATCGAACGCGTTCGCGGTGATCTTGTTGAGGACCACCTCGTCGGCCAGTGGTTTCAGTTCGTCCAGGATCTCGTGCTCTCTGGCGCCGGCGCGGTTGTTGGTAGGCCGGGCTATCCGTCTCACCAGAGGCGGCAGGTCGCTGAAATCGGCCACCTCTGAACCATAGGTGACGTAGAGCACCCTCAGACCCTTCTCGCGGAAGAAGTCGAGGAGCTTGCGCACGTTCGGCACGACCAGCTGCTCGAGCCGTCCGAACCGATACTCGATGAGGTCCGGTCGCCCCTGTTCTTGCCAGATCTTGCCTATGCCGGCCTCTCTGCTGCCGGTGGCGTATTGCATGTCGATGATGATCAGGGCCGTTTCGCGGGGGTTCACGGGTTTCCAGCCTTCCAGTGGCTCGAATCCCGGCTCTATGGTCTCCATTGTGCCTCCGCCTCTGCCATGTGTGTTGCTGAAGCCCGGGTCAATTGTCGGTGTATGAGAGCCCTTGTTCAAGCGACCCGCGATCGGTTAGACAAGTCCCAGCCGATTCTGGCTTCAGCTGATGAGCTCGAAGACCCGTACCCAACTTGAGCCGCAAAGTGCGCCGGTCTGTTCCTACTGCAGAAGAGTGTCACACCCCACCCCCCGCGGCAGTAGGCAGCGGCCACAGAGTTCCGGCCGCTTCGGACATCCCGCATCCGTCAACCGCCCTGACTCCACGCGGCCCACTTCTGTAGCGTCACACGATCGGGCGGTGTGGCTCCGCCGGTAATCGTCACCCAGTAGTACTCTCCGATGAGTTGTGCGGGTGTCGCACCCGGCCGGCCGATCTCATCAGGCAGGGCGTCTACGCCGAAGCCGTGCCTCGAACACTGCTCTCTAAGCAAGCGGAGGTCATCGCGCATTGCGCTCGAGGATGTCCCATCCTGACGCGGACAGAGCCTACTTCATCTCGGCTACGACATCAGCCAGCGGGCGAGCAGACCCGTGTCAAGAGGGGCAGTGCGGCGAATCATTGCCTTTCCGGGCGACACTCGTCCCCGTAGCTTCCCAGAGTCTTCGCTATCACTACCTTGATGTCCCAGACACCATGCCGCGCAAAAGGGCCGCAGCCCAGGAGAGTATCCGCTCTCTCCTGGGCTGCGCCGTCTGACTGTTCAGGAACACGCCAGACCATTTTGAGTGTGGACTCACATCTCGGCAGGCTGCAAAGCGGGAAGCCGGCCCGCTTCCACGTTCTCATCGATGTGACGCATGATGAAGAGCGCCATCTGGGAGCGCAGCACCGAAGCGGACGGTGCGTAGGTGCCGTCACCGTAGCCCACAGCGATGCCCTGGGCCGCGAGAGCATTGATGTCGGCGCCGCGAGGCATCGTATCGGGTACATCGGAGAAGAAGCTCTCTCCGGTGGCATAGCTGTCCTGTTCCAACAGGTTCTGCAGACGTACCATGAAGCTGGCCATGTCACGACGCGTGACGTCAGCGTAGGGAGAGAAGGTGGTGGCCGTGGTGCCCTGGGTCACTCCCACGGTGTAGAGCAGAGCGATGGCTTCCTTGGCTTCCTGGCTGAGAGCCGATGTGTCGCTGAAACCCGGGTCCGTGATCTCGGCAGGTGCCTCTACAGCACCAGTGTCGACCGCATAGTCGATCACCCGGGCCAGGAACAGCGCCATCTGGGAGCGCATCACCGTCTCGCCCGGCTTGTAGGTGCCGTCGGCATAGCCGATGGTGACGCCGTAGAAGGCCAGAGCTTCGATAGCCTCCTGAGCCTCCGCGGAGAGATGTCCGATATCGGTGAGGCCCGAAGCGAAGTCGCCCATGAACTCTGTGGCGAAGTCGATCCCGCGGGCCTGAAGCTGCCTGGTGAGAACGATCTCCACCTCCAAGGGGTTCTCACCGTCATACAGCAAGACCTCGCTCATCGAGGCCGGGTAGCCGGCAACCTCGGCCTCCGCCCAGACTTCGAACTCTCTATCGGGTTCGACACCCCAAAAGGCGAAGGTGCCGTCTTCCTCCACCTCGCGCCCGGGCAGACCGTCGTGGTCCTGGCTATCCGGGTCATACCACACCCATACGGTCGCCTGCGGGATGGGCAGGCCGGTCACTGCGTCTATCACCACACCCGTCACAACCGGATCGCCCAGCTGAGACTCCAAGAGAACGTCGACCACCACAGGCGCGGACCCGTCATAGACAAAGCCTTCGCCCATGTGGGTGTCGTAGCCGTCGGCCTCCACGATCACACTGTAGTGACGGTCATCGAAGACCTCGACGTCTGCGAAGGCATACTGACCGTTCTCATCGGTCGTGGTCTGTCCAGCGCCCGAAGGCGGGCCGGGAGTGCCGAACGGCAGGCTGCGTAGCAGAGTCACGGTCGCGTCGGCAACAGGTACTTCAGTGCCAATTTCGAGTACGGTCCCTGAGATAGAGGGTTGGCCTGGATCGTCTTCGGCCCAAGCCGCGCCGGCCAGGCCGAGCGATAAGACGAGCGCCAATGTAAGCGCCGTTATCAGCAAACGAGGACGGGTTGTTCCGGATGGACGGGTGCGCATCAGCAGCATCTTTGCCTCCTGGATCACGGGGTGCGTCTCTCCACACATAGGGAGCACATAGGCGGGTTGTCCTCTGATTATCCCGACAGCCCTATCGAGACGCATCACCCTTAGGAGCTACAACGTCATCAGCCAAAGGGGTAATTGGCGAACAGCTGCCTCAGCGGCCCCGTGCAGGGTCAGACGTCTGAGCAGCACCAGCGACATGACCGGCACGGCGACGGCCACGGCCATCGCCGCCCGCAAACCGTATTGCTCCGCCACCACGCCCGCGGCCGCCCGGGCGGTCTAGACGTCCGACAGCCAGCCCACCAACTGCCCTGACATGGCGATCCCCAGCTCGCCGCCTCCCGCCAGAAGCGCGCCCCATTTCACGAGGTCGGGTTTGTCACCGGACCAGAGGTTCTTCACGTCACCTCTTTGCGGGCACTCGGTGCAATCGCTGAGTGCATCAAGGAAGAGGCTGACCCTAACCGCGCATCCGGCTCAATGCTCATCACCGGCTCCCCCGTTGATCGGCTAGCAGCTCCTCGGTCGCGTGGCAGAGAAGGGTCTGCTCAAGTACTCGTACCATCGCCTCTCCCCCACGCGGCGCGGCGATGAGCAGGCACTGGAGCAGTTCGTTTCTTTGCTCGCGCGAGAGGCGCTCGTACAGCTGAGCCACCTCCGCGGTCGACAGGCGGGTCTGGCCGTCATCAGTCATTGCCACACCAGGATATCGATGTAGCTCCAACGGTCCATGTCTGGCGCCCGGTATTCCAAGCGAATCTGAGCGGTCGGGAAGCGTTCATGAGCCAGGCGAAAGCATGCTGGAAGTCGGCCTCCGAATGGAAGACCCTGCGAGTAAGACTGAGGTCTTTCATCAAGGCGTGCGCGTCAAGCCTTTGCTCCGGAAACGCCATCGACCGATTCATCTCGGATTACTCCCATGGCTCACAGTGCCAGCCGAACCCCCGTTTCGATTCTGGCGCTGTCCGGCCGCTCGACAAGGAATCCCTCAGTCCCCTACATCGACCTTGGCGAGGGCCTGGGCAATGGCCGCCAACTCCGTTTCGGCCAGCACGATATCCCCCGCATCAGCATTCTCGAGAGCCTGCTGTGGATTACGGGCACCGACCAGGGCATGGGTCAGTCCTGGCTGGGCCACCGTCCACGCGATCGCCAGCTGGGCAAGAGTGGCCGCGTGGGCGTCAGCAACAGGCCTGATCTCGTCCAAGACAGCCAGAATCCGCTTGCGTCCGGCCACACTGAATCTTGAGCTCTCTTCGCGCAGGTCACCCTCGGAAAGCTCCCGATCCGCTGCCACCTTCCCGGTGAGCAGCCCCTGGCCGAGCGGCGAGTAGGCAAGCATGGCAATGCTGTTGCGCTGACAGTAGGGTAGCTGCTCAGCGTCCATCTCCCGATCGAGCATGCTGTACCTCTCCTGGTCGCTGTCCAGCGGGCCGATCATGCGATATTCATCCATCTGTTGGGTGGTGGCGTTACTGACCCCGATGGCACGAATCTTGCCCTCCTGCTTGAGCTCCAGCAGCGTGGCCATGGTCTCCTCGATTGGGGTGGTCTCGTCCTGCCAGTGAGTCTGATACAGATCGATGACATCGGTCTGCAGGCGGCGTAGGCTCTGCTCTATCTCATACCGTATCGATTCAGGCCCCAGGTACCTATGGATGGATTTCCCCAGCTCATCGAAGAAGTGGGTGCCCTTGTTGGTATGCCACACCAGTCCGCATTTGGTGGCCAGGAGGACTTCGTCACGCCGTCCCTGAATGGCCTTGCCGACTATCTCCTCGGAATGACCCAGACCGTAGGCTGGAGCGGTGTCTATCAAGGTGACGCCAGCATCGATGGCTCTCCGGACGGCGGCCACTGAATCCTCGTCATCAGCTCCTCCCCAGAACCAGCCGCCGACGGCCCAGGCGCCGAAGGCCACCACAGATGCTTCTATGCCTGACTGACCCACTGCCCGATACCGCATGCCATTTCCTTCCTTGTGACGCAGAGTCTGATCTTAGGTTACCGTACCGGGTCCCGCGCGCGGGCCTAGCCGGTCTTGAGCAGCGTGACTCAGAAGCGTCCATCCTAGACCTGTGGTGGATTGAAGCTCTTGTCTTTTTCGCACGCTTCCTCCACCGCACGACGAAGGAAGGCCTGCTCCAGCACCTCGACCATCGCCTCTCCTCCGTTAGACGCGGCGATAAGCAGGCACTGCAGAAGCTCGTCACGCTGCTCAGGCGAGAGCGTCTCGTAGAGCTGGCTAAGATCCTCGGCCTCAGGACGGTCAGGCACCGGGCACTTGCCCGGTGGAGGCTTCCCCCGCCCTGTGGCTGTCGCATTTCAGCTCGCCTCCCGTGGCCACGCACTCGGGAGCAATCTCGTGCAGGATTATGATGATCTTCTCCTCCTCAAGATCGAAGGCCCGCGAGGCCGCCCCGGTGAGTTGCCGCATGAGCTGTCGCTTCCTTTCCAGGTCGGAGATTCTCGGACCCTCAATAGTTATCACCGGCATCGCCCGACTCCCTTCTTGAAGTGTCTTTCTCTATCATTCTACGACCGCCGAGAAGATAGGCTCGGACCGCTTCCTGTTCTTCCCCACCACGCCAGGGGCGTCGGCAGATCACTCAAGAATGGCTATCGTCTGGCCGTTCTCTCGAGCCACTGGTCTCCAAACCCTCTCACACGCTGCCGATGCTCCAGTCGTGGGAACGAACACCATCGGGGAGTGGTGTGGAGGGGTATTGCGGCAATCCGCAGTCCCAGTATGTCACCTACGGCCTCCTGGCGCTCAGAAGACCCATGCAGGGCTCGCTATCGCCTGTGCCTGAATCAGTCGGCATCGCGCAGCGCCACCCAGAGGTTGTGCCGAGTGAAGTTCTGACCGCGCATGAATATGGCCGCCCGAAACACGCGGGTCGATACCCAAAGCACCACCACCGATGTCGCTGCCACTCCTGCCAAGGCGGCCGCGATCTGCCAAGCGCCCATCTCTCCGCCTGCGCCGATCCTCACCAGCAGTCCGGTAGGTGCAACGAAGGGGATGTAGGAGAGCAAGCGGCCGACCCATCCATCGGGACTCATCATCAGAAACCCGGAGAACCAGAAGGGTGCGAAACCTAAGACCGGGATCCAGCCTCCCAATCGCCCGGCTTCACGACTCGACGGTGCTATCGCGCCCACGAAGATGGCCAGAGTGGTCGTCAGAAAGTAGCCCATGATGAAACAGGCGATGATGGTGGCCCATAGACCGGCCGAGATCGTGAACTCCCCCACGCCCGCTATCCCGCCAAACATGACCGGAACCGTGAAGGCCGCGGCGATGATCCACACCGCCGCCTGCAGCAAACCGATGGTGCCCAGCGCAAGGAGCTTCCCTCCCATGATGGAGAGCGGCGAGGCCGACGTGATCACCACTTCCACCAGCCGGCTCTCCTTCTCTTCGGAGACGCTCTGTATCATGTAGCCGAAGCCCACCGCCAGACCCATCCCCAGCAGGGCGGCAAACAGCATGGGCACAAGCAGCCCCCCTATCTCAACAGCCATCGGGGTGAGCTCCGTGGCGGTTCCGTCTTCTGCCACACGAAAGCTTTCGAACCGGGCGGGATCGAGAACCCGGGCGGTCACACCGGGGTCCACCCGCCCCGTGATCAGACCGTCGACGAGCAAGGCCCGAAGGACAGCCTCTTCGCCGGTATTGGAGGGGAACCTTCCCTCGAACTCCGCGTATTCCTCCACCGTGCCCGATTGCAGATAGTCCTCGGTGATCACATAGAACGAGTCGATCTCCCCCCGGGCAACCGCCTCCAGACCGGCGCCCTCGGACGGGTACCGGACCGGACCGGACTGCTGCCCCAGTGCCGGAAACAGGCCGCTTTGGTCGAGGAAGCCTATCTGCCGAAGGTCTTCACCGGGCGCTGTGGTGGCACCAGAGGTATCTTCCTCATCCTGGAAAAGAGGCACTACCA
>ENA-UOUL01006097-UOUL01006097.1-bioreactor-metagenome-genome-assembly--contig:-NODE-6097-length-10041-cov-3.568045_pt1 | contig 10041 bp, 11 predicted proteins | sample MGYA00249838_ERZ747220 | MGnify/ENA primary metagenome ERZ747220 (study PRJEB28778, sample SAMN05720191) | bioreactor metagenome | isolation source: Anaerobic biogas reactor | place: USA:Washington...
CCTTCCGGGAAATTTCCTCCAGGCCCAACGCAAGCGAATAGAAGTCCAGTGACTTTTCAAGGTCCACAACATTAAAATTGTTGTGGGCAAATGTGAAGTGAAGTTTTCTATCGTTTTCCATGTTTGCCTCCTGTCAGTTGTGTTTGTTGATTGTGTACGCACTGGGTGTGTTTTCCCCTGTCTCCGGCTCTTCTTCATCCATCAGTGCGGGCATTTCGCTCCCCTCCAGAGATTCCACATTACGAAGCCGCCGTGTAATAACGCGGGTTTTCCGGGTGGCTGCCTCGATGGATTCGCTGGCCTGGCGCAGGCGTGTCTGGGTTTTTTCCAGGGTATCGCCAAAGGCGGAAAAGTCGCTCTTGACCTGGCCCAGCAGGCGCCATACCTCGCCGGAGCGCTTTTCTATGGCCAGGGTCCTAAAGCCCATCTGCAGGCTGTTGAGCAGCGCCAAAAGCGTTGTTGGCCCCGCCACGGTCACCCGGTGGCTGCGCTGCAGCTTGCTTACCAGGCCCGGCACGCGCAGCACCTCCGCGTAAAGGCCCTCCACCGGCAGATAGAGGATGGCAAAGTCCGTGGTGTGGGGCGGGGCGATATATTTGGCGATGCGCGCCGCCTCACGGGTGATGGCCTGGCTTAGGGCATTGAGGGCCTCGTCCGCCTGCTTCCTATCCTCCCCCTCCTGGGCGGCCTGAAGGCGCTCATAGTCCTCCAGAGGGAATTTGGCATCGATGGGCAGATAGACCACCGCCCCCTCATCCCGGCCAGGCAGACGGATGGCATATTCCACCCGCTCATTGCTGCCCGGTTTGACCATGACATTGGTGTCGTATTGCGCGGGCGCCAGCGCCTCTTCCAGCAGCATGCCCAGCTGGGTTTCCCCCCAGGTGCCCCGGGTTTTGATGTTGCTGAGCACTTTTTTGAGGTCCCCCACGCCGCTGGCCAGGGACTGCATCTCCCCCAGGCCCTTGTGCACCGCCTCCAGGCGGTCATTCACCAGGGAGAAGCTCTCCCCCAGGCGGCGGCTTAGGGTGTGGTGGAGGTTTTCGTCCACGGTTTTGCGCATCTCTTCCAGCTTGGCGGCGTTGTCCTGGCGCATCTGGGTGAGGGCCTGAAAGAGGGTGTCCCGCATCTCCCCCACCTTCTGGTCGTTTTGCCCCAGGCGGGTGTTCAACACCTCGTCCAGGTGCTTCAGCCGCCCTTCCTGGTGGGAAAGGGCGCCGTCCAGGCGCTGGTCCATCCGGTCAAGCCGGGCGACAGCCCCAGCCTCCTGGGCGCGCAGGGCGCTTTGCAGGGCGCTCTGGTCGTAGCTGGCGTTGGCGGTCAGCCGGGCCTCGGTGTCCCGCATCAGGCGCTCCATATATTCGCTGAGCACCCCTTCGCTCTCCCGGCTGATTCTGCGGGCGGCCTCTCCCTGCCTTTTCAGGCGGGATGCCAGCACCAGAAGGACAACAAGGCTTAACAAAAGCAAGGCCGCAAAAAGCAGCTGCCAGAACATGGGGTTAAAAAAAACCTCAGCCATGGCTGATGCCCTGGCGCCAGTGCTTATAGCACAGGCCAATATAGCGGATGGCCTGCTGGTTGTCGATAAGCACCTGCTCCCCTTCCTTGATCACCTTGCCCTGGGGGTCTATGCGGGTGTTCATGGTTGCCTTGGCGCCGCACCAGCACAGCCCGCCGGGCACCTCATGAATCTCCTCCGCCAGGCGCAAAAGGGCCGCTGAGCCGGGAAAGAAGTTGCCCTGAAAATCCGTTTTCAGCCCGTAGCAGAAGATGTCCAGCTGATCGGACATGTCCGCCAGCTCCTGCACCTGCTCCGGGGTTAAAAACTGGGCCTCGTCCACAAACACATACTCAAATCCGGAGCAGGCATTGCGCGCGGCCAGCCACAAAAGCTGCTCCCGGGCGCTGTGGCCGCTTTCCAGCACCAATTCCGCAGGCGCTGACAGCCCCACCCGGGAGTACACCTGGTTCTCCCCCGCCCGGGTGTCGATGGCGGGCTTCACCAGCGCCACCCGCAGGCCCAGCTGCTGGTAGTTGTAGCGCTGCATCAAAAGCTGCGCCGTCTTGCTGGACCCCATCACGCCATAATAGAAGTGCAGCATTACATCTCTCGTCTGCCTTCCATGGCCTTGGAAAGGGTGATTTCGTCCGCATACTCCAGATCGCTCCCCACGGGCACGCCATGGGCGATGCGGGTGACTTTGATGTTGTGGGGCTTGACCAGCCGGGCGATGTAGCTGGCGGTGGCCTCGCCCTCGATGTCCGGGTTGGTGGCCAGGATCAGCTCCTGCACCTCCCCGGTCTTCAGGCGCTCCAGCAGCTCCTGGATGCGGATGTCATCCGGCCCCACCCCGTCCATGGGGGACAAAATGCCGTGGAGCACGTGATAAAGCCCGTGATAGTCGTGCATGCGCTCCATGGCGGCCACGTCCCGGGGGTCCCTGACCACGCAGAGCAAATCCTGCCGGCGCCTGGTATCCGCGCACACAGGGCAGAGGTTTTCCGCGGTGTAGTTGCCGCAGCGCGCACACAGCCGGATGGCCTCCCTTCCCAAATAAATGCCCTGGGTTAATTCCCGCACATCCTCCAGGGGCAAAGCCGCCAAAAAATAGGCCAGGCGCTGGGCGCTTTTGCGCCCGATGCCGGGCAGCTTGGCCAGCTCCGCAGTCATCCGTTCAATGGGTTCCGCCTGTTGGCTCATTTAAAATAGCCCGCCCATGCCGCCGGGGGCCATGGCCGCCATGGCGGCCTCCCGGGCTTCCTCTCCCTGGCGCAGGGCCTCGTTGACAGCGGCCTTCACCAGATCCTCCAGCATCTCCACATCGTCCGGGTCCACCGCCTCGGGCTTGATGGTAAGGCTGAGCACCTCCCGTTTGCCCGACACCCTGCAGGTGACCATGCCGCCGCCGGAGGAGGCCTCGTATTCCTTCTCGTCCAGGGCCTCCTGGGTTTTGGCCAGCTGCTCCTGCATCTTTTGCGCCTGGCGCATCAGCTGCTGCATGTTTCCGCCGCCAAAGGGGTTGCCGCCTCTTGCCATCTTATCCTCCAAAACAGGCCGTCAAGGGCCCGATATATTGCCTGGCTTGTCAAAAACCAGCCTGCGGCCATTATAGCATTGAATGGCAATTTTTAGAAGTTTGAGGAAAGGGCCGCAGCGCAAGCCACGGCCCTCTGAAAAAACGGCCCCATCATTTAAGCGTTTGCCTTGCTCTCGCAGTAGATACAGCGGTATTCGTCCCGGACGCGGTCTGTCAGCCGGAACACGTGTGGCAGCTGCTGCTCGGTGCTGGTGATGCAGCGGGGGTTTTTGCAGCGGATGATATTGGTGATGGTCTCCGGCAGCTCCGGGTGGTATTTCTTCACCCGCTGGCTGTCCTTGATCAGGTTAATGGTGATGCTGGGGTCGATATAGCCCAGGGCGTTTAAGTCCACATCCAGGTTGGAGTCAATCTTGATGATGTCCTTCTTGCCCATTTTGCTGCTGGCGGCGTTTTGAATGATGGCCACAGAGCAATGAAGCTTGCCCAGGTCCAGAAAGTCATAGACCTTCATGCCCTGGCCGGCCTTGATGTGATCGATGACGATGCCGTTTCTGATGGAGTCAATGTTCATATTTCTGCCTCCAGAAGCTTTAGAATCAGAGCCATGCGGATGAACTTGCCGTTTAGCACCTGGCGGAAATAGCAGGCCCTGGGGTCTGGGTCAATGGCGGTGGAAATCTCGTTCACCCGGGGCAGGGGGTGCATGATGGCCAAATCCGCCTTGGCGCGGGTGAGCTTTTCCGGGGTGAGGATATAGCTGTCTTTCAGGCGCACATAGTCGTCCTCGTTAAAAAAGCGCTCCCGCTGCACCCGGGTCATATAGAGGATGTCAAGTTCCGGCAGCACGCTCACCAGGTCCGTGGTCTGCACATAGGGCACCTGGCCCTCCTTTAAGGGGATTTTCACATAGCTGGGCACCTTCAGCTCCTCAGGGGAGATCAGCACAAAGCGCACGCCCGGATAGCGGCACATGGCGTGCACCAGGGAGTGAACGGTACGGCCAAACTTCAGGTCCCCGCACAGGCCCACGGTGAGGCCCTCAAAGCCGCCCTTTTCCAGCTTGATGGTGAGCAGGTCGGTAAGCGTCTGGGTGGGGTGGTTATGGCCCCCGTCCCCGGCGTTGATAACGGGCACACTGGCATGGGCCGCCGCCACGGTGGGGGCGCCCTCCTTGGGGTGGCGCATGGCGATGATGTCCGCGTAGCAGCACACGGTGCGGATAGTGTCCGCCACGCTCTCCCCCTTGGCGGCAGAGCTGGAGGAGGCCTCGGACACCCCCAGCACCTGGCCGCCCAATTCGTACATGGCCGCCTCAAAGCTCAGGCGGGTGCGGGTGGAGGGCTCAAAAAAGAGGGTGGCCAGCTTTTTGTGCCGGCAGGCTTCCCGGTACTTCTCCGGGCTTTTGATGATGGACAGGGACAGGGTGATAAGTTCGTCAATCTCCGCCACCGACAGGTCCGCCATGCTGATAATATGCCTCATATCTCCTCCGTGATCCACCTTTCATCCCTTGGATTATCCCGAAAGGCCATAAGCCTTGCGACATCTGTCTGTCTGATGCGCCCGGTGCGGGCGGCAACCGCCACCACGGCGTCAAAATCGCTCAGGCTGGTGTTGGTTACCTGCGCCTTTTCAAGGCGCTCCTGGCTGAGGGCCATGCCATAGGTGAAGATGCTGAGGATGCCAAGAACTTCAGCCCCCGCCTGGCGCAGCGCTTCCACCACGTCGATAACGCTTCCGGCGGTGGAGATCAAGTCCTCCACCACCACCACCTTCCAGCCCGGCTCAAGCCTGCCCTCGATGCGGTTTTTGCGGCCATGATCCTTGGAACCGGAGCGCACGTAGCCCATGGGCAAATCCAGCAGATGGGCCGCGATGGCCGCGTGGGGAATGCCCGCCGTGCTGGTGCCCATGAGGGCATCCGCCTGGGGGTATTTCTCTCTGATCACAGCCGCGATGCCCGCCTCAATCTGCGCCCGCAGCGGGGGGTGGGAAAGCGTCAGACGGTTGTCGCAGTAAATGGGGCTTTTGATGCCGCTGGCCCAAGTGAAGGGCTCATCCGGGCGCAGAAACACCGCGCCGATCTCAAGCAGACCCTGGGCTAACTCCTCACGGCTGGACAAAATCATTGACGCACCTCCTGTATGCTGCCACCGGGTCTTCCGCCCGGGTGATGGGACGCCCCACCACGATGTAGTCGGAACCCAGCACCCTGGCCTCCCCCGGGGTGGTCACCCGGGACTGATCCCCCTTAGGCCCGTCCGCAAAGCGGATGCCCGGGGTGACGGTTAGAAAATCCTGGCCCAGGGCCTGGTGCACGCTGTCTGCCTCAAGGGGGGAGCAGACCACCCCGTCAAGGCCCGATTCCCTGGCGTTTTTGGCGTAGTGCAGCACGGTTTCAGGCAGGGGCCTGTCAATCAGCAGCTCCTGATGCAGGGCCGCCTGATGAAGGGAGGTAAGCACTGTCACCGCGATCAGAAGGGGCCGTTTTGGCCCAAGGGCCAGGAGGGCCTCCGCCGCCCCTTTCATCATCTGGATGCCGCCTGAGGCGTGCAGGTTGATCATGTCCACCTCAAGGCGGCCAAGGGAGCGGGTGGCGCCGGCCACGGTGTTGGGAATATCATGAAGCTTCAGGTCCAGAAACACCCGGTGCCCCCGCCCTGTGATCCCCCGTACCATCTCCGGCCCCTCCCGGTAGAACAGCTCCATGCCGATTTTGACATAGGGCTTCTCCTGCTTAAACAGCCCTAAAAAACCCAGGGCCTCCTCCCGGCCCGGAAAATCCAGGGCGATGATTACATCCTTTGCCATCAGTGGGCACCTCCTATGATATCTTTAAGGTCCTTAACCCCGCCTTCCGCCATGGCCTCCGGCAGCGCCGAAATGATATCCCGGCAGGCGAAGGGGTTCACCAGATTGGCGCTGCCCACCTCAACGGCTGTGGCCCCCGCCAGCATCATCTCAAGCACATCCTCAGCGCTTGAGATGCCGCCGATGCCCACCAGGGGGATGCGCACCGCCTGATACACCTGGTATACCATCCTCAGCGCCACCGGGAAAACCGCGGGGCCGGAGAGGCCTCCGGTGGTGTTCCCCAGGATGGGCCGCCGGGCGCGGATATCCAGCCGCATCCCCAAAAGGGTGTTGATAAGGCTCAGCCCGTCCGCCCCCTCCGCCTCACAGGCCCGGGCCACCTCCGAGATGTCCGTCACGTTGGGGGAAAGCTTGATGATCAGGGGCTTGGCGCTCACCCGCCTGACCGCGCGGGTCACCTGGCCCGCCGCCTTGGCGGAGGCGCCAAAAGCCAGGCCGCCGCCATGCACATTGGGGCAGGAGATGTTCACCTCGATCCAGCCCACCTGGGGCTGATCATCCAGGAGCCTGCAAACCTCGGTGTATTCCTCCAGGGAAAAGCCGCTGACATTGGCCATCACCGGCTTATGAAAAAAGCCCGCTATTTTGGGCAGTTCCTCTGATATCACCTTGTCAATGCCCGGGTTTTGAAGGCCCACGGCGTTCAGCAGCCCCTCCGGGCACTCCGCGATGCGGGGCGTGGGGTTGCCTTCCCGGGGCAGAAGGGTGGTGCCCTTCATGGAAAAGCTGCCCAGGCAGTTGATGTCATACAGCCGGGCGAAATCCTCCCCAAAGCCAAAGGTGCCGCTGGCCGCGATCACCGGGTTATCCAGTTTAACGCCGCAGAGCGAAACAGCCGTATTCACCAGATCAGCTCCCCCTTTCCAAACACCGGGCCCTCTTTGCACACCCTTTTGGGCCCCTCCTGGGTGATGACGGTGCAGCCCATGCAGGCGCCAAAGCCACAGCCCATCCGCTCCTCAAGGCTTACCTGGCCGTCGCTGCAGGAGGCGGCGCACACCGCCTTGAGCATGGCCACAGGCCCGCAGGCATAAAAAAAGGTGCAGGCGTCCATCCGGCAGGCATCCAGCACCACCCCTTTGGCTCCCAGGGAGCCGTCCAGGGTGGCGATGTTCACCTTGACCCCCAGGCTCAAAAAAGCCTCCTGGAAGAAGGCTTCCCCAGCGGTGCCAAAGCCCATGGCCACCGTGGGCTGCTTTCCTTCCTTTATCAGCGCTTTGCACAGCATCAAAAGGGGCGGAACCCCCGCCCCCCCGCCGATTAACAGCGGGCGGGGCCCGCTTAAGGCGGTGTCAAAGCCATTGCCCAGGCCGGTTAGCACGTCCACCTCCCGGCCCCGCTTAAAGGTGGTCATCTTCTGGGTGCCTGCGCCCACCACCTTATAGACGATGGTGACACGGCCCTCCTCCCATTCACAGACCGAGAAGGGGCGGCGCAGATAAAGCCCGCTCACCTGCAGGTTTAAAAACTGGCCCGGCGCCTTAAAGGCGGAGGCATCGCCTGAGAACACCATGCGGTAGGTGTTCCTGGCAATGGCTTCATTTTCCTCAATCACATACACGCACCGCTTCACCCCAGGCCCTCCTGATCAAAATACGCTTCATCCAGCCAGGCGGTTTTCCCGCCGCTTGTGGTCATCACACAGCGCCCATAGACCGCCATCCCCTTAAAAGGCGTGCTTTTCCCCTGGGAGAGAAAGGTTTCCGGATCGATACGCCCTTTTTCCCCCAGGTCAAAAAGGGTGCAGTCTCCCTGATCATTGATATGAAAGCGTCGGTTGGGCTGATGGACCATCAGGTCAATAAGCCGGGCAAGGCTCAATTCGCCTGGCCTGACCAGGCAGGTATACAGCGCCGCAAAGGCGGTCTCCAGCCCCACCACGCCGTTAAGGCTGTCCTTTAAGCCGCCTGATTTTTCCGCCGCGCTGTGGGGGGCGTGGTCGGTGGCGATCATGTCGATGGTGCCGTCCTGAAGCCCCTCAATGAGGGTCTGGCGGTCCTTTGGCCCTCTTATGGGTGGGTTCATCTTAAAGCGGCCCGCCTCTTTTAGCTGGCTGTCATCAAGCAAAAGATAGTGGGGCGCCGTCTCACAGCTCACGTCCACCCCCCGGGCTTTGGCCTTGCGGATCAGGGCCACGCTCTCTTTGGCTGAGACATGGCAAACATGGTATTTGCAGCCGGTCTCCTCAGCCAGAGCCAGGTCCCGGGCCACCTGGCGCCATTCGCTTTCTGAGGAAATCCCCTGATGCCCGTGGGCCCTGGCATAGTCCCCCGCGTGGATATAACCCCCCTGAAGCAGGGCCTCCTCCTCACAGTGGGCCGCGATGATCTGACCCAGGTCCCGGGCGCTGAGCATGGCCCGGCGCATCACGCCCTCCGCCTGAACCCCCCTCCCATCGTCTGAAAAGCCGACCACATCCTTAGCCATCCCTGCCATATCAGACAAATCCTGCCCCGCCTGCCCCCGAGTGATGGCGCCAAAGGGCAATACCCGAACAACGGCGGACTTTTCGATCAGCTCCAGCTGGGGCTTGAGCGTCTCCGGGCCGTCCGGCACCGGGTTTAGATTGGGCATGGCGCACACCGTGGCAAAGCCTCCCCGGGCGGCGGCCCGGGTACCGGAGGCGATGGTCTCCTTATAAGAAAAACCGGGTTCCCTCAGATGCACATGAACATCCGTGAAACCCGGAAATAAATGAAGGTCTTTCCCCTCAACCAGGACAAAGGGCCCCTGGGGCCACAAGCCGGGATCAAACAGCGGTCCCTGGGGGCCAAGGACAAGATCCCTCCTGACCGCCTCCCCGCCGGTGTGATCCAAAACCCCTTTCAGGAGATAGTCCATGCCGCCTCCCTTCCCTGGTTTTTCCGAACGTTGAGAAAGTCACTCTGCCGAACATCCGGCGTATCTTATCAGAGAGAATTGCCGCTTGTCAAGGAAGTGAAAGAGTCATTTAAAAGATACACCAGCGGGCTATTTTTCTGAGGATGAAGGAAAACGCGCTTGCGCCGCGTCTAAGCATTAAGGAGCAATGACCCAGTTTTTTGGAAGAAAAGGAGACGGATCATGAAAACCATCAAATCCCTGGCGCTGGCAAGCCTGCTGACATTTTCCTGCTGCCTGAGCGCCGCAGGATCAGCGGAAAATTTACAGTCTATTACAGCACTTAGGGAGGCAGGGGAAGCCCGCTGGCAACAGACGTATCAGGCCCATGGCAGAACCATCAGGATTGATGCGGCCATTGCAATACCCGATGTGGAAAAAGTCCCCGTGTTAAGGGCTGCGCGCTGGTTCCCCATCACAGGGGAGGATATCCCCCGGTGGAAACAATACTTCAAAAAGCCCGATGAAAAGCCCAACAACTACTACGGCCTTAATATCCTCAGGGAACAGGGCACAACAGCCTTCACCTATAACATCACGGACGCATACAGCAGCGAAAAGTGGTTTGGCAAGGTTAAGTACGGCCTCCGGGACGATCCGCACGCGCATTGGGCCACCAGCTATGCAGAGGACAATCCCCTGAGCATGCAGGAGGCTTTTGCCTTCATTCAGGGGAAATTGAGCTTTGTCCTTGGCAGCGATGTGCCGCTTTATCCGCTGCATGGCGCAGGCACAGACACGCCAAGGCTTAAGAAAACGGGTGAACGCCTCTATGATCACGGCCAGTACGAGTTTCGCCTGATGCAGTTGATCCGGGGCATCCCCGTCATGGCGGATGTGGACAACCTGTACTTCCCTTCAAACGGCCCCGCCCTTGGCGACTATATGCCTTACTTTCGTGTCGATGCGACCGTATACAGCGAAGACTCCTACAGCGTTTATGCGACCCTGATACAGGAGACAGCCATCATCCATGAAGATATTCCGCTGTTGCCCTTTGAGACGGTCAAGCCCGTGGTGGAGGATTTGATCAAACAGGGCCATATACGGGATATCTACAAAATCAGCCTGTGCTATATTCCTTTTCATAACCAATATGATTTGGGCAACAGTTATATGTTGTTGCCCGCCTGGGGGGTCACCTGTGAGTTTATGCGCACCGCAGAGCAGGCGCCTTACGCGGGCGGCTGGGCAGAGCCCTACTGGCACAGCGACACCTGCCGCCAGATCGTCATCAATGCCCAGA
>ENA-UOUL01006098-UOUL01006098.1-bioreactor-metagenome-genome-assembly--contig:-NODE-6098-length-10039-cov-3.720237_pt1 | contig 10039 bp, 5 predicted proteins | sample MGYA00249838_ERZ747220 | MGnify/ENA primary metagenome ERZ747220 (study PRJEB28778, sample SAMN05720191) | bioreactor metagenome | isolation source: Anaerobic biogas reactor | place: USA:Washington...
ACGACGACGCTGGGCGAGTTCCCGCCTCGCTGGGTGGAGGAAATGCCGGATACGGGGGGGCTGCGCGAGGCGTTGCTGGCGGATGGGGAGGCAGAGCGGCTGCTGCCGGCCGGCGGCGTGACCTTCCGGCGGCTGGGCGGCCCGGTCTGGAACGCCGCCTACGAGGTCCAGGCCGACGAGACAACGACGCTGACCTACCGGCAGTTCTACTTCCCGGGCTGGCAGGCCAGGCTTGACGGCGAGCCGCTGGCAGTGCATCCGGGCGAGCCGCATGGGCTCGTGACGGTAACCGTACCGCCCGGCGAGCACCGGCTGGAGCTGGCGTTTGGCAGCACCACGCCCCGGCGTATCGGCACGTTGCTCACCGTCCTTGGCATCGCCGGCAGCCTCCTCGTCGCCACGGCCCGCCTGCCCTGGCCGGATCAGCCGGAGAAGGATGCCGGCCGTGCAGAGACCGGCCGGAATGGGCGGAAGGCGCTTATCCTGGGGGGCCTGGTCGTCGCCGTCTGGCTCTTTTTCACCTTCGTGGAGACGCCGCTGCGGCGGGCGACGTTAGGGCCGGATTCGGTGCTGGGCCGGCCGGTCGTCGAGCCGCTGGATTTTGCCGGGGAGATCCGCCTGCTCAGCCTGGAAGCGCCTGAGGAACCGGTTGCCACGGACGATCCCGTTCCGGTGACGCTGTCCCTGCGGGCGCTGCGACCTATCGGCGTGCCCTACCTCGTCGGCGTGGACGTGATCGACGGCGAGGGACTGGTCTGGAGCGCCTCCCGCGAGCGGCCGGCCGATTGGCGCTTCGTCGCCGGGGAGGAAGTCTGGCCCGCCGACGGCTACCGTCTCGAACCCTTTGTCCTCCGTCTCCTGGACGGCACGCCGCCGGGCGAATACCGTTTCCGGATCGGGCTGGTGCGCGAGGATACGGGGCAGACCGTCACCACGCACGAGGCCGGGCGCCTCGTCGTCGGCGAGCCGGCGCGGGGGGATCGCCCGCTGGAAGAGGGGATGGCGGCGCATGAGGGCCAGCGCTTCGCGGGGCTGGCCCTGCTCGGCTCGCGCGCGGACCGCCGGGAAGCCGCTCCCGGCGATCCCGTCCGGCTGGCGCTGCTCTGGCATGTCGTAGACCCCGAAGAGGCAGCGAGCGCCGGCCCGGTGGTGGTCCGCTTGCTCAGCACCGATGGGCAAACGCTGGTCGAGGCGAGTAGCCCGGTGGCAGGCAGCTACCCGGCGACGAGCTGGCGGGCCGGCGACCGGCTGCGCACAGAGATTCTCCTGCGGCTGCCGGCCGGCACGCCCGGCGGCGAGCATCGCTGGACCGTTGCCCGGGGCGGCCCGGAGCCGGCCGGGCAGGGCTGGCCTCTCGGCGCCATCCGCGTTGAGGCGCCGGAGCGCCGTTACACGCTGCCGCCCCTGGACGTGACGCTCGACGCCCGGCTGGGCGAGGTAGCTACGCTCGCGGGCGCTTCCTGGCAGCCGGCCACGCTGAGCGCCGGCGGCAACCTCGACGTTACCCTGGTCTGGCGTTCGGAGGCCGAGACGGCGACCAGCTACCGGGTCTTCCTGCACCTACTCGGGCCGGAGGGGAACGTCGTCAGCCAGTCCGACGGTGAGCCGGTCGGGTGGACACGGCCGACCAGCGGCTGGCTACCCGGCGAGATCGTCGTCGAAGAGCGCCCGCTGACCTTGCCGGCCGAGCTGGGTGCGGGCGAGTATACGCTGCTGGCGGGTCTGTACGACGGGGAGACGGGGGCGCGCCTGCCTCTGCCCAATGGCGAGGACGCCGTCGCCATCACCCGGTTCACCTACCCGGAACCGTAATCGGCGCGGGCCGGCTCAGGGCACGGTCAGCGTGCAGCCGTCCTGGCAGGAGCCCAGCAGCGTCTCCCGATAGTAGACCGAAAACGGGTCGGTCCAGAAGACATCGCGGGAGTGCCGGGTGACGCGCGTGCCGACCCACCGGCAATCGACGTCTGGCGCTTTGGGCTTGCCCTGTTCCTTCCAGACGCTAACACACTCGCCGGGCTCCAGCGAGACGTGCTCCCACTCCACGCCCCGGATGGCGCCCTCGCCATCGCCGATTTGAAAGCCGGCGAGCCGGATAGAGGCCGAGGTGTTGTTGACGAGGAACAGGGTCTCGTCGCGGCGGGTGACAATCTGGATAACGCCGTTCGGGTCGTTGGGATTAGGGGGCGAGGTCGGCGTCGCCTCTACCGGCGCAGCAGTCGGCGTCGGAGGATCGACGACGGGCACGCCCAGCGTCGGCGTGGCGGGCTGCGGCGAGCCGGCAGGAGGAAGCGTCGGCGTGCCCGTCGCCGTCGCCACCTCAGAGGTTCCGAAGAGCGCCGCGAAGGCCCCATCGCCACGCGTTGCCAGAAAAGCCAGGGCCGTGGCGAGGCAGATCGTCAGCAGGAGAACGGCGCCGAGCAGGATGGGCCGGTTGCTGCGCGCCGGTCGCTCCGGGTACGCGGGGGGCGTCACCGGTGCAATGGGGACGGGCTCGCTCAGCGCGTCCAGATCTTCAAAGCGGAAGGGGGCCGTGGGCAGCGTGCCGTCTTCCAGACCGGAGACGGCGGCGCGCGTTGCCAGCCCGACATCGTATACGCCGGTCACGCGCTCGGCGAGGCTGCGGGAGGGAGCAATGACGGTGGTCACCAGCCGGCCTGAGAGGGCTCGTTCCAGGGCATGGGTCAGGGCAGCGCCGCTCTGGTAACGTCCGGCAGGCGACTTGGCCATCGCCTTGAGGATGACCGCGGCGACCGCCGGATCGAGGTCGGGGCGGCGCTGGCGCGGGTCGGGCGGCGCCTCGTCGCGGTGCTGCAGGGCGATCTCCAGTGGCCCGCGCCCGTCGAAGGGCAGCGCTCCCGTGAACATCTCGTAGAGAATGACGCCCAGCGAATAGAGATCGCTCTGGGGCAGTATCTCTTCAGACGACGAAGCCTGCTCCGGCGAGATATACTGCGGCGTGCCGAACGTCCGGCCCAGGGTTTTGGTCGTCGCCAGCAGCGCCAGGCCGAAGTCGGTGAGATAGGCCTGCCCGTCCAGCGACAGCAGGATGTTGGAGGGCTTGAGGTCGCGGTGGATGACGCCTTTCTGATGGGCGTAATCGAGGGCGGAGCCGACGTCGCGCACGATAGCCAGCGCGTCGCGTGGCGGAATGAGACGCCCTTCGCGCCGGTAGGAGTCCAGAATAGTGCCCAGGTCGGCGCCCTCGACGTACTGCATAGCCATGTAGAGCAGCCGGCTCGTCTCCCCATAACGATACAGGCGCACAATATGGGGGTGCTCCAGCCGGGCGATGGCCTGCGCCTCCCGCTCGAAGCGCTCAATATAGGCCGGCTCCTCACGGAAGGGCCGGTCGATGACCTTGATCGCCACGTTGCGCCCCAGCCGCACATCCTCCGCGAGATAGACGCGGGCCATGCCGCCCTTGCCGAGTAAGGCGACGACCCGATATTCGTCCAGCTGGCGGTTGGTCAGGGTGTCGCCGCCGGTCACGGAATAGCCACCTCGCAGCTACCGGCCGAGACAGGGCAGCGCCCGACCTCGACTCCGTCCCAGAGCACGGCGAACTCGGCCACGCCTTCACGCGCGCGCCAGAAGACGACATCTTCGCCGGCAGCGGGCGTCATCCACGCGTTCAGCCCTGCACAGGCCGCCGATTCCAACTGGATCGCCGTGTTGACGACATGCAGCCGGTCGCAATGTCCCGGCTGGATGAACGGGTAGTACGCGGCCCAGCTCTCGCCGGAGAAGGCGTATTGGGTGGGGCTGCCATCGGCGGCAAGGGCGGCAAAAGCAAGCCGGGCTACTTCCACGTCCCCGGCATTGGGGTTGGCGGCGTAGAACGTGTTTTCGTCATAGTAAAGCTGGACCGCACGGCCCGCGGGCGGCGCCACAACTGGCGCTTCGTCCTCCTCGTCGCCCTCGTCGCCGCTCGACGGCGTTGCCGGAGCCTGCCCGCCTCCTTCCGCCGCCGTCGGCGTCTCTGCGGGACTGGTTGCCTCCCCGCCGGACGTATCGCCGGGTAAGAGGGCGTAGGCTGCCGCCACCAGGATGAGGAACAGGAGGGCGGCGGGTATCAGCAGAAGCCAGGGCGAGAGGGAACGGCGGCGGTTGGGTTGCACGCGCAGCCCGGCCGGGGCGCGCGGCAGGGTGTCTGTGGACGCCTGGGCAGCAAGCGGGGAGCGGACGAAAGCGGTGGGCGCCGGCTCCGACCACGCCGCCAGCTCGGCAGCGTCCACGTCCACACGCAGCGGCGCCGGCCCTTCGTCTGGCGCCAGATCGCCGCCAAGCAGCGCCACTTCCAGTGCGTCCATCAGCGCCGCCGCGCTGGGGTAGCGCGCCGCCGGCTCTTTCTCCAGGGCGCGCAGCAGGACGACCTCGGTGGCCTGGTTGAGGTTGGGGTTGAGCTGGCGCGGCGAGGGCGGCGGCTCCATCAGGTGCTGGAGGGCCAGCGTCGCCGGCGACGGATCTTCAAAGGGGCGGCGGCCGACGAGCATTTCGTAGAGGATTACGCCCAGCGCGTAGAGGTCGGACGCGGGCACGACGCCGCCGGAGCTGCGCGCCTGCTCCGGGGCAACGTAGTGCGGGCTACCAAACATCTCGCCTGTGGTTTCGCCATTCGTCTCCAGGACCAGTCCAAAATCGCTGAGGACGACGCGCCCGTCGTCGGCCAGAAGCACGTTGCCGGGCTTGACGTCGCGGTGGACGATGCCCTGCTTGTGGGCGAAGTCGAGGGCGCTGGCGATGGCCCGGCCGATGCGCAACACCTCGCTCACGGGCAGTAGCGTCTCACAGGCCCGCTGGTCGGCGAGCAGCGAGGCGAGATCGCCGCCGGGGATGTACTCCATGACCATGTAGTGCAGCCCTTCCTGCTCGCCCACATGGTAAACCTGGATGATGTGTTCGTGCCGCCAGCGGGCGACAGACCGGGCCTCGCGTAAGAAGCGGTCGGTGTAAGCGGCGTTGTCTCGGAAGCGGCGATCGACGACCTTGATGGCGACGGGGCGGTCGAGCATCACGTCGTGCCCGTAGTAGACAGTCGCCATCCCGCCTCGCCCCAGCAGGCGTTCGAGACGAAAGTTTCCTAATTGTGCGCCGATCAAGGGATCGTCAACCATGCAGCATCCTCGGCCAGAACCGTTCCCCTCCATAATAGCAGCGATGCGAACGGGGTGTTAGCCGCTATGCTGCTCTCTGAGAATGCACTTACGCTAGGGGGACGAGAGCAGCTCTTCCACCGGCTCGCCCAGATGGCGCAAAGCCGCGTCGGCAACCTGAGCGAAGATCGGCGCCGCCGTCTGCGCGCCGCTGCCGCCGTGTTCGACCAGCACAGCGATAGCCACAGAGCGCGCGCCGTCGCTGGCGAAGCCGATGAACCAGGCGTGCGGCGCCTGGTCGCCGCCAAGCTGGGCCGTGCCCGTCTTGCCGCCGACAGCCAGCCCGGAGAGGGCTGCCCGCCAGCCGCTGCCTGCCTCCACCGCCGCGATCATAATCTGCTCGGCCTGGTCGGCCGTCTCAGGCCGGATCACGCCGGGAATCCACGGCGCGCGGCTGGGCTCGCCATACTGGCGACCGCCCGGAGTCTGGTTGTACAGCAGGAGGTGGGGCCGGGGCATGTCGCCGCCGTTGACGATAGTCGCCACGACGAGGGCCATGCTCAGGGGCGTGACCTGCAACTCGCCCTGGCCGAACGCAGTAGACGCGCGCAGCACGTCGTCGTCCAGAGCGCCGGGCGTGGTGGCGAGCTGGGCCGCGAGCACGGGGATCTCCAGGGGCGGCGGCTCGTCGCGGCCGAAGCCAAAACGAGTTGCGTAATCGACGAACGTTTCGGCCTCCAGCTCGTCGCCCATGCGCGCAAAGGCAGCGTTCGCCGAGACAGCATAGGAGCGGACCAGGTCGAGCTGCCGCTCCGTGTGGTTGGGATCGACGATCTCGAAGCCGTTGACCTCGTAGACGTAGTAGATGCCGCCAGCGCCTCGCCGGGGCTCGCCAAAGTCGAAGACAGTCTGGGGCGTGACCAGTCCAGCGTCGAGCGCTGCCGCCAGTGTAACCGTCTTCCATGTGGAACCGGGAATGTAGAGTCCCTGGGTGGCGCGGTTGAGCAGCGCCCCCTCGCAGGAGGGATCCGCGCAGGCGAGGAGCGCCGCGGCATAGGCTTCGTCTAGAATCTGGTTGGGGTCGAAGGTCGGCGCGCTGGTCATGGCGAGCACAGCGCCGTCGTTGGCGTCGAGCACGACCACGGCGCCGGGCCGGCCGGCCATGGCCTCGGCTGCCGTGCGCTGGACGCGGCTGTCGATAGTCAGATAGACGTCGCTGCCGGTAATCGGCTGGTGGGTTAGCTGGCTGATGCGCGTGTCGATACGGTCGAGGCCCATCAGCGTGCCGTTCAGACCGCGCTCGATGCCGGTCACCCCTACCTGGATCGCCGAGACGTAGCCAATGACCGGCGCCAGGGACGGCTCGGCGTAAAAGCGAACGATCTCATCTCCCACCGGCACGTTATAGGCGAGCGCCCGGCCGTTGCGGTCGTAAATGGCGCCGCGGGTGATGTTCGTGAGGATTTCCATCGTCCGCTGGCGCGCCGGCTGGGGCATCGTGCCAAGCTGGTTGATCGTCTCCTCGTTGAACTCCTTGATCAGCCGGTCGGCGTCCTGCTCGGCGGAGCCAAAGGTGTTGTAGATCGGCGGGCGCAGCTCGTCGCCGCGCACGAGCTGCCAGTAGACGAGGCGCAGCGACATGAGCAACAGCAGCACGAGGATGGCGCTGCCGACGCGCCAGATGCGCTGGCTCAGGCTCATGAGCGCGGCTCCAGGCGCTGCATCAGCGCAAAGGCCACTCCCAGCTCCGTCAGATTCACGACCAGGGCAATGCCTCCCTGGCTGAGGAAGGGCACCGTGATACCGGTGAGCGGGAGCAGGTTCAGGGTGCCGCCGACCATGACAAAAAGCTGGGTGAAGAGGTGGATGGTAATGCCCACGAGGAGCAGGCGCTCAAACTTCTGGCCCGGCGGCAGCAGTACGGCGACGCGCAGCAGGCGCAGCAACAGCACGCCGTAGAGGGCCAGCAGCGCCAGCGCGACAAGGCCGCCCAACTCCTCTACCACGGCGGCAAAGATGAAGTCAGAGTGGGCCAGCGGCACAAAATAGGGCGTGCCCAGGCCCAGCCCGGTGCCGCCCAGCCCGCCGGCACCCACCGCGTAGAGCGCCTGCTGGATCTGGTAGCCCGGCCCTTCGGCCACCGTAATGTCGCTGGGCACGCCGTTGACCACCAGCGGTTCCTGGCTCCAGGGGTCCTGAAAGGCGATGAAGCGATGGCGGATGACGTCCGGCGGCTCCCAGACGAAGACGAGCACGAGGGCCAGGAGCAGCGTGAGCAGGGCGCCAATCGCGGCAATCGTTAGAAAGATGCGCGGCTGGAAGCCGGCGTAGAGCATGCCGACGAAGAGAGCGCCGATGATCAGGATGGCGCCAAAGTCGGACATGCGCACCAGGGCCAGCGCCGCAATGGCGACGAAGAGCAGGCCGGGCACGAAGTAGCGCAGGTCGGGGAGGCGCAGCCAGCCGGCGACCGGCCGGGCGCGCCCTTCGGCTTCTTCCCCTACCCGCTCGATATACCAGGCCAGGAAGATGATCAGGGCCAGCTTGACCACTTCGGAGGTCTGAATGGGCGGCAGCGGGCCGAGGCGCAGGGCCAGGCGCGCCCCTGCTTCGTCCGGCGCGCCGACGAAAGCGGTCGCCAGCAGCAGAATGAGGCCAATGGCGCTGGCGACGGGCACCCAGCGCCGGCGCAGCAGCTCCAGCAGGTGCGGGTAGAGCACGAGGGCGGCGATGACGACCAGCCCCGGCAGCCAGCCGCGCGTGATCTGCTGCATCGCGCCGTCATTCCCGCGCAGCCGCCAGATCAGGACGATGCCCACCGCGCCCAACAGCCCCATGGCCGGCAGGAGCAGCTGTTCGGACTGCAGCCGCCGGCCGCGCAGCAGCAGGTGGAGGAACCAGAGGCTGGCCACAATGGACAGCGCCGGCACCAGAGAGGGCCAGAGCGCCGGGAAGATCGGCTCCTCCAGGCGCAGGGCCAGGGCCGCGCCGGTCATCGGAAACGCCAGGAGGACAAAGAGCGTCACGATGCGCAACATCTGGGCCTCGACGGGCCGGGGAGCCATGCGCCGGATTGCCATGTTCAGGGGATCAGCTCAAAGACCACGCCGCCTACCTGTAGCTGCCCGCCTTCGGGCAGGGCCACGCGATCGCCGGCCTCAATGCGGCGCCCATCGACGTAGGTGCCATTGGTGCTGTCGAGGTCTTCCACCCACCAGGAGACGCCGTCCCAGAGCAGGCGTGTGTGGCGGGCCGATACGTAATTGTCCGGCAGCACAATGTCGTCGGCGCCCAGCCGGTCGGCGCGCGCGCCGAGCACCACTTCGTTCGCCAGGGGAAGCACCTGCCCCGGCCGCAGCGGCGTGCCGCCGGGTTCCACTACCCGGAGCCGGCCGGAAACCGCATGCGCGGGGCTGCCGGCAACCATGCGCACGCGCATTTCGTTGCGCACCGCCCGCAACAGGAGGATGAGCAGGAGGTAGACAAGGCCGACAAGCACCCACTTACCCGCCAGCAGAAGGACGCCCCAGACTGTTTCCATCAGCCCTTTCCAGGAACGCAGCGCGAGCGAAAGACGAAGCTGGCGACGCCGGGCGCATCGGGGCGGGGATGGCGTGGATCGCTGGCGGCGAGAACGACCACGTCGCCGTCGCGCAGCAGGCGCCCTTCGCCGCCTACCCGCTCGCCATTGACGTAGGTGCCGTTGAGTGACGCCTTGCCTCCGGGGCTGCCGTCGTAGAGGTGGCAGCGGTCGCCCCGGCAGCGCAGATAGGCGTGCTGGCTGCTGACCAGTCGCTTCTCCTGGATCTCAGGCTCGTCCAGGAAAATGTCGTTCTGCCGGCTGCGCCCGATGGTCACCAGGGCGGCCTGCAGGGGCCAGCTTCGCCCGCGTGGCAGCCGCTGCAGGCAGGGCGCGCCGCTGTCCACGACGGCAGCCTGCTCGTTGTTCACGCGGCTGCGGATACGGACCTCGTCCTCCGGCACGTCGTCGGCCGGGCGCAGATGGACGATGACCGGGCCCCCAAAGCGGTAGAGCCGGCTGCCCTGGCGGCTGTTGGCGGTGTTCAGCGCATCCAGGAGGCGGCGCTGCCACTGGGCAGTCAGCTCCTCGGCGATGGGCCGGAAACGCTGCTCAAAAGTCTGCGGGCCGATCTCCACCAGGTATTCGTTGGGCACGATCTTGCCGTAGTTCACGTCTTCGAGATGGTTCTGGCGGTCGAGCATTGCCGCCTCGAGGTGGCGGTTGATGTCGGCCGGGCGGACGGGACGGCCCCGACGCCCGAAGACGGAAGGCGTGAGCTGGTCGAACAGGCCGACGTCCAGCCGCCCGCCGAGAGCGCGCAGTGCGCGGCGCAAGGGTGGCGTGCGCCGGTCGCCGCCGGCCGGCGAGCGCTCGCGTGCCAGCAACAGGTCGGCAACCTTCGTGAACAGATCCTGGCCGGCAGGTGGGTTCTGGCTGGAGGCCTGCAGGATATAGCGCTGCAGGTGGGCAGCGTCGGGCAGGATCGGGGTATTGCCGGCCTGAGCTGCAGCCGGCGCCTCGCCAATCCAGCAGACGTAGACGGGCAGTATCTCCGGCAGGGTAGCCTGTTGCTGAAGCGTGACGAGCAGCCGGCCGGCCTCGACCGGCACGGTCCAGGAGTCCTCGGGCTCGTGGTGCTGCGCGGCCCAGGCGACCACGCGCTCGTCCGAGCCGGCGACCGCGAGCAGGTCGGCGCCGAGGCGCGGGTACTGCAGGTAGAGCCCGATCCGGCGGGTCATGCCCCGCTTCTGGGCCCACAGCGGACCCATGTCGGCGCCCCCGGCGGCGGACGACAGGGTCGCCATCACCCGCCCGTAGGTCCCGAGGCCGGCGACCGACTTGCCGACGTCGTGCAGCAGGGCGGCACCGAGCAGCCAGCGCGCGTCGGGGTCGTGCGGACCCAACCCGAGCCGACCGAGGTTCG
>ENA-UOUL01006099-UOUL01006099.1-bioreactor-metagenome-genome-assembly--contig:-NODE-6099-length-10039-cov-3.022686_pt1 | contig 10039 bp, 5 predicted proteins | sample MGYA00249838_ERZ747220 | MGnify/ENA primary metagenome ERZ747220 (study PRJEB28778, sample SAMN05720191) | bioreactor metagenome | isolation source: Anaerobic biogas reactor | place: USA:Washington...
TGCGGCGTTGGGCGTGCCGGTGCAGTTCGGCGGGGGATTGCGCTCGCTGGACGACGCGGCGCGGGCGCTCGACGCGGGCGCCAGCCGGGTGATCCTGGGCACGCTGGCCGTCCGCGAGCCGGAGCAGGCCGGGGAAGCGGTCGCGCGCTTTGGCGCGGACGCGGTCGCGGTGGCGCTGGACGCGCGCGGCGACCGGGTGGCTCGCCGCGTAGTCGAACTCGACGTCGACGAACACCGTGAGGTCGCCGTAGCTCTTCGCGAGGCCGCTCACCTCGAGCACCGTCCGCCCGGCGGGCGGCGGCCAAATGTGTTGCCGGTGCCGTGGGCAGCGTGAGCTGGCAATTGCTGGACCAAAACAATCAGGTGATAGCTCCTCCAGCCGGTCTGACCTTCGACTCCACCACCGGAACGCTTTCCGGAGAGCCAACGTCGACGCCTTCTCCGACCCTTCTCCGGTTTAGGGCTACTGCTTCGAACGGAGTCGGTTCCAGAGACTTTGTTCTCAACCAACCGGCTTGGGTTCCGACGGGAGGAAGTGAACGTCCCCAACCCCCGCTCAATGTATCGGCTGTGGCCGGAAATGGGCATGTGCATCTTTCGTGGAATGCGAGCCCAACCCCCGGGGTGGTGGGTTACAGGATCTACCGGTCGGAGGTGCCAAGATCGCAGCAGCGTCAGCGCATCTACCTCGCGGATGGAGCACCCGCGCTTGTGAAAGATGATTATGTTCATCTCGAGAAACGCATGCTGAAGGCCGATCCGGTGTGGGCTCATCCCCGGGTCCGCCAAGGGGCGGTGACTGAAACCTGGCGGGTGGATACGGCTGCGGGAGTGTCCGCTGAAAGGGTTCCGCATCCGGGCACGATTCCTCTGGAATTCAGGTTCCCTGGAGACTCGTGTATGCGCTTCTCCGCAACGAGTGCCGGTGATCATAGTGTGGAAGGCGCTTATCTGTTTTACCCTGCGAACAATATTGGAGAGGCGGATTGGTATTCCCAGCTCGAGCCTGGAATGACCTATCGCTATGAAGCATGGATGCGGCAGGAAGGGCTTGGAAACGGAGGCCAGGTGCGTCTGGGTTTCAGCCAATACTATTATCCTTTGGGTCAGGAGCTTGTGGTGGATGGGGAATGGCGTCTTTGTGGTTTCACTTTTGTCGCCCCGGATCGTCCAATCGAGGGCTCTCATGGGTGTCCGGTAATATCGTTCTCTGGTCCCGGGCAGTTGTGGATCGATAATATCCGGCTGTTTCGGGCGGATACTCCAGATGCAATTGCTTCTGTCATCGCGCCTCCGAGTCCGCTTGTGTTCAACGAGCTGATGGCCCACCAACCGGAAACCGGAGAGAAGGGGTTTCTGCGTTCGATGGGGGTTGTGATGAATCAGGGCACCATGGCCAGTAATTTGTCGCTCCACAGGGACGCCAGGCTGACGATGGACTGGTATCAGGCGGTGGAGAATCCAACTAACATGACATTGCCAGTCTTTTTGCAGTATGCTTTCCAGACAGGCGATTCAGTCGAGACTCGGATGAAGCCCTGGCTTAACATATCGAGTCACATGAGCGAAGCCGAGTGGCTCATGCTGGTTGAGTATTTGTCGGCTCCAATCGACCCGGGAAATCCGGCTGATGTCGCCGCCAAGCCGTGGGCATACCTGCGGTATCGGCAGCGCGGAAACACCCGGCCGTGGACGGACGAGTTTTTGCGGATCTATCTGGAGTTTGCAAATGAGACTTGGCACAATGGAGCGGTCTCCGATGAATGGTTCGGATGGGGGCGCAGTGGTTGGATCCATGGCGGCAGCAAGGAATTCGGTTTGGCTGCACAGTATATGATTGACCGGTTGACCCAGGAATCGCCCTGGTACTCGAATTTGGAGGCAGAGCGTAAGCTGCGGATTGTGATGGGTAGCAACTATGAAGACTATGCTGAGGTCGCGGCACGGGATGCGCCAGGGGCTCATGGGATTGGGCATACGACATATGTTGGCCCTAAGTGGGAAGTCGGAGAGACTCCGCATGAAAATTACGATGACCATGGGATTCAGGCGACTTTGTTGGGAAATGTTGCCGATACGGAGATCACTCTGAGAATGTATGCGCAGGCGAGGGAAACGCTCGCGCGGTCGGGTCATTTCATGGATCTATTGGGCTATGAGGGTGGTCCAAGCGGTTACTCATTGCCCGGTCAGGAGACGCATCCGAATGCGTTTGAGTATTCGGAGCGCTACGGGAAGTCGCTGGCGATGGCAACGGCATCTTTGGAAGCGTGGTTGAGTGCATATAAGTATGGGTTTGGCGATCAGGGGTATCTGAGCATGGGAATCGGCGCATACTGGTCTTCGCACACGATGATCCACAAGGGCTACCGTCCGCATGCGGGTTGGTTGGCTACGGTTATGCGCAACCGCTATGCCACGGGACGCATGATCACGAGCGAGGTTGTGAGTGCTCCAACGATCAACTGGGATGGGGTGGAGTATCCGTTGATCTCGAGCTATGCATTCCGGGACGGTAACCGGCTGAGTGTTTTTGTGATGTCGCGAAAGCTGGGTGGGGTTCACGATGGAGTGGACTGGGGTGATGGTTCCACTCCGGTTACGCTTGTGTTACCTGGAAACCCGGTATCTCCCGCTACGTTGTATCGTCTTAGTGGTGATCCGAGGGCGACCAACCGCGAGTCGATGCAGGTGTCGATCCAGTCTTCGACAGTCAATCTTTCCAGGGAAACGCAGCTGGTGATGCCGGAGGGCTCGATCTATTTGTATGTGGTGGACACCGATCTGCCGGATCGGGATGATCCGCTTCCCCCGCCAGTGGGAGCCCCGATTGTATCCTATGCGTCGAACGGGACAACTTTGCAGTGGCAGGCGGTGTCCGGTGCCAGTGGCTATACTGTGTTCCGCAGTAAGGTGCCCATGTTCACCCGTGGGGATGCATATGAGCGGGTGGAGACGGGATCCACGACATTTACGGACACGAGTGCGGTTGGCGGCTCGACTTGGTACTATCGGGTGGCGGCGAACAATCCGTGGGGCACCGGCTTTTGGACCGGGGTTGCCGTTGGCGGAACCAATCCTTCCGAGCCGATTATGGCGGCTCCAGAGCTGCGGGGGTTGATGGAAGGCCCTGGATCTTTGGTTGTTCAGTGGGATGAAGTTGTTGGTGCTTCCGCATACAGGGTCGGTTTGGCCACGAGTTCGGGAGGCCCATACGAGTGGTTCGAAGCAGGGATTGCCACGAGTTGGTTGCTCGATAACCTGGAAGACGGGCGCACCTATTACGTGACGGTTTATGGATACAGCGATCAGGGGCAGGGCCCTGAGGCCGTTGAGCGTTCGGGGATTCCGCTTGCAGGTGGTTCCGAGGCTGTCCTGGCGGCATGGGAAGGTCATGATTTGGTGTATGCAGGGCACAGTTCCGCCTGGCCCGCAGTTCTGCCGGTTGAACGTCATTTTCAGTCCATCCAGCCAGAGTATCTGGAAAAGGGTGCGGGCGTGATTCTCGATCCCGACAATTATGGATTCAACCCCGGAACGGGTCCAAATGGTGTGGGCTGTCACTATGATGGAAAATACGTCTTCATGCCGTCGGATGATGGTGGAAACTTCGGCGCCGCAGATGGTGGTTCTATCGCGAATGCATTGTCGAGGGATTTGTTTGTCGGTTTTAGTGTGATGCCTGCAGCTGGTCAGTCGCTTTCAATTTCGGGGATCGATACTGGCTTTCAATACTCATTTGGAGGCGAAGGCCGAACCCTTTTGCTGCACCTTCGATATCGCTTGGGTGAAGGGGATTGGCATGATTTGCCGGTCAGCGGCTATGAAATTCTGCCTGGCTTCAGCACAACGAATGACGTGAGCATTCCGCTGTCACAGGAATCGGCCTTGCAGGATATTTCAGTTCCTGTGGAGTTCCGGTTCTACCTGTACTCCGCGCAGGAAGATGCCCGATACCATCCCGTCTCCATGTATCGATCGGAGGGAGCTGAACTCATGCTGAGGGGCTCGGTTGAAACCGTTGGAGTTCCGGGTGTCCCGTCCGGCTTGAGAGGGGTCATTCAAAACGGTCAAATCATGCTGGCTTGGAATCCGCTTGCAGGAGTGGACCGCTATCGGTTGCGCTGGGGCAGCTCCGCTTTCAACCTGGGTAACGTAGTGGATGATTTGTCTCAGGCGAGTCTGGTGATGTCCGACCCGGCCATTTCCGCGTTCTTGTATACGGTCGAAGGCGTGAACAGCTTCGGTGCTGGAGTCGCCTCGGAGCTCTGTCGCGTCGGCCTCACAGCCAACCGGGCTCCGGTGTTGATTGGGATTGGCGCCAAGAGTGTCGCCCCAGGGCAAACGATCACCTTCCAGATCGCATCCACGGATGAGGATGGGGATGTTCTTCAGTATGCGGCCGAAGGTCCCCCGACTCCCGATCGCTGATACAAATTGCCTATTCTTGACGTCCCAAGTGCCAGTGAGTGTCTGGTGTGTTCTCCTCCGCCCGAGGCGTGACGGAGGAAGGACGCGATGCGTACTAAGGATTGAGGAAGAAGATATCCTCGCGCAGCGCGTCCGGCGAAGGCTGGCTTAAGCCTAACGCTGGGGGAAGCCGCGTAGACGATAGCGTAATAAAGGGAAGAAGCTTTTCCACAGAATTCCCGAAAAACACGAAAGGAAGAAGGGGAGCGGCTCGGTGAGGACACCTCGCCTTACCCGGTATGGGGATTACAGGAGTTGGAGGAGGATTTTTGGGACGTTGAGAGACCCAGGTCGGGCGAGAGTGGCTGTTGCGGGTAGGGATGAGCGTCCTCGCTCATCCGCGTGTGCGGAAGCGAAATTTGATCTGCGTGTGAATCGTGCCTTTGAGTTTTCCCACTCGTATTCGAAATACTCGTTTTCGTCGTCTGTTGATAATCCTAACGTGGAAGGATCAATGTCCATTGTTGTGCCTCTCAAGGCGGAAACCGATCTTGTGCATGTTGCCCGGAAGGCGAGGCAGATTGTTTCCAAGCTTAAATTGCCGAAAAAGGCCAGTGTGCACGTGGTCAATACAGGTCTCGGTATCGGAAATCCTGAGGAGTTCAGGTTGCCGATTCTCGAGGCCATCCGGGTGTATCTTGAGGAAACCAACAAGGCCCTTGGTGATGGATACGAAGTTTCCATTGAAGGTATCACCGGATCAGTCAGGGCGCGTCAATCCGGGGAGCGCAAGGTCCAGTTGTATATTCCATTTTCGATTGTTCTGAACAGCCGCTGAGCGCTTCCTTTGGGAGTTCGCTGAGCGCTTATGCCCCCGTTTTTGGGAGCAGTCCTTTATTGCTGAGGAGAGTCTGGAGGAATTTCAATCCGCCCGGATGGTCTTCGAATACTCCGTCGAGCTGGGCTTGGAAACAGTCATCCAACAATGGAGAAAAGGCCTGGCTGGGGGAGAGTCCCATTTGGATGAGGTCGCGCCCCTGAACGATGGGTCGGGGTTTTTGCTTCTCGAGCCCAAGGTTACTCAGTCTCCCGGTGATCCAATCCCCTTCCGGGAACGCTTCGCTTGCGACTGCCCCGGTCCGGCCTCTGCGGTCTGCCTGACAAACCCTCAGCAATCGATCCATGCGACCAACCTGCAGTGCAAGACGCCGGATTGCCGCATCGCTCGACTTGTCCCGGTATAAGGCAGCGGGGCGCATGTGTGCAGCCACGAGCGGCGGGATTGCTTCGAGCAGAACCGTTTCTTCCGTCAGTCTGGAAAGAAAGGAAAGCGTGGCTGGAACACCGGCCTCCGCATGACCGGGTGAACGGATGCGGCCGTCATCGTCGACAGATGTCACGGGTTTGCCCATGTCGTGGCATAGGACCGCGAGTCCGACAATAAGATCCTCAGCGGGATCTCCTGTGCGGGCGTCGGCGAATGCGTCCATGCAGAGGAGGGTGTGGTTCCAAACATCTCCTTCGGGGTGCCAGTGAGGATCCTGATCACATCCGATGAGGGCTTTAAGTTCCGGGAAAATACGGATCCATCCGCAATCGCGCAGAAAATTGAGCCCGATCGAGGGCCGGATGCCTTTGAGGATGAGCTTGCGGAATTCGCCGAACACACGCTCGCGTGGAAGGTTGTCCGGACTCATCGATGCCGAGAGTGCAACCGTCGAAGGATGCACCTCAAATCCGAATCTTGCCGCGAATTGCATGGCGCGGAAGACCCGAAGTGAATCCTCAGCAAATTTGTCGGAGGTGTGCCGCAGTGTGCGTCTGCGGATGTCTTCGAGTCCTCCATGGGGGTCCACCAGGGCTTCCGCCTGCAGATCCCAATAGATCGCATTAATCGTGAAATCGCGCCGTGCCGCGGCCTTTTCCAGGGGCAGATCTGGGTCGCAGCGGATGTCGAAGTCGCGATGGCCGGGACCTGTCACGGTTTCTTCACGTGGAACCGAGATGTCGAATGGGTGGCCCCCGACCTTCAGGACGCCAAAAGATTTCCCGACCCAATGGACTTTGAAGAGGCGGATCAATTCCTGTTCAAGCTTCTCCATCGGAGCACCGAACACCTCAATGTCGAGATCTTCAGGATCTGTGCCCATCAGTGCGTCCCGGACCGAGCCCCCCACGAGGTAGGGGCGCCCGCCAGCCGCATCGATGCACTCCAGAACCTTCGGTAGATCCGGATGCAGCCGCGTGAGATTGGCGTTGGATAGGGCAGGAATCATGGTCAAAGCAGCTTAGATCCAGCGTCGCACTTTTCCGCAGTAAGCGCTGTATTGGATCCCGAAGCGCTGGCTCAGAAGATGCTCCTCCGGACGAATCGAGAGTCGGTCCAGTAATGCTCCAAGGATTCCGGTGGTCAGCAAGACGCCCCAATTGCCAAGAATCAGACCCAAACCGAGATGGATCGCAAGCAGTGCAAGATACATCGGATTCCGCGAGATCCGGTAGGGTCCCTGGCAGACAAATGCGGTCACCGGTGCACCAGGTTTGACAGTGGTGCCGGCCGCTTTCATGCAGAGGATCGCCCATGCCGAAAGCATCATCCCGGAGGCCACCGCGACGTAGCCGGTATTCCTGATCAAGGATCCGGAAAGGAACTCGAGCGATGCCAACTTCCCCAGCCCGAAGCCGCACGCGAAGGTTAGCACGAAGAGCGCCGCAGGCTGAATGGGCACATGGGCACAATCCGATTGCCCGGGCGTTTTCTTGCCGGCCGATTCCGGCTCCGACGTGGCTATGCCGCCGTGCCGCATGCTGTCCGAGGCGGATGCGCTGGAGTCTTCCGATTGCATGTCCGGATGAGGATGAATCTCGAGCTTTCGGGTTGTTCCTTCGATACTATTCTCCGGCGTTGTCCGGATCATTTTTCATCGAGATCGGCTGACGGGTGGCTTCGAGCACACTCCACCACAGGACTCCCTCTGGATTGACCTTCTTGCGTTCCCCTGTGGCCAATGGAATCGGCAGCAGTGTGAAGGAATTGTCCCAAGAGGCCGCTACAAAATCCGTCCGGCCTGCCATGGCGGCATGGACGGCATTCTGGGCCAGCTGGAAGCAGAACTTGCTGTCATTGGCGTTAGCCGGAACGCTGCGCAGTATATAGCTGGGATCGATGTATTTCAGCGAGAAGGGAAATCCATCCTTGTTGAATTCCTCCCGGATCTTGTCCCGGATGTAGAGCCCGATATCGTCATGCTTGAGGTTGCCGGACGCGTCCCGGGTTTTGCCGTTTTGGTTGAAGAAATACTGCCCGGCGCCTTCCGCGATAGCGATCAACGCATGTTGTTTGTTGGTCAGGCGTTTTTTGAGCACGGTGAGGAAACCCTTTGGTCCGTGTAGGTCAAAGTCCATTTCCGGGATGATCACGAAATTGACATCCGGGCTCGCGAGTGCCGCATTTGCGGCGATGAAACCCGAGTCGCGCCCCATTAGTTTGACGATGGCGATGCCGTTGTAGGCTCCCTTCGCCTCGTAGTGCGCGTCTTTGAGGATCTCCATTGCCACCGACACGGAAGTCTCAAATCCGAAGGTGCGGTCGATGTAATTGATGTCGTTGTCGATGGTCTTTGGGATCCCGGCAACCGCGATTTTCAGGTTGCGACGGGTGATTTCCTCATGGATGTCATGAGCGCCACGCAGGGTGCCGTCTCCTCCGATGGTGAAGAGGATGTTGATGTTCATCCGCTCCAGAGTGTCGACGATCTCTTCGGTCGGCTGATTGCCCCGGGAGGATCCGAGCATGGTTCCACCATCCTTGTGGATGTCGTCGACGATGTCTGGATTGAGTTCGATGTAGGGCAGATTACTTGCCGGGATGAATCCGGCGTAGCCATACTGGAAGCCATACACGGTCCGGACTCCATAGCGATGGAAGAGGTGATTGACCAATCCCCGGATCACGTTGTTCAGCCCCGGGCAAAGCCCTCCGCAGGTCACAATGGCAACCCGGGTTTTGGCGGGTTCAAAGTAGATTTTCGACTTCGGGCCGGCCTTTTCAAAAGACAGCGGCTCGATCCCCGTGAGAATCGTCTGCTTGGCAGCTTTCAGCGAGTTATCGAACAGGACACGGTCATCGTCTTCGACAAAATCGAAGACTCCGTCATCCTTGACGCTGGAGAGCTTGAGCGGTGAGGGAATGGAACATTTCCCCAGACGCTTGACGTTGAATGCCTCGTTCATCGGTGGATTCATGGTAATAATATCAAAAGGGATAATTCGTGGCGGATCGCGTTTGGATGGGCAATCCCGGTTCAGGGCAGATCAGCGGGTAGCCTGAGTTGCTGTTGTAGGAACATGTAACCCAAGGCGGAGAGGTGGGCGGCCTGGCGGTTATCGGCGGCTCCTCCGTGGCCGCCTTCTATGTTTTCGTAGTAGCGCACGTTGGCGCCGAGTTCCTGCATGCGCGCCATCATCTTGCGGGCGTGGGCAGGATGAACCCGGTCATCCCGCGTGGATGTGGCAAAGAGGACCGCCGGGTAACGGGTGTTGGGCCGCAGATTATGGTAAGGCGAGAAGCCCTTCATGAACGCCCAGTCATCCGGATTGTCGGGATCACCGTATTCGGCTTTCCATGAGGCCCCGGCCAGCAACAGGTGGTAGCGTTGCATGTCCAGCAGCGGAACCTGACATACAACCGCCCTGAACAACTCCGGGTAGAGCGTGATCATGTTTCCCACGAGCAGCCCGCCATTACTTCCTCCCAGAGCTCCCAGCAGCTCGGGTTGGGTGATCCCGCGCTCGAACAGGTCGCGCGCCACCGCCGCGAAATCTTCAAAGGCACGGTAGCGGTTTTCCCGCAGTGCGGCCTGATGCCACGATGGGCCGTATTCTCCTCCTCCGCGAATATTCGCAAGGACATACACGCCACCTTGCTCCAGCCATGCGAGTCCCAGCGATGGGCTGTAGTAAGGCTGCATCGGCACCTCAAATCCTCCATAACCGTAGAGGAGGGTAGGTCGCGGTTTTCCTTCCACCTGTGGTCCGGATACCTGAAAATATGGAATCCGGGTGCCATCCTTGCTGACCGCAAAATGCTGGCTGACCGAAAGCCCATCGGTCTTGAAGAACGAGGGGGTGGATTTCAGCGCTTCCGGTTCCGCTCCGAATGTGCCTCTTGCCAATGTGCTTGGAGTGAGAAATCCAGTTACGGACATAAAGTAGGCATCTCCGTCCTGCTCATCTTCCCCCCAGACACTGATGGTAGCGTTATCAGGAGCGCCCGTGAGGGGTTGCCTGTCCCATTTTCCAGCTTCTGTCGGAGTCAAGGTGAGAATGTGCGACTGCACATCTTCCATGACGTTGACCAATAGATGGTTGCGCGTCCAACTGATCTCTGCGAGAGAGGCGGTTGGAGTTGGTTCAAACAAGACGGCAAACTCCCGGTTGCCCTTCATGAAAGCATCGAAATCGATCGCCAGTAATGCTCCTTCGGGATAGGTGACGCCATCTGCGTCCCATGCGGACCTGAGCGTAACCAGCAACCATTCGCGGTGAAAACTGACTTCCGCATCCGCAGGCACTTCGATCTTCTGCAACTCGCCTTCGGTGGTGATGATATAAGTTTCCGACGTGTAGA
>ENA-UOUL01006100-UOUL01006100.1-bioreactor-metagenome-genome-assembly--contig:-NODE-6100-length-10038-cov-3.735167_pt1 | contig 10038 bp, 5 predicted proteins | sample MGYA00249838_ERZ747220 | MGnify/ENA primary metagenome ERZ747220 (study PRJEB28778, sample SAMN05720191) | bioreactor metagenome | isolation source: Anaerobic biogas reactor | place: USA:Washington...
CACTCTGACCAGCACCACAACGGCCCCCACCAGCACCCAGCCGGTGGGGGCCGTTGCCATGCCCGCGACAGGCCCCCCGCCAGCACCCAGCCGGTGGAGGCCGTTGCCGTCCTCGGCTGCCGCACCGCGGCACACCTCCGTCAGCGGAAGCGGTCGACGTCGACCCCGCTCTGCTCGTCGATGCCGTGGGCGGCGATGTAGCCCCAGCAGTCCGGCACGGAGCCGTCGACGTCGGTCACGCCATAGCGGTCCGCGAGCTGGCGTGCCGTCACCACCCGCCCGGCGAGGTCGCCCATGGCAGCATCCTTGGCAAGAGCACTGACCCCACGGGCGACGTAGGTGGGTGACTCCGAGATCGCAAAGCCCGGCACCCGGTCGAGGGCATCGCGCCAGGTGGCCTCCGTGACGCCGAAACCCTCGAGCATCTTCTCCGACCGCATCCAGCCGGGCGTGACGCCGACCGCGGTGACGGGTTGTCCCCGGAGCTCGTGGGTCAGCCCGACCACGATCCGGCCGACGCACGCCTTGACGAGGTCGTAGTAGAAGCCGACGCGGACCCGGAAGCTGGCGTTGAACTCGGCCGTTCCGTCCGTCATCTCGACCAGTAGCCCTCGTTCGGCCCGGAGGAGGAGCGGGATGGCGTGGTGGGCGGTGATGAGGTGGGTGTCGACACCCATGCGCAGCATGCGCATCCCCCCGGCGAGGTCGTGTTCCCACAGGGGCTTGTCCCACTCGGAGTAGCGGTCCCCGCCGAAGATGTCGTTGACCAGCACGTCGAGGTGACCGTGCTCCGCCTCGATGCCGGCGACGAGTGCCGCCACCGACGCCGGGTCCTCGTGATCCACGACCAGCGCCGAGCCCTCGCCCCCGGCCTCGGTCATCAGGTCGCCCGTCTCCTCGATCGTCTCGCACCGTCCGATCTCCGAGGCTCCGCCGACTCGGCTGCTGCGGCCGGTGGCGTAGACGAAGAACCCCGCCCGCGCGAGCTCGACTGCGAGCGCTCGGCCCGCGCTGCGGGTCGCCCCGGCGACCAGGGCCACCCGGTCGCCGACCGCCTTCCGGGCAGGTCCCTGAGTCATCGGGAGCTCCCCTCCCCGGTCCGGGGATCACTGGCCAGGACCCGGGCCGTCCGCGCTTCCCGCCGGGTGACCCCCACCGCCAGGACCGAGCCGGCGCTGAGCACCGTCGCGAGCAGCAGGGCCGTTCGCATCCCGTCGGGTTGGTAGGCCCACAGCCCCCAGGCCAGCGTCGCCAGGGCCGGCCCGAGGGCGAAGCCCAGCTGCCGGGCGAGGCTGGTCGTCGCGCCGGTGGTGGCAAGCAGCGACGCCGGTGCGTTCGTCATGGCGGTGGCCATGACGGGGGCGTTGAACAGCCCGCTGCCGCACCCGGCCAGCAGGAGTCGCCACAGGAGATCGCGGGGCTCCCACGCGGTGTCCAGCGGCACCAGCAGGGCGAGGCCGACGGTGAAGAGGCCGGCGCCGACGACGGCCGTGCGGCGGGTCCCCCAGCGGTCGCCGAGCAGCCCCCCGACGAGCCCGGTGAGTGCCATCCCGGCGGGGAAGGCCAGCAGGGTCGCGCCCGCAGTCTGCGCGGTCGCGCCCAGCACCTGCTGCAGGAAGTAGGGCGTGATGAAGAAGACGGTGCCGATGGCGGTGGCCGCCAGGGCGAGTGCCAGGTGGGGACCGGACTCTCCCGTGGTGCTCAGCAGGTGACGGACCGCAGCATGGGCCGGTCGCCGGACCGCCAGGACGATGAGACCGGCGGCCAGGCCAGCCAGGGCAACGCCGGCCGGCAGTGCCGTGGTGACGAGGGAGAGCGCTAAGAGCAGGGCGGCCACGGCGCCGCAGAGCAGGAGCGCCTCGCCGGCCCAGGCTCGCGTGGGCAGCTGCCAGTGTCCGCCCCGGGGCAGCTGGACCAGCCCGACCATGAGTATGACGAGGCTCACCGGCAGGTTGATGAAGAAGATCCACCGCCAGCCGGGTCCGTCCACGAGAGCGCCGCCCAGGGCGGGACCGGTGATCAGCCCCAGTGGTCCGAGGGTGGTGATCAGCCCCATGGCGCGGCCGCGTGCCTGCGCCCGCACGGCGGTCGTGGCCAGGGCCGGCACCAGGGCGAACAGGAACGCCCCGAAGGCGCCCTGGACCAGTCGTGCCGCGAGCAGCCAGGCCAGGCTCGGCGCGATACCGGCCGCCAGGCTCGCCATGGTGAAGCCCCCGAGGGAGAAGGCGAGTGCAGGTCGTGGCGCGACGGTGTCCAGCCACCGGCCGCCAGGCAGCGCCAGGCCGGCCAGGGGCAACAGGTAGGCGAGCAGGACCCACTCGGCGATACTGGTGTGGACGCCCAGCTCGGTCTCGATCGCGGGCAGTGCGAGGTTGACGATGCTCATGTCCACCGATGCCATGAACACAGCCAGGCCGGCGGCAGCCACGAGCCACCACCGGTCGGCCCCGTCCGCCGCGTTGCGTTCGGGGCTCATGGGGTGCGTGTGGGCAGTTCTGCGAGGCATCGATTCCTCCCTGATCGTCACGTTCCGCCCGTGGGCGGCCTCATACCTATGAGCCCGATCGAGCGGGAGGTGTGACAGGTGGACGAGAGCGAGTGGCTCGCGACACGCTTCGAGGAGCAGCGGCCGAGGCTGCGGTCGGTGGCCTATCGAATGCTCGGGTCGGTCACCGAGGCGGAGGACGCGGTCCAGGAGGCGTGGCTCCGGCTGAGCCGTGCCGACTCTGACGCGATCAGCAACCTCGGTGGGTGGCTGACCACGGTGGTGGCGCGCGAGTGCCTGCACCTGCTGCGGTCCCGCCGTCGTCGTCGGGAGGATCTGGTGGACAGCCTCGACGGTCCGCTCCCGGACCCGCTCGTGACGGCTGCGGACGCCCCCGACCCCGAGCAGGAGGCCCTGCTCGCCGACTCCGTGGGCCTCGCGCTCCTGGTCGTGCTGGACTCGCTCAGCCCGGGCGAGCGGATGGCGTTCGTCCTGCACGACATGTTCGACCTCCCCTTCGCGGACATCGGCCCCCTGGTGGGGCGCAGCCCCGCGACGGCGAGACAGCTGGCCAGTCGCGCACGCCGCCGGGTTCGCACGGCCGACCTTCCGTCACCCGACGTCGAGGCCGCGCGCCAACGGGAGCTGGTCGACGCCTTCTACGCCGCGGCCCACGCAGGCGACTTCTCCGCCCTGGTCGGGCTCCTCGACCCCGACGTGGTCTTCCGCGCCGACGTGGGCGCCGGCCGGCCCGCTGCGGTGCACCGGGGCGCGGACGTCGTGGCCAGGCAGGCGCAGGCGGCCCGCGGGGCGACGGTGCACCCGGTGCTGGTCAACGGCCTGCCGGGGGTGGTCACCCTCCGGGAGGGCATCCCGGTGTCGCTCATGGCGTTCACGATCGTGCGCGACCGGATCGTGGCGATCGACGGAATCCGGGACGCCGACCGGGTGAGGCAGCTCGTGGCCGGTATCCTCCCCGGCGCGTGAGCCGCGCGCGGTGACGCGTGGCCGGGATTCTCCCCCGGTGACGTCTGAGCTCGGGCCGCCCCCCGGTGACGCGTGGTCATCGGCACCGGCGGTCACCGTTACACTGGAGACAGCCGCCCGATCCGTCTTGCCGCGGGCTGCCTGCAGTGTGCGAGCCCCTGGGCTTGTGAACCAATGCCGCTGCGCCCCTTCCTTGCAACGTTGCAGCGACCGGCGTGCGATGGGTGAGACACCAACCGTAGAAGACTCGGAGTCTCCCTGTGTCACAGGACTTTGCACGCCTCGGCGTGCCCGCCGCGCTGTGCGACCACCTCGCCGGTCGCGGCATCACCACACCCACCCCCATCCAGGCCGCGACGCTGCCCGACAGCCTCGCGGGCCGCGACGTGCTCGGCCGCGGCCGCACCGGGTCCGGCAAGACCTACGCCTGCCTGCTCCCGCTCGTGACCCGGCTGACCGGCTCGGGCACCCGTCGCACCCCCAAGCGCCCGCGGGCCCTGATCCTGGCGCCCACCCGCGAGCTGGTGGGACAGATCGAGGCCGACCTGGCCCCGCTCGCCCAGCTCTCCGGGCTGCGCACGATGACGATCTTCGGCGGCGTCGGGCAGAACCCCCAGGTCCGGGCCCTGGCCGCCGGCGTCGACATCGTCGTCGCCTGCCCCGGGCGGCTCGAGGACCTGATGGGTCAGGGGCACGTCACCCTGGCCGGCATCGAGGTCACCGTGCTGGACGAGGCCGACCACATGGCCGACCTGGGCTTCCTGCCCGGTGTGAAGCGGATCCTCGACAAGACCCCGAGCGACGGTCAGCGGATGCTCTTCTCCGCGACCCTGGACGCCGGCGTCAACGTCATCGTCAAGCGCTACCTGTCCCGGCCCGTCACGCACGAGGCCGACTCGGAGCAGTCCCCCGTCGCGACCATGAGCCACCACGTCCTGCACGTCGCGCACGACGCGCACCTGCCGGTCCTGGTCGACCTCACGGCCGCCCCGGGACGCACCGTCGTCTTCACGCGCACCAAGCACCGCGCCAAGAAGCTCGCCCGTCAGCTCAACTCCTCCGGCGTCCCGGCGGTCGAGCTGCACGGCAACCTCAGCCAGAACGCCCGCACCCGCACCATGGACGCCTTCCACAGCGGCGCGGCGCAGACGCTGGTGGCGACCGACATCGCCGCCCGCGGCATCCACGTCGACGACGTGGGTCTGGTGATCCATGCGGACCCGCCCGTCGAGCACAAGGCCTACCTGCACCGCTCCGGCCGCACGGCCCGGGCGGGCAACGCCGGCACGGTCATCACCCTGATGACCGACGACCAGGTCCGTGACGTGCGCGACCTGACCCGCAAGGCCGGCATCAAACCGACCACCACGCGGGTGGATGCGCGTCACCCCCTCCTGCAGGAGCTGGCGCCGGGTGACCGCGAGTATGCCGGGCCCTTCGTTCCGCAGGTCCCGGCCAGTGGGCAGCAGAACGGCGGGCAGCAGACCGGTGGTCGCGGCCAAGGTGGTCGCGGCCAAGGTGGTCGTGGCCAGGGCCGTCGTGGCCAGGGTGGTCAGGGCGGCGGGCAGGGAGGTGGCGGACGCACCCAGGGTGGTGGCCGCGCCGGTGGCCGTTCCGGTGGTGGTCGTTCGAGTGGCTCCGGGGCTGGCGGGCAGCGCTCTGGCTCGGGTCGCTCCGGTGGTTCCCGCTCCGGTGGATCCCGCACGGGTGGGCAGCGTTCCGGGTCGACCGTGCGCTACTCGAGCAGCTCCGGTGGTGCCGCCGCCTTCTCGGCGGGTTCGCGCGTGGGCCGCGGTCGCTGACCCGCTGACCGCACCGAAAATTCCCCCCGGACCCTATGCAGGGCCCCCGGCCTGCGACATACTGCAGGGCCAGAGGCCCATTGTTCACGTGTCGGTCAAGCCATAGTCATCGGTTCCTACTACGGTCACGGCAGGCACGTCGTCGCCTTGCGGCTGCGATGTGCCTCCCCGTGAGCGCCACCCGGCGTCCCGTACGAAGGAGCGATTGTTGATGACCCATTCCCGCCCCAGCTGGCGTCGCGGCTCCGTAGCCGCGCTCGCCGCCGCGTCGATGGTCTCGGCCGGTGCCGTCATGGCCACCAGCGCGGCCCAGGCCGATCCAGAGAGCACCGCGTCCGCGACCTCACCCAGTGCCGACACCGTCGAGCGCATCGCCGGCGATGACCGCTACGCCACCGCTGCCGCGGTCGCGGCGGAGTATCCCGGAGCCGACGTCGTCTACGTCGCCTCGGGGACCAACTACGCCGATGCGCTGACAGCGAGGGACCACGGTGAGGCCGTCTCGGGTCCGGCTCCGCTGGGGGACAACCTGTGGACCGAGGGTCAGGACGGGGGCAACGCCGCTCCGGTGCTGCTGGTGCAGCGGGACCGGATCCCGAACAGCACCCGGCTGGCGCTGTCGGCCCTGGGCCCCGACCGGATCGTGGTGGTCGGTGGCCCCCAGGCGGTGAGCTCGGAGGTGGCTCACCAGCTCGAGGCCTACTCCGCGGACGTCGAGCGGCTCGCCGGGAGCGACCGTTACGGCACGGCGGCGGCCATCGCGGAGCGCTGGCCGACCGGCACCCCTGTGGTCTTCCTCGCCTCGGGCGAGAACTACCCGGACGCGCTCACCGGCGGGGCCGTGGCCACGCGAGCCAACGCTCCGATCCTGCTCACGCGCGAGGGCAAGCTGCCCAACGTCACGGCCGCGGCGCTGGCGGAGATCAACCCGTCGTCGGTCGTCATCATCGGTGGCCCCGGAGCGGTGAGCACCGGTGTCGAGGCGGATGTCGCCGCCATCGTGCCGGACACCCGTCGCGTCGGTGGGGACGACCGCTACGAGACCGCCGCGTTGCTGGCGGACCGCTACGAGGCGGACGTCGAGCGCGCCTTCGTCGCGACCGGCAGCTCCTACCCGGACGCCCTGACCGGGTCCAGCCTGGCGGGCTACGAGGCCGCGCCGCTGCTCCTGACCAAGTCCGGGTCGCTGCCCAGCGCGAGCTTCGCGGGCCTCGACTCGCTGTCGCCGCAGGGCCTGGCCGTCCTGGGCGGCCCCGCCGCGGTGAACGACGCGGTGGTCAGCGGACTGAATGCCGAGCTGCCCGCCTGGGTGAACAGCGTCCACCTGCAGCTGCTGTCGTTCAACGACTACCACGGCCACCTCGAGGCCGACGCCGGTCAGACGCTCACCCCGGCGCAGGACCCCGACCAGCACATCGTCGGTGGGGTCGAGTACCTGTCCAGCAAGCTCAGCGAGCTGCGCGTCGGGTCGCACGACGACCAGACCCTGACCGTGGCGGCCGGTGACCTCATCGGCGGCTCTACCTTCATCTCGGGCATGTTCCACGACGAGCCCGCGGTGGAGAGCCTCAACATCCTCGGCCTGGACATCTCCTCGGTCGGCAACCACGAGTTCGACGAGGGCACCGAGGAGCTGCTGCGCATCCAGAACGGCGGCTGCCACCCGGTGGACGGCTGCTACTTCCCCGACGAGCCGTTCGCCGGCGCGGACTACCAGTACCTCGCCGCCAACGTGGTGAAGAAGGACGGCTCCGGCACGCTGCTGCCGGGCACCGAGGTCCGTGAGATCGACGGCGTCCCGGTCGGCTTCATCGGCATGACGCTCGAGGAGACCCCGACGCTGGTCAGCCCCGGTGGCGTGGCCACGGTCGACTTCCTCGACGAGGTCGAGACCGCCAACGCGGCCGCCGAGGCGCTGCAGGCCGCCGGTGTCGAGTCGATCGTCGTGCTGCTGCACGAGGGCGGCTACTCCACCACGACCTACAACGGGTGCGAGGGCATCTCCGGTCCGATCGTGGACATCCACAACGGCCTGGACCCGGCCATCGACGCCGTCGTGACCGGTCACACCCACCAGCCGTACGTCTGCCACCTCGAGGACCCGGCGGGCAACCCGCGCCTGGTCACCTCGGCCGCCCAGTGGGGCGGGCTGGTCACCGCGACCGACCTGCCCATCGACCGGACCACGGGTGACGTGATCCGCGAGAAGGTCACTTCCAACAACAAGCTCGTGCTGCGCGAGTTCGCCGACCCGGTGCAGACCCAGCTGCTGGACAAGTGGCGGGCCCTGTCCGACGCCATCGCCGGTCAGGTCGTCGGCAACCACGTCGAGGACATCCTGGGCGACGCGAGCGGCGACCGTGGGATCGAGACCCCGATGACGAACCTGGTGGCCGACGCCATCCTGTGGGGCACCGCCGGGGAGGAGCTCGGTGGAGCCGAGATCTCGTTCATGAACGTCGGCGGCGTCCGGGCCAGCCTCCACATGGACCCGACCGGTGACGAGGGACCTGGTGAGATCACCTACGCCGAGTCCTACGCCATCGCGCCGTTCGGCAACCTCCTAGTCAGCATCGACATGACGGGTGCCGACATCAAGGCGGTCCTGGAGCAGCAGTTTGACCCGGACCGCGGGCGCCAGTACCTCGCGCTCGGTGTCTCGGAGGGCTTCACCTACACCTGGGACGACAGCCAGCCGCAGGGCTCGAAGGTCAGCGACATGGAGCTCAACGGCGTGCCGCTGGAGATGGACCAGACCTACCGCGTCTCGACGCTCAGCTTCCTGCAGGAGGGTGGCGACGCCTTCACGGCCTTCACCAACGGCACCAACCTGGTGGGTGGCCCGGAGGACCTGGCCAACCTGGTCGCCTACTTCGGCGCCCACCCGGATCTGACCGCGCCGGGAGACCGCGTGGCCGGTCTGTGATCGAGTGACCGGGTCTCACCTGGGCCTGGTCAGAGGCTGGGGACGATGTAAGGAGTCGCCGCTCAGACCGACCGCTAGGGCTCAGCTGAGGCCACGTTGAAGCACACGTTGGGGCCGCACCACCTCGGTGCGGCCCCAACGTGCGTCTCGTCCCGTCATTGAGTCCAGGAAGCGTGGGCGGCCGCGCGTATTCCGGCCCGTTGGGGGCGTCGCGGTGTCGGGCGATGAGCCACGCCGGCCGGTGTCGGCCATCCACAGGTATGTCGTGTGGTCGCCGGGCCCTGTCGGTGGCCCCTGGCAACGTGGTGTCCACAGATGGTGGCGTGTCACCGAGCAAGCGTCGTACAGACGTGCTAATGTCTGTGGTGTAGGTCAGAGGTAAGGGCCGCGAGGGGATCGCGGCTCGAGGTGGACGTGACGAGGCGGCAGGGGAGGTGAGGTCGGTGGCCCGGTACGGCGAGCTGTTCGGGGGTTCTGGTGGGGGCACCTCGGTGCTGGAGACGCGCCTGGAGGGTGTGTTGGCCGACCCGCCGAAGCACGGGGTGGTGCTGGAGGAGTTCGACCCGTTGCCCGACTGCACCTTTGTGGTGGAGTTCGTGCCGGTGGCTGAGGACGCGGTGGCCGCGGCGTTGACGGCGTTGGGGGTGGGGGCTCAGGAGTGTGCGGTGCTGACCGACCTGGCCCAGGCGTGTGCGGCGGTGTCCCGCCGCGGCGCCACCGTCGACCTGGGGTTCTTCACTCTGACCGGTGCTGACCGCACCGACGGCACCGGCAGTGGTGCCACCACCTCTGGTGCGGCCGGCTCTTCGGTCGGTGGGCCCACGGATGCTGACGCCACCGACACCGGCCCGGCCGACCCTGGCCTCACTGACCCTGGTGCCGCCGACCCCACTGCCGCTGACTCTGCTGCCACCGACCCTGGTCCCACTGACTCTGGTGCCGCCGACTCTGGTGCCACTGTCCCTGGGGTGGGTGAGGAGGCGCCGGCGGTGAAGGGACGGGCCTCCTCGTTGGTGGACGCGTTGGGCACGTTGTCGCGGGCGGCGGGCCGGTTGGAGCGGGTGATGGTCTCCGGGACGCGGGAGCTGACCGCGGCGCAGGGCAAGTTGTTGCTGGCCGACAAGGGTGTGGCCGACCTGGAGGAGTTGACCGCCTCGCAGAAGGAGGCGTGGAGGTCGAAGGCGAAGAAGCGGGCGCGGGTCGAGCTGGAGTTCGCGATGGGCTGGGGCGTCGGGGAGGTGCGGGACCTGGTGGCCCTGGCGAACCAGGCGATCAGCGTGCGGGCCCCGGTCGCCAACGCGATGAGCACGGGCGAGGCGTCGTGGAGGTTGGTGCGGGGCTACCTGGGCGCGGCCGGGCATCTGCCGACCCACCTGGCCGCGGGGGTGGCTAACGCCCTGTTCGGGTCCGATGAGTCGGTCGCGGCCACGGAGCGGTTGACCAGCGACCGGGAGTTCACCGGTCGCCCGTGGGGGCACCGGGAGTTCTACCGGGCCCTGGACCGGGAGGTCGCCAAGGCCGAGGCCCAGCTGGGTGAGGACGAGCGGCGCACCAAGTCCCGGGAGAAGTCCCTGGCCGGGGCGGACACCTGGGGGAAGGTCGATGAGGACGGCACCGCGACCTTCGGGATGTCCTGCACCGCTTCCCAGCTGGCCGCGATCAGCGACCGGCTGGAGGGCGCGGCCCGTCGGGCCCGCGCCAACGGCGACCAGCGCACCGAGGGCCAGCTGCGGGCCGCGATCGGGACCGTGCTGTTGCTGCGCGGCACCCTCGACCTGGACGACTGGCCAGAAGAGGGTGACCTGATCACCCCCGAACAGACCGAGCAGCTCGCCGCG
>ENA-UOUL01006103-UOUL01006103.1-bioreactor-metagenome-genome-assembly--contig:-NODE-6103-length-10031-cov-5.058168_pt1 | contig 10031 bp, 10 predicted proteins | sample MGYA00249838_ERZ747220 | MGnify/ENA primary metagenome ERZ747220 (study PRJEB28778, sample SAMN05720191) | bioreactor metagenome | isolation source: Anaerobic biogas reactor | place: USA:Washington...
TTGATGCGGTCTGTAAAGAAGAATTTCGACCGGGTTGAATCCGTGACGGCGAAATGAGCGGGATAGACGTCGCGAAGAGACCAGGAATTGCGGGGTGGGGGGACGGCCTGTCGAATGCCGTGCCTGAAAAAGGTCAGCTGGTATCCATAGCGGTTCCCGGCGGCATCGACCAGATTGCCCGTGAAATACCACCACTCCGTCTTGAACTGCCGGTGATCGCCGTGATCCCGGGGGAACCTCCACTCCCGGGGGCCGATCGCCTGTTCCCAGGCGTCCCCGGCCCGGGCAGGCAGGCAGGAAAGCATCACTGCGAGCACGATCAGCGCGCTCAAGATTCCCTTCGTACGCCGTTTCATCACAACCCTTCCGTTTCCTTTCCGTCCATCTCCGAAAATCCCCGGACGCCTTCCACATCCCTTAATCATCGCGGATCTGCATCTGCGGATAGGTCCGCAGGACCATCCAGATGGGATAAAGCGCCGCGCCCAGGCTGGCCAGAAACGCCGTTAAGGCGACGATCAGGTAGGGGGAAAGGTGGGGATGGAAAAAGATCGTCCAGTTGAAGCTGCGCAGGTTGATCACCCGGATCAGGATGACGGCGAAGAGCGTCCCGCAGCCGATGCTGAACAAAAAGCTCAGCAGCCCCATCCCGAAGGCCTCCAGCAGGGTCAGGAGGGAGACCTGCCCCGTCGAGAAGCCCAGGGCGCGGAGAATGCCGAACTCGCTGCGGCGTTCGAGAAAGAGGGTCATGAGGGCGCCGGCAATTCCGAAAAAGGCGATGATGATGGCCATGACCCTCATGGAACGGGTGATCGCAAAGGTGCTGTCAAAGATGGCCAGGATGTTCCCGAAAAACTGCTCCCGGGTGTAGACGGGCAGATCATGCCGCAGGGCCTTGTGCCGGATCAGATCGAGAGTTTCCGTCCGCTTTGGGTCTCCGGGATCCAGGAAAACCGCCACGCTGTTGATGGTTCGGTCGTCAAAGAGGTGCAGGTAGGTGTTCCGGTCCATCATGACGAGTCCGTGCTCCGTGGAGTAGTCGTAGAATACGGCTTCCACGCGCAGCCGGGCGGGCCCCTGCCGCGTGTCGAGGAGAATCGTGTCCCCGGCCTTCACGCTGAAGTTCCGGGCGAAGCTTTCCGAAATGATCACATCGCCACGCTTTACCGCCTCCCAGTGCTCATCGCCTCCCCCGCCCAGCCAGGCGAACCGGGCATGCCGCTGCAGCACGGGGGCGGAAACGGAGGCCGCGAACATGGGCCTGTTCCGGTAGCTGAGCTGCACCTTCCGATAGGCATCCACATCAACGCCGGGAATCGTTTTCAGTTCGTGGTAGAGGCCTTCCGGGACCTCCCGCTCCGACGCGGTGGAAATGTAGAGATCGCCGCGGAACTGCCGGTCCATCCACCACAGGAGCGATTCGCGGAAGCTTCCGATCATGAGGGACAGCCCCAGGGACATGGAAAGGGCGACCATGAAGGCTGCGATGGCGACGGCGGTCCGCCCCAGGTTCCGGCGGATGTTTCCGGCGGCGATCTTCCCCGGCAGCCCTCCCAGGAACTTGAGAAAACCTGCCATCAAAGGGGAAAAGAGCATCACGGCAAATCCGGAAAGAAGGCTCAGCGCGAAGAGGATTCCGAAAACGGCCCCGAAGGCGGCGTAAATGGAGCGCGACGGAACGAGCAGAACGGCGGCGCTGATCAGCAGAATCAGGAGGCCGGCAGCGGCGGCCCTCTTCGACATCCTTCCCCACTGGTGGCTTACGGACCGCCCTGAAAGCGCTTTGACGGGGTCTGTGCGCGACAGCTCGATGAGCGGAAAAAGGCTTCCCAGGAGGCTCGCCCCGATGCCGACGATCACCCCGGCGGCGGGCATCCAGAAGGACCAGGCCATGGGGACGGGGCGAAGAAAGAAGTAGAGGTTGGTGATCGTTCCGCCGAGGATCTCGATGAGGAAGCGGCTCAGGAGATACCCCAGGAGGCTTCCCAGTGCGCCCCCGATGCCCCCGAGGATGAGGATTTCCGCCAGAAAGGCCGCAACCACCTCTTTGCGGCTTGCTCCCAGGCTTCGCAGCACCCCGGCATCCCGCCTGCGGCTGACGACGGCAAACATGGCCGTGTTGTAGATGAGAAAAACGGCGACAAAGAGCGCCATCAGGGACAGGGCTTCAAGATTCAACCGGAAGGCCCCCAGCATCGCGCCGAAGGTTTCCCGGCTCTGCCGGTTTGACCTGATCCGGAAGCCCTCATCCCAGCGGCTTATAAAGACCTGCTCCTCCGCCAGGACGAGATCGACGGCGTCGATGAGTCCGGGCACCTTGAAGAGCTCCTGGGCGTGGGCGATATCCATGAGCAGGAGGGGCTCTCCGGAAGGGTTGGGAAAGGTTCCCAGGACGGTCAGCTCCCCGCGGGAGGTCTTGATTCTGCCGCCCGCCGCGAGGTTCAGTTCCCGGGCCAGGCCGGCTTCCATGAGAACCGCCTTTTCGTCAAGAATGAAGGCAAGGCGGTCCCCGGCAAAGGACGCGCGGGCCAGCTCGGGGCGGATGGCCAGATCCAGAAAGGGATCAACGCCCAGGATCCGGATCTGGCTGCCCTTTTCCAGGCGGAGGCGGCGGTCGATGACCGGTGAGAAGGACTGCACGGAGGGATCGCGCATCAGATCCCTCAGGATCGCTTCGTCCATGGGTCCCGCATCCCGCTCGATGCGGTGGGTCGATTTCCCCTGGAGAAATTCAATGGCCCCGGTGAAACTCGCCAGTGCGGACATCGCGGAAAGCCCCATTCCCAGGCAGGCCGCCACGCCGAAGGCGATTCCCATCAGCTGAAGGAGCGTCAGGCTCCGCCTCCGAAGAAGGTATCTCAAAAACGCCTTGGTAACGGTTCCCATGAACGGGCCTCTTTGTGGATATTTCCCGCTTCCCGCCGGGCCAACGCCCTGCCCGGGGGCACCGGGCTAGTCGGCCTCCCCTTCGCAGGCGCCCTCGGGATGGATTTGGCCGTCAACCATGCGTAGAACGCGATCGGCAAACCGGCGGGCCATGGGGGTGTGAGTCACCATGAGAAGCGACATCCCGGACTCCCGGCATCGCGACGAAAGAAGTTCGAGAATCTGCAGCCCGGTGGCGGTATCGAGGTTGCCCGTCGGCTCATCGGCCAGGATCAGGGCAGGCTCCTTGACGATGGCCCGGGCGACGGCGACCCGCTGCTGCTCGCCGCCGGACAGCTCGCCCGGGTAGCGCTGTTCCTTGCCCTGGAGTCCGACGCGCTCCAGGGCCTCGTAGGCAGGTCCCGGCGACGGCTTTCCCGCCAGTTCGAGAGCGAGGTAGACGTTTTCAAAGGCCGTCAACGTGGGGATGAGGTTGAAGAACTGGAAGATGAACCCGAGGCGCGTCCGGCGCAGCTGGGTGCAGCCTTTGTCTCCCAGGGCCTGCAGGTTCTTCCCCTCGATTTCGATCGTGCCGCGGCTCGGCCGGTCGAGCCCGGCCAGAAGATTGAGCAGCGTCGTCTTGCCCGAGCCGCTTTTTCCCAGAAGCACCAGGACCTCGCCCCGGGCTATTTCCAGGCTTGTGCCGCGCAGCGCCGCGGAGCCGGCGGCTCCGTTTTCATAAATTTTCCATAAATCAACGACACGAATGACGGGGGGCGAGCGAAGCTGCCGGCTATCTGTCGCCGTTTCCGTGTCCACGCCCGTGCCCTTTACCTCCTTCGCCTTTTCCATTCCCATGCTTCTCCCCTTGGTGGCCGTAGCCCCATCTCTCGCTTCCATGAGGTTTCGGCTCGTGGGGCGGCCTGTTCATCGCCCGGGGTTCCGGACGGGGCTTCGGTCCGCGCATGTCCGGATGTTCGGGCCGTGCGGGCGGCTGGACCGAGCGATGCGGCGGCGGCGCTCCCCTCGGGGTTTTCATAGCCGGGACGCCCCAATGCTGCTGCTTTTCCCAGTGCTTATCCCGCTCCCATCCTCTCCAGTTCCGGGGAAGCTGAGAGGCGGGAACTCTGTGCCTGTTCCAGGGATGCCCTTTCCAGCGCCGATTCCGATAATCGTCTCTCCAGGCCGGGGGGACGTGCCTGTAAAAAGCGGGGACACCCTGATAGTAAGCCCAGCCCTTGTCATAGCGGGGCGAACGGTACCACCTGCCCTCCCAGGGCCGCCACCAGAAGCCTCCGTAAAAAAAGAGGTCATGGGGCACATCCGGAACGGCATAGATATACGTTTCCGGAATCACGATCGTGACCGGCGGAACGGAAAATACGATGGGCGGGGGCAGTGGAATGCCGATATGGACCCCCACATCGACACCGGCCTTCGCGGAAAGGGGCAGGACGGTCAGCACCGCCAGAAGCAACATCCCCGGAAACATTCTTTTCATGACTGTTTTCAAACCTCCTTGACATGGATTCTATCTGTGCAGCGTCGGCGCGCATTCTATCCCTTCTCCCGCGGCAAATCAATGGAGAGATTTCGTGTCCCGCGCTTCGGAAAAATGAGCCCGCGCACCGGGCTGGACAGAGGATGAACCGGGGGCAGCGAGTCCCTTCTCAATTGACAAACAGGCCAACACATACTATGGGTGACCGGTGTGAAATTACTCACGAGATTTCAGGAAGAACAATGGCCTTGACGTATCTTCTCGACATTCTGGGCACCCTCGTTTTCGCCGTTTCCGGTGCCTTCCGGGCCGTCAAATACGAGCTGGATTTCCTTGGGGTCCTGGTGCTCGCCGTGGCCACCGGGGTCGGTGGGGGAATTCTCCGGGATATCCTCATCGGGTCTGTTCCGCCGGCGGCCTTCCGCGATGAAACCTACCTCTTCGTCTGCCTCCTCGGCGGGCTTCTCGTCTTTCTGGCCGCGCCGAAGATCGCGCGCCGCTGGGACCTGGTCATGGCGGCGGACGCCGTGGGGCTGGGTGTCTTCTCGGCCATCGGAGCCGCCAAGGCGGCCGAGTTTCATCTCGGCCCGCTGGGCATCGTAATGATGTCCGTTCTGACAGCCACGGGGGGAGGCGTCATCCGCGATATCCTCGTCAGCGAGATCCCGGCGGTGATCCGCGTCGATTTTTATGCGACGGCGGCCCTCTGCGGGGGGCTCTGCTTCCTTGCCGCCGGACTGGCCGGCCTGGGCGAAACGCTGCAGCTCTTCTCCTCCATACTGGTCGCCACGGGCCTGCGGCTGGTCGCCATGATCTACAGGATCAATCTCCCCCGCGTGCACAGTCTTCCTGAATCCCCAACGGAATTGACCCAGAAGCGCAAGGCCGGAAGGAAGACAGGGCCGGAGACGCAAGGCCCCCGTCAGCGATAAATCGCTTGATTTATGATCAGCCATGATATAGAAGGCGATGTTATTCTAATTTCTAGTTGAAGGACTCCTTATCCGGACCCCGGTGTCCGGATTTTAGAGCCGAGAGGAGGAAAAAAAATTGAGAAGATATGAAACAGTCGTCATCGCCCAGGCCAATCTTCCTGAAGACGACCTGACAGGCCTGATCGACCGCTACGCCTCCATCATCACCGATCGGAAAGGCGCCGTCGTCAAGGTGGACCGATGGGGAGTAAGAAAGCTGGCGTATGACATCCGGAAGCAGTCGCGGGGAGCTTATGTGCTCTATGATTTCGCCGCAACGAGCGATGTGGTGGCGGAACTTGAGCGGATTCTCAAGATCGATGACCATGTCCTGAAATTTATGACGGTCATGACGGATCCGGAGACAACGCTCGAAAAGATCACGCAGGAAATTGAAGCTCTCACGAAGAAGGAACCAGCCGAAGAAAAGGCCGCAACTTCCGCGGAGCCCGCACCGGAAGCACCCATCAGCGCTCCATCGGCGGAAGCCGGTGAGCCTGCCGGAACCCCTGAATCACCAGCTACCGCAGAAGAGAATTAAAGGAGGCATATCTCATGGCCGCATATGAAAGGCGCCCCAGACCGTCAGGACCGCGGAAGAAGTTTTTTCACCGCCGGAAATACTGTAAATTCTGTTCGGATTCAACAATCAAGATCGATTACAAACGACCGGATCTCCTTCACGACTACGTCACGGAGCGTGGAAAGATCATGCCCCGCCGGATTACCGGAAACTGCTCCAAGCATCAGAGGGAATTGACCCAGGCCATCAAGAGGGCGCGGACCATCGCCCTTCTGCCTTTTGTCGTCACGGAAGGCAGGTAATCAGGATATCCGTTTGAAGGGCATTTCTTCTCTTCGGAGGAATGCCCTTCGTTTTGGATGGATCTCCGCAGAGGGGCAATTGGGTGGCGGCTTGTGTTAAAGAGCGAGGGAGAAGAGAAGGTCATTGTCATCCGGGATTTTCTGACGGGCATCGCCGTCTCGTCCATGGTGTTCATCCTGGCGGCGGCGTTTCCAAGCTCCGCATCCTTCCTCTTTTTTCTCGGGCCCCTGCCCATCATTTTTTATTATTCCAAACTTGGCAGACGGCTGGGGCTGTTCCTCGTTCTGGGCGCTTTCGTCATCGTTTTGTCCGCCCTCGGCGCGCTGGGTCATGGGGAATACATTCCCCTTTTCTGCCTGCTCGGATTTCTGGGAGTGACGGTCGGCGAGGTCCTGGGAAGAAGGCTTTCGATCGAGCAGACGGTTCTGATTTCCCTTGGAATCGTAATCATCCCGATTCTGCTGCTCATCGCCTACTCGATGTTGCGAACAGGCAATCCGCCCTGGCGCTGGGCTGAGCCGTACCTTGTCCGGACCATCCTGGAAAACGTCAAACTCTACGCGGAGATGGGTGTGCCTGCCGAACAGATCGACCTGCTTCGGGAGAATGCACCGAAGATCGCCCATACGTTTATAAACATTCTTCCCTCTCTGAGCCTGATCAGCCTGGCCCTCTGCATCTGGCTCAATACCATCGCCGTCAGGGCCATCTTTCACCGCCAGGGGGTTCATTTTCCTGATTTCGGCGACCTGACGCGGTGGAAAGCGCCGGAAAAACTTGTCTGGCTGATTATCGGAAGCGGGGGGATGCTTTTGATCCCCGAGGGCAGGGTATTCTACACCGGGCTGAACCTCCTGCTTCTTGGCCTTTTTGTTTACCTGCTTCAGGGGCTGGCGATTGTCAGTTATTTTTTTAAGACGAGGAATATCCCCGTCATCCTGAGGTCCATATTTTACGCATTGCTGATTTTTCAGCTGACTCTGGTTCTTCCGGTCATTGCCGTCGGTCTTTTCGACCTGTGGATTGACTTCAGAAAATTCAATAAAAAGATGGACGGTTCCACGGCGTGAGAATCGATCGCGTCGGTAAATGCCGTTCTTTTTAACAGGAGGGTTAACTTCATGAAAGTCATTTTGAAAGAAACTGTCGAAACGCTTGGAAAAGCGGGAGATATCATTAAAGTTGCCGATGGATACGCCCGCAACTTCCTCATTCCCAAAGGATTGGCCGCAGAGGCGAACGTTCGGAACATCAAGGCCTTGGATCACGACAAGCAGAACATCGTCCGCAAGGCCGAGAAGGAAAGGAAACGCCACGAAAGCCTGGCCGCCAGCCTTGCCGGCGTCATCTGCACGATTTCCCGCCGCGTGGGAGAGCAGGACAAGCTGTTCGGTTCGGTGACGGCAAAGGACATTGAAGAGTCCCTGCTTGCCCAGGACATCACGATCGACCGGAAAACACTCGTCCTTGACGAACCCATCAAGGCCATCGGGGAGTTCCCCATCGTCGTCAAGCTTGGCGCGGGCGTCACGGCCGAAATCAAGGTGAACGTCATCCCGGAACAGGCGTAGGCGACGCCGCAGGTGCAGGGCCAGGCAATGAAAGCAAGCGACATCGACGTTTCTCTCCATCGAATCCCCCCTCAGAACCGGGAGGCGGAGCAGTCCATCCTGGGGGGGATCCTGCTGAACAACGAGTCCCTGCACAGCGTCCTGGAAATCCTGAACGCCCCCGATTTCTACAGCGAGGCCCATCGCCGGATCTTTTCCGCGATCCTCGATCTCTACGATCGGAACGAACCCTGCGATCTCATCACGCTGAGCAGCATCCTCAAGGACAAGAATCAACTGGACAACGTGGGAGGCATGGCCTACCTTGCCTCCCTCGTGGACAATGTCCCCTCGTCGGCGAACATTGTCTACTACGCAAGAATCGTTAAGGAAAAGTCCGTTCTTCGGTCGCTCATCGGAACGGCGACGGAAATCCTCAACAAGAGTTATGATTCGGGCAACGAAGTCGAAGAGGTTCTCGATTCCGCGGAACAGGCCATTTTCGAAATCTCCCAGCACAAGATCAAGCCGGCCTTCTCGCCCATGCGGGACATCATCAAAGAGAGCTTCAAGACCATCGAGCAGCTTTACGAACGCAAAGCCTCGATCACCGGGGTAGCCACGGGATTTGAACGGATCGACGACATGACCTCGGGTCTGCAGAATTCGGATCTCATCATCATAGCCGGACGCCCCAGCATGGGGAAAACGGCCCTGGCCCTGAACATCGCCTCCTATGCCGCCATGGACGCGGCGGTTCCCGTGGCCATCTTTTCCCTGGAAATGTCCAAGGAGCAGTTGGCCCTTCGCATGCTTGCCTCCGAAGCCAAAGTGGATTCCCAGCGTCTGCGGAAGGGCTTTCTCGGCGAAACGGACTGGCCCAAGCTGGCCAACGCCGCCGGTCGGCTCGCCGACGCGCTCATTTTCATCGATGACACTCCGGCGATCACGGTTCTGGAGATGAAGGCCAAGTCAAGGAGGCTCAAGGCGGAATCGGGACTGGGACTGATCCTCCTGGATTACCTGCAGCTGATGCGCAGCGGCAACTCCAGGGAATCCAGGGAGCAGGAAATTTCAGAAATCAGCCGCTCCCTGAAGGCCCTCGCCAAAGAGCTCAGCGTCCCCGTTGTGGCGCTCTCGCAGCTCAACCGCAAGGTGGAAGACCGCTCCGACCGCCGGCCCCAGATGGCGGATCTACGCGAGTCCGGGGCCATCGAACAGGATGCGGACGTCATTGCCTTCATTTATCGGGATGAGGTTTATAACAAGTCGGAAGACAACCCGGAAAAGGGCATTGCGGAAATCATCATCGGCAAGCAGCGAAACGGTCCCACGGGAACGGTCAAGCTGGCCTTCATGGAAAAATACACCACCTTCGAAAATCTGGCCCGGTCCGACGACCTGGCTTCCTAACTTCCCGCCTCCAGCAGCTTCCGCTCCTCCCCGAGATAGGGCAGGGCAAGGCGGAGCTTCTTCAGCGCCTGCTTTTCGATCTGCCGGGCCCTCTCCCGGGTGATGTGATACAAATCGCCGATCTCCTGGAGGGTCTTGGGGTCATCGGCCATGACCCGATGCTGGATGATGTACATTTCCTTCTCGTTCAGAACGGCAAGGGCCCCCGAAATGTTCTTCTGCACCAGCTCCGTTTCTTCCTTTCGGATCAGGGCGGTTTCCTGATCTTCGCCCGCATAGGTGAGATAATCCATATGCGACGCCCCCCCATCCTCGCTGACGGCCATATCCAGGGACAGATCCCGGTTGCTCATGCGGACATCCATCTCTTGAACCTCATCGACCCGGACGCCGAGGGAGTCCGCAATCTCGCTGAACTCGGGGTTTTTCAGGGACAGCGCCTGCAGTTCCTTTTTGGTCTGATTCAGCTTGAAAAAGAGCTTCCTCTGGGCCTGGGTCGTCCCGATTTTAACCAGGCTCCACGTTTTTATAATATAATTCTGTATATAGGCCCGAATCCACCAGACCGCGTAGGAAATCAGCCGATAGCCCTTGTAGGGATCGAATTTCTTGATGGCATGCATCAGGCCGATATTCCCCTCCTGGATGAGGTCCGCCAGTTTCACTCCATAATTGCGATACTCATGGGCAATCTTCACCACAAATCGCAGGTTGGACACCACCAGTTTTTCGGCGGCCTTCATATTCCCGTTCTTCGTCCAGTCGATGGCGTATCGGAACTCCTCTTCCGCGGACAGCACCGGAAATTTGTTGATCTCCGCCATGTAGACTTCAAGGGCACCGGCGACAGCGGGCAGTTTCAAAATGAAGGCATCCTCCTTTGACATGATCCTGTTTCAGCA
>ENA-UOUL01006104-UOUL01006104.1-bioreactor-metagenome-genome-assembly--contig:-NODE-6104-length-10028-cov-2.797307_pt1 | contig 10028 bp, 8 predicted proteins | sample MGYA00249838_ERZ747220 | MGnify/ENA primary metagenome ERZ747220 (study PRJEB28778, sample SAMN05720191) | bioreactor metagenome | isolation source: Anaerobic biogas reactor | place: USA:Washington...
GGCCCATCGATTCCGTTCGCGGGCCCCATTTCCGGATTGATGGGACCGGGCTTTTGGCTCTATGATGGACGCACCGGCTGCGGGCGGATTCACCGCCCCCGGGAAAGGAAATTGGAGGTTCTCCCATGGCCGTCAGGAAACCGGCGCACGCGCTCCTTCTGGTCCATGTCACCGATCGCCTGAAAAAGGCCCCTTCCGTTCAGAAATCGCTCTCGAACTTCGGAGACGCGATCCGGACGCGACTCGGGCTCCACGAGATAGGGGAGGGGTACAGCTCGCCCGAGGGGGTGCTGGTGCTGGACATCGCCGGCGAGGCTCGGGCGAAGGAGCTCAAGCAGGCGCTCGACCGGATCGAGGGGATCGAATCGAAGCTGGTGGTGTTCCGGCACTGACCCCACCCTTTCCCGCAGCCCGCCTGCGCCCCGTTGCGCCCGGGCCTTGCAAACGGCCCCGCGCTGTGGCAATTTAAACGGGTTGGGGGGCTTCGCACGGAACATGAATCACCCGGACCGCACCGCAGTCACAGGCATCGCCATTATCAGCATTACCGGGGGGACGCCCGGCGGATAGAGGCATGTAAAGGTGCATGCACCCTGCCCTCATCCGCCGAACGGGTGAGGGCTTTTTTTTTGGGCCCGGCGCGCCGGCGCCGCGGGCCCGCGGAGGCAGGCGTGAAAATATTCGTTTACGACACCACCCTGAGGGACGGGACCCAGGGCGAAAGCGTGGCCTTCTCGGTGCAGGACAAGCTGAGGGTGGCGCGAAGACTGGACGAACTGGGATTCCACTACATCGAGGGGGGGTGGCCCGGCTCGAACGAAAAGGATGTGGAATTCTTCAGGATCGCCGCCCGCCAGAACTGGCGGACGGCCAGAATCGCCGCCTTCGGCAGCACCGCCCTGGCCCGGAACCAGCCGAGCGAAGACCCCAACCTCGAGGCGCTGCTCGAGGCCGCGACCCCCGTGGTCACCATCTTCGGTAAAACCTGGGACTTCCACGTGCATGCGGCCCTGAGGATCCCCCTGGCCCGGAACTGCGAACTGATCCGCGCCTCGGTCGCCTACCTCAAATCCAGGGGCCGGGAGGTGGTCTTCGACGCCGAACATTTCTTCGACGGCTTCGGCGCCAACCCCGAATACGCGCTGGAGACCCTCCGCGCCGCAGCCGAGGGGGGGGCCGACCTGATCACCCTGTGCGACACCAACGGGGGTTCCCTCCCCTCCCGCATAAAGGAGGCCGTCGGCCGGGTCCAGGCGGTGGTCGGGCTGCCGCTCGGCATCCACTGCCACAACGATTCCGAGCTCGCGGTGGCCAACACCCTCGCCGCGGTGGAATGCGGCGCCGTCCAGGTCCAGGGGACCATGAACGGCTACGGCGAACGGTGCGGGAACGCGAACCTCTGCTCCATCATCCCCAATCTCGAACTGAAGATGGGGATGACCGTCATCGGCGGGGAGCGGCTCCAGCTTCTCACCAGCGCCTCCCGGTTCGTCAGCCAGATCGCCAACCTGCGGCACCGCAAGGATCTCGCCTTCGTCGGGGAGAGCGCCTTCGCCCACAAGGGGGGGGTCCACGTCAGCGCCGTCATCCGGGATGCCGCCACCTACGAGCATGTGGTCCCGGAAAAAATCGGGAACGTGCGCCGCGTCCTGGTCTCGGAACTCTCCGGCAGGAGCAACCTCCTGTTCAAGGCCCGGGAGATGAAGCTGGACATCGCCGAACATGAGGAGAAGCTGAAACCCGCCCTCAACCGGATCAAGAAACTGGAGAGCCAGGGATACGAATTCGAGGCGGCGGAGGCTTCCGTGCGCGTGCTGCTGGAAACGGCCATCAACGGCGAACGGGAGTTCTTCAGGATCGACAATTTCCGCGTGTTCACCGACATGCACCGGAGCGGGGAGGTGACGTCCGAGGCCACGGTCAAGGTGCGCGTGGGGGATCAGTCCGTGCACACGGTGGCCGAGGGGGACGGCCCCGTGCACGCATTGGACCGGGCCCTGTACTCGGCGCTGAACCAGTTCTTCGAATCGCTCCACCCGGTCCAGCTGATCGACTACAAGGTGCGGGTCCTCGAAGGGACCCGGGGGACCGGGGCACGGGTCCGCGTCCACATCCAGCAGACCGACGGGGAGGAAACCTGGACCACGGTCGGCGTCTCCGAGGACATCCTCGAGGCCAGCTACATCGCCCTGGCCGACGGCGTGCGCTACAAGCTTATCAAGGACACCGCGCGCAACAGGTAAACAAGATGTGTGTCGCCCCGGTTCAGGCTTCGACCAGCGGGTTGAAGTCGATCAGGGTCACCGGGACGTAGCCCGGGTGGAGGTGCCCCAGCGTCAGCGCCGGCAGGGACGGCGGGACCCAGGCGGCGGCAAAGTGCAGGTGGGCGGGCACCTTCGATCGCGTCAGGCGGCCGACCGTCCCCAGGATCCGCCCCCCGCGGACGGCGCTCCCGGGGACGCCGCCGGGCACGATGTGGCTGTACTGCGTGTACAGGACCGAGCCCTGGCGGTTGACCAGATGCGGGTGGCGCACCAGGATCGTCCTGCCCAGGAAATCGTCCAGAACGGCGCCGACCTCGCCGTCGGCGACGGCCCGCACCGGCGTGCCTTCCGGAATGGGGCCGACCAGGCCGTTCGGCCTCCTCCCTTCGGCGAAATCGATCCCCTCGTGTTCCGCGTAGCGCCGGTTCCGGTCGCCCCACCACTCCGTGCAGGCGCCGAAGAGCCGGCCCGAACGGAAATACCAGGACTGGAAGCCGCTCTCCTCCCTCAGCCGGTCCATCCATGCCGGGAAATGCTCCGCGATCCCCTCCGGGGGGACGGATTCCCCGGCCTTGATGCGCATGTGCTCCCGGAAGGAGATCCAGTCCCGCTGCGGGCCCGGACCGGCGTCGAGCGAGAGTTCCGCCTTCCTGAAGTAGGGCAGAAACCGCGTCCCCGCCACCCCGCAGGCCAGCAGCGGGACTCGGGCGACGATGCCGGCCGCGTTGAGCCTCCGGCTTCCGGCCTCTACCTCCGCGGTCAGCCCGGCGGCCAGGCACGCGGGGTCCACCGCCATGTAGCCGTGGTCCCTGCGGACGATGTTCCACTGATCCCTGGTGGGCGCCAGGTACAGGTACTTCCCCGGAACCCTGTGCAGGGTCCCGGCATGGGCGCCGGTCCAGCTAGAGGCGTGGGCGAACAGCTCCCCCATCCCGATCTCCCTGCCCCGGAGAATCGCCCGGACCGCCTCGTAGCGGCGGTTGGGCCGGAGGGCATAGACGAGGACGAACCCCCCGGTGCCGGTCGGCGCCTTCCGGGTGATGATGTAGCCGCAACCCGAGTTGGAGTGGTAGGGGATGGAAACGGGGAAGTCGCCGCGCGGCAGGGTGGCCACCAGCGACAGGGCTTCGGTCGGGAACGCCTGGTAGAGGCGCTCGGGCTGGGGGGCGGCGCCCGCCCGCCGCGTGCGCACCCGCAGAACCACCATGTCCACGATCGACACCCGGAGGGTGCACCGCGCATGGTCGCTTCCGTCAACAGGCACTTGCATAGGACGAACCCCGGCCTTCTACCATAGCACAGAAAAACACTTTCGCCATTATGCGCCCGCGGCCCGCTTCCCTCAAAAAATATCATAATCATTCACCCGGCCGCCGCCGTTGTATTATAGTGAAGCCTCGTCCGGGTGCGCCGGCAATTGCCGGCGGCAATTGCCGGCGGCAGACATTACAAAAAGCAGAGGGTGCCATGGGCCTCAAAGGGATCATTCTTGCCGGCGGCAGCGGAACGCGGCTCTACCCGATGACCCAGTCGGTCAGCAAACAGATCCTCCCGGTCTACGACAAGCCCATGATCTACTACCCTTTGACCACGCTGATGCTCGCGGACATCCGGGAGATCCTGATCATATCGACGCCCCAGGACCTGCCCCTGTTCCGCAACCTGCTCGGCGACGGCAGCCAGTGGGGGATCTCGCTCGGCTACGCCGAGCAGCCCCGGCCGGAGGGGCTGGCCCAGGCGTTTGTCATCGGGGCCGGCTTCATCGGGGGAAACCGCGTCTGCCTCATCCTGGGGGACAACATCTTCTACGGGCACGGGCTGACCCGGTCGCTCGCCGAAGCCGCAAAACGGGAACGGGGCGCGACGATCTTCGGCTACCGGGTCCGGGACCCGGAGCGGTACGGCGTGATCACGTTCGACGCCTCCGGCCGGGTCCTGGACATCGAAGAGAAGCCCCTGCGGCCGAAAAGCCACTACGCCGCCGTGGGCCTGTACTTCTACGACGAGCGGATCACCGGGATTGCCGCGGCGGTCCGACCCTCGGCGCGGGGGGAGCTCGAGATCACCGACGTCAACCGGGAATACCTGCGGCTGGGGGCCCTGCAGGCCGAGCTGCTGGGGCGCGGCGTCGCCTGGCTCGACACGGGCACGCCCGAAAGCCTGATCCAGGCCGGGACGTTCGTGCAGACCGTGCAGGAACGCCAGGGCCTGATGATCGCCTGCCCCGAGGAGATCGCCTACCGCAAGGGCCTGATCGACGCCGACCAGGTGCTGCGCCTGGCCGAACCCATGAAGCACAACCCCTACGGCCAGGCCCTGATCGGCCTGGTGCGCTAGCGCTTCGGGAGGCCGCGAGGGTGGATACCACGAAACATGCGGCGGTTCTGGGAGGCCGCGGAATGCTGGGCACGGACCTGGTGGCGGTTCTTGCCGGAAGGGGGGCGGCCGCTGAGGCGTACGACCTGCCCGGTTTCGACGTCCGCAACCCCCGCCACGTCCAACAGGCGCTCCGTAGGGCCGGCGCGGTGATCAACTGCGCGGCCTACACCGATGTCGACGGCGCGGAATCCGACCCCGGCACGGCATACGGCGTCAATGCCCAGGCGGTCGGGGAGCTCGGCCGCCTGGCGGCGTCGGCCGGCGTCCCCGTCCTGCACGTCAGCACCGACTACGTGTTCGACGGCGGCGGATACCGCCCCTGGCGCGAAGACGATCCCGCCGCCCCCCTGGGGGTTTACGGGGCCAGCAAGCTCGAGGGGGAGCGGCAGCTGGCCTCGAGCGGATGCCGCTTCTGCATCGTCCGCCTGCAGTGGACCTACGGCGCGGCCGGCAATAACTTCATCCGCAAGATACTGGAGCGGGCCTCGGCCGGCCGGCCGCTCCGGGTGGTCGACGACCAGGTCGGGTCTCCGACCAGCACCCGCGAGGCGGCGCGGGCTTTGGCCGATCTTCTTCTGGGGCCCGGCGGCCTGCCCGGCGGGGTGTTCCATTTCGCGGCGGCGGGCTTTGCGAGCCGTTTCGAAGTGGCCCGCTTCGTCGTCGGGGAAAAGGGGCTCGGCGCCGAGGTGCTGCCCTGCAGCAGCCGCGAGTTTCCGGCCCCGGCCCGCCGCCCCGGAAACAGCCGGTTCGACTGCCGGAAGATTTCCCGGCTGCTCGGGGAGCCGATCCGGCCCTGGCAGGAGCCCCTGCGGCGGTACCTGGAGAACGTTCAGGCATGAAAAACATACTGGTCACCGGAGGGGCGGGATTCATCGGGTCCAATTTCGTGCGGATGGCCCTCGACGAGCATCCCGGCTGCCGGGTCGTCAACCTCGACCGGCTGACCTACGCCGGGAACCTCGAGAACCTCGAAGGGTATCTCGAGAACGGGCGCCACGTCTTCGTCCGGGGCGACATCCGCGACGAGGCGCTGGTTGCCGGGATCCTAGAGGACCACCGGATCGACTGGGTGGTCCATTTCGCCGCGGAAAGCCATGTGGACCGCTCCATCACCGGCCCCAGGGTGTTCATCGACACGAACGTCTCCGGGACGCTCACGCTTCTGGAAGCGGCCCGAAAGCGCGGGGTGGAAAAATTCCTGCAGGTTTCGACCGACGAGGTCTACGGGTCGCTCGGCCGGGAGGGCCGTTTCACCGAAACGACGCCCCTGTGCCCCAACTCCCCCTATGCGGCCAGCAAGGCCGCGGCCGACCACCTGGTCGGCGCCTTCGCGCACACCTACGGCCTGCCCTGCAACATCACCCGCTGTTCGAACAACTACGGGCCCTACCAGTTCCCGGAAAAGCTGATCCCGCTGATGATCCACAACGCCCTCCGGGACCGGCCCCTGCCCGTCTACGGCGACGGCGCCAACGTGCGGGACTGGATCTACGTCCGCGACCACTGCACGGCCGTCTGGGCCGTCCTCGCCCGGGGGCTGCCCGGCCGTGTCTACAACGTCGGCGGCTGCTGCGAGAAACCGAACATCGAAGTCGTCCGCATCATCCTCGGCCACCTCGGCAAACCCGAATCGCTGATCCGCTACGTCGCCGACCGGCCGGGCCACGACCTCCGCTACGCGATCGACGCGTCCAGGATCATGGAGGAACTCGGCTGGCGGCCGTCGGTCACCTTCGAACAGGGGATGCGGGCGACCATCGACTGGTACCTCCGCAACGACGCATGGCTCAGCCGCGTGGTATCGGGCGACTACCAGAAATACTACGAGACCATGTACGGGCAACGCCAACAGGAGGGGTAGCATGCAGCTCGAGGGGAAAGCGGCGGTGGTCACGGGAAGTTCCTCGGGGGTGGGCCGGGCCGTCGCCATCGGCCTGGCCCGCCGGGGCTGCTCGGTCGTCGTCAACTACAACCGCAGCCGGGACGGAGCGGAGGAAGCGGCCGAGATCTGCCGGTCCGCGGGCGCCGGGGCCGTTGCCGTTCGGGCCGACGTCTCCGTCGACGCGGACTGCCGGCGCCTGGTCGGGGCGGCCGTCGACGCCTTCGGGCGCCTCGACGTGCTGGTCAACAACGCGGCCGTGACGGAATTCGTCCCCTTCGGGGACCTGGAGGGGCTGACCGAGGACATCTGGCTGAAGGTTTTGCGCACGAACCTCCTGGGCGCCTTCTTCTGTTCGCGCGCCGCGGTGCCCCCCATGCGGCAGTCGGGCGGGGGCGCGATCGTCAACGTCGTCTCCATCGCGGGATTCCTCGGGGGGGGAAGCTCGATCGCCTACGCCGCCTCCAAGGCCGCCGTCATCAACATGACCAAATGCCTCGCCCGGACGCTCGGCCCCGGGATCCGGGTCAACGGGGTCGCCCCCGGGGCCGTCGACACCCGGTGGCTCCGCCGGGGGCTGGGGGGCGAGGCCTTCGAAGGGCTGCGCGCGGAGCTGCGCCGCACCACCCCGCTCGGGAGGATGGCGTCCCCAGAGGACGTCGCCGACGCCGTCCTCTGGCTCGCCGGGGGCGCCGGCATGATGACGGGCGAAACCATCAAGCTCGACGGCGGCCAGCATCTCGGCGGCGACCGCGGGCTGAAACAGGGCGAAGAATAAGGGGGACCGATCATGAAACCCAAAACCATCGCCGTCATCGGGGCCGGACCGGTCGGCGGCATCCTGGCGGCGCACCTGGTCGAGGCCGGCCACGCGGTCCACCTGGTGGACTCCTGGCAAGAGCACATCGGCCGGATCCGGGAAGAGGGCCTCAGGATTACGGGCAACGAGGAGAAGCTCGTCCGGCCCCACCGCCTCCATGCGTCGGTCGCCGACCTGGCCGACGCGGAGCCCGAATACGTCTTCCTCTGCACGAAAGCGTGCTATCTCGAAAACGTCCTGGACCTCGTACCCGCACGGGTCCGGGATTCCGGGGCCGTCTTCATCTCCGCCCAGAACGGCATCGACACGGAGCAGCCGGTCGTCCGGCGCTTCGGGGAGGGGCGGGTCCTGCGCGCCGTCATCACGTTCGCCGGGTACCCGACCGGCCCGGGAACCATCCACGAGACCTTTTTCATCCCGCCGAGTTACATAGGCTGGCTCGACCCGCAGGGGGAGACACCGTGCCGCGAGGCCGCGGCGATGGTCACCGCTTCGGGCCTCACCATGGAGCCGACCCCCGAAATCCAGAAGCACGCCTGGAGAAAGACCATCCTGAACACCTGCACCATGGCCATCGCCGCGGTCACGGGGCTCGACATGCGGCAGCAGGACGAGTTTTCGCCGACGCGCGCGCTGATCGAGGAGCTGCTGAGGGAATCGATCGACGTCGCGGCCGCCTACGGGTTCGATTTCGGCCCGGGATTCTTCGAACACGTCATGGAATTCAACCGCAGGGCGGGGCCGCACCGGCCGTCGATGCTGGTGGACCTGGAGAACGGCCGCAGGACGGAAAACGAGTTCCTCGTCCGCCGCGTGGCCGAATATGCCGCGAGGAAAGGGATCGCCGCCCCCGCCCACCGCACGATGGCCATCCTGATCGATGCGCTGGAAATGCGGGGGCTCCGGGGGGGCGGGGGCGCCGCAGGACGCTAGCGCGATCCGCGGCGCCCCGCGTCTAGGCCACCACCTGCTCGGCGACCAGGTCCCCCACCTCGGAGGTGGAGTACCCCATGCGCCCGGCGGCCATCGACTTGAGCTTCCTGCCGGTCACGTGCATGACCGCCCGCTCGACGGCCGCAGCGGCCTCGGCCTCCCCGAGCGACTCGAGCATCATCTGCATCGAGCAGATCGCGGCCAGCGGGTTGATGATGCCCATGCCGGTGTATTTCGGGGCGCTGCCGCCGATCGGCTCGAACATGCTGACGCCTTCCGGGTTGATGTTCCCGCCGGCGGCTATGCCCATCCCGCCCTGCGTCATGGCGCCAAGGTCCGTGATGATATCACCGAACATGTTGCCCGTGACGACGACGTCAAACCACTCGGGATTTTTGACCATCCACATCGTGGTGGCGTCAACGTGCGCGTATTCACGCTTGACGTCCGGGAATTCGGCCTTGCCCATTTCATGGAAGGCCCGTTCCCAGAGGCCATACACATAGGTCAGTACATTCGTTTTGCCGCAGAGGGTTAGGGTATTCGTCTTGTTGCGTTTGCGCGCATACTCGAAGGCATACCGCAGGCAGCGGTCCACCTCGTTGCGGGTGTACACCATGTTTTGAATGGCCACTTCATAGGGTGTGCCCTGGCGCTGCACACCGCCGACACCCGTATACAGGCCGGCGGAGTTTTCACGGATTACCACAAAATCAATCTCTTCCGGACCTTTGTCCTTGAGGGGCGTGTCCACCCCGGGATAGAGTTTCACGGGGCGAAGATTGATGTATTGATCCAGTTCAAAGCGTACCCGCAGGAGAATGCCTTTCTCCAGAATGCCGGGGGCCACGTCGGGATGGCCGATGGCGCCTAGGAAAAGCGCGTCACATTGGGCCAGTTCGCCAATGGCGGAATCCGGAAGCACTTCGCCCGTCTTTTTGTAACGTTCGCCACCGAAGTCGAATAACTCGGTATCGAAAGTAACATTAAATTTCGCAGCCGCGGCTCGCATGACTTTCAGGCCTTCATCCAAAACTTCGGGACCGGTGCCGTCGCCGGGCAGCAACCCAATTTTATAGTGCGCCATCGTGTTTCTCTCCTGTGTCGTATTCGTTCCTGTTTGTTGTCATTTGTCCAGCACCCCTCATGGCAGGCTGGGTAATTGGAAAACGCTGTGCCGGCATCCAACAAGGCATTGAACAGTCAAAGGAGTGGTACCGTTAACTTGCCCCGACGCCGTGTCCCCTTGCATAGTCTTCAAGCGCGTCCCGAAGCAGTTTCCGTCCACGATACAGCCGCGACATCACCGTTCCCAGGGGGCACTTCATTATATCGGCAATTTCTTTATAGGACATATCTTCGAGATCAGCCATGATCACCGCTTCCCGGAAATCATCCGGTAGTTCTTCAACCGCCTTGCGCACCGGGTCGTCCACCCGCTCGCCGAGGTCCCAGGCCACCGTCGGGCTGACCGGCGCGGTTTCCGCGATTCTGCTTCCCGGCCTGGCCGGGGCGGCGCAGGCGGGCAAGGCGTTGGCGCTGCCGCAGATCAACCGGCTCAGCCTCTGCACCACCCAGGTGCTGGTGCCGACCGCCAACCAGACGATCAACGACCGCTTCAGCACCGGCGGCCCGAACTACCGCGAGTTCCTATACACCCTGACGAACTTCGCCGGGGCGGCGCAGAACTTCGACGGGAACGGCCCGTACGTGAGGGCGCAGGCCGGCGGCGGCAACCTCCTCCTGGGTGGCG
>ENA-UOUL01006106-UOUL01006106.1-bioreactor-metagenome-genome-assembly--contig:-NODE-6106-length-10024-cov-4.360209_pt1 | contig 10024 bp, 9 predicted proteins | sample MGYA00249838_ERZ747220 | MGnify/ENA primary metagenome ERZ747220 (study PRJEB28778, sample SAMN05720191) | bioreactor metagenome | isolation source: Anaerobic biogas reactor | place: USA:Washington...
CCCCGCCCGCCCGGCAGAGCCGTGCGAGACGATTTCACTCAGAGGGCTGTGCCCTCTGAAACTCCCCTTTGATATGGTTTGTCTTGATCCAGTCGTTATCAGGTTGGCTGTGTTTCGTAGTTTCCTTAAAGGACAGGGCATGAGGCCGTTTTGCAAAACAGAAATAAATAAAAAATTCCCGGACTGACGTTCAAATCAGTCCGGGAATTGTTAAATAGCGTGTTTACTCGTAGGTGACAGCGGTGGAGCGGTCTGCGGTGATGTTGATGAAGGTCTTGCCCCGCTGCAGCCGGATCTCCTTGCCGTCCTGGTCGTAGAAGACCGTCCGGGAGGTCGCGGATTCCCGCACCCAGTAGCCGGAAATATGGCGGCCGCCCATGAAGATGTCTGCATTCCCCTCCCCCACCTCGGTGAGCAGGGGGGCGTTGGCCGCGCCGTTGAACTTCAGGGTGGTCCACTGGACGATCACGTTGCTGAAGGTGAGGGGCACGCCGGGCTGATCCCGGTCCTCATAGGGCTTGTCATTGCGGTAGCGGCTGTACAGCTTGGTGGCCGCGTCATAAGTATAGGAGGAATTGGTGTAGGAATTGCCGCTGCTGCCGTATTTCAGGCTGATGCGGGTGGCCGGGTCACCGCCGGCGGGCAATTCATCCGTGAACAGGAAGGGGCGGGCGGGGAAGGCATATTCCTGCACGCTGTCCCGCACCTTGGCCAGGTCGATGCTGTGGTTGTGAGGGTTCTTGTAACCCTTCATGTTTTTGAAGTAGGGCGCGAACTTGTTGGTGACGCCATTGATGATCAGGTTGGTGTCTTTTTCACGGGCGCCCAGCCGGCGTAAGGCGGCATTGACATCAGAGCCTTCCTTACTCTGAACCCCCACAAACACCCAGGCGGCGTCCCATTCCTCCCGCATCTCCGCATGCATGACGCGGCCGGAGCGGACGGGGCCCACCTCCTCGGGGTGGGTGTAGGCGAAGAGGCCCATCAGCCGGGTAAGGCTGAGGCCGTGGATGGGCATTTCATAGATGATGTCCGCATCCTTGATGCCCCACTGGGGCCAGGCGCCGGACACGTTGTCAATGTTCACTAAGATGGGGACATAAGGGGCCTCAGTGGGCAGGCCGGTGAGCATGTTTTCACCGGGGATCACCGGGTTGTTGGCCAGGCCTTTTTCCGGGACGATGCCCCGTTTTGCGCTGGCGTCCACCACCGTCTGCCCCAGGGCAGCAGCGGGAAGGAGCAGGGACAGGATCAGGAGGGTCAGAAAAATCTTTTTCAAAATGGTCTCCTTTGGTTTAGTTGCTGTCGGTCTGGTAGATGTAGTCATGGAGCTTTTGGGTGGTCTTCTCCCGGTCAAACACCACCACGGAGCCCAGGGAGGCGCTGTGGTTGTAGTAATAATCCCCTTCCGCCGGGAAGCCGGTGGTGGCCATGTTCTCCATGCCGGAGAACACGGGGATGACCAGGGACAGCAGGTCATTGATGGACAGGTTGGTGGCCATGTGCAACAGGGATTCGGTGAGGGCCTGCATGGCCTCTTCCATGCTGGCGTTTTTCAGCATCTTGTTGAACAGGGAGGTGAGCAGCTTGCGCTGGCGCTCATTGCGGCCGAAATTGTTGTCCAGTTTCCGAATCCGCACATATTCCAGGGCCTGCTCCCCGCTCAGGGTCTGTGGCTCAGTAGTGCGCACAGCCTTGACAATCCCCGCCTCGGCATCATCCAGCACCAATTCCACGCCCCCCAGGTTGTCGATCACCTTTTTGAAACCGTTGAAGTTGATGGACACATAGTTGCGGATGTTGAGGCCAAAGGTCTCATTGATCGTTTTAATCGCCAGCAGGGGGCCGCCATACGCGTTGGCCGCATTGATCTTCGCCGGCCAGTTGACAACGGGCAGGTCCACCTGCATGTCCCGCACCAGGGAGGACAGGCGCATCTTGCCGGTCACCTTATTCACCGACAGGATGATGATGGTGTCGGTGCGGCCGTAGTTCAGCTGGATGTTGCCGGTGTCCGTGCCCAGCAGCAGGATGTTCATCCAGTTTCCGTCTAAGCCTTCGGTGACAGACAGGTCCTCCGGGTCCACCTTCGCGCGGAACTCCTCGCTTACCGGCAATTCCTTGCTTTCGTCTAAAAGCGATTCGTTAATCAGCGCATAGTCTTCCTCGGAAATGACCGGTGATTCAGCCAGAGCCGGCAGCAGCCCTGTGAGAGCCAGCACGGCGCACAACAAGAGCAGGCTCAGTTTTTTCAACATGTGCATACTTTGTACCTTCCTCTTCTTATTAAATTGGAATCCCCAGGGGTTCCATAATCGGGGCGCTATGTTCTTCGGCGGCCATGACCTCGGCAGATTCAGCCGCCCGGGCATTGACCTCCATGGCGTCTTTATAACAGGGCAGGATGCGCATCATCAGTTCCTTCAGCAGCGCGTCATCCGCCTGCATGTCCAGGGCCTGGCGCAGGGCGCGCAAGGTCCGGTCCACCTCGTCCCGGGAGGGAGCCTGGCCCTGCTCGATGAAGATGCGCTCATCGCTGGTGCGCTTGCAGTCCTCCACCTTCACCAGCAGCTCCTCATACAGCTTCTCCCCGGGCCGCAGGCCGATTTCCTTAATCTGGATGTCCCGATCCGGCACAAAGCCAGACAGGGAAATCAGCTTGTTGGCCAGGTCGATGATCTTGATGGGCTTGCCCATATCCAGGACATAGACCTCGGACTCCTCCGCCCGGGTGCCGGTGCGCAGCACCAGCTGGGAGGCTTCGGGAATGGTCATGAAATAGCGGATGATCCGTTTGTCCGTGATGGTAACCGGGCCGCCTTCCTCAATCTGCCGGCGGAACAGCGGCACCACGGAGCCGTTGGACCCCAGCACGTTGCCAAAGCGGACGGCGGCGAACTGGGTCTGGCTGTGGCGGCTTTGCACCACCATCTCGCACAGGCGCTTGGTAGCCCCCATCATGTTGGTGGGGTTTACCGCCTTGTCGGTGGACACCAGCACAAAGCGCCTGGCGCCGTATTTTTCTGCCGCCATGGCGGTGTAGTAGGTGCCGAAGACATTGTTGTGGATGGCTTCGGCGCAGTTGTCCTCCATCAGGGGCACATGCTTGTGGGCTGCCGCGTGGAAGACCACCTCCGGCCGGTAGCGCTTGAACACCTCGTGGATGCGGTTGTAGTCGCACACCGAGGCGATGACAGCCTGCATGTTCAGGGCCTTGCCGTAGCGGCGCTTCAGCTCCTGCTGCAGGTCGTAGATGGAGTTTTCATAGACGTCCAGCAGCACCAGCAGCTTGGGCTTGGCCTGGGCCAGCTGACGGGAAAGCTCGCTGCCGATGGAGCCCCCTGCCCCGGTGACCAGCACCGTCTTGCCCTGGTAGAAGCCCTGGACATCCTTGTCCGACAGGGAGATGGGGTCACGGAAGAGCAGGTCCTCGATGTTGATGTCCCGGACCTGGCGCTTGTTCTGGGACTGGCTCATGCGCTCCACTGGATAGTCGTAGACCATCACCTTGCAGCCGGTGGACATATACTGCTTGAACAGCTCCTCCCGCTTCTTGGCCTCCATGTTGGGCAGGGCCAGGATGATCTCCTGGATGGGGAATTTGCTGATCATGGGCAGAATCTTGTGGTCGGGACCGATGACCCGGACGCCTTCAATGGTGGTGCCGATTTTCCGGGGGTCGTTGTCAATCAGGTACAGGGGGAAATAGCGGGAATTGCGGCTCATGAGCAACTCCTGCACCAGGAAAACCCCCATTTCCCCCGCTCCCACAATGGCCACGTTGATGCGGTTGCCTTTGGGCACCGGGGTGCTGGCACGGTTGGGAAACAGGTCGTCCTGTTTTTTCCTGAAGTACTGGTACAAAAAACGGGAGGCCAGGGTGCCCAGCAGGCCCACGCTGAAGGCCGCCACCACAACAAAGAAGGGCAGGTGAACCGGCAGCAGCAGGCGGTCAATCAGCAGGTACATCAGCCCGGCGCACATGTCCGCCAGGGACATCAGCAAAAATACAGCAGAGTTGGCATAACGCCACATCTGCCGGTATACCCGCAGCAGCAGCCTGCATACCATGGTGCTCCCCAGCATGATGGAATACAGGGTGGCCAGGTCGGGCAGGGCAACAGCCGGGTTGGTCTGGTCAAAGCGGTACAGGAAGATTGCGTAGGCCACAGATAGAAACATCACATCCAACAAAAGCAACACCAGGATGCGCGCTTTCCCTGCAAACAATTGACGCTTCATGCTCATTCTCCTTCAGCATCCACAACATTGCCTGCAGCAATGAATGTGCGAACAGTGAACCTGCCTGACAACACAAACGGTCAACACAAGACCATCCCTTGTGCCGGAACACTGTACAAATTGAGATTACCATCATGTTCCGGACCTGTCAAGAAAACCGGCGCTTCCCGGATGTTCCTGGATAAGCAAGTTTCAATCAGTACAAAATATGCCCGGCTTTCCGCCTCAGACAGCCTCATCCTTCAGGTCGCCCCGCACCATCAGCTCCTTGAGAATCTGGCTGTGGAGGGCTTCATCCAGCCGGTAATGGCGCCTGTAAATCAGGAAGCTGGCCAGGATGAACACCAGAGGGAGCAGCAGCATGGCGGTCTTCATCATGAGAATCCCTTCCGGCAGCACGTCCTTGGGGCTTTCTGCCCGGTTGATACCGGACAGGATGAGGGTAACGGTCACAATGCCGCTGGCCACGGCGCCCCCCAGCTTGTTGATGAGGGGCTGGAAGGAAAAGGTGAGGCTCTCCTGGCGGCGGCCCAGCTTCCACTGCCCGTACTCCACGCAGTCTGCCAGGAACATCAGCATCAGCAGCTGGATGAAGCCCTGGCCGGTGAACAGCAGGAAGCCGGCAATGCCCAAAGGCACCATATGCATGGGCGACAGGAAGAACACGGCATAGCCGGTGATCACCAGGGCCATGGACAGGCTGAAGAAGGTTTTCCGGGGCAGGCGGCTGCTGATGAAGGGGAAGATGAGCAGGGCCAGCAGCTGGGCCAGGCCCAGGACCCCGGCAAACAGGGGGTACATCCCCTCGTTCCGGAAGGCATATTTGAAGAAATGCACGCCGAAGCTGGTGGTGGTGACATAGCCGATCATGAACAGCCCCATGGACAGGATGGTGACCCGCAGCTGGTCATTCCCCTGTAGCAGGCGCAGCAGGTCCTTAAGCCGGGTGGGTTCCTCCTCTTTAAACACCTTTCGCTGCTCCCTGACCCCAAAGAGGGTGAACAGCTGAAACAGCAGCATCAATACAGCAGTCCCCAGGGCAAAGATAAACCATGCCTGTTTGCTGCTACCCAGGGTCTGGGTCAGCAGGCCCGTGACCGGCAGGATGCCCACCACCACCGCATACATCCCGATGTTGGCGCAGATCCGGGCGAAGGCGCCGATGCGCTCCCGCTCCCTGGGGTAGATCGACAGGGCAGGCAGCATGGACCAGTAGGCGATGTCGTTGATGCCGTAAAACAGGTCCCAGCCCAGGTACAAAAAGGCAAACAGCAGCAGGTAGCTGGTGCGGCCCAGGCCGAAGTCCATGAACATGGGCACCATGAACAGGGCGCCTGCTACAGCCCCCAGGGCCATCATGGGCTTGAACTTGCCAAAGCGCCCCTTTCTGTTGTCCACCACCATGCCCATCAAAGGGTCGTTCAAGGCGTCAAACACCCGCAGCACGGTGAGGATGATGGCCATGCCCCACATGGTGGCATCGTCCAGGTTCAGGATGTCCGTCAGGTAGAAGATCAGGTAGGTGGCCACCGTGGTGTAGAACATGTCCCGGCCGATGGTGCCCAGACCGAAGAAAACCTGGTTGCGCCTGTTCTGTTTCATGGTATCCCTCCTGTGTCCCTGCGCTGATTCTACCACAAAGGCTGCAAAAGATGATATACTGAAGCCATTCAATCACATCGGGAGGAAAAGCGCTTGAAAAAGGACATCGTCCTTGCAAACAACCCCGCCCTGACAGGCCTGGCCGCCATCCGGGAGGACCTCCGTTTTACCTGTGAGGGGCAGGAGCACAGCATCATCTTCATCACCCCCCAGTGGGACAAGGACGTGCAGCCTGTCCCCCGGCACCCCCTGGTGGTGTTTTTGCAGGGCAGCGGCTGGACCAGCCCCGACCGCTTCTACCAGCTGCCCCAGCTTTGTGACTACGCAAAACAAGGCCTGGCCGTGGCCCTCATCACCCACCGGAACTCCAAGGAAGGCCACCCTTTCCCGGCCTATCTGAAGGATGCCAAGGCCGCCATCCGGTATTTGCGCAGCCAGGCGGATGAACTGGGCATCAACCCGGAGCGCGTGGCCTTTTTCGGCACCTCCTCCGGCGGCAACACCGCTCTTTTGGTGGGGCTCACCGGGGATGACCCGCGCTATACCACCCCTGATTATCCTGGCTATTCCGATGCCGTATGCGCTGTGGTGGACTGCTTCGGGCCCACGGATTTGCTGCATTATGAAGGGGTGAAAATCCCCAAGCCCCTGTACCTGAACCTGCCCATTGACTGGGGGGTCTTTGTGCCCCAGGCCAAGAAGGAGGACAACCGCTTCCTGGATTCCCTGGTCTCCCTCCTGGGCCGGCAAAAGCCCATCGACACCCTCAAGGCCATGAGCCCCCTGTATGAACTGCAGCCTGGCAAGGCCTATCCCCCCTTCCTCATCGCCCAGGGGGACGGGGACGAGGTGGTGCCCTTCAGCCAGTCCCTGAAGATGCATGAAGCCTTGCAGGCCACAGGGGCGGACAGCACCCTGGTGCGGGTGACCGGCGGCGCCCATGAGGGCAATTTCTGGAGTGAGGACATGCACCGGCTGATTTTCAGTTTCTTAAGCCGGCACCTGAAGGCATAACGCCTTCCTGGCTTTGACGCTGCGCACAGCCTGTGCTAATCTGTTGTGCGCCTTTGGAAAGGAGGAGCGGGATGATCTCGCCGGAGGCGGTCATGCAAACGCTGCAGCCCTGGCTTGGCGCGGATTACCTGGCTGAAAAAGCCGGCCTCTGCTCCCGGCTGGCCGCCCTGCTGCACGGGTTCTGGCCCGAGCGGGACACCCTCTCCCACCTGGCCCAGCAGCTGGACAACCTGCTGTTCATGGCCGTGCGGGAGGACACCGGGGGCCGCATGGCCCTGCTGATGGACAGCGGGCAGCTGATCAGGCTGCGGATGAACGACTTCGCCCTGATGGCGGACGAGCTGCTCTACCTGCTGTTTGCAACCCTGCCCCGCAGCCCCTTCCACCTGGCCACCATCCGGGAATACGCCATGCGCTCCGGCAGCCTCTCGGCCCTCAGGGCCCAGTACCTGCTGTACCCCCATATGCAGACACCGGAAGAAACCAAAACCCTTTACCGGGTCATCACCACCTGCCACGAGCCCTGGCGCTTCCGGCACTGGATTGACCAGACCATAAAAGGAGACTGACTTGGGCAAAATCATCGCAATTGCCAACCAGAAAGGCGGCGTGGGCAAGACCACCACGGCCGTCAGCCTGGCAGCCTGCCTGGCTGATGAAGGCCGCCGCACCCTGCTCATTGACATGGACCCCCAGGGCAACGCCACCAGCGGCCTGGGCGTCGCCGCCAAAGGCAACACCAGCTACGAGTGCCTCATCAACCAGTGGCCCCTTGCGGACGCAGTGGTGAAAACGGCGGAAGCCCGCCTGCACCTGGTGCCCAGCGACATCCGCCTGGCCGCTGCCGAGGTGGAGCTGGTGAACATGCAGCAGCGGGAATACCGCCTCCGGGAGCTGGTGGCAGACATCCGGGACGCTTTTGATTTCATCCTCATTGACTGCCCGCCTTCCCTGAGCCTCCTCACCTTAAACGCCCTCACGGCGGCAGACAGCGTCCTGGTGCCCATCCAGTGCGAATACTATGCCCTGGAGGGGGTCACGGCGCTGATGTCTACGATATCCAGGGTGCAGAAATCCCTCAACCAGGCCCTGGCCCTGGAGGGGGTGGTCCTCACCATGTTTGACGGCCGCACCAACCTGTCCCTCCAGGTGGCGGACGAGGTGAAAAAACATTTCGGCAGCAAGGTCTTCCTGTCCATCATCCCCCGGAGCGTGCGCCTGGGGGAGGCCCCCAGCCACGGGCAGCCCATCATCACCTATGACGGCCGCAGCGCCGGGGCGGAAGCCTACCGCAGGCTGGCCCGCGAAATCATCCGCAACAACCCAAAGTAAGGAGTTCCCCCCATGAAGAAATCCGCCCTTGGCCGCGGTCTGGACGCCCTCTTCCCCCAGGACAGCCGGGAGGGGGAGGTGCTGCAGCTGCCCATTTCCCAGCTGGATCCCAACCCGGCCCAGCCCCGCCAGGACTTTGACGACAAGGCCTTGGAGGAACTGGCGGCCTCGCTGTCCCAGATCGGCATGCTGCAGCCCATCCTGGCTGCTCCTGTGAACGGCCGCTACCGCATCATCGCCGGGGAGCGCCGCTTCCGGGCAGCCATCATGGCCAAGCTCACCACGGTGCCTGTCCTGGTCCGCAGCCTCAAGGAGCAGGAGCAGGTGCTGGCCGCCCTGGTGGAGAACCTCCAGCGGGAGGACCTGAACCCCATGGAAGCCGCTCAGGCAGTGCGCCTGTTGATGGATGAGGGCAGCCTGACCCAGGAGGAGGCGGCACGGAAGCTGGGCAAGTCCCGGCCTGCCGTGGCCAACCTGCTGCGGCTGCTGCAACTGCCTGAAGCCCTCCAGGACCTGGTACGGGAGGGGCAGCTGTCAGAAGGCCATGCCCGGGTGCTGGCCGGGGTGAAGCCGGCGGCCCGCCAGATGGCCTTGGCAGATAAAGTCTTACGTGAAGGCCTGAGCGTCCGGGCTCTGGAAGCCCTTGCCAAACAGCAGCCGGCCAGGCCCAAAGCGGCGCCTGCCCCCCTGCTGCCGGAGTTTGAGGAGTTTCAGGACAAGCTGCGGGAGGCGGTGGGGGTGCGGGCCCAGATCACCGGCAATTTAAACCGCGGCCGTATCGTGCTGCGCTATGCCTCCTTTGAGGAACTGGAGGGCATTTACGAAGCCATCGACCGGCTGCTGCAATAGCGCCCTTCAGGCTGCTTCAGCAAAAACCCATGCCGCATCAAGGCATGGGTTTTTTGGTGTTCAGTTTTATGCAATGTTTCTCCAACGGCGGCAAGCCGTGGGTGAAACGCCCTTATACGGCCTCCCGCTCCCTCACATCAAAGTTCAGCAGCCAGTCCGGCTTTTGCCGCATGATGAGAAAGCCTGCCAGGCTCATGATGCCGGCCCCCGCCATGTCCACAATCAGGTCCTTCATGGTGTCTGTCAGGGCGGCGCGGCCCACCAGGGGGGTTTTGTCCGCCAGCATGAACTTCTGCATGTTCAGCCCCAGGACGCCGTCAAAGGTGAACTCGTACACCTCCCAGAATACCCCCAGGGTGACGGCGAAGCAGAAGGCGAACAGGGCGATGAAGGCCGGGCTCAGGTGGAAGCTCTTTTTGCGGTAATCATGGAACAGCAGCACCACGGAAAAGCCCAGGGTGCCCAGCATGACCCCGGAGAAGCCGTGGAGGATGGTGTCCCAGTGGGGCACCTGGTAGTAGTAGTTCCGCACCTCCCCCAGGTAGATGGCGGCGTACAGGAACACAAAGTACAAAATCAGAAAAAGGTTGGGCAGGCGGATGGAGAAGCGCCTGCGCAGCAGGCTGGGCAGCGACCACACCACCACCCCCAGGATGCACTGGATGAGCATCAGCAGGTAATCGCTCTTCACCTTGCCGTATTCTGTGCCCGGGGGCAGCTCCGCCGGGGCGTTCACCATCCGGGTGATGCAGTAGCCGATGGAAAACAGCAGGGACAGGATGAGAAAACTGGAGATGATCTTCGCAGCTTTTTCAAATGGTTGCGTGCGGGCCATGGCGTGTCGCTCCTCTCAATGAATGTTTATTCGGGAATTGCCCTCCATTATAGCAGAAGCCGGCAGCCTGTACAGGGCCTGCTGCGCTGAACCGGACGGACCCTACGGACCCGCGTCGACCGACCCCCGTGTCCTGATGCACCGGGCGGC
>ENA-UOUL01006107-UOUL01006107.1-bioreactor-metagenome-genome-assembly--contig:-NODE-6107-length-10023-cov-4.351599_pt1 | contig 10023 bp, 3 predicted proteins | sample MGYA00249838_ERZ747220 | MGnify/ENA primary metagenome ERZ747220 (study PRJEB28778, sample SAMN05720191) | bioreactor metagenome | isolation source: Anaerobic biogas reactor | place: USA:Washington...
CAGCGCCACGATGGCGGCGACAGGGACTAGCGTTGTCAGCAGATCCATGCTTCCTCCTGAGCCTCGGTGGCGGACGCCACCGGGCGCCACGACAGCTGGGCCGCCCGGCCGACGCGCGGCGGGGCCGCTTCCGTTCGGGCGGGCCGTGATAGCAGCAAGGATCGTACCATTCATCGAACGCTCATACTGCGGCCGTGGGCGCCCCGTGGGCGCCGGGGCCGGCCGCGCGGCGGCGCCGGTAGTAACCTGGCGCGTACGAGGAGAACGAGGCCGGCACCGGCCGCCCACCGCCCAGGAGGAGAGAATGAGCACCGACCCACGCGCCGGGCAGCCCGCGCCCCGCTCCCTGCTCGTCGACGTCCCGCGTCTCGTCACCGACTACTTCGCCGTGCGGCCCGACCCCGCCGACCCCGCCCAGCGCGTGGCCTTCGGGACCTCGGGGCACCGCGGCACCAGCGGCGCGGCGAGCTTCAACGAGGCGCACATCGCCGCCATCAGCCAGGCGGTCGCCGAGCACCGCTACCGCAAGGGCGTCACGGGGCCGCTCTACCTAGGCGCCGACACCCACGCCCTCAGCACCCCCGCGCTGGTCACGGCCCTCGAGGTGCTGACGGCCAACGGCGTCCACGTGGTGGTGGCGCAGGGCCTGGCGCCCGTGCCCACCCCGGTGGTGTCGCACGCCATCCTCACCCACGCGGGGGCGGCGGGCGAGCGCGCCGACGGCATCGTCATCAATGTGGGGCGTGGCAGCGTCGTCATCCGAAGCGCTCTGTGGGACGGTGCCCAGGTGGGAAGTCGGTGTGAAGTCTTCGAATCCATTCTCGACAGCGGTACACGATTACCGCATGGGGCGACAGTTCATGGGCGGACGGTCACCCCCGAGCATCGCGGGGAGCGGGCGTGGTCGCGCCGTGCGTGCGCGTGTGTGTGCGACCCCCTTGAGTCCGTGACGAACAGACTGCCTTCGTGGGTTCGGTTGTCGGCCAGACAGATGGGATATCTGGCCGGAGGAACGGTCCTGCTCGTCGCGTTGCTGTGGTCGTACTGGCCCACGTTTGTGGACCTCTACGGGATCTGGCGCAGGAATGACGAGTACTCGGCCGGTCTCTTGGTTCCGTTCCTCACCGCCTATGTTGTCTGGTCGTGGCGAGGGGACCTCAGAGAGGTCCCGGTCCATCCGGCCGTCGTGGCCGGGATCGTTCTGTTCGGCCTGGCCCAGGCGATGCGAGGCCTGGGGCTGATTCTGCTGCTTCGTTCGGCCGAGGGCGTGTCTCTGATTCTGTCGGTCGCCGCGATGGTCTTGCTGCTTCTGGGCTGGCGTGTCCTTCGAAAACTCGCGCCGGCATTACTGTTTCTATGCCTGATGCTGCCGTGGCCAAATCGGGTCCAGGCGGCGTTGGCCCTTCCCCTGCAACGGTGGGCGACCACCTCGGCGGTGTTCTGCCTCGAACTGGCGGGGTACGAAGTGGCCAGAGACGGCAATGTTATCAAGATTGGGGATACAAGCGTAGCCGTTGCCGAGGCCTGCAATGGGCTGCGGATGATCACCGCGTTCGTTGTGATCAGTGGACTGGTTGTGCTGTTGACCCGACGGGCTTGGTGGGAGAAGCTCCTTGTTCTGCTCTCCAGCCTGCCGATTGCCCTGCTGTGCAACACGCTGAGGCTCACAGTGACGGCAGTCGCGTTCACGTTTCTCAAGGGCGAACATGTGGAAAAGGCGTTCCACGATTTTGGCGGATACGCCATGATGCCTCTGGCGCTGGCGATGGTGGTAGGGGAATTATGGTTTCTGTCGCGGCTGACGACTCCGCCGGCCGAAGTGTCGCCGGCGGTCATCGCGCGTCGCCAACCACGACAGATCTCGCACTCGTGACACTGGAGATGGTGCAATGAACAATCTCGAGAAATATCTGGATCAGGTGATTGAGCAGAAGCCTGCCGTCCATGAGATGCTACCTCTGCTGGATTCTGAGCCGGAGTCGGGGCCGAGACCGAACGTATTGCGGGCGGTGATGAAGCGGTGGTACATCGCGCTGGCCGTGATGGTGATCGTCTGTGCGGTCGGTCTGGCGGCGGTCTGGTTTCTCGTTCAGCCGGAGCACACCGTGCGCGGCGCCGTGCGCGTCGCGCTGGTCACTGAGAGCGTTCTGACGGGCGAAGGCGATGCCCGAGGGCGCGGCAGCGCAGGATACCTCGAACTGGTCAACACGCAGGTCACCGTTCTGACCAGCGGTCCGATCCTTCAGAGGATCGCCGACGATCTGGCGGCCCGCAATCTGCGCCTGTTCAGTGGCGAGCCGCAGACCCCTCTGGCCAGGCTCCGGGCCATGTTCTCACCGAAGACGGCCAGGCCCGACCCGGCAATCGTCCTGAAGAACGCGGTGGCCGGCGGTGTGATCTCCGCCGGTCATGTCCCCAAAACCGAACTGATGGCGGTGACGATGAAGACGACAGATCCGGAGGAGGCGATTCAGGTCGTGAACGCCTTTCTGAATCACTATCAGGACAAGTACGGGACCGATTCGATCGAAGCCGAGAGTGCGAGGCTGCGGATTCTGACGAACCAGCAGACCCAGTTGCTCGGCAGGATCAGCGACCAACAGGAGACAATCCGCAGGCTGGCTGACGAATATGGGACCACCGTGTTGGACACGCGGCACGACATGGAACTCCAGATGCAGAACACGCTGTCGTCCCAGTGGATTGCGCTGGAAGCCCGGCGACTCGCGCTCGAGACCAACGTCGCCATGCTGACCCAGGCGGCGACGGACGTCAACATGCCCCCGGACCAGATTGTGGCGGCCAGGAAGGATTATGTCAACTCGGATCCGGAATTCCAGCAGTTGTCGCAGACGATTGTGGGACTCAAACGCGATCTGCTCGTGGCCATGCAGAACTACCGGCCGGAAAACCCGGCCTTGACGAAGCAGGAGGAGTTGCTGGCGCGGTTCGAGCAGGCGAAGGAGGAGAAGCGCAAGACCCTGGAGGAGGAATTCAACGCCGAACTCGATGAGCGCCTCCGCGCGGTCGCGCAACAGAAGCTCAAGAACGCTCAGTTGGAGCTGGAGCAGTTGATCGCGCATCAGGAGAAGCTCCAGGGAGAACTCCGGGACCAGGATACGAAGACGCAGAAGGTCGGTCAGACGAATCTGAACATCCAGGACCTGCAGTACAAGCTCTCGGTCGATCAGGGACTATACAATCAGATCACTCGGGAGATCCGACTGATGGAAATGGAGCGTCAGGGACGCCCTCGCATCAGTCCGGCCTACGCGGCCTATGTGGTCGAGACGGACGACCGTCGTCCGCAACTGGCAGCGGGCGTGTTTTTCGGGGGTCTGGCGATTGGACTGGCGTTTGCTTTCCTGCGTGAGAAGATGGACAAGACGCTTCAGACCCCGGAGGATATGACCCGGCATCTCGGCCTGCCCGTGCTGGGAACGACGACGAGTTCGCACACGATCAAGCCGGCACAGTTCGCCGAGCAGATCGCGAGCGATTACCAGACGATTCGCACCAATCTCGGATTGCTCGCGAGCGGCGGGATCCCTCACAAGCTGGCGGTTTGCAGCCCTCGCCCGCGGGAAGGCAAGACGACCTTCGCGGTCAATCTGGCGACGAGCCTGGCCAAGTCGGGAAAGAAGGTGTTGCTGGTCGATGGGGATTTGCGGAAGCCGGACGTCAGGTATATGCTGAACGTGCCGAATGGTTCCAGTGGGACTCAGGAGGTCCTTCTGGGGGAAGACCCGAGCAAAGTCGTCTGCATCGTGCCCGGCAGTGGTCTGCACGTGTTGGCTGCCAATCCTCGCTGTCTGGCCGACGCCTACGAGTTGTTGGCTTCGTCCACCGCGGCGCAACAGATGGAGAAGATGGGCCGGGAATACGATCATGTGATCGTGGATACCCCGCCGGCCCTGGCCTTCCCCGACGCCTTGGTCTGGGCCAAACTGACCGATGCGGTGATTCTGGTGGGGTTCGCCGGCCAGACCACGGCTCCGGATCTGGCGGAGACCAAGGAGAGGTTTGCCCGGATTCGGGCTCATGTGGTTGGCGCGATCCTGAGCAACGTCCGCGCCGAACAGGGACTGTGTCGCTATGATTACGGCTATCGGATTCGCAGCACATCACCCATACGCCAGGCGGCCAAGCAGAAGAAGCTGCTTCTGACGCCCCAAGGCCGCGAACGGGAGTCGAAGGGATAGAGTGGTCGTGCCGGCTGATCGGCTACCGCGGAGCGGTTGATCCGGGGCTTGAATACGCAATGAGGCTGATTGTTATCCGAGACGAGAATGATTCGGCCGGACGGTCCAGGACGGACCTGCTTCGGTCGGCGCTGGCTACGCATCCACTGTCGAACGCCATTCGGAGCGGTATGATTCGCGTGAGCGGTTCGACTGACGGCAACGGCAGTTTCTCCGAGCTGGTGGGGGACGCCGTCGGGGGCGACGTCACATGGGCTTTGCCCACGTCCTGGCCGTCGGATTCGTGTCAGGGCCTCGAAGAGCGTGGCAGGTCTGTCGTGACGGATGGGCTCGACATCGGACAGGGGGACATCCGCAGACATCCGTGGTTTGTTCTCTCCAACGGGCGTTTTGCGGCCCACATCAGCGACCCGCTGGCGTCGCTGTTCACCGATACATCCGCCGACGCCGTGGCCGTCACGGTAGACCCCGGACTGCTGGCCTATCGGGAACGAATCCGCCTGACCGAAGACGGAGAACTCGTCGGCTACCGGCGGCTCTACAGGGACGGCGCCGAGCCGACGCCGATGCCGATCGATTGGCCCCACCACCTCTTCCTCCGGTCGGAGCGCGCCGAAGCGATCCTCCGCGAGGGTCTGCCCCAGGCATTTGGCGAGATGATCGAACGCTGTCGATCGCACGGGTTGAGGACGGAGGCTGTCCTGCTGGCGGGCTCGGTGGCCGATCTGACCACTCCGCAGGGGCTCCTGACGTTTTGTGAAGCGGTGCTGGAGCAATGGCCGCCTGCCGGTGCGGTTCTCGATTCATCGCTGGGCGCAAAGGTGTATGTGCAGGGTGCCAACAGGAAGATCTCGCTCGAGGCGCGGTTTGTCGGCCCCGTGTTGATCGGCAGCGGTGTGTGCGTTGAGGACGGCGCTGTGATTGTCGGCCCCAGCATCTTGTGCGACGATTGTACGGTGCGCCGCGCGGCGATGGTCGATTCGTCGATTGTGGGACCCCGTGCCGTGGTGGAGTCCGAAGGGCTCTGCCGTCACGCGGTCACGGTGGGCCCGGACGGCGGACCTTCCGACCGTTGCGGTCTGGCGACGGATGGCCCCTGGCGCAGATCGGCTCGGCAGCAGAACGGGAGTGTCTTCCGGACGTGGCCGTGGTTCTCTTATGCCGGCGGATTCAAGCGAATCGCCGACGTCGTCGTCGCGAGCATTGTTCTAATCCTGTTCGCTCCCGTCGTTCCGCTGATCGCTCTGGCCATCAAGATCAACTCACCCGGGCCGGTGTTCTTCAAGGATAAACGTCAGGGACTTCACGGGCGGCTGTTCCACTGCGTCAAGTTCCGGACCATGCGCGTCGGGGCCGCCGAGATTCAGGACAAGCTGCGTTTTGTCAGCGAGGTCGACGGCCCGCAGTTCAAGATGGCCGATGATCCGCGAATCAGTACGGTCGGCCACTTCCTGCGGGAGACCTATCTGGATGAGATTCCGCAGTTCTTCAATGTTCTGTGTGGGCAGATGAGCATTGTTGGTCCCAGGCCGTCGCCGGAGACGGAGAATACGCTGTGTCCCTCCTGGCGCGACGCGAGGCTTTCCGTGCGTCCGGGCATCACGGGACTCTGGCAGGTGTATCGGACGCGCGAGCCCTTCCGCGATTTCCAGGAATGGATCTACTACGACACCAAATATGTGCAGGAACTCTCGCCGCGAATGGACTTGTGGGTGTGTTGGTGCACGTTCCGGAAGATGGTGGAGAATTTCGTCCGTCAGCTCTGATCGAGAACCTGTCCCATTGGCGGCCTCCAGGGACGCGCGGCGCAGATGCCGAGGCCGACATGAATCGCAAGGATTGAGCAGAAAGGATACCTCCGATGGCACAGCGATACTTCAACTGGACATTGGCGATCGTTCTGGTTGTGGGCGTGGTGGTTCTGGCCGTTGCCGCCTTGTCCCTGCACAAGTGGCAGAGAAGCGTGCTGGCAGAAGAATCGCTGCCTCTGGGCGTGCAGGCCTTTGAGGCAGGAGACTGGGAAGAAGCGGCCAAGCAGATAGGGCGCTACCTGGTCATCAACGGCAACGACGTTGAGCGTCTGCTGATGTACGGGGAGGCCCAACTCAAGACCCGGCCGAGCGCATCGAACAACGTTCACCAGGCGATATCCGCCTATTCGTCGGTCCTTCGGCTCGACGGCAGCCACACGGAGGCCGCCCGACGGCTGATCGAGATCTACCTGGGTCTCAGTGCGGCCGACCGTTCCATTGGACGCAGCCCGGGAGAGGCGGAACTCAAGGCCAGACGATTTCTGGAATCGCATGACGATCCGGTCGTCCGTCGGTTCCTGGCACTGGCGTTGATCCAGCAGAGGAATCTTGCGGAGGCGCAGAAGACACTCCTCGACCTGATCGCCGAGCATCCGGACCATGTGCCGGCCTATGAGCTCATGGGAATGCTGGCGGCGGAGAATCCTGAAGATGCCAACAAGCCCGCCAACTACTGGTTCGAGGAGGCCGTCAGCCGGAATCCGCAGTCGGCCTGGGCCCACATTCTGCGCGGTGGATTCCTGCGCCGCAATGGGGACCTCCCCAATGCGATGGCCGATTTCGAGCGGGCTGCCAGCCTCGACCTGTCCGACACCGGGGCGCATCTTCGGCTGATCGCCGAATTGATCCAGGCCCGGGCCTATGACCAGGCCAGAGAGCAGATCGCCGCCTTTCGGGCAAAGAAACCGACCGATACGGACCTATGGCGGTACTGGGCTCTGTTGGCCCTGCAAACCGGTTCCGAGCAGGAAATGGAGACCGTGGCCCGCGAGGGCCTGAAGGCACTGGCGACGTACCCGTGGGATTTCATGCCTTGGGCGGCGGAGCTGTTCATCCGGACCAAGCATTTCGACGAGGCCGCCGAGGGCATTCAACAGATGCAGGCGAAGAATGTGCAGCCGGGACGCTGTGCGTTTCTCGAAGGCTATCTGTCGCAGCAGCAGGGCCGGTTGCAGGAAGCAACGGCCTCTTGGAGAAGGGCGATCGCGCTGGGGTATCAGTCACGGCAGGACCTGGTCTGGCGGGGACACCCTCCGCTCGTACGGATGTCTCTGGCGTCCGCTCTCCGGCAGAGGGGCGATCTGTCCTCTGCGGTTGAAGAGCTTCGTCTACTGGTCTCCGAGATGCCCAACTACCCGCAGGCCAATCTGGCCCTGGCCCAGTTGCTGGCACAGACCGAGGACTGGCCCGGCGTTCTCGAACAGGCCCGGCTGGTGCAGCGGTACGTTCCCGATCAGAAAGAAGCCACGGTGTTGGAGCTTCAGGCCCGCATGCGGATCCTGGCCGGCCAGGGCGACTCGGCGGTGACGCGCACTGCCTGGCAGGACATCGAGGCGACGCTGGCCGAACTCGGCGGCAGCGGTGGGGACGTCGGGCAGATTCGATTGCTTGAGGCCCAGGCGGCCCTGTTCCAGGGGCGCAGTGCCGATGCAACGGCTCTGCTGGATCAGCTCCAAACCGACCCGGCCGTTGGACTCAGTGCGGTGTTGTTGCGGGCGCAGTTGTCTGCGAATGAAGGCGACATGGCTCAGGCCGTTTCCTTGTTGCGCGAGACGATGCAGCGGCATCCCCAGAGCGTCGAACCCGTCAGGCAACTGGCCTTGCTGTTGAACCAGCAGGGTGACCGCGCTGCGTGCGAGGCGGCCGTACAAGATGCGCTGGCGGCGATGCAGGGAGCGAACCGGCGCAGTCTGGGCATGCTGCTGGCCGAGTTGTATGCATCCTGGGGACAGAATGAACGGCTCTACGAGTGGTTGACCGAACTGGCGACGCAATTCCCCGATGACGTCGAGCCGAAGCGGCGTCTCCTGACGCTCGAACGCGTGATCGGTGATCCGGCCCAGGCACAGACCATCGTCGACCAGATCAAGGCGATCGAAGGGCAGGGCGGCCGACAATGGCGCGTTGAACAGGCCAGGGTATGGATTCTCTCCGACGATTTCCAGAGCTACTACAGTCAGATTGTCCGGCTCCTGCAGGAGAACCTTCTGGCCGGCCCGGACGATCGGGCCAGCCGTCTGCTGCTGGCCGCCGCCCACGAGAAGGCCGGCGAGCTGCAAATGGCCCTGACGATGTACCGTGAGTTGCTCCAACGCTGGCCGGATGACATGAGCGTCATTGCGCGTATGGTGCAGACGCTCTACAAAGCGGGCGACGACGAGGAGGCGCAGCGAATGCTCGATCGGGCTCAGTCGCGCGACCTCTACGATCCGGACATTCAGAGACTGCGGTTGCATGGGCATTTGCGGCGCGCCCTGGCGGCCGACTCGGATGCGCGACGGGACGCCCTGGCCTCGGCCTCGGACATCTTGCGCGAGCTGGTGCGGAAGGACCCCAACGATACGCTGGCCGGACTGAGACTCGTGTCCACGCTGGCAGCGCAGAAGAAGTACGAAGAAGCACAGGGTGTTCTCGATGCGGTCAAGGTCAGGGATCCGCAGTCCATCTCTGTGGTGGTCTCGCAGGTCCAGCTATATGTCGATCGCGGCGACGCCGAGGCGGCGCTTCGTCTTTGTGATGAGACGATTTCTCGTCGGGACGATGTCTTCGGTCGGATGCTTCGCGGCACGACCTACGTGACACTGAAGCGGTACGATGAGGCCCGGGCCGATTTCGACCGCGTGGTGGCGCTGGAGCCGGCGAAAGCGGAGGTCTGGCTGGTCCGATCCGACTTCTTCCGCCAGACAGGACGTCTGGATCTGGCCGTCTCGGACATCGAGAAGGCCCTGGAGTTGGAGCCGGAAAGCCTGCCCGTCCAGCGGCGGGCCCTGGCGCTTTTCCTGGACTCAGGTGACGCGACGCTTCTGGAGCGGGGGGAAGGCCTGCTCGACAAGGCGCTGCAGGCGAACCCGGGCGATATCGAACTGAAGCTGTCCAAGGCGCAGTCTCTGCTGAGACGCGAGACTGCTCCGGCGACCGAACAGGCCCGGAGACTCCTCCGGGAGATCACGGCCGAAAGCCCCAAGCTGCCGAGGGCGTGGGTGCTTCTGTGCACATTGGAGCTGCGCGAAGACGAAGTGGGCGAGGCGATGGATGCGGCCCTTCAGGGGCTGGCCCACAATCCGCAAAACAGGCAACTGCTGTTGCTCAAGGCCCGGGCGGAGGGGCGTCGATCACCGATGCTCGCGGTGCCGACTCTTCGAGGTCTGGTCGACGGCGACCCGAACGATACGAACGTCGTGACTCAGTTGGCGAACGCCTACGTGCGTTCGGACCGCCCACAGGAGGCCGTCCGGGTTCTTCGCCAGCATGTGGCGGCCTTGAAGGACCCCGCTCGCAAGCAGGGCGAAGTTGCCCTGGCGAGTGTCCTTTACGATGTCGGCGAGGCCGACGAGGCGGGGGCGATCTTCCGACGCCTGGTGCAGGCCGAGCCGGACAATGCGGCTGTCGTCCTGACGTGGGCCCGGTCGCTTGCATCCCAAGAACGATGGGCCGAGGCGAAGGCGGTCATCGCCGATTGGCGTTCGACGCGTCCCAACGACCTGAGCGTCTCGGCGACCTTCGCACGGTATCTGGTCGCCGGCGCGGAGAAGCCGGGGCTGGAGGTCGCCGAGGAATTGCTGCGGGCCGATCTTCAAAGCCATCCGCGTTCTGCGGGATTGCTTCATCTGCTGGCCAACGTGACCGCCACAACGGGCCGCCCGGAGGAGGCGATCGCCGAGCTTGTAGCCGGCCAGGGCCTCGGCGATGACCGTGCCGGGCTCGGCGTCGGCGCTCTCCACCTGCTGGATCGCGTCGTGCACCGAGGGGTCGAAGCGCTCGCCCACGGTCTTGACGCGCTCGAGGCCGAT
>ENA-UOUL01006109-UOUL01006109.1-bioreactor-metagenome-genome-assembly--contig:-NODE-6109-length-10021-cov-2.575121_pt1 | contig 10021 bp, 3 predicted proteins | sample MGYA00249838_ERZ747220 | MGnify/ENA primary metagenome ERZ747220 (study PRJEB28778, sample SAMN05720191) | bioreactor metagenome | isolation source: Anaerobic biogas reactor | place: USA:Washington...
TTCGTGGCCCGGCGTGTCCAGAAAGGTAATCGTGCGGTCGCCGAGCGTCACCTGGTAAGCTCCAATATGCTGGGTGATACCGCCCGCCTCGCCTTCCTGCACGTGCGTCTTGCGAATCACGTCCAACAGCGAGGTCTTGCCGTGGTCGACGTGCCCCAACACGGTCACCACTGGCGGGCGCGGCACCAGCGAATCCGGGTCTTCGTCGGCGTACAGGCGGCGCCACTGGGGCGCATCGGCGTGCGCATCGGCAGGCTCCGGCTCGGGCGCGCGTACCGGGCGTGCCTCGAAGCCCATCCCATCGACGACGATCGCCGCTGTGTCATAATCGATCTGCTGGTTAATCGATGCCATGATCCCATTGCTGATGAGTTCCTTCATCACGTCGATCGGGCTGGCACCCATCAAGTCCGCAAGCTCGCGGACGCTCAGAAAGTCAGGTACTTCCAGGATTTGTTTTTGTTGAGCCATAGAATCAGCGGTAATCCCGTGTTTCTGCCGGTAGAACCGCTAACCTCCTTTCGTCAGGCTGGCTAAAAGCGAGTGAACAGTCTCCCCCAGACATCGCCGCGACGAGTCTCACGGACCGGCCCCGCGTCACCGTCTGGGGAAGACTATCGGTGATAAGGTTGTTCAGGCTTCCGGCGCTGGACGTGCCGCCCGGAGACGTTCGCGATCCGCTTCGGTGAGTGTTGTGCGCAGCGCCTTCTCCAACACATCGGTTCCCACAGCGCGATCCCAGCACGACGGCTGGTCACACAAGTAGGCACCCCGGCCACTGCGCTTGCCGGTCGGATCAACGTGGACACCGGCATCCGGAAGCCGGACGAGCCGGGTCAAGGACCGTTTGGCGGCAGTGGTGCGGCAGACGACACAGGTCCGCTGCGGAACGTGTCGCCGCCGCTGTGGCGGTGTGCCTTGCTTGCTCATCTCGCCCCGCGACTACTCGATGAAATCGTCCCATTCGCCGCGCTGACGGCTGCCCTTGCGGCGCCGCTTGGCGACGACTTCGCCGCGTTCCTCGTCGAACACGAGCTGGCGGCGTTTGCGCTTCGACTTGCGGCGCTTGGTCGACTCGTCGAGCTCGCCTTCTTCGAATAATGCCTCTTCAGGCTCGTCGAACCGCGGTTTGCGCGACGGCTTGGCGCGCGGCTTCTCTTCAAGACCACCCGGCGGCACCAGCTCAGGCTCCGGCTCGACAAAGGCGGGCAGAACAGCCTCTTCCTCGCTCACCACGAACTCATCCATCGCGGCGGGCACCGGCTCCACGTCCTCGATTTCCTCAGCGATAGCCGGCTCGGCCTCCACGGCTGCGGCTGCCAGCTCTTCCACCGGCGCCGCTTCCTCCGGTTCGGCCAGCTCCTCGAGCTCCGCCTGGTCATGTTCGGCCCTGGTCTTCGCTGCCTCGGCAGCCTGACGCTGGGCAATAACCAGATCATCGAGCGCGTACCGGATGGCGTCCATCGCGTCATCGCCCGCGCCGCCCTGCTTGAGCAGCCGCTCCAGTGCGGCTTCCTCGGACAACAAGCGGACCATCAGCTCGCCCACATTCTCGATTCGCGACAGCGCCCGGTTGATGTCGTCGTCGAGCTCCAGCTCCTCAATCTCCATCGTGAACGCCCGATCGGGCACCAGTTGCCGCACCCGGTCCATCACCGACCGGCGCTCGGACCGCGCTTCTTCGCGGACCTCGAGCAAGCGGCGCTCGGCCACCTTGACGAAATCGGTCAGCGTCCGGAACTCTTCCGGCTGGATCGGGCGGTTGGCGTTCTTCTTCTCCATGATGCGGTACACTTCCGCGATCACGTCGGGCATTTCGTCCTGCAGCTCGAGCAGCGGCGGCTCGTCCATCACCTTGAAGGCCTCCGCAGCCGCCTCGGACACGCTCTTGATGTCGATACGCCACCCGGTCAGCTTGGCTGCCAGCCGCGCGTTCTGTCCCTCGCGGCCAATTGCCAGCGAAAGCTGGTCATCGGGCACGACGACCGTGGCGGTACGCCCGGTGTCCAGGTCCTCTTCCAGCAGCATATCGCTGACGCGCGCCGGGCTGAGCGCCTTGGCGATGAAGATCGCGGGATCGGCGTTCCACTCGATCACATCGATCTTCTCGTCGCTCAGCTCCTTGACGATGTTCTGGATGCGAATCCCGCGCATCCCCACACACGCCCCGACCGGATCGACGCCTTCCTGCAGCGCGGCCACGGCGACTTTCGAGCGGTGACCTGCTTCGCGCGCGATGTTCTTGATCTCGACCTGGCCGTTGTAGATTTCGGGCACTTCGTATTCGAGCAGGCGGCGCAGCATGTTCTTGTGTGCCCGACTAACCACAATCTGCGGGCCGCGGCTGTTCTTCTTGACCTCAGCCACGTACGCGCGCACCTTGTCGTGCGGGCGATAGCGCTCGCCGGGGATTTGCTGCGTGCGCGGCATGATGGCCTCGGCGCGGCCCAGGCTGAGTGTGATCGCGCCGCTGGTAACGCTCTGGACGGTTCCGGTCACCAGGTCGCCCTCGCGCTCGACAAATTCGTCGTACAGCGACTCGCGCTCAGCTTCGCGAATGCGCTGCAAGATGACCTGCTTGGCCGTCTGCGCGGCGATTCGCCCAAACGTCCGGCCGGTCTCAACCGGGACCATCACCGTGTCGCCGAGCTGCGCCTCGGGATGGTACTCGCGGGCGACCTCCAGCGCGACTTCAGTCTGCTCGTTCTCGACCGTTTCGGTCACTTCTTTCTCGAGCAGAATCTGCGAACCGCCGGTTGGATCGATGATGGCTTCGACGTGCTGGTTGGAGGAGATGTTGGTGTCGCGCCGGTAGGCGGAGACCAGGGCCTGCGCCAGCGCTTCCAGCACCACCTCGCGCGGCAGCGCGCGCGTTTCCACGATTTCGTTAAAAGCCAGGGTGAAGTCACTCTTCATGGTTCTGTTCTGTTCTGTCCTGCTATTGGACTATCATACTGTCGATGAGACGATGTGACCTGCGAAACCAGACCATATACAACGAAAAGTGGGGGGGACCCACTTTCCGCTTCGCATCTTCAACTAGGTGAACACAGTATACCATGCTCCGCCCCGCCGCGCAAGGGAGATTTTCGCCGCTGCGCGCGCCCGTGCGCCGTCCCGGCCGCACTCGTGGATTCCCCTCACAGCGACTCCGCGCCCCGCCGATTCCCTTTGGCCGGCCACAGCGGGCACCGCACATACTGGAGAACTGGCGAGCCATGCTCTGCAGCTACCGCGCTGCGACCGACCCCACCTGCTCCACCGTCCAACGTACCACCTCGTCGAGCGGGATCACGAATCGCTCGGGCGCATGGCGCCACTTCGCCTCAACGCCGTTCTGCTCCAGCGCCTTGTTGCTGATCGTCAATCGCAGCGGGAGGCCGATCAGGTCGGCGTCGGCGAACTTCACCCCCGCGGACTCGGCCCGATCGTCCAGCAGCGCGTCCACGCCGGCAGCTTTCAGGTCCGCCGCGATCTGCTGCGCCAGCTCGGCATGTTCCGGCGCCTTGCCAAGCGTTACGAGGTGCACGTGAAATGGCGCCACGCTCAGCGGCCAGATGATGCCCCATTCATCGTGATGCGTCTCGATGATCGCCGCCATCAGCCGTTCCAGGCCGATCCCGTAGCTGCCCATCACCACCGGCTGCGCGACGCCGTTTTCATCCAGATACGTCACGCCTAGCGCCTCGCTGTAGCGGACGCCCAGCTTGAAGCAGTGCCCCAGCTCGATCGCCCGCTCAAGGCGCAGCGTCCCCTGCCCGCAGCGCCCGCAGGTCGCGCCGTCGAACGCCTCCGCGATGTCCACCTCCAGGTCCGGCTCGAAGTCGCGCGGGACGTTCACGCCGGTCAGGTGATAGCCCTCCTCGTTGGCGCCGGCGACGAAATTCGCGCCCATCCGCGCCGACCGGTCAGCCACCACCAGCGCGCCGCCGCCCAGGCCCATCGGGCTGGCGTAGCCCGGCACCGCCCCCACCGCCCGGATCTCGTCGTCGGTGGCCGGGCGCAGCGCGGCCCCGCCGAGCGCGTTGGCAAGCTTGGTCTCGTTTACCTCAAGGTCACCGCGAATCACGACGAAGACGAACTGATCCGGCTCCCCAGAGCGCTCGGCCACGAAGAACACGGCTTTGAGCGTCTGCGCGGTCGGCACACCGATGAAGTCCGCGACCGCCTGGATGGTCTTGCAGTCCGGTGTGGCGACCTTGCGAGCCGGCTCCGGCGGGTCAGAGGCGCCCGGCCCGATGGCAAACGCGGCCGCTTCGACATTTGCCGCGTAGCCACACTGCTCGCACTGCACGAAGGCGTCTTCGCCCTGGGGATGGCGCAGCACGAACTCGTGACTGGTGCGCCCGCCCATCGCGCCGGAGTCCGCCTCCACGGCCACGGCCGGCACGCCCACCCGCTCGAAGATCGCGTGATACGCCTGGTAGATCCGGTCGTAGGCGCGGTCCAACGCGTCAGCATCCACGTCCAGCGTGTACGAGTCTTTCATGGTGAACTCGCGCAGACGGATCAGGCCGCCGCGCGCCCGCGGTTCGTTGCGGTACTTGGTCTGGATCTGGTAGACGTGCTGCGGCAGGTGTTTGTAGCTGCCGATCTCGCGAGCCGCCAGCATCGCGACGACTTCTTCGTGCGTCGGCCCCAGCGCGAACTCGCGCCCGGAATCCGACGAGAACCGCTGCAGAGCCGGGCCGAACGAGTCCCAACGGCCGGTCGCCTGCCAGATCTCCGCCGGGTGCACGACCGGCATCCGGATCTCCTGGCCGCCCGCGGCGTCCATCTCCGCGCGCAAGATCGCCTCGATCTTGCGCAGCACACGCCAGCCGAGCGGCAGCATGGCATAGATCCCCGCCGCCACGGGGCGCACCAGTCCGGCTCGGATGGCGAGCTGGTGGCTGGGCAGTTCCGCGTCCGCCGGAGCGTCGCGCAGGGTGCGTGAGAACAATTCCGTGATTCGCATGATTAGGTCCCTCCTGATCCAAACAAAAACCGGCGCCGGGAGATCATCCGGGCGCCGGTTGCTGCGCGTAGAGTGCCACTACGCAGACGTCACCAGACGGACCTTCCTCGACGGGCGGGCCTTCTATGGACGCTGCTAGGGGCGGGAACGCTCATCACGTGTTTCATGTCCCTCATAGTACGCGAGATCGCCGCGTGAGTCAATCGCTTAGCCCGCCGCCTCTTCGGTGGCGTCTTCGGCGGGTTCCTCGACCGGTTCCTCAGTCAGCACCTCGGTCGCCTCTGGCACGTCGGGCTCGGCGGCCCCCGCCGTGGCTTCCGGCAGAGCGTCGCCCTCCTGAGGCGCCAGCGGCAGAACGCTGCCGCTGAGTCCCGGCGGCGGGAACACGAACACCCGATCCTGCTCGGCATCCACCACGAAGATCCGGCCCGTCTCGTCGACAGCCAACCCGGCAGGCGAGCGCACGCCCAGTTCGCCCGCCTCGAGATCGTCCGGCTGGTTGAACGAGAGCATAGGCACCCCTTCCAGATTGTAGGCGACGATGCGGTGCCGGTCGTCCATGTCGGTGACGTAGAGCAGCGTCCCGTCCGGGCTGAAGTCGATATACGGCCGGTTGAACGACTGCCGGTTCTGGAACCACATGTTGACCGGCCACTCGTGAAGCGGCTGCCCGTTCAGGTCGAAGACCTGGATGCGCTTGTTCCACGCTTCGGCCACGTACAGATCGCCTGACACCGGGTTGAAAGCCAGCCCGACCGGCTCGTCCAACTGGCCGGGGCCGGCGCCGCCCGCGCCGATGTCGCGCAGGAAATCGCCCTCCGGGGTGTAGACGCGGATGCGCTTGCCACCGGTGTCGGCCACGTACACGTTGCCGTCCGGACCGAGCGCGATATCGCGCGGCCCCCAGAAGGCGTCCGGCGATGGATCCTGCGCGGGGATGCCCTCGTGGCCCCAGGCCCGCAGCAGTTCGCCCCCCGCATTGAAGACAGCCACCCGGTTGTTCCACGTATCGGCCACGTACAGTGTGCCGTCCGGCCCCACGTCGATGCCCCACGGCTGGCGCAGCAGGGCGGCAGCGTCGACGCTGTCGGACCCATCGCCGATCGTCCGCACGAGCGTGCCGTCCGAGTCCATCACTACGATCCGGTTGAGATCGGCGTCGGTGACATAGATCAGCCCGTCCGGCCCGACGTCAATGCCGCGCGGCCCGCTCAGCCCCACCGTCTGGCCGATCACGGATTCGGCCTGCATGTCCTGGTAGACCCTGTCCTCCGGATACTCCGGCTCGCGGATGTTCACCGTCGCCGCGCCGATGCCGGCGTCCCACACCTGGGCGGCAATCTGCTTGTCCACGAAGAAGTACATCCGGTCCGAGACCGGCCAGTTGTTGACCGCAAACCGGTTATCGGAGCGGCATTCGGCCACGACGGCGCGCTCGCAGGCCGCCCGGTAGTTCTCCTGCTCGCTCTCAGTCTGTCCCCAGGCCGCTTCATCCTCGCAGCGCGCCTGCTTGCCCTCGATGCACATCGCCTGCCCGTAGGTGGTGTAATCGCGATTCCACCAGATGTCGAACATACCCTGGCGGTAATACTTGGACGCGATGTTATCCGCATCCAGGCTGAAGACGTTCGCCACCCGGTCGTACGTCAGGTTGAAGTATTCCTGCATTGGCCACCACAGCCGGATATAACCGAACTCGTAATAGCGGTCGCCGAGGATGCGCCGCACGTCGCCGGCTTTCTTGCTGCCGACGACGACCGTCTTGGCGCCGTCCAGCGAGGATGGCTCGACGCTGCCTGCCTCGCCGCGCAGGAATCCGTAGTTGGGATAGTCCCGGAAGTACCACGTATACGGCCAGGAGGACTCGTCATCGAACACGATCCGCATGTTCGAGTCTTCGTTGGTGATCTCCGCGATGTGATTGATCTCGTTTAGCACGGTCTTGATCGCCGGGCCAGCGTGGGCATACACCAGGAATTCGGTCGCGTAGTCGTAGTTGATGAAGCTCGCCATGTACGCCGTGCGTGCGGTCAGGATGCTCAGTAGCACCGCGCCGGACACGATCGCCATCCGGCCGAGCTGCCCCAGGCCCATCCGCCGCCCGAAGCGTCCCACCAGGTACAGCACGCCCAGCAGGATCAACAGCGCCGCCAGCCAGCTCCCGCTGGCGACCAGGTCCTCAATCTCCCGGCCCCGGAACGGCCCACCCGTTCCCCAGATCGCCGTGACGACCTGTGCCAACGCGAGGAACGCCAGCGGAAACGCCGCCACCAGGATCAGCCAGTCGCCGGTCGTCATCGCGCGCCAGTGGATGCCGGTCACCACCTTACCCAACCACCAGCCGGTAGCCAGGATTAGCGGCACCGTCAGGTGCGTGGTCAGCCACGGCATTTTTTCGCCCGCCAGCGTCAGGCTCAGCAGAATCGCCACTCCCCAATAACCGACCAGCGCCAGGAATGGGAATTCGCCCAGCCATTCCGGATCGCGGGCGCGGCGCGCGCTCTCTTCCGCCGCGTCGAAGGGCGCCGCCAGCCGCGCGGGCAGGCCGAACAGTCGCCGACGGTCGTCCACCTCGTCGCCGCCGAGCGCGTCCTCATCGAGCACATCGCTCTCCGGCGCGATCACGTCCGCGTCCAATACTTCAGCCGGATTCGCGTCCAGCGTCAGGGTGTCCGCCGCGTGTGCTTCGGCCAGGCGCGCCTCCCGGAGCGCTTCCGCGCGCTCGCGGCGCCAGCCCCACAGCGACGACATGCTGAAGATCCCGGCCAGCGACGCACCGATCAACGGCAGGAATTCGTAGACCGGGAGCTGCGTCAGCACGTAGTAGTACTGCGGCTGGCTGCCGCGCCGGACTTCCTGCTGCTCCAGCCAGTAGCCCAGCGAGCCGATCATGCCGGTCGCCAGCCCATACTGGTTGCTGAACACCGTGGTGAAGAAGAACGCGAACAGGCCGATGAAGATCGCCCCGGCGGGCAGCCAGCGCTTCCAGTTCCACGCCAGCCCCACCGAAACCGATACCGCCAGGAAGGGGATAAACGCCGCCACTGCCGCGTTGAGCGTGTCGCGGCCATCGGCGCTGTTGGGGTTATATTCTTCCAGGTTATACCCGGCCCAATAGAGCGGGAACGCCGCCAGCCAGGGCAGGATCAGCGTCCCGATCACGATCAGGATGTCGAAGATCGGCTGGCGGTTGATGAAGTCCCACCAGTGGGTCAAAAAGCGCGTCGCCAGCACGCCGATCACCACCACGATGCCGATGCCCCAGGCGACCCAGATCGGCGTGTTATCGTACTGGTCGGCCTCGAAGGTGCTGGCAGCGGTCGGGTCGGCGGCGAACGGCTGCGCGGTCGCTTCTTCAACAAAGCTGCGCCGCTCGAACTTGACCAGTACCACCGTCACCAGCAGCGCCAGCAGTATGATCAGCACGATCTCGCGCCGGGGCAGCGGCAGCCGGCTGGGGAAGTTGAAGACCGCCGACAGGATCAGCACCATCAGCAGCACCAGCGCCGGGAGTCCGATCCAGGTCAGCAGGCGCACAAACATCGACGCGTTGAACTCGATGGATGTGGCGAACTCTTTGGTCGCGTTAGCGCCGTAGAGCTGGTCATACTCGCTCATCACGGCCCTGGACTGCCAGACGGTATCCGGCTTGATCACGTCGGCCACCACGATCACGACCAGCGCCATGATCGCGCCCAGCATCACGCCCGCCATGATGATTTGCAGCGCCGAGCGCCCATTCGACAGGCCGCGCATCAGCGCCGCCGCCGCCCCGCGCCGCGTGACGCCATCCCGCGCCAGCATATTGCGCACCACGCCGGAGAGCGCCAGCGGCAGGTAGATCACCAGGAACAGCGGGGCCTGGAACCACAGATCGGACGGTATCCACATCACGGGCAGGAACAGGTAACGCAGCAGTGCACCCAGCCCCCACGCCGCCAGCCCCGCGAACACGAGCAGCAGCCCATGGCCGATTGCCAGTTGCACGGCGGGCGGATGCCAGCCGGTCGCGTCTGCTGGGCGCCGCCGGATGCCGATGTCCTGTGCCATGCGCATCAGCCAGAACAGCGTCAAAAAGCTGCCGAAGATGGCGATGTAGATGAACGCCACCTCTTTCGAGGCCAGCATCCCCAGCAGCGTCGCCGCGAGCACCCACAGCCACACCGGGCGGCGCGGGCGCACTCCGTCCACATATTGCAGCGCGGCATACAGCAGCAGCAGGGCGAAGAAAATCGTCGGGATGTCGTGCCGGATATAGCGCGAGTAGTAGAGCAACTGCGGCGAGATCAGCAGCATGACCGACGCGGCCACCGCACCGACCCGCCCCAGCCAGCGCCGGAACAGCAGCGGGAACATCACGATCAGCACGCCCAGCGCCGCCGGGTAGATGCGCGCCGTGAAGTCGTTGTCGCCAAACAGGAAGTAGGACAGCGCCGTCATGTGAAACAGCAGCGGCCCGTGCATCAGTGGGGTGTGCTGGAATTCCCCAAACTCGTACAGCCGCCACGAATAGTAGGTGTGCAGGCTCTCGTCGTGGCTCATCACGCGCGTGCCCAGGTCGGCAAAGCGCGTGACCAGCGCCACCACCAAAATCACAGCATAGGCCACTACTTCCCAGTTCAACGCATAGGCGCGCGTCAGCACGCGGGTGAGTGCCTGTTCATCCGAGCCGGGGGGCAAATAGGTCTGTTCCCGTGTTGCCATTCGCTTCAATCCCACCCTTACACAATAACGGGGCGAGACGCCAGGAATCTGCGCCTCGGCCCAAGAAGTCTACCTGATGTTTCCCTACCAAACTGGCGCGCCGCCGGGCTACTCGTCAAACCGTTTGACAAAACGGTAGCCGGTGGTCTGATAGCCCAGGCTCTCGTAAAATCGGTGCGCCTCATCCTTGCGTTTGAAGCCCGACACCAGCCACGTGCCGATACAGCCCTGCTCGCGCGCCATCTGCTCGGCGAAATCCATCAGCGCGCGGCCCACGCCCTGCCGCCGCACCGCCGAATCCGTCACCAGCACCGAGATTTCACCGTAGCGGCTGCGCTGTTCCAGATTCTCGCGCAGGCG
>ENA-UOUL01006112-UOUL01006112.1-bioreactor-metagenome-genome-assembly--contig:-NODE-6112-length-10019-cov-2.726413_pt1 | contig 10019 bp, 8 predicted proteins | sample MGYA00249838_ERZ747220 | MGnify/ENA primary metagenome ERZ747220 (study PRJEB28778, sample SAMN05720191) | bioreactor metagenome | isolation source: Anaerobic biogas reactor | place: USA:Washington...
CACTTGAGGGATTGTGGAGAATTGCCACATTCAAACTCTACAAGCTTTCGCTCCGAAAATAGAATACAACTGGACTATCGCGCACAACGGCAGCATAATTATATTTTCCGGATAAATCTCTACCACTTAAAACCATACCCGATTATGAAAACACGATCATCCTTCGGCATCCTCACACGTTTCACACTCGGCGCACTGGTCCTTTTTGCCGCATCATGCGGTCCGTCACCCACATGCGGTCCGTCACCCAGGACGATTGAGAGAACATCTGTTGTTCTGAAGTATCAAAACGGCGACGAAACAAAACTGGATGAATTCTACCGGAAAGTGGTGAGCCATGCCCATGGCTCCAGAATCCGGACGGATACTCCCACCACGGCCGAATGGGAAGAGGATATGGTCGAACTGAAGATCGGGCGCCCGGACCACCCTTTCTCAGTGCAACTCCCGTTCGCAATCATCGACCGGATCCTATTCGGGCCAGTCAACTACGAGGACCCATGGTATAACAATCAGAGTATCATCGCCACCGTATATCTAGGTGATGGAACGACACTTCAGGGCGGCACTTGGGGATATTTCGTTGGAAACAGCAGCTTAGGGGAGGTGTCCTTGGACGTGAGCGACGCCTTTGATAGAGGCATGGGACTGATCGAAATCGATTTCATTCACGAGACACTGCCAGCCTACAACGCCAAGCCTTGGGGAAAGCATGAAGTCGAATTATCCAGACTGGATGGGTCCAAGATTCGGCTCCAGAATGCCACATTTTCAAGATCAAAGCTAAACGATAACTCATGCTGGCTAGGGGACGAGCCTACCGACACCCTCGATTTTGAGCGCAACAACAGCATGATGGAGATCAAATGGAACTCCATCGCCAGAATCACCCCAAATGAGGGTGAGGGAATCCCATACACGGACAAACTCGTGGTTACGGGGGTAGACGGAACCACTGCAAAAGGATACTGTCCCCCATACATGTACACCGTCAACGGGATCACGGGGTTAGCTCAGGTGACACCCGCATACAGACTCCTGACCACCATCTAACTGGTACACTATCAGAAAGCCCCGTTTGCGGACATCGTGTTAATGCACGAATGAGAGGGCTACTGCCATTGTATCGACGCTGCTATCCGTGTGATTTCCCGATCAGGCGTCGCATGGGAGTTGCGAAAGGCAACCGACCTTGAGTATTCTCGGAATCCAATCGGCAGAACAGATGAGCTATCAGATCACGGATTCAAACGGAGTAACCCGACTCAACCCGGAGCACCGGACGATGCTGTCCGTCCTTCAGGATCTTCGGAAGAGACACCGTGATGAAAACGATACCTTTCCTGAAGCGATCCTGACCCACGAAAGCGGTTGGGCAATCTCAGTGACCCGCAAAGGAACCGTCGTTCTGGAGATTCCTGACGATCCGGATTCCATCTACGTGCTGAAAAAGCTGGATACCGACGAAGTGATCAACCTTTGGCAGCAATTGGCAATGGGAAATCTCGACCGCATCCGGGCGCTGCCTTGGACAAAAACGACTGGTGGATGACGAATCGATGCCACAAGGAACACTGTCGATTCGAATCGCATCCTCCGGTGTAAGCTTCACCATTGACCCGTCAGCTGCCATCCGTTCAATAGGAGCGACATGAAATCTGTATGTCTTGCCATGCTTTTTGCCTTTCTTGCCCTGCTCGGGGCAGGATGCCCGCACGAGCGCAAGACACTGGTTGAGGAAACGCTTGATCCGTCCTATGTGACGGCCAAGCAGCGCCTCAGGGAAGGAAGCCCCGACAAAGCCATTGTGCTCTTCGAAAAGGTGATCCACAAAAGACCGACCGCTCCGGAATCCCAACTGGAACTTGGAGCCATATTCCTCCACCATAAAAAAGACCCCATCCGCGCCATCTATCACCTCCAGCAGTATCTGGAGCAGAAGCCCGACTCGCGCGAGGCTCCCATGGTAGAGGACATGATCCTGTCGGCGAAAAGACTCTACGCATCCCAGCTCCCGGGAAATCCATTCAGAAAAGCGCTCGATCAGGCCGAGCTTCTGGACACCATTGACCGGCTTGAAAAAGAGAATCGCCGGCTGGCATCCGACAACAACACGCTAAAGGGCCAATTGGCGATACTTTCGGCCACTCAAACCCCACAGCCTACGCAGCCAACACAAACAGTAGCACCTGCAGTCCAGCCCCGTGTTCAACCTGCAAGAGTCGCGGCCCAAACACCGTCGCCAGCAACACAGCCATCACAGCCAAGCCCGCCCGCAGCCGCAAGAAGCTACACCGTCGAAAAACGAGATACCCTCTATCGTATCAGCATGCGCTTTTACGGCCGCCCGGACAAGATTCAGGCAATCTTTGAAGCCAACCGGTCCGTCCTGAAAGACATCAATGATCTGAAACCCGGTCAGGTCATCAATCTTCCGCAATAGGATTTCATCCTGCTGTTTCCATGCTGTATTTCGATGCCAATGCCACAGTGCCCATGAACCATGCCGCCAAGGTGGCATGGAAGGAAGCACAGGAAACGGCATGGACAAACCCATCCAGCCCCACCCGAACGTCTGCGAAGGTGCGCGCCAGATTGGAGGATGCCCGTCAACATATAGCCGACATTCTCGGAATTGACCCTTCCGGGCTGGTGTTCTGTTCGGGAGCCACTGAAGCAGCCAATACCATCATTGGGTCCTGCGCCCGCCAGAACCCGAAAGGGCAGGTGCTTTGTTCGACTATGGAACACGCATGTGTAAGAGAGTCTCTAAAGCTGCATTTCGAGGGGCGGGTCACATTCTTCAACCCTACCCTGCCCGTTGCTGCATTCGAAAAGACCCTGCTCAACGCCAAGAGCTCAGGAGCACCCCCTTGCCTCGTGGCGGCGATCGCCGCCAACAATGAGACCGGAACCATCCACCCGTGGAGAGACTACGCGGAAATCTGTCGTCAACAAGGCATTCCGCTCTTCTCGGACATGGCCCAATGGATCGGAAAGATGCCACTGGATGGGCTCGCCAACGTCGACTTCTTCTGCTGCTCCGGCCACAAATTCGGAGCCTCAAAAGGAATCGGGATTCTCAAAATCTCACGAAAATACTGGTCACCCACCGGACAACGGGGTGGCGGCCAGGAGAATGGAATCCGGAGTGGCACCGAGGATTTCCCGGCAATTCACGCACTTGTATCCGCGCTCGAATCCGCCGCCCGGTTCGATGCTTCCGCAATCAACCAGCTTCAGGCCAGGAAGCAGGAATGGATCCGGGAACTCAATCTCATTATGCCAGGGGTAAGCATCATCGCAGAGGGACTACCGGGCCTGTGGAACACCGTCGCATTTGCGCCTCCTTTCGGGGATCGCACAGACTGGATCCTTGAACTGGAAAAACGCGGCTTCCTGATCGGCTCAGGCTCCGCATGCTCTTCCGGACGGACAGGTTCCCCTATTCTCGACGCCCTCGGCATCGACCCATCCATCGCATCCCGAACCCTTCGGATCAGCGGAACGCGCGACCACAGCCAGGAGGATTGGCAGTCCCTGCTGGAAGCTCTGCAGAATACCGCTGCCTCTCTGGGGCAGAAGAGATCCGGGATCACGGAAATCATCGATATCGACTGACCCTTGGGATACCACACCAGCCTTTCGAGCACATGCGTATTGGGAAGATCAACCTTCAATGTTTCCGGAATGTCGAACAATTGAGCCTTTCATTCGACGGCTCCTCGCCTGCCTTGTTCGTCGGTTCCAACGGACAGGGGAAATCAAACATTCTGGAAGCGATCGCGTATGTGGGGACCCTTCGCTCATTCCGCACTTTCGACACGCTTCCCTTGATCCAGAAAGGCTCATCCGAGGCCGGCCTGTGGTTCGACATCCGTAATGATTCCGGAAAATGCGATGAAGTCGAAATCCGCATCCAGGCCCGCACGAAGCGCATTCTCGTCAACGGGACCCCGGTCACCCGCCTTGCGGACTACATCGGCACCTTTCCCACTCTGGCTTTCAACGTGGAAGACTCCCAATGGATCAAAGGGGAGCCGCAATATCGCCGAAAAGCCATGGATCTCTTCCTTTCCATGATGGATCCGGAGTATTTGGATGCGCTGAGCACTTATCACAAGGCGTTGAAGGCACGTAATCAGGCGCTCAAAAACCAATCCGGACCATCCGTGGTGCGTGCGTTTTCGCAAGTCATGGCTCCGGCGGCTTTCCGCCTGGTGGAAGGGCGACGGAAATGGGTAGACACGCTCGCTCCGATTCTCAGCCCAATCCACCGGCATCTGGTTTCTGAAGCGGAAAGCGTATCGATCGACTACGCACCATCCTGCACCCTTTCCGATCCGGACGCATTCAACACCACACTCCGCAAGAATGAAACCCGCGACTCAGCCTTGGGCTCTACTTCGACGGGGCCCCATCGGGACGACTTCGCCTTCACAGTCGATGGCTCCAGTGCCCGCAGCTTTGGCTCCGAAGGCCAGCAACGCACCCTTATCCTCGCGTTCAAACTCGCGCAACTGGATCTTCTCGAATCCCGCTTGAACCAAAAAGCAGTGGTTCTGCTGGACGACGTGTTCACCGACCTCGACCCCGCACGCCAACAGCAGGCATGGAGCGCTTTCTCGAGGGGCCGTCAAATCATCGCAAGTGGAACGGTCATCCCGGATGTGGCAAAAAAGGAGAATTGGACGATCTTTTCTGTTTGTAAGGGTCGGATTGAGCCCTACGCTTGACCCGAGCGCCATCTTCAACCATCGATTGATCCATGAGCATGGATTACCGCAAGCAATTCGCAGGCACGGCCGACGGCCCGACCGGTGCAATTCTCACCGATCTGCCATCCCCATACATCCCTCACTCCAACGGGCTCCTCTACTTGCCCAGATTCATCGCCAAGATTCGCAAGCATCTCGGTGGCGGACTTCCGGCAAGCTATCAACGCAACTTCACCAAAGGCTTTGACCAGTTTCTCTGTATTCACCTTGGGATTGATCCGCAGGACGTGATCGCCGCCGTGAAATCCGGCACATCCGACGAAGATCTGGAATCCAGACTCAAGGCACTTCTGCCGAGAGATCTCCGTGTTGCCGAATGGAACCGGAAGCTTTGCCAAACCGGCCTAAGTGAGACAGGGCAAGAGAAGATCGCCGAACTCAAACAATCCATGGGAATCGCCGATCGACCGGACCTCATGACCTTTGCCGATCTCATCGACTACGATGAGGGCCGAATTCCCTGACCTTACGCGGCTCCAACCCAATCCAATACCCATTCCAGTGGACACCCCAAGCATCGAAGCCATCAACCTGACACGCCAGTATGGGCGTCTCACGGCCTTGTCGGACGTCTCCTTTGTGATCCGGAAAGGAGAAGTCATCGGGCTGCTTGGACCCAATGGTGCTGGCAAAAGCACCCTCATGCGTATTCTTTCAGGGTTGCTTCCAGCCACCTCGGGCTCCGCATTCATTGCCGGATTGTCGGTGACCCGCTTTCCCGATGAAATCAAAACACGGATCGGTTACATGCCGGAAAACAATCCGCTTCCGGAGGCTGTTCTGGTGCAGGAATACCTGCATTTCCGAGCGAGTATAAAGGGGGTGCCGCGCAAAGAGATCCGGCATCGCGTCGACGAGATCATGGATCTGTGCGACCTCCGGAACAAAGCGGCACGCAGGCAAATCGGAAAGCTCTCCAAGGGATTTCGCCAGCGGGTGGGAATCGCTGATGCCCTTCTGGCCCAGCCCGAAGTGGTGATCATGGACGAGCCGACTATCGGTCTGGATCCCCACCAAATCCGCGCCGTGCGCAACCTGATTGACCGCATGAGGGGCCGCATGACGGTGATCCTCTCCAGCCACATTCTTCACGAAATCGACACTTGCTGCGACCGTTCTCTCATCATCAACCGCGGCAGAATTGTAGCATCCGGGACCCTCTCCCAGATGCGTAAACGCTACTCACTCGGAGCATCCTACCACCTGAAGCTCAAAGGAGAAGTCCGGCAAATCGACACCCTCCTTGCGCCTGTTCATGCCAGCCTGAAAAGGGTCGGAACTGATCCCGCCGATGAAGACGGCTATCATCTCGTCAAATTGTCCGCCGATTCGCCGGATGACCTCGGGCACGCCATCATTTCTGCCATCGTATCGCATCCATCGCTCATGCTGAAGGAATGCTACCGGAAAGAACCGGATCTGGAAGATGTGTTCCTTGCCGCCACCAAACGCAGCTGGGAAGAGACTTCCGGGGCACAGCACGCCGAAGATTCTCTCGCATCCTCGCCCGCAACCTGCCCCGCAGGAAGGGATCCCGAGCAAACGGACGTTTGATCCAAACCAGCACCATCGGTTTCAGGATAGGACCACAGGCATAGGAATCATCCTTGAGCATAAGCAAAACAGAAGGTTGACGCCCTTCCGATTAGCCATTTTTCTGACGGCATCTCACGTGGTTTCCTGCAGGTGCCTCGCAGTAGCGGCGTCTTTGTGAAAACCGTGCAAACGATATCCTGTAACTGTTTACCCATTCATCTGCATCACGCACTTTCGACATGAGCAAGCTACCGACACTTCCCACCGACGACATCCGCCAGATCATGTGGCGTTTCTCCGACCGCTATGACCTGCAGATGGCAGTGCAATCTGCCCGGCAGGTTGCACGTGGCACTGTGGCGCGACTGGTGGCGGAAGGTGAACGCAATCACCACGAGTGGACGGCCAAAAAAGAGGAATTGCTCTTGGCCTTTGATGCTTCCGGACTCACCGCCCTTTACATGGACCCGGAACAAGGTGGGTTCATTCAGGGACCGAAGAACCTCGCGATGGCACTTGTGGCATTCGAGCTTTCCTGGGTGGATGCAGGAGCGGCCACCTGCTCGCTCGCCGGAAACCTCGCGCTCGCGCCCATCCACGAAAAAGGAACCGAAGACCAGCGTAACTTTTACATGGGCAAAGCCTCTCTTTCCGAAGGCACCCCATGGCGAGGGGCATTCGCCCTCACCGAACCCCTCCCTTTTGTCGGCGTGGACACTGGAGTGTTGAGCGGAAAAGTGCGCATCGTCGAATGGGAAGAAGGAAAGGAACCCATTCTCGAGGTTGAAAAGCGCGGCCGCTTTATCACCAATATGGATTTCGCCAATTTCGTGACCGCCGCCGTCGACAGCGATGATCCGCGCATCAAGGGCTCCTGCATGGTGATTCTTGAGGAAGGTGACGAAGGCGTATACGACCGCGGATCACCCACACTGAAACTCGTGCATCAGCTGTCTTCGACACGGGATCCGGTTTTCCGTCTCAAAGTGCCCGCAAGTCGCATCATCGGTGGCTACAAGGTCGAGGATGGAGTCATTGTTCCGCAATATGCGCACAGCGAAGTCATCGCAGCCGTGTTTCACCGGACCCGCATTCCCGTTGGATTGATGACATCCGCCAAGCTACTCTCGGCCGTTGAGCCGGTTCTGCGCTACCAGCGCCAGCGCTTCCGCGGAGGAGAATCCGGAGAGGGCAGCCCACGGTATGACCTTGGCCTCCAAATGAACGAGGATGCAACCCAGCGACTCCTGGACGTCTGGGCAACCGGCGAGGCAGGTGCCTCTCTGGGATTTGCCGCTGCCCGCGAAGCGGACCGCTTCGATCCAATCGAACGCGAAAAGGACCGCTTCTGCGAAAAGGAAGGGCTCACCGGAAAAAAGCAGTTCATCGCCCTTCGCAAAAAAGAAGCGGAAATCATTGAGTATCTCGATCTGCTCTATGCTCCCGAGGCTACCAGGGACGCCAGCCGGTTCCAGACCCTCAGCGACGACGTTCTCGTGCAGTTTGGATTGGGTGACGCAAGAGCAAATATCCTCAATCCCGCCACCAAACTTTGGAACACCGGCTACGGCGCCACGATGATGCGTGAGGCCGTCACCCTCATGGGTGGATACGGCACCACCGAAGACTGCCCGGGCTTCCTCGGACAGAAGTGGATGGATTGCCAACTTGAGGCGACCTACGAGGGGCCGGAAGCTGTTCAAAGGCGACACCTGACGTTGGCGGTATCCAGTCCGGTCTTCGCAAAGGAATATGGACTCTGGATCAACCAGCTCGAAGGGATCAGTCAGGAATGGCCGGAGCTCGGCACCCAAGCGCTTGCAAAAGCAATGAAGCTTTGGATGCAGTCATTGGATTACCTCAACTCCCACTCTGACTCCTCCGGCAAGAAGCTCTACCACAACAAACGCCAAGGGATCACATTCCAGCTCGCGGACGCCCTTTGCTGGGTATTGGCCAGCCGATTCTTTGTCGACGACCTAGTCGAGCTGAGGGCAAAGGGTGCAGAAAACGCTGTCCTTTCCGAAAACCTGCCCGACTATCTCGGATTCTATGCTGACCTGTGCAAGACGCAGATCCTCAGGACAATAGGAGAAGTCAGCAAACTTTGCGGTGAACTGGTGGTCGGTTACGCTGCGGGATCCGATGAAGCACTTGAAGCATTCCAGAATGCTCAATGCGACATGCTGCGTTCAGCGGCTGGATTCCGTATGGCTAAAGACGCCGCGTCCGAAGCCCTCACCGGTGTCATGATTCCGGAAGCATTGGACTACCCCGCCTGATACTCGCGGCACCTCGTCCCGGCAACCGTCAACCCCCTCAACTATTGCATCAGAAACCATGGATGATTCCCTGAGACCCGTCATGGAAGTGGATATCGCCTGCGTGGGCTTCGGCCCCGCGACAGCCGGTTTTCTCAAGCGCCTGTCCTCACACATGGAACAGGATCCGACCACTTGCGAAAGCCGGGTGATGCCGGGAATGCCCCTCCAGGTTTTGTGTTATGAAAGAGGAGACGATGTCGGATTCGGAGTGTCGGGCGTTGTCACCAAAGGACGTGCTATCCGGGAGACGCTTCCGGACTTCGATCCCGGGATGGTGCCGACCGCGGCTCCCGTTGTTGAGGAAAAGGTAGCCTATCTGTTCGACCCGCATGGCGCATCAAGGAAATCGGGGACGCTCAAAGCGCTCGAAAAACTCATTGTGCCCTTCCGGAACAAACAAATGGCGTTTCATCTGCCTTGGATTCCGCCGTTTCTCGAAAAGCATCCGGGATACGTCTTCAGCATAGGGCAGTTTTGCTCATGGGTAGCTCAGGATATCATGGGCCGGGGCACCGCTCAGATTTGGCCGGCATCTCCCGTCGCCTCTGCCTTGCTGGAGGGCGATACGGTTCGGGGCGTCAGAATGATGGACCAAGGCGTGGACAAACACGGGAACCCACAGGATGACTATTCGCCCGGGGCCGATATCCACGCGGCACTGACGGTGGTCGGCGATGGTCCTGTTGGCGCAGTCAGCGCGCAGTTGGATGCGCATTTTGGGCTTCCAAAGGGTAACGTCCGTAACGATTGGGCAGTTGGAATGAAAGCCATGGTCGAGTTGCCTGCGAACTGCCCGCTCAAACCTGGCACAGTGCTCCACACCCTCGGGTTTCCGGAGCCGGAGATTTTCGGCTACCTTTACGTCTATCCGGACGGGATGGCTTCGATCGGGATTTTTGTGCCTTCCTGGTTCGATAGCCCGGGACGCACAGCATACCGCTACTTGCAGCACTGGATGCAGCACCCCTACCTCGCACAATACCTTGATGGCGGAACCCTCAAAAGCTGGGGCGCCAAGACACTCGGGGAATGGGGACTCCACGGCGAGCCCTATCTGGTCGGCGATGGATACGCCCGGATTGGCGAAAACTCAGGCAGCACCAACGTCCTCACGAACTCGGGAGTGGACGAAGCATGGAAAACGGGAACCCTTCTGGCGGACGCCGTGTTTCAGCTGTTGAAAGAGAATAAACCTTTCTCCAAAGAGAACCTCGAGGCGACCTACGTAAAGAGCCGCAGGGAGAGCTGGCTGCAGAGCGAGGCTGAAGCGGCAAAAAACGCAAGGGACGGATTCCAAAAGGGATTCATCCGGGGCATGATGGGAACCGGTCTCGCCGGACTCACCAATGGTCGAATCTACTGGCCAGCCAAATCCAAGACT
>ENA-UOUL01006114-UOUL01006114.1-bioreactor-metagenome-genome-assembly--contig:-NODE-6114-length-10013-cov-43.609300_pt1 | contig 10013 bp, 8 predicted proteins | sample MGYA00249838_ERZ747220 | MGnify/ENA primary metagenome ERZ747220 (study PRJEB28778, sample SAMN05720191) | bioreactor metagenome | isolation source: Anaerobic biogas reactor | place: USA:Washington...
AGCGATAAATATTCTCAGATTGGGATTGCAATCTGTCGGCACAGGAAGCCGTGGAAGCCCTGCTATTTAGGGCGGGGAGCAGTCACTCTGCTACCTCAACCATCGTCTCCCCGTTCTCTTTCATATAGATCCGGACATCCCTCCCCAAAACTCTCTTATGGAAGAGACGGGGCTCATTTCGCCGCAGTTGGACCAGTATGTCCATCGATGTCACATGCAGCTTAATACCCATTTCATCGGCAGCCGCGAAGATCATCCTGGGGATATCGAAGACATCCGTTCCCTCCTTTACGAATAAAGAGATCGGGGCGCGAATCATCATCCACTGCTGAACGGTCCTCTGCGCCCGGGCAATATTCTTGTGAGCCCTCTTCTCCAGAATGCTGATATTGGAGCGGGTGGTCCCCAGCCGATCGGCCACATCCTGCTGAGAGAGGCCCTGATGGCGCATCTGCAGCACCGCAAGCTGCCTTTTGGTCAGAAATGAATAGGAAGATCCTTCAGCTTCTGTATCTGACCTCTCCGAATCATCCATCTTTTCTGCACCTTCTTCGTGTTCAAAAATCATCCTATCATCTCAGAAACTAGAGGTATAAGAAGATAAATTCATCCTTTTATCCTTTGACATAGCATCACTAGGATAATCGCAGTCCTCTGTCCAGCCATGCACCTCAGGAGGTAATCGACAGCTACAACCTTCTTGATATCCTGCAGAAGGGCAGCCCCTCCAGAGGCTTCTAGATCCCAAGACCCGCATTATTTAGCAATAATGGACACTTCGATCCGATAAGGGTTATCTTTATCATTTATCGCCCACTAGCAGAGGCACTATGTCTCTGGATGAGGTTATGGTCACGAAGGCCATTGTTGAAGGCTATCTAGAGAGCTTTCTGGAGAATACAGAGGTAGAGGCAGCATTAGTGGGTGCTGGACCCGCCAATCTGGTAGCGGCCAAGCGTTTGGCCGAGGCGAATATCAAAACAGTGCTCTTTGAGAAAAGGCTCTCCGTCGGTGGCGGTCTATGGGGCGGCGGAATGATGTTTCCCAGGATCGTAGTACAGCAGGCGGCAATTCGCATACTTGAGGAGTATGGCATCCGATATCATGAGCACTGCAAGGGATACTATGTTGCAAATTCAATAGAGACCGTGGCCAAGCTGACGGCTAGGGCAATTGATGCAGGCGCACAGATCGTCAATTTGGTCACAGTTGAGGATGTAATGATTCGTGAGCAGGATCGGGTGGTTGGCCTGGTCATAAACTGGACTGCAGCAGAGATGGCTCAGATTCACGTTGATCCGCTCTGCATTCGAGCCAGGTATGTCATCGACGGCACAGGCCACGAGGCATCGGTCTGCCGGGTGGTGGCACGTAAAATTCCGGGAGCGATCATCGGCATAGATGGGGTAAAGGGCGAGAAGCCCATGTGGGCGGAAGTGGGTGAGAGAACCGTGGTGGAGATGACGCAGGAAGTCTACCCTGGCCTGGTTGTGGCAGGCATGGCTGCTGCTGCCGTCTGCGGCGGCCCGAGAATGGGGCCTATTTTCGGAGGCATGCTCCAATCAGGCGAAAAAGCGGCAGGAATCGTCATCGAGAATCTGAATAAATAATCTAAGATCCTCTCCCACAGGAAGTTCCACAATCTTGATTAAGCTGAATTGAGCTTCATCTGATGATGCTAAAGAATAGATCCATCCTCGTCACCGGAGGTGCAGGCTTCATAGGCAGCCACCTGGTGGAAAGGCTGCTTTTGGATAATGAGGTGACAGTGCTGGATAACTTCAGTTCAGGAAGAATCGAGTTCCTCGAGCCTTATCGGGATATTCCTGATTTTCATCTGCTAACAGGCGACCTCATGAATCCCAAAATTCTGGATAATGCAGTATCAGGAAAGGACTTCATCTTCCATCTGGCCGCCAATCCCGATGTGAAGCTGGGGTCAGAGGACACTCATGTTCATCTGGAGCAGAATGTGCTGGCAACCTACAATCTCCTGGAGGCTATGAGAAAAAATGACGTGCGCCAGATGGCATTCACCTCCACCTCCACCGTCTACGGCGAGGCGGCACAGGTCCCCACTCCCGAGGACTACGGCCCGCTTCTGCCCATCTCCCTCTATGGAGCCTCCAAGCTCTCCTGCGAGGCGCTGATCTCCTCTTACTGCCATACCTTCCAGATGCAGTCCTGGATCTACCGGTTTGCTAATATCGTGGGCGAGCGGGGGACACATGGGGTGCTGGTGGACTTCATCAGAAAGCTGCGAGAGAATCCCGGAAAACTGGAGATCCTGGGCTCAGGAAAGCAACGCAAGTCCTACCTGGAGGTGAAAGATTGCGTCCGGGCCATGATTCATGCAGTCGAGCATTCCACAGGCGAGGTCAATGTCTTCAACATAGGATCCGAGGACTCGGTGGACGTCACCGAGATTGCAGATATCGTGGTCGGGCAGATGGGCCTTGATGGGGTTGAGTATAACTACACCGGTGGGATCGATGGCCGGGGCTGGAGGGGGGATGTAAAACTGATGCTTCTCTCCATTGAGAAGATCAAAATGCTGGGCTGGAGTCCAGAGCTGGGATCGGCCAGGGCTCTGGAAGTGGCGGTGAAGGCGCTTCTAAAGGAAAATTGATGAAATTGATATGAGTCAAACTGCGGGGTGCGCCGCCGTATAAAGATGGCACTAATTCGATTGGAACCATTCTAAATAATAAATATACAAGCAAGAAAGCAACCATCAAACGCAAAATATGGGTGCAGGACAGGTTCTCAAAGTCATCCACAGACTCGACTTCTGCGTCTAATCTCGATCCAAATTGGGACAAATGCGAGCGCTATCCGGCGATATGCTGTGATTATGTGATGAAGGCACGTAGGATTTATAAAGATCGTATAGATCGACGATTCTGCTTATATCTGCCATCATCTTTACCCTAAGGCTCACTTCTCGAAATACTTGGAGAGGGAAGGCTTTCCTTATTGAGGTGGATTAAAACGAATTGGCGTTCGCTTAAATAGACGGGTCAAAATTGAGTTGGCGAAAACACATGCCCGAAGAATGAGAGAACCGATATTCAATTTCGGTTCTTTCATAGGAATGTGGACAGATGATCAGCTGACTCTTATTACTATGATATCTGGGAATAACGAGGACTTGGGAAACTATCGCAGGTGTTTACGATATTCAAGCCCTAGATCCCCATGGCTTAACCGATGACCGATGGATTGCGGGGATTTTAGCTTTTTGGCGGCCCCGGCACCCAAAGGAATGGCCCTAATTCATGGTTTTTTATCATATATGAACAATATTGCTGCCTTGCTCTACTTCATCGCTATTGTGTGTAATAATTACTATTGTTTTATCAATTGCTATCTCACTAAGAATCAGATTAATGGACTTGCGTGACTCAATGTCGATCGACTTTGTAACTTCATCTAAAAGAATTATTGGAGAATTTTTCAGTACAGCCCTTGCCAATGCGATCTTTTGCCTTTCTCCGCTGGATAATTTCAATCCATTTTCGCCTATCTGCGTCTCATAGCCATGCGGCAGATTCATAATAAATTCATGCGCATGAACCTGCTTTGCGGAATGGATTATATCTTCTTTCGATGCCGAAAGGCGGCCTATCTGAATATTCTCATAAATGGAGCCATCAAATAGATAGGGTTCAGAAAAGATCATAGAAATGCTTTTTCTCAGGTCTTCACGTCTCACATGAGAGAGATCTCTTCCATCTATCATGATGTGTCCCCGCTCCAATGGGTACAAAGAGCATAGCAACTTAAAGATCGTTGACTTTCCAGCCCCATTATCACCTATAACATAATTAAAGCCTTTCATAAAGATGGCATTAAAGCCGCAGAGGATAGGTCTGCCATTGTAAGAGAACCAAACGTCACTAAATATTATAATTCCGTCTTTCACTGTAAGCTTATTTTGTCCATCGTTGTCCTTTTCCAAATGAAATAGTTCATTGACCCTATCTAATGCGGGTGAAGTGCTCTTATAATATGACCATAATGAAGAAAATTGCCTAATCGGTCCAAAAAAGAGGGCGATATAGCTCATAAAGGCAGTAAATGAACCGATAGATAAAGAACCTTGAATCACCATTGGGCTGCCGAAAAAGATGAGCAAAACCATAGGAACTCCATACATTAGGGAATCGAGGGAGCTGTTTAGAGAAGAATTTTTAGTATAGTCCAGAGAAACGTCATAGTAATCTTGTATTTGCTTCTCGAATTTGGCTAGAGACCACTTTTCAAGGCCAAAAACCTTTATCAGGGGTATCATTGAAAGGCTCTCTTTCAAGAATGAATATATTGCTGCCGTTTTTACCATGGATGCCCTTTGTGTGCACTCCAATCGTGACCCAAAAAAAACCATCGATATGAGGAATAATAGGGCAGGAATTACTGTAATTGAGGCAAGATAATAGTTGAGAAAAAACATTATTGCCAGCGGCACAACCATACGCACCGAGTTAATTGCAAATTCTGGAATTATATATGTAAACATAGATATGGCTGATCTTGTATTGCCCACGATGCGACTGAGCAGGTCACCCACTTTTATCTCTTGGACTTCTCCGAGAGATGCCGACTGGACTGAATTGAATGCCTCTTGGGCCACATCGTTGAATAGAATCAAATCCAGTTTTCCCTTTTTATAGCTGGAGAGGAAAGCCGATAAGGACGAAACCACATATATTCCGGCAGTTCCCAAAAGAATATATCCGATTAGCTCGGTTCTTCCTCCTATAAAGACATCATCCAAGAGTGACCTTGCTAGCAAAGGCGTGGCAAGAGAGAAGAGTGTGCTCGCAAAACTCAGGGAGATGAGAAGCGCCATTGTAGACGTATGCGGGCTAATAAATTTTTTAAAGAAATAACAATAGCTCTCTTTCATAATTGCCATTCTCCAATTTTTGGATCATAGCAGCATAGTCTCTTTCCTAGATGGCTTCCGGTTAATGCTTCTTCTAATGCCCTACAATCGCTGCATGCGAATCTGAACTCGCAACTACTGCATCGATCGATTTTGTCTAATGTGAGCTTCCAGAATTTATCAAGATAAAAATCTTGGAATATGCTATAAAGAGGAGACTTGCCGACATTTCCCAAGGCGTATTTCCTCATCATGGGACAAGGAATAGCTTTCCCATCGGAGCATATGGAGATTGTGTGGCCGAGACATGGATGATGTCGAATATTATTTAAAAAAAAATGCATATTTGCAGACAATTTTGCCTTCGACATCAATGGTAAATCCTTTGGGATATGATTTTGATCTTTAAAAATATAATCTACAATTATATTATCTTTTCTGATCCAATTAGGCTTCCATCCATTCGAACCATTAGCAATTAGTAGATATATTGAACCATCAGATAATGTATCAGATAATTTTTCTGTTTGAATGATTGCTGTGGCCTTATTGGCTATATCTCTCTCGATCTCTCTTGAAATGCTCTCCTGGTGAAAGCTCATGAATATCTTCGGAAATAAGCCATATGAAAAATCCAAGATATCCATAGTCCTATCCCAATCAAGAGTCAGATCTCCTCCTGTAATAATGAGATTCCTGCAATCGAGATCCCTAAGCTCCTCAATAATTCGCTTCCAATCGTCTAAGCTGAGAGGCTGTCCATCTTCATTCCATTTATTGCATCCCATGCAACCAGAGCTTCTCTTTATGCCATTAAAGCCGCAAAACCAGCAATCTCGGTGGCATGAATTATTTATTTCAATGAATCCTCTTGCAAGGCTTGGTGGAATGTTGATCTGATTCTCACTGCGAGGTGAGCCAATTCGGATCTTCTGTATATAGACCGATCTCGAGTAAAAATTTCCTAAGCAAAGGCGCTTTAGCTCTATGAGAAATTCATTATCGACATCAACAGGATTGTTCGCTTCGAATGAAGATACAAGTCCAGTTTCTTGCTCATTAAGGGCATATATCTCTCCTTCGATCAAGTCGAAAATAGCACTGCGACATTCTCCCTTTATGAAATAGCATTCTGGATTTAGTCGGAAGTACATTTTATTACACTCTCCATTTCATAAGAGATTCATATTTGATATCTGCTCTATCAACTAGCTTGGAATCTATCTCGGCAATCGATACGGCTTCTGATAGTGATTTCAATGTTGATGATTCTATCTCCTGGCAGACATTATTGGAAGAAGAGAAGCCTTGATCTGTGCAAAAATCATGAAAGCACTTATTGCATAGTTTGCGGACTCTGCAGGAGGGACATCTCTCCATATGGTGGAAATAGTCTTTTAATATTTCGCCAATTCTGTGATAATTCAGTCCGTCATAGACGTTTCCAATGGGAAAATTTGTGAGAATTCGTTCACAGGCGTGAATATTACCCTCTACATCCACAAATATCTTGAGACCAGGAACGCATGTGCCTGTAAATGGTGCCAGAGACTTGCTCGACTGCAGTGTTATTGGGCCAAGAAGCATGCTAATGAGAATCCTATAGAATAGTGCATCTGAGAACGGATTTTTTTTATTATTTTTTAAATTATTGCTAATACGATCCATATAGCGGGTCCTGGCAGTCTCCACACGATGCAAAAAGAATTGCTGATCTTCTTTTGAAAATTGATCATAATACTTGCAGCCCTCCATTTTAGTGACATTGGTAGCTCGGCTTATTGGAGGAACATCATTCCTTTGGAAAAATTTTTCAATTTCAGAAATATCGCTCTTAGGATCTAGCACAGTGATAGCACGAATATCCTTATATCCCATTTCCAACATAGTCGCCAGGTTTTTCATTATTTGATTAAATGTTCCTCTTCCATCGCAAAACACCCTGTTCCTGTTGTGCTCTTCTTCAGGCCCATCAAGGCTTACAAGTATTGAAAATTTGTGATCTAGGAGCCATTCTCCTTTTTCTTCGTCCAATAAGCTCCCATTGGTTGTCATGCTATAATGCCATTTGCCATATCTGCTCTCAATATAATTGACACATTCTTTTATTAGATCGAAGTTCAATAGCGGCTCCCCGCCAAAAAATCCGATATAATGCTCTCTCCATGGGTTGAACCTTCTTCCTTCCTTCAACAAATTCGCATACAGATCAATTGCTTTCTTAGCTACTTCAAAATTCATATGCCTTTTGCTATATCCTCGAGTGAATTCATAATATTCTGAGAATGTGCAATATTTGCATCGAAAATTGCAGTCTTCTGTAACATCCAGTATCAACTGCCTCAGACAGTGTCTCAAGACAAATGGCTTGATGCTTTCTGCAGGGATCTCCTGAGGGATCTTCAGAGCATTCTGCTTAGGCATTATCTTTCTCCATTTTTTAATCCATTTGTAACAGTATTTAATTTCATCCTCATTATAAGATTTCATTAATGTTTTTAAGATGGATTCATCAAGCACAGGATCTTGAAGATTGATCTGGTTTAAAATGGCCCTCATCTCCAAAGATTCTGGAATTATTAAGCCTACATCATCGCACCATGCATACTTATTCCCTTGTGCTGTCTCAAACTCAAGCATTATTTTACCCCATAGCTCATATTGCATTTTTTAATAATAAAAAAATTGATGAAATTTTATTAGTACCCGTGCGGATTGAATGCCCCCCATGCAACATCTATCCAGCTATCATCAGAGCAATCGCAATCGCATGGACAGGGAGCAGGACTCTCATCCATTGTCAGAGCTGCTGCTGCAATCTTTTCCATTCCACCTCACCTCCTTTTTTCTATTTCGAGATATCTTCTCGATATGAGATGTTAATTTATTATACTACTTAATACTTTCGTCTTAAGAATTTTTATTCGACACTTAGCCTTGCCGATCCGAATAATTTCCTTCAGCAGCAATAGCAGATTTATTTGTCCCATTCATTGCCAACTATCAAAAACGGCATGACCGGAGATCTGGCATACGAGTCGATATCAATGAGGTTTTCCCAGAGCATATAGACGATTACCACCGAAAATGCATTCTATTTTCGAATATTAATCAAAACAGTATTAGCACTTGATCCGAAATATTTATAAATACGTATATCCAGACAGATTCAATACTGCATATGCATTCTCTGCATAAGTGCCAATAGTCAACTATAGCATCGTTATGGTGGAGGTTATTAGGTCATGATCAAGCATGTATCAAAGGACGCAAATGGTTTGAGGAATAAGACAAAATGGATCAGCAATTCATGCTTCACTCTGATTCTCACAGGTTTAATTTTATTGCTCACGTGCGAGGGCGCGCAAGATAATACTGCAGATTACTGGATGAATCAAGCCAGAGACCTTGGCCATAAGGGCATGCACGAAGAAGCCCTTCAGGCATACGATGAGGTTTTGAAGCTGGACCCAAAAAATGTGACTGCACTTCTGCGCAAGGCATCAGACCTCGGAAGCATGGGCAGGGAGAACGAATCGCTCTCGGTTTATGAAAAGGCGCTTGCCATCTCGGAAGAGACCCTCAAGACGAATCCGATGGAAGCATTTGCCTGGCAGGATAAAGCCATAGCATTGAGCGGCCTTGGCAGGCAAAAGGAGGTTAAGCAGGCTTATGTCGAGGCTTGGGCAGCCTTCAACGAGAGCATCAAGAAAGATCCAGAAAATGCCAAACTCTGGAAGGGCAAGGCCGACACCCTGGCAAATCTTGGTCAATGGGAAGAGGCACTGCAGGCATACAATAAGGTAACAGAGATCGATCCTCAGGACTATATGGCATGGGGAAGAAAAGGAGAGTTCCTCGGCTTGACTGGAAAGTACAACGAATCCCTGCAGGACCTGGAAAGAGCCATTGAGTTGATACCTGCAGAAAATGCTGAAGATATACAGGCCTGGAGTCTGGCCAAGGTATCTGTCCTCCATGCAGCCGGTCAGATAAAGGAGGCCCTGATAGTCCTTGATAATGTCACAACGCGCTACCCACAGAATAAGAGAGCTTGGAGCCTGAAAGGCAATGACCTGGCAAAGCAGGGCATGCACAACGAATCATTGACGGCCTACGATGTTGTTCTCAAGCTGGACCCGCAGGATGCCGATGCCTGGAACGGCAAGGCCCGCCAGCTCGCAGAGGTGAAGAGGTATAATGAGTCTTTGCAGGCCTACGAGGAGGCCATTCGCCTGACGCCGAGCAAGGATGCCAAAGACTTGGCCGCGCTCTGGAGGGATAAGGGAGATCTTCTGAATAACGCAGGTCGGGAAGATGAGGCCAGATCTGCCTTCCAGATGGCCATTGATACCTTAGACAAGATCTTGCAGGACAACTCCAAGGATGCTGCAGTTTGGCTGGAAAAGGGCAATGCACTGCAGAAGCTGGGCGAATACAATGCCGCAGTAGATTCCTATAATGGGACCATCAAGCATGCAGCCTCCAGCATACCGGGACGGATTTCGTCTGCAAAAGCCTGGATCGGCATGGGCGACGCGCTGTCTCTTCAGGGAAGGAACAGAGAAGCCCTGGAGGCATACGAAAAGGCCATAGAGCTGCATCCAAATTATGGTGAAGCCTGGCTGGGCAGGGGAGAGATGCAGAAGGCAGAAGGCGATGCCTACAATGCAAGCCTATCGATCTTCGTAGCAGGCAAACTTGGATACACCAGATGAAAAAGCTTTTTCTCTTATAATTTTTATTTTTGGGCGAAGTTGCCCTCTAAGGCCTCGCGTCCTGCGGATGAAGCTCGTGATCTCTGGTATTCTGGACGGGTCCAAGAGCAAATCCCTGTTCTCGCTCATCTTCGCCCATGGCGGTGGCCAGCTGAATCTGCCAGACAGAGATCCCGTTTTCCGCCATCATGGGATACATCTGATATTGCATTTTAGCAAACCCGATATTTTATCTTTGGCAATCTAGGCAGCCAGTTCTTTTTTTAGCTGGATTACTTCACATTGCTAACTGCCCACCTGGTCTCCTTCCACCAGTCGCCCTCCAGCAGGGTGGCATTGTAGCCCATGAGCCGCAGGCTGAAAAAGAGGCTGTAGGCCTCTGGCGTCCCGTAGACCACGGCGGTCCC
>ENA-UOUL01006117-UOUL01006117.1-bioreactor-metagenome-genome-assembly--contig:-NODE-6117-length-10004-cov-4.142742_pt1 | contig 10004 bp, 9 predicted proteins | sample MGYA00249838_ERZ747220 | MGnify/ENA primary metagenome ERZ747220 (study PRJEB28778, sample SAMN05720191) | bioreactor metagenome | isolation source: Anaerobic biogas reactor | place: USA:Washington...
AGTGCTTACTACTTTATCAACACAATAGGACATTTCTAAATTGCTGAGATTAGGACATTTCTAACTTGCCTTGACACAAGGAATTTAAAGGAATAATAACCCGAAAACATCCCTTCAGGCAAGTCTTTTTCTATTTAACTACTATAAACAGCTTTCGGTGAGGTCAAAATTGACCTCACCGAATAAAAACGGCCCTATTAAAATTTTACTTTTGGTAAGCGCTCAGTGAGCCCTTCCAGTTGAGATTCAGAGACTGTCCCATTAGTCATGCCATTGTTCAAATAGTTGTCATAGGCAGCCAGATCCAAGAATCCATGCCCGGAAAGGTTAAAGAGGATGACTCGTTTTTCACCTTTTTCACGCGCGTCAATGGCTTCGTCGATAGCGGTACGGATGGCGTGGGCGGACTCCGGCGCGGGCAAAATGCCTTCTGCGCGCGCAAACTGGATGGCAGCTTCAAAAACCTCTCGCTGCTCAACCGCGACTGCCTCAATCAACCCGGCATTGTAAAGTCCGCTTAAGATAGGCGACATGCCGTGATAGCGCAGACCGCCGGCGTGAATGGGATCGGGGATAAAATCGCTGCCCAGGGTGTACATTTTTAGAATTGGTACGATGCCGGCGCTGTCGCCATAATCAAAGCCGTAAACACCCCTGGTCAGGCTGGGGGTCGCGGTTGGTTCCACTGCCAGCATGCGTGTGCGCTGACCATCTTTCAGATTTGCCCGCAGGAAGGGGAAAGCCAAACCAGAGAAATTGGAGCCACCGCCCACACAACCAATGACCACGTCAGGATATTCCCCTGCCAGGTCCATCTGTTTGAGCGCTTCCTCACCGATAACAGATTGATGCAGGATGACATGGTTTAAAACGGAGCCAAGTCCATATTTTTTGGTCCCGTTCGATTCAACTGCCACCTCGACCGCTTCAGAAATGGCAATGCCAAGTGAACCAGGGTGGTCAGGACGTTGCTCAAGGTAGCTTCGACCGATTTTAGTATAGGGCGAGGGGCTGGGGAAAATTTTCGCTCCGTAGGTTTCCATGATGACCCGCCGGTAGGGTTTGCCCAGGTAAGAGGCGTTGACCATGTAGACTTCCACGTCTATATCGAACATTTTGCCAGCCATGGCAAGGGCGGTGCCCCATTGCCCTGCCCCGGTTTCGGTGGTCAGAGCATGCGTGCCGCTGATCTTGTTGAAAAAAGCCTGGGGGATGGCAGAATTCAATTTATGAGAGCCGGCTGGGGATTCCCCCTCATATTTAAAGTAGATATGAGCGGGTGTCTGCAAGTCTTTTTCCAACCTGCGGGCGCGGATGAGTGGTGTTGGCCGGTAAAGTTTGTAGATCTCACGCACTTCTTCCGGAATGGGAACATAGCGCTCCATGGTCACTTCCTGCTCGATCAGAGCGTGAGGGAAAAGGGTTTCCAGCGCATCTTGAGTAATCAATTCTTTGGTTGAAGGATTGAATACTGGGGTTGGAGGTACTGGACTATCGGCGTTGATGTTGTACCAAAAATGCGGGATATCGTTTTCGTGTAACTGGTATCGGTTTTGGTCCTGGTTTTTCATGGCATTCTCCTCGGTTTTTTGAAGTTAAATCAAACACATCCATCCATTGGGGACGAATGTGTAAGCAATCCGCGGTGCCACCCCGGTTAAACCAGCCATTTAATCAAAAATTCCCTGGTGACGCACACAGGGAAAAAGCCAGCTTCACTCTATTCAAGTACGGCGAAAATTCGCGATACCTTTTACCCAGATAACGGTGGCAGCTCCGGCACAGGTTACTAACCCAGAGGTGTTCTCCCTGCAACTCAAAGGTCCATTCAACGCAATCGTGCGGGCAGGTTTTCAGCGGCTCCTGCTCTCTGTGCCACCGGTTTTGCGGCTACTAGTCCTTATCAACGTCTTTCAAAGATCAATTGCAGCTAATTATAGGCGGAATCAGAGATTGGTCAAGAGCTAATCACAACAATTTTGCGATGAAACAGATTGATTTTACAAAGTCTGAAGTACTTGAAAACAAAAGACGCGATGGCAGAGAGTAGCTGAACTTAAGGCGCGGGCTCAATCGCAATGATGAAGCGTGTCTGCGTCCAGTAATCGGCTTCAGGATACGTAATTTCATCCAAGGCCGCCCGACCGCAGAAGTAGATTATCAAGGCATTGGGACCAACTTCCGCAAAGCCGCTCTCCGGGTAGGCGCTGGCAAGATAGGGTACCAAATCCATGGTGTGACGTGAAAGTTCTTCCACCTGCGCAGAAGGAACCCTCACAGCCGCTTTCACTTGCCCTTGTTGAGAAGAACCCTGGCTGTAAACCTGCACGTCACTGCCCAGAAGGCACTCGGTTAATTTAGATTCAATGCTCTTGAGCGGTTGGACTTCATTAAGCTGGTTGGTTTCCAGGAAGTATTGCAGGTCTGTGGCGGGAGAACTTTCCAACCAAAAATCCCAACCTGAATGGATCCACAAGCCCGTGTAACCTAAATGCTCCCAAGCTACAGCCAGATCCTTGCCGATGCCAAATTCATCTTCCTCGAAAACTCCCGGATACCAGGCCAAAATGTCAATAAGCGGGATGTCCACCTGTTCATTGCCTGGACAGCGCATGGAAAACGTGAAACCGACCTTTTCTTTCAGCAGATCCATCCCGCCAAAGGTCATCCACCGGGGAGCTTCTTGCTCTTGTTTGGGCGCATCTTCAGGCTCCTGGCTAACTGGCAAGATGGGTGGGGAATTATCCGGTTTAGCAACAGAGGCCAGTTGATTAATAGGAAGCGAACTTGCATTCTGGTCAAAGAGCATGAATCTGAGCATTTTTACGAGGATAAAAACAGTCAGGAAAGAGAAAATGATCCCGATGACTAATAAATATGGCCTGGCTTTGCTTTTCATGTCAGTTAAGCTGAAACCTACTCAGGGTCGCGCTTGGTGATAAGTACGCCGGAGAAATAGAGTGAGAAGGCCGCAAGGGCGATCAACACAAAGACCAGACCCAGCCTGAAATAATCTTTTGGGTTTCCTGTGGGGCCTACGGTAGGAGGCAGAGAAGGCGCGGATGTGGGGGGAAGTTCAGTTTCAGTGGCTGTCGCGGTTTCTGTGGGAGGGACGGTATCTGTTGGGGTGGCTGTTTGAGTTGAGGTTGGAGGCAGCGTTTGAGTTGGGGTAAGCGTAAATGTGCTGGTTGCTGTGAAGGTTTGGGTACTGCTTTGGGTAAACGCCGGTGTCACACTGCCACCAAGAGGCACATCGTTAGTTGAAGTTATTGTCCGGGAGGGTTGCACAATTTCGGTGACTGCCGGTGTGAAATTCAAGGTGGGTTGAAGGGTCGCGGTAAACACAGGCGTCACACTTCCTCCGAGGGGCACATCGTTGGTTGAAGTTATTGTCCGAGAGGGCAGCACAATTTCGGTGACTGCTGGTGTGAAATTCAAGGTTGGTGGAACAGTTAGGGTGAACTCGGGTGTGTAGGTAGCAGTGTCCGTCACAGTTGAGGTAGCAGATGGGGAGGCAGTACAAGTTTCCGTCACTGTTGAGGTTGAAGTTGGAGGCGGCGAGACTGTGGCTGTGAAGGTGGCTGTCGGAAGATTTGTGGGAGTTAGGCTGGGGACCCAACCCCCATGTATCACATTGCCTGTTAAGGTTTCTGGCTCAAATTCGTCACTTCCATTTTCTGAGATTTTTTCATGCATCAGGGAAGCTTCAGCCGCCTTGAACGACTGCCAGGTAAATGGAATCAACAAACCAACTAAAAGCGCCAGCACTGCCAGCAAAATCAGCCATTTTCTCTTATTTCGTCTATCTTCCATCAAAACCTCTTGAAGCCGGCATAAAATAGCTCATCCGGCAGAGCTTTTCTCAATCTTTTAATTGCAAGTAATGTGCCGAAGGACAGATATCAATCCACCAATATTCACCCGGAAGGGGGCTTTGCGTGTTAAAATGCAGACATCTGGTAAGAGGAGCTCAATGGCAAAACCACTAACACCTGAACAACGGATCAAAAACGCGCAAGCGCTGATCGAGAAAGCCCGTCAAATCCCTCGCCCGTCATCAGTCGGCTGGGAGCATTTCAGCTACACCGCCCAGGTCAAAGACACACTCAAAAAAGCTTTTGAATTGGTCAAGCTGATCCAGCATTCACCCAGTGCCGACCCCGAAACCAAGCAGCAAGCACGGGACTTGATCGACAGCTTGCCAGGCATTGAAAAGGAAATCTTAAAACCTTCCTGATTCGCTATATCCCAGTAAAACCTGGTGAATAAAGCTTCTATTAGTGAACCTGGCAGGGAGAATGTTTTTCGATCTCATTTTCAATCCACTCAAAACTTTTGCTTTTTGTTGCCATAAAGGTCCACGATAAAGGTGTTCGACAGTGGTTTTGTTCAAAATTGCACTGAAATTGGGACGATTTAATCTCAAACCTTGTATTTACCCTTTCTTTATGAGGTAAAATAGGTAGTATTAATCAACTAATTTAACACTAGAATAATTATTAATCATCAATTTAAGGAGCAATAAAAAATGAAACAATCAAATTCAATCAAAATCCTGGTGCTTATCACTTATTTGGCGATGGTGATCGTAAACGGTCTGGCCAACGCGCTGCCAATCAACGGCATGATCACCGGCGACGTTTCGGATTCTTATCCAAACCTGTTTGCCCCCACCGGCATAACCTTTATTATCTGGGGTGTGATCTACCTGCTCTTGGCCGGCCACACAGCCTATCAATTAGGTTTGTTCCGCAAGGATAAAGAAGCGGTCAACACTGAGCTTTTTAACAAGGTCGGTCTGCTTTTCTCGATCAGCTCGCTTGCCAATGTGGGCTGGATTTATGCCTGGCACTATAATGTCATCCCCTTGTCCATGGTCTTCATGCTGGTCATCCTGATCTGCCTGATCCTGATCAACCTGCAAATCAACAAAGCTGACCTGAATCAAAACGAGAAGCTTTTCGTCAAACTTCCCTTCAGCGTTTATTTTGGTTGGATCACCGTGGCAACCATTGCCAATGTGACCGTTTTGCTGGTCAGCCTGGATTGGAATCGCTTTGGGATCTCAGAAGTTGTCTGGACCATCGCTATTTTGCTGATCGGTATGCTCATCGGAGCCGTTACCACGCTCAAAAACCGCGATGTAGCCTATGGTCTGGTTTTGGTATGGGCTTATATCGGCATCCTGATCAAGCATCTGCGCGCGGTGGATTTCAACTTCAATTACCCGACCGTTGTTTATACGGTGGTCGCCAGCCTGGTGCTGCTCGTGCTTGCTATTTTGTTCTCCTTGCGAAAACCAAGCCAAGCCTGAGATAAAGTTTAGCGATAATCGGTTTAATCTCGCAGCATATTATTAAACAAATAAGTCCCATAGGTTGATTGACCTGTGGGACTTTTCTTTTAGAATGCGTCCTGCCAGAATTCAGGTAAAAGCCTGCGCCTTATTGTCCTTCTCTTTCATTGAAAGATTGGTCTGCCATCATGATTTTGGTGATTTTTTCACTGGTGGCTTTATACTGCTCAACTTCAGCCTCAGGGATACCCTGAAAGCAAATCGCTTCCCATTCCTGGAGCACGTTGTAGAGCTTTGGGGCTAAATTCTGCCCCTGCTCAGTCAGGCTACAAGCCCGGTTGCGTTTGTCGGTTTGATCGATTTGGCGATTGATCAATCCTTTACTTTCAAGAGCTTTGAGGATTTTGGTGATATTGGCTTTATCGGTTTGAAGAAAAGGGATCAACCTGGATTGAGACGCGCCGGGGATCTGCTCCAGGACCAGGATAGCCACAAGGTCCCGCCAATCTAAGGAGTGGGGCTGGAGCATTTCATCCAGCAACTGTTTGCCGTATCGATTAAAAACGCTGATGGTGCAAATGAACAATATAACCGCCTGTTATTGGTTTCTTTTTACAACCATAACATTATATAGTAGATAAAACAAAATCGGTGAGAGAGTTTAGACAATCTAAAAATGTTGCCTGGAGTCAGACAGGTGTATTAAGTCCACATTTTTGATAGATTTCGAGAATGATGGGAGTTTTTTCCTCGAGATAGGCATCAATGTCCGTGGGATGGCGCGCGGCCGCAGCGTATTTGACCTGAGCGTAGCGGTCCCGATCTTCTGGATGAGCCTTCAGATGTTCCCTCAGGGCCAAATGCCGTTTGAGTTCGCTTGAACCCTGCGCGCAAACGTAAAGGTGATGTTCCATCAATTCCGGCTAATTGCTGTACTTGAAAGCTTCCCTTCCCACAATACCCAGGTCGCCAACATGCTGGTAACCCAGCCTGGCCAGAGCTTCTTTTACCGCAGGCAAACCCTGCTGGTCTTCAATGACGATATCTATGTCGATGATGGGCTTGGCAGCCAAACCGGGTACCGAAGTGCTGCCAACATGTTCAATCGTAAGGATAAGCCCCTTCAGTTCAGGCAGCAGCGTATCGCGGATCTTCTCAAAACTACGCAACCACTCCGGCTGCCAGGGCACAACCACAATATTTTTGGTAATCATCTTTGCTGGTCATACTCCAAATCAAACAATTTAGCGACACATATATATATCATCAACTGAATTTCAGGTAAATCTTATCATGACTGACGATTCTGCCTTGACAAATACTATACCAGACGGTATACTGCTTTTTATGAACAACCGCGTATTGATCCTTGAGAACGCCCTGCTGCAGTTTACGGCTTTCGGATATGAGGCTGCCAACATCCAGGAAATTTGCGACGCCTCCGGCATCACCAAACCGACGCTTTATCATTATTTTAAGAGCAAGCGCGGTCTGATCGATGCCCTGCTGGAGCAAAACTTCACGCCTTTCATCAAGCACCTCAAGGATGCTTCTGACTACCGGCACGATCTCACCCTGAACCTGGAACAGGTCATGCGCGCGTATTTCCGCTTTGCCGAGAGCAGCCCGCTTTTTTATAAGCTGCAATTTTCAATGCGCCATGCGCCCACCCGCAGCGAAACCTATGAGATCATCAAACCCTGGGTTTCGGCTCAATACGATCCCATTCTCAGCCTTTTTACCCAGGCTGAAAAGGATCACGGCAACCTGAGCGGCCGCGCCAAAGCCAACACAATTGCTCTGTTGGGCGTGATCAACGCCTATATTCAACAAGCTTTTGATGACAACACCTACCTGGATGATGGTTTGCTCTACCAGGCCAGACAGCAATTTATGTACGGGATCTTCTCGTAAATTTTTTTAGCCTATTCACTATACCCGTCGGTATATTATGGAGAACAAATGACACACATCGATCAAAACAGTATTTTCTATCACATTTATCCACTCGGAGCCTGCGGCGCTCCTCATCAGAATGACTTCCAGTCCGAACCACAACCGCGCCTGCGCCAAATACTGGGTTGGCTGGATCATATTCAGAGTTTGGGAGCCAACGCGATTTACCTTGGACCGGTTTTCGAGTCTTCCACCCACGGTTATGACACGGCCGATTACTACCATGTCGACCGTCGTTTGGGCACACGATCTGATCTGAGCGCGCTCAGTCATGAGATGCACGAACGTGGCATGCACTTGGTTTTGGACGGCGTTTTCAACCATGTGGGGCGAAATTTTTGGGCTTTCAGGGATCTGCTCGAAAATAGGTGGAATTCACCATATAAAGATTGGTTTGCCGGTCTCAATTTTGAGCAACGCAGCCCCTATGGAGACCCTTTCTCCTACCAAGCCTGGAACGGGCACTTTGATCTGATCAAACTCAACCTGGCTAACCTGGCAGTCCAGGAGCACCTTTTCAACGCCATCGCCATGTGGAAAGAGGAATTCCAAATCGACGGCATCCGCCTGGATGCTGCCGACTCGCTCAGTTTTGATTTTATGCGTGCCCTTCGAGACTTTAGCAACAAACTTGATCCCGATCTCTGGTTGATGGGCGAAGTGATCCACGGCGACTACCGCAACTGGGCCAATCCGCAGATGCTGCATGCCACAACCAATTACGAACTCTATAAAAGTTTGTACTCATCTTTTAATGACGGCAACTTCTTTGAGTTGGCCCACAGCCTCAACCGTCAATTTGGCCAGTCCGGCATCTACAGCCACCTGAACACGCTCTATCATTTTGCCGATAACCACGATGTCTCCCGGATTGCCTCGCAATTGAATGACCAGTCTCATCTTTATCCGCTTTACGCGCTGCTCTTCAGCTTACCCGGACTGTCCTCTGTTTATTACGGCTCTGAATTTGGCTTTGAGGCACATAAACAATCTGATGACTGGAATTTGCGGCCGGCTTTTGACCTGCCACGGCTGCAAGAAGAGCAGCATGGCAATGACCTGCGCGCCTGGATCAGCCGATTGGCCTTGATCCGGCAGAACTCGCCAGCGCTCAAGTACGGCACTTATCAAACGCTGCACACCGCCGCCAAACAGCTGGCGTTTCTACGAACAGAGGGAGACAGCCGTGTAATCGTGCTGGTCAACAGCGCAACAGAAGAGGTTCAAATCGATCTGCAATTGCCCGGTATGGGCGGATGGCGCTTCACTGACCAGCTCAACAACGGCCAGACCTATATCAGCCAAAGTGATGGACAGCTAAAGCTGTCCCTGTTTCCAAGGACAGCCTTATTTTTGCTAGTTACTGAGTATAGGTGAGGAAGTAAGGTTTAGAACCAGCTTCACTCCACATTGATCGGGGGGTAGTTACTTGAAAATCCCCGGTATGAACTGATAGAAGATTGGAACACTCAGGTAGTGAGCCGCGGACATGGATTCCGCTGTAACCGAGGGGAAGTCCGTCATAATGTTTTGTCCCGAGGTGTACAGATAGCCAATCGTGTTCTTCGCTACAACCCGATAGGCGATGCGAGACTCATTGTAGTTTGTATCTGTAAAGCTCCGCGCGCCATGAGTGTTTAGCTCATCCAAAGGGGATGGACTAGTGCCCACACTGACCCAGTTTATCCCATCACTTGTGGCTTGGATATCAAATTCAGTTTCAGTGATCGAGTTGTCTTGCCAGGTCAAGGTAAGGGAATTCCCATCAATCGTGTGAAGTAACCCGGTTGGCGGGATCGGAGGCATGGCCACTATGTTTGGTCGCATCATATCCATTTCTTCATGAGAAAGGATGTGGCAATGCATCATGTATTCCCATCCGAAATTGACCAAACTATTCACGATTGGATCTGTCGGGTTACCATCCGGATCAGTTGGATTGAACATTGTGGTATTTCCCAGTGGCATCATCGGGTCCAATGGACGGATCGAGTTGGGGATTTCAAAGGGGAAGATAGGTATGATCGGTCGAATCGCAAAGTACGTGTCTTCCAGGGGATGTACCCGTACCGTATCCTTCCAACCAAGTTCGTTACCCTCCGGTGGTTTGATGATGTTGTCCCAGGTGACCCGGTTCAACAATTGGACGTCATAAAGGTGGAAGTGAATTGGGTGCGAATCGACGCCATTGTGCGTAAACTTCCAAATTTGTGTCCCATCTTCAGCGATAGATATGGGTGTGATGTTTGCTGTAGTAGGCAAGTTGGTACCGTCGAACATTTCAGTTGGCGGGTTGACAAAGGGGTACAAAACCAGGTTCTGCAATCCAGGAGTTGCTGGAACCACTTCCAAACCGAGATTGCCCTGCATACGACCAAAGGGTTCGAAATTTGATTCATTCATCTCGTCCTGGATAGACTTGGGTTCGATCTTGACACCAAGCTGGTTGCCTAATAGGGTGTCAAAGTTGAAGATGTCACCACCCTGGTCAGAAATCCGAGCAAAACCGTCACATTCCGGGCTAGGATTGATCGGTCCATTACACCAACCAGCTGAGGTAAAGTCGGTACCATAGGACGCGTTGTAGGCCGCCTGTCCAACGATAATCGGGGCTTGTCCGGACTCAAACACACCAGATCCGTCAGCCTTGTGCAGGAAGGCGGACCTAAGAGCGTTGAAATCATAGGTTGGTGCCGGTGTATTGGGGAGCACTTTCACTTGCATAACCGTGCGTGTGTTGGGTCCGTAGCCT
>ENA-UOUL01006122-UOUL01006122.1-bioreactor-metagenome-genome-assembly--contig:-NODE-6122-length-9996-cov-4.185704_pt1 | contig 9996 bp, 12 predicted proteins | sample MGYA00249838_ERZ747220 | MGnify/ENA primary metagenome ERZ747220 (study PRJEB28778, sample SAMN05720191) | bioreactor metagenome | isolation source: Anaerobic biogas reactor | place: USA:Washington...
TGATTATGCGGAAGGCGGGCGGATTATAGTTGACGATACCGGAGTAGGCGGTGGTGTAACTGACCGGCTCCGCAAACTAGGAGCTAACGTGGTTCCGGTAAACTTTGGCGGCAAGGCGATGGACAAGAAGAAGTACCCGGACATTATATCGGAGATGTGGTTCAATCTTTCAGGGCTTATTCCACAGATAGGATTACCGAAGGACATGGAACTACTTTCCGAGCTGACTTCCAGATACTACAAATACACAGCAGACGAACGGCGGAAGGTGGAGAGTAAGGATGAATACAAGAAGCGCACGGGAAGAAGATCACCAGACAAGGCAGATGCTTTGATTCTGTGTTTCTACAACCGCGACAACATGGCCGCCGCTCCTACAGTAGCGCTAAGGCTGTAATTGTGGTATAATACAGCAAAGGATGGGCGATATGGACAAAGAAACGTTGAAAACGATATGCGCCGCGATACAGGGCAAGGAAACGAGCTATAGGGCAAACCGTGCCTATGTACGCGGAAAGAACCCGACGATCGCGAACAACGCAACCGGGGACGATCCGGACAACCGTCTGGCTATACCACTGGGAAAGCTGGCAGTTGACAGCATGGTGGGGTACATGATGCCGCCGGGATCTCCTGATATTTACTATGAGCTTCTTGACTCTACCGACGAATGGGACAAGCGCGATGATGAATACAACCAGATAATCAAAGACTGGCGCGATTATAACGACGATGACCTGCATATTGGCGAGATGGTAACGGAGGCCATGAGCCAGGGCGCCGCGTATGAAGTCTGGTGGACAAGCGAAAGCGATACAGCAGGATTCCCGGTAAAACCTGAATGGGTTATGGTGCCTGCATCACAAATCTATATAAAATGGACAAACACACTCAAGCCGGAGAAGGAATACGCTGTCCGTGTTTTCACTGACGGTAAAGACGTTCATGCTGTTGTATATCATCCCTTCTATGCGGAAGGCTGGTCAAAGTCGGAAGGTAAAGACTGGGCGCGGAACGAGGACAACGATCTATCCTATCCGTTCGAGGAAGTGCCTGTTATTGAGGCAAAGATAAACAAGGACGGAGAGTGTTTGTTTGAAGCAGAGAAGCAGATCATCGACCAGATAGACAAGATCATGAGCAAGTCCATTAACGAGGTCGACCGGTTTAACGCGATGATAGCTCTATACCCGTTTATGATAGACCCAGAAGTTGCAGCAGACCTTAAACAAAAAGGTTACTTTCATAACCTAGAGCAATATGAATCAGACAAGTGGCCGCGATATCTGGAAAAGAATCTTTCCGGAGCTGTCGAGTTCTACAAGTGGATGCTTGAGAATCTGGAGAGGTACTTTCACAAGACCTCCCGTATCATCGACTTCACCGATCCAAAGTTTGGGGCAGGCGGGGAAGAATCAGGAAAAGCGCTGGCTATCAAACTCATGTGCATGGAGATGGTAGCCGGTAAAGCAGAGATATATCTCCGACGCTGGTTGACCGAGCGGAAAGGATTCTTTGATGCCTGTATTAAAGCTGGCACAAGCGATCTTGACGTTGATTTGTATAAGGTTGAAATCAAGTGGAGTCGGAATGTTCCTGTATCGGAAAAGGAACGGCTTGAGATAGCGTCAATGATGATGGGGCTGGGCATGACGAAAGAGGCTATCTTGAAGATCCTTCCAAAGACTATTCTTCCTGACTGGGAGCTGGAGCTCGAGGATCAAGACACGATGCCAGCGCCGACTGTTCCGCCTATTCTTGTTGATGTGGAAGAATGACTTATCAATCTTTCGTCAACGAAGGCTATCTACTCACAGAACGCGAGCGCGAGGCAATCGAGTCAGCGATAGTCGAGCAGTATAAGGTATCGCTCAAAAACATCCAAGACAAGATGGGCGCTATGATTTCCAAAGCTCGGGATGCCGGTATATCTCCGAAAGATCAATACAACTGGATAATTCAGTACAACCGCCTGGATAATCTCAAGGCGCAGATTTACGAAGAATACAAGAAGCTTGGAAAGACGGTGGAGCGTTTGCAGATAGAGGCGTTTGATCTGTCTTTCTCGAACCAGTACTACCGGACGGCGTACCAACTAGATTGGAGCGATCCGCTTACCTTTTCAGTACTTGACCCTAACCTTGTACGCTATGCCATGACCGGTGAACTCGAAGCATGGAAAGCAATCAAGACGGCGATAGGCGAGGCAAGCAACTACACCCCGGTAGCCGGAACACTGAAAGCACTGATAGCCGCGAATCAAGACAAGACGCTTAACGCCATATGGACACAGATAAATGCAGGTCTGATAAACGGCGAGGGAATAACCGCGATAGCGCAACGCCTACGGACGATTATTGGGGGCGTTTACAATGGGCAAGTTTACGGTGACTTATACAAAGCCTTGCGGATAGCGCATACCGAAGGGCACCGCGCACAAAACATGGCAGAACTTGCGCGAAGTTACGAAGCACGGGAACAAGGGCTTGACGTGGAAAAGATGTGGGATGCCACACTTGACAGTGCAGTAAGGCCTGAACACGCCGCACTAGACGGCAAGCGCGTACCGATAGACGGAAAATGGAACATGGCTGGATATGAGGTGTCGCACCCTGGAGATCCATCTCTCCCGCCGAGCCTGTCGATAAACTGCCGCTGTCATTCGGTAACAGTCACGAAAGAATACGAACCGAAGGCACGGCGCGGACGCGATCCGGTCACGGGACAGAATCAGGTATTTGATTACAAGACGTTTGAGCAATGGGCAAAAGAAAAGGGATTGAAGCGGAATAAGTACGGAAAACTTTATGCTTGACAGGAAACGGATATACGTTGTATAATCGGGCTGTTCTGGAAGGGTTACTTTTTGGAACGCCCCGCCGTAACACACACTGTCAGGTTTCACTTGACGGAGGAACAACATGGACATTTTTAATGAACTCGTAGCATGGGCTAAGGCGAACGCTAAGGACGGTGTAAACGTCGCAGAGTTTGAAGAACTCGTAAGCAAAGCCGCGCCCCCGGACGATTCAAAGCAAGCGGTTGAATACATCCGCGCGATTCCTTCTCTACGGTCTGCATTCGATGCAGCGCTGAACAAAGAGTTTGACCGAGCAACCGAGAAATACGAAAAAGAAAAACTACCCGAGAAAGAAAAGACTTTGCGCGAATCAATCCGCAAAGAACTGAACCCGGACGAAACACCAGAGCAGAAGCAGATACGCGAGCTACGAGAAAAACTTGAGGCAAAAGAAAAGGCCGAAGCGCTTACAGAGCGAAAAGAAGCACTGCGAGCAAAGGCGAAAGAATACGGCGTAGACCCTGACATAGCGGCAGATTTTGCCCTGTACGGGGACGAAGCCGAGAACTTCTTAAAGCGCCATGCAGAATGGCACAAGAAAGAACTGGATGCAGTCAAGGAGCAAGCCTCTAAGGCTGCTTTTGGAAATAAGACCCCGACCAGCGGTAGTTCGTCGAACGCAAGACCGCAGGCGGAAATTGATGCAATGACACCGAAGGAAAGAAGCGCGTTCTTCGCGAACGGCGGAATACCTTTGGTAGAGTGAGGTAATTTATGGGAAACACCCTGACAAACCTTCAGCCGACCCTTTACAGTGTCGCACAAGAAGTATCCGCTGAACCGTTCGGAATCATAAACGGAATCAATGCAAACTTTGACGATAAGGGCGTGGCAATCGGAGACAAGGTCTCTGTGCCCGTTGCGCCTGTGAGATCCGCTGATACCTATTCGCCGACTATGAACCTGAACAACGGAAACGCTGGTGCTGATGCTACCGCGGGCAAAGTTGACGTTGAAATCACCGCAAACCGTTACACATCGTTTCACCTCACCGGTGAACAGGAAAAGAGTCTCCAGAATGGCGGAACCGACCAGGAATGGTTCAGGCAAATCATCGCCCAGGGTATGAGAACTCTGCGCAATGAAGCCGACGTTGCCGCGTATGCTGCGATCAAGAAGGGTGCATCTCGCGCGCTTGGTACTGCTGGTTCTACCCCGTTCTCGACTGGTGTTGATGAACTTGCCGACATGAACAATCTGCTCTATGGGCTTGGTGCTCCAATGACTGATGCGCAGTTCGTAATGAGTTCCGCGGCTCGGGCAAACTTCATGAAGACCGGCGTATATCAGTATGCCTACGCGAACGGTTCCGATGCTGACCGAAAGGCCGGTATTCTCTCCCGTGAGTTTGGATTCTCTCTCAGGGCGTCCGCTGGTATAACCAAGCACACACAGGGAACTATCTCTACTGCTTACGAAGTCGATGATGCTTCCCTCGCCGCTGGAGCTACAACCATTGATCCCAAGACAGGTGCGGGTGAAGTGGCTGCGGGTTCTGTTTTCACTGTTGGAAGTGATCCAGAACTTTATGTCATGAATACGAAGATTACTGCCCATACAGACACGATCTACATCAACCGCCCGGGACTTGCAAATGCAGCCGCAGACGGCGACGATCTTGGTTTTGTCGGCGACTACACCCCGTGTCTCGCCTTTGAGCGCTCGGCTGTTGTCGGTGTATTCCGTGCCCCGTACATCCCCGAGAACGCGAACATTGAACAGGTTTTCGTTTCCGATTCGTTCGGCATGACCTACCTGCTCTGCCGTGTAATCGGTGACGGTGTTGTGACTTGGCGCTTGCATATTGCTTATGGTATCCAGGTTGTACAGCCGGAACACGTAGCACTGTTGCTTGGTTGATTTTAACAGGGGGGCTTCGGCTCCCCTATTTTCAAAGTGAGGTAAAAGATGACAAGTACCGAAGCCTTACGGCTTGACAATAGCAATCCCGAGTTTGAAAGGGTTCAGCCCTTCCAAGAGATAAAGTGTCAACTGGATCACGGGGCGCTAATCTTTTCTTTTGAAGTAGATGCAGACGCTACCGGAGGATTAACTGCTTTGACCGCTCCATTCCCCATGGTAGTATCTGACGCTTTCTGGGTAACAACCGTTGGAGAGACAAGCAACACTATCCAGATACTGAATGGTGAAACTCAAGTTTGTACCGCTCTTGAGGCAACTACTGCAAAGGCTGTTTCGAGAATGGCCGCCGGGGTAGAACTGGATAAACTTATCCTTAACACTGGCGACACCCTTTCTGTTAAAGCGGTAGGCGGAAGCAACGGAGACAAACAAACCGGCGTTATTACTTTCATAGGTTTTCGTGTATGAACGGTTCAATAACGATAACCGATGAGGCCAACGTACTCGCAGAGGCTGGCCGGTTGTTTAATTTTGAATACTCAAACGATGACGTTGATGTATTATCGCCTGTGGTTATCCTGTTTAAAACAGGAGCAAAAAAGGTGAAGTACCGAACAAACATGGACACGCTCGGGTCTACTGTTACCCTTACGCTTTATTCAGGCCCGACGGTATCGGCTGACGGAACAGAGATCGTCCCGGTTAAGTATAACCCGACGGCCAACACTCCCGCGCCCGCTATCAAGATTTACCACACTCCGACGAAAGCTGCAAACGGCACAGCCTTGTATACGCGGAAGTTCTTAGGGTATTCCCAGGGCAATGTAGTTACCGGCGCGTCTGTTCACGGTCCAACGTGGAGAACGCTCCCAGCTAACGGGGTGTTCTTGGCTATTCTGACGCCCGCAGCCGATGACACCAAGATCACCTATGGCGGTAGCTTCTACGAGGTAGACTGATGACAACCGCACAGGCCAAGAAGTATCTAGGCATCCCTGAAGAAACAACTACCTTCGACGAGGATATAGCAACTTATATTCCAGTGGTAGAGGCGACTGCCCGGGCAATCACCGGAAGTCTTTTCCTTCTCCAAGTAAACGGAACGCTTACCGCTGGCTCGAAAGAACTCGCGGTGAGTACCGTTTATTCACAGACCAGAATACTTTACGGCGGTTCGGTCTCCAAAAGTGGAGAAGGATACGCATACGGAGATCCAGGTGCGAAGATGAAAAAGCTCCACGAAGTACTCACCGCAGGCATGCAGATAACCGGAGACGGAATACCAGCTGGTACTTTCATCGAACGTGTACAGACTTTCAACGGCGATAACACCGCGTATCTTTCCGCAGAGGCAACCGCTACGTGCGACGTAGAAGCCTATACCGACATCCCGGTCATGTACCTGTCCGCAATCGCGCACGGCGTATGGTGGATGATAGGACAGCAGAAAACCGCGATAGGTGACACCTCATGGACTTCCCGAACAGTTGGACCCGTGAGTGAATCACGAAGCGCAAGCGAGATGAAACTTGACGGACAGTATGGGATGCCGGTCTGGTTTGTGAAGACTTTCCCGAGGGTGTATCATGGCTGATTTTGATTTAACCATGTACGACAAACAAGCGATACGCGCAATGGAAGGGACGCTTGAGGAAGGAATACTCAAGACCGCTATTGAAGTAACGGCACAAGCAAAAGACCTTTGCCCGGTTGCCGACTATATGGGCGGTAATCTTAAAGGCTCGATACAGTGGGTAACAGATAAAGGACGGTCTGGCGGAGACACCAGCTCTACAGCTTTGACTGAACAACCGCCGAAGAATGGCGCTATTGTCGGTACTCCCGTTGAATACGCAGTTTATCAAGAGTTTGGTACGCGGAAGATGAACGCACAGCCGTTCTTGAGGCCTGCGATGGATGTTGTTTCAGGAGAACCGCTAAAGCAGGCAATGTACAAGGCGTTTTTCGATACTGTTCCGCGGGAGTTGAAAAAAGCATGAGTATCCTTGATGTTTGGGCTGACAAGTTTATACCGGCAACGGTAGTGACTATCACAATGGCTCCGAACGATGACGGAGAGATAGTAGAGACTACTACCGACGGGGCGACTATATGGGGAGTACAGTACAACCGTTCAGAAGCGTCCCGGTACTTCTCGAAAGAATGGGCAGCGGATATATCGGACGTGTTCGTGACAGAGAATGCAACGGGAATCCACAAGGATACCGAGCTGAAAATAGACGGCGTTTACTGGTCATGTGATGAACCGGTTGACATATTGAAAATGGGCGAGGTCTGGACAATCGGACTGCGGAGAAAAGCATGATAGGCACAAAAGAGATTTATACCGTATTGAAAGCTGACTCCGGAGTACTTGCGCTGGTGACAAATGCGGGAACGGTAGAAAAGCCAAACTACCGCATAGCAGCAGCGACGGTGGAGCCTAAGACGTGGCAAGTAACCGAAAGCACGATAACGATTTACCAAAGCGGCCCAGATTCGCTTGGTGAGATTTACGACGTCAACCATACGGTGAATTGTCGAGCGTCTACAGAAACGAAAGCAAAGAACCTTGCACGTGCAGTTGCGACAGCACTACACCGCGTGACGTTCTCTAAGATGATGTTCTATTGCTCGGTGGAGCAGGTTATCCCTCCCGCCGATGAAACAGATAATTTTAACAACCCCGTGACCGTTCGTGTTATGGGAACCAAGTAAGGAGGCATATATGCCCGTACAGACAACCAAAAAAAACGTGAACCTTGCAGACGGCTGCCGGGTATCCGTAAAAGCAAGCGAAAGCGCGGAGTTCCTTGACCTCGGAGTCATGGAGGGTGACTACGTTGCTACCCTTCAGTACGACGAAGAGCGTAAGGAGTGGGCTAATGCCTCGCCGGATGTTACCCGATCCAACTTCCGCATGGAGGGCTCGTTCACCCTTGCAAACCTTGAGTTTGCCGGACTTGAAGAAATCTCGAACGGGATGATCACTCGAACGGCAACTCCGGGAACGCCAGTAACTGCATTTGATGATCAGGTGATTGACGGGTTCACTCCGAACGTACCGGTTGAGCTTGTAGCGACCGTTACCGCGACCGGAAACCCGATCAAGTTTTCCGCCGCCCCGGTAATTACGTCAATTGTAGACGATGAGACAGCACAGAACACGCTTGTTGAAAACGATGATTATTTCGTCATTGCAGACGCTAATAGCGCCTCTGGTTACTCTATCATGTTCACCAACAATGGAACCGGGGAAATTGCAACAACCGCAAAGCTGACTATCGAGTTTGGAGAAAACACTCCGATTGCAAGCGAGACGCTTACTTGCGGTACTTCCAGCTTTGAGGCAAAGCCGTATGCAATGCGTATACAGCACTTCAATTCCGCTGACGTTGCGGATTATACCCTCGATCTGTACAACGTGTACACTTCTCCCGGTTCTTACAACTTCGGACTGAAGGGCGCGGATACTGGCGGATACGACACGATGGAGATCAGTTTCTCCGTTGAATTGGACGAGACCAAGACCGACGGCGCACAGCTGTTCAGCGTAACCAAGAACGTATAATTCTCGCGGGGTGGCTCTGCCTCCGGGGCTGCCCCTTTTTTGGAGGCATCATGGAGTATAAAGTAAAGATAAGCGAGAAAGGAAAAATAAGAACGCGTTCCGTACTGATAGAGCGTGTTCCGTACAAAGTGTTCATCATTGCACAGCGTCTTGAAAAGTTAGTTCAGCAGGTAAAGGATGACGCGGAAATCATGCAGGCGTACCTGGAAGAAAACCTGGAGCTTGCTTCACGAAAAACCGACGGATGGAAAGAAACTGTTAAGGCAAACAACGCGGAGATAAAGATTCTCCGTGATCGTATTTATTCTGTCGAGGATGCGGGGTTCTTTTCCGAACGATTCGAGGCTATCAGGTTGGTACTTGAAGCGAACGGAATCCGTGACGATGACGAACTCATGAATGAAAAGCTCTGGCTTGACAAGATGGACTATTCCGAGCCGATGGCGTTTATAGAATCTGCTTTGAAAAAGGACGAAGATAAAAAAAAACTGGCGGAAGTGATACAGAGTTTCACTTCTCGCGCCTAGTAGCAGCGTTAAGCAAATACTGGCGACCAGTAACGGTCAACGATGTTGAACTAATGACGATAGGCGAGATACAGGACGCCGTGGCTATATCCGGATTCCCGAAAGAAGTAACGGGATGGATATGGGAAAAGCATAGAGAACCGTTTGAGGTATACTGATGGCATATAAATTAGGCGACCTTGTAGTAAGAATCACCGGCGATAATTCGGACTTCAAAAAGAAAGGCGGCGAAACAAAAAAACAGGCAGAGGATACAGGCAAAAGCGTCGGCAAGTCCTTTGACTTAATGAAGGTCAAGACGCTTGCAATGGGCGTTGCCAGTACTGCCGTCTTTGTTAAGACTATTGGATTCTTAAAAGACTCCGCGGTTGCCGCTATCAATGCGCAAGAGACCTTCTCCAAGTTTGAGGTTGTCTTTCAGGGCATGGGAACGGCCGCAGAAAACGCCGCCAAGCAGTTTCAAGACTCGTTTGACCTCGCAAGCAGTACCGCTAAGGAGATGCTCTCCGATACAGGAAACCTTTTGACGGGATTCGGCGCGACGCAGGAACAGGCCCTTGACTTATCGGTGCAAATAAACACCCTAGCGAGCGACCTCGCTTCTTTCACTAACTATTCCGGCGGTGCAGAAGGCGCAAGCCGGGCGTTGACAAAGGCAATATTAGGCGAGCGAGAGAGCCTTAAGCTGCTAGGCATCGTAATTCGCGAGGAAGAAATAAACAACAAGCTCGCGCAGAAAGGCCAGGAAGACCTAACAGGAAACGCGCTTAATCTAGCAAAAGCTCAAGCAACGTTGGAAATCGCGCTAGAGCAAGGCAAGAACGCAATCGGTGATTATGCGCGCACACATGACAGCGCGGCAAATATATTAAAGCGTGCTAGAGAGCAAACAACAGAACTTCAGGTAGCAGTGGGGACTGCGCTTATGCCATCGGTTGCCGACCTTGCTGACGTTTGGGGAAAAGTAGCTGGAGCGATCGCGGATGTAATTACGAAATCAAACGAGCTTCGCGAGGCAAGAAGGACCGAAGGAACCGAAGAAGACACACTAGAGAATGAACTCAAAAGAAGACAGGCCTTGCGTGCTGAACTACAGAACACCATAAACACGTACAAGGTCTACGACGAAGAAGGGAAGCTCGTTAGAACAACGGCACTTGAAGCAGCAGAGGCAG